>Ga0315339_1000774_pt1 | contig 34777 bp, 21 predicted proteins | sample ASW17metaG_FD_204514 | JGI IMG/M metagenome (GOLD analysis project Ga0315339, IMG submission 204514) | Ammonia-oxidizing marine archaeal communities from Pacific Ocean, United States - ASW #17 | ecosystem: Environmental > Aquatic > Marine > Oceanic | place: USA: California | collected 2016-12-05 | reverse complement strand
TCTCGCGGTCCATCTGGTATCGTTTCTTCACAGCGACTCTCCTTTTTCGTTAAAACGAATCAGTCAACCCGAGCCTGTCGACTCGGGCCGGAGAGTCGCTACTTTCTACGGCCTATCGGACATCCTCGACGAGGTTGTTCCGCGGACACACTCCTAGCACAGGCTAAGCACTTGCCTACTTCATCTATTTCGTCAACGTGGGGCTGGGAGAGTACGGCATGGCCCGCTGGGAGGCTAGACGCAATCCCTACGGATAGAGGGCTTCGCCCGCTTGCATCGGTTGTTCTCACCATCGAACTGTCGGGGGAGCACAGTCTGCCGCTTGGGAATCGGGCGGCAACGGGACATTCCCAATATGTGGACCTTGCGGAATCTCGCTGGGTGCCCGAGCCCCCAGCAAGTCAGCTCAAGCTACAACGCAGCTACTGTCTCGCAATCACCAAAGATCCAGAGCGAATTTCGTCGGTGGCTCGTAACACGACTCGGTCTCCAGCGCTTAGGTTGCCGAAGACCTCAACGAGGTTGCCCTGGGTCATGCCGCGTCGGATGTTGACCCATTCGGATTTGCCGCCGGTGACACGGATCACAAAGATTCGCTCCGTCGTTGTCTTGATAGCGGACGGAGGGACGAAGAGTGTCTCGCCGGCGCGCCGGATGGGCCATTGCAGTTCGGCATACATCCCGGGAGTGAGTTTCATGCCGGGGTTTGTCACATCCAGTTCGACAGGCATGGTTCGCGTCTTCGGATTGACCGCATACGCGGGGCGCGCAACGACGCCCGTGAACGTTTCGGAGGGGAACGCGGGAACGGTAAACTGGACGCGCCGTCCGCGCGCGATGCTCTGCTTGTAGGCTTCGGGGACAGCGGCGACTAACCGTAAGCTGCTGATCTGCTCCAAAGTGAAGAGCGGCGTGCGAGCATCGCCCTGAGGACCGACGAGGGCGCCCGGATGAGCGTGACGCTCGGTGATGACACCGGAGAACGGGGCCGCCACTTTTAAGTACCTCTCGATCTCTTCAATCGCACGGACCGAGGCTCCATAGGCAGCGATCGTCCTGTCGAGCGATTGGATGCGAGCGCGTTCGGCGTCGACCGCCTTCTCGGCCAGGACGATGTCGATTCCGGCAACGACCCCAGGCGTTCTCGCTGCGTTCGTGAGGTGTTGATAGGTGCTCTCGGCGGCCGCGAGCTTGGCTTCCGCCTCGATGCGTTGCGCGGCGACCGCCAGAATCCTTGCTTGCGCTTCGGCGCGCTGCGCCGCCAACTCCGGCGCGCTCAACTCGGCTAGCGGTTGCCCTTTCTTGACGAACGAGCCGCGATCGACGTGGACCGCTTCGACGAAGCCGGTCACCTTCGCGTGGATGGCGACCTGTTGGTAGGGCGCGAGTTCGCCGGGTATCGTCGTCGTCTTCTCTAGCGCCTTGGCGACGACCTCCGTCAGCTCGGTTTCAACAGCAGGTGTGGTTTCTGAGGCGGGAGCGGTGACCGCAAGCGCCAGAAGCAGAACGAAGAGGATTTTACACATTGTCGGTTCTCTACTTAAGCGGGCGAGGAGTCGGGTCGTGCTTGCGATCTGTGATCGCCCGCCGAGGCCTCTTGCAAAACAAGGGCGTCCCGTGTGGGTCGGTTACACACTTTCGACCTGCGGCTTGCGCAGTTGCACAAACCGCTGGGCCCAGCGGAGTTCACGAGGATGGCCATAGACCCCTGAGACGTAGCGCCACGAAGCGAGCGTCTTGAGCAGGCCCCGTCCCCAGCGCGGCATGCGGAAGTCTTGCGAAGTCGGCCAGCGCGAGCTGACGACCGTTTCGAAATCATCGACCCGCTGCTTGAGCGACGCGGGCAGCCAGGGCAAATTCGGTTCCGGGCGGACCGTAAAGTTGTACCAGCGTTCCGTCGCCCATTCTTCGAGTGTTTCCGGGAAGGTGATCTGCTCTTCGACCTCACCGTACATCTTCGAGCGCTGCGGCGTGGGGATGTAGTGCTGTAGGATGATCTCCGCGTCCGGGTTGAGGCTCTTGATCTTGCGGATGAATGTGATCGCTTCGTCGATGTCGCGTTGTGGGTCTCGCGGATTACCCACGACAAACGAGAACTCCGGGACGATCTCAAAGTCCTTCAAACGCCGCGCTAGCTCCAATGTCTGCTCAGCCTTGAGCTGCTTGTTCATCTCTTCGAGCACCCAGTCCGACCCCGATTCGGCGCCGAAGAAGATCATCGTTGCGCCCGCCTGCTTCAACGCTTGCAGGGTTGTGTCCGAGTAACCGAGGACGATGTCGATCCGCGCCTCGCACCACCAACGCAGATCGAGCGCCTGAAAACAGTCCGCCTGCTCGCGCGCGTGGTCTTCGCGGAGAAAGAAATTGTTGTCATAAAACTGAACCGCGTCGATCGCGTAGTTGTCCTTCAGGTAGCGCAGGACGGCCTCGGTCCGCGCCGGCTCTTCCATCTTCTGCCGACTGCCGTATGCCGTAATCACCCCGCAGAAGTTGCACGAGTAAGGACACCCGAGGCTCGCTTCATGAACTGCGGTCCGCCGCCCGAGAAAAGTCGGCAGAATGTACTTCGCCGTGTCGATGCGGTGATAAGGCGGCCACGGATAGTCGTTGGGCGATCCGAACGGCCGTTCGGGGCTGTGCCGATGAGTGCCACCGTTGTCCGTGTAAGAAAGCCCGGCAATCGCCCCTAAATTAGAACCGCTCCGCAGCGCGGCGATCAGCTCGACCACCGTATCCTGCCCAGCACCTCGCACGGCGTAGTCCACGTAGTCCGAATTGAGCACCGCATCCGTATAAAGAGAAGGAAAGTAGCCGCCCCACACGATCGGCACACTCGGATACTTCTCGCGAAACTCGCGGCATAGCAGGAGCGCTGCCACCATCTGCGGACCGGGCATGACTGAGACCGCCAGCAATTCCGCGGGCGTTTCCTGCATCACGCGGTCGAGTGTTTCCCGTGGCTCCGAGTCAACATTGCCATCGATGACCACATAATCTTCTTTGCCTTCGAGAACGGCCGCGAGCGACAAGACCGATAGCGGGAAGCGTCGGTTCTTCAGCTTCGTCGTGCGTGGATGAAGCAGGATGATCACGGCGTTCCCCACGAGCCCACCAGAATCCAGAAGCGCGACGGCGCACGCCGCCTCATCCACCAAGCCTTGAGCGGCCGCGCGTGCCACTGCCACCCATACCACGGGCGATGGATCTTCCAGTGAATATTCAGATCTTTTCCTAGCCGCTTCAGTATCGCTTCGTCGACGTACTCCATACTCGGCACGCTGTCGGAGCGGAACCCGTACTGCTCTTCAAACTGCCGGTGGCGCTCTTCGCGCATCTGCTCACCGTCTTCATAGCGGCGATAGACCGGGGTGTCCATGATGACGACTTGCCCGCCCCACCGCAGGCAACGGCGCACTTCCTGGAGCGTCGCCCAATAATCCGTCGCGTAGTGAAACGACGAATTGAAGATCGCCAAGTCAAACTGCTCATCGGCGAACGGCAGTCGGTCGAATTCAGCCTGAAACGCCGGGAAGGGCGTTGGGATCGCGCCTTGGTAGTGCCGCGCAGCGCCAAGCCCATCCAGCGGATCGGTCAGCAGGTCAACCGCTGCCGGGCGATGTCCGCGCATCGCCAGCCGATACGACAGCCACCCTACACCAGCGCCGAGATCGAGTACATCCAGCGGCCGGCCGGTTTGTCGCTCTAGCTCGGGCAGGACACGGCGCTCCAAGTAACCGTAGGTCTTCCCGCGCATCTCCCACTGCCACGAAAGATTTCCTGTCGTTCCCTCGTAGGGCAGCGCGAGATAGTAGGGGGCGCTGTCGCTTCCCCGCCCTTCCGCCTTACGCACGGCCAGGTATTCGCGAAAGAAGTCTCGAAAGTACTCCTCACGACCGGGGCCAAGGGCTTCGATGGCGCCATCCTTCATTGTGAGACAAAACCCGCAGCCAGGACAGGCCTGCTCCGCATCCGAAAGCGGGAAGATCTCTTTGCGACAGCCGGGACACAGGAGTCGCAAGCCGGCCGGTCTAGTACCGCTAGCCACGGAAGACTGCGCCGTTGCCTCTCCCATCATCAGGACCTCATCGCCGTTCGAAAATCAGCAGCCGATGGTCCCCGATCGAGCGGAAGAGCGGCCATCGGTTGATCACCCGATCAATCGCCGCCCATATCTTGACGGTGCGCGGAAACCGCTCCGCCCAAGGTTCCAGGTACGACGGTGGCACGAAGATGCCCACGCCGCGGTCCCCTACGAGCCGGAAGGCGCTCAGCGCCGCTTCGATCTCACCCGCCGAGTGGTAGAAGACATCGAACTCGCCGCTCGAACTCACGGTTGCGGTCACGTTCGCTTTGCGCCAGCGGCGCGCCGCCTTGTAAAGCTGCGAGGTGAGGGGATACCAAAGCGTCTCCCATAAACAGAACCGCGTCATCACACACAACACCAGTTTCCCGTCGGGTCGAATCAGGCGTCCCAGGGATTCCGCGATCGGCTCTAGATCCTCTACGCAATTCAACGGAGAAAAGTTGGACACGGCGCCGTCGAACGGTTGCTCGACATCGAGCCCTTCCAAGTCTTCAATGGCGCACACCTCAGCCGTAACCTGGTCGGGCAAACCCTCGCGATCGATTCTGCGATCAACCTGCGCGACCATTCCCGGCGACACATCAACAGCGTGCACTCGGACTCCGCACTGGGACAAGTGAAACGCATCGACGCCCGTTCCACAGCCGACATCGAGTACCCGGTCACCCGCAACGAACAGCGGATCGACTGTATTCCAAACAGCTTGCCTTTGCAGCCGTCCGATGATCGAGTCGCTCCAGTCCTGGTCGTAGGTCGGCGCGGCCTGATCAAACGCGTCGCGCACCGGCTGCGCGTTCATCGGCGTCGTTGCGGCGCTTGCCGAGTTCACGCTTCCACCTCGTCGGCGGTGAGCGTCAATCTCCGCCGCGCTTCCGCGATCCGCGCTTCAAGAGCCACCGTCCCGCCATTCGTCTCTGGCACCCTCCGCGCGCGTGACAACTCAACCTCACCCTTCAGCAGCGAATCCGCATGCTTGTAGTAGTCACGTGAGTGCCGCCCGCGAATCATGGCTTCGCGGTCCGACGTCTCCCGCCACTCTCCAGTCGACAACACACGGTCCGCGACCTCATCGTAGTAAGGCGTCCCTTTGATGGGATACGACACTGTCGTTAGATACACGTCGGGATCGCACGTTTTGACGTGTTCAACCGTGGCCTCAATGTCGGCGAGTTGTTCGCCCTCATAGCCCCACATCAGGAACATACCGGTCTGGATGCCGCGCTGCCGGCACAGTTCAACGGCGTGCTGTACCTGGTCCGTCGTAACGCCCCGCTCCATTGCGTCAAGCATACGCTGTGAGCCGCTTTCCGAACCGATCCAGCAACGGAAACAACCAAGCTCGGCAAGGGCGTCGGCCATCTTCTCATTCAGCCGGTCGGCTCGCGTGATACACTCGAATGGCCTGTCGATCTTCCGCCGCTTCACCTCGCTTGAGTATTCACTGATCCACCCATGGTGAATCGTGAACACATCGTCGGCGAACCAAAGCATCTCCGGCGAATAGCGCTCCAGAATCCACTCGACCTCGTCCGCCACACCGACTGCCGAGCGCCGCCGGTGCGTCTTCCCATAGGTCGAATGGCTGAACCAGCGGCAATGGTAAGGACAGCCACGCGCGGTGATCACTGAAACGGATCCTTGCCCATGCCGCTGCCGCCACGCGTCAAGATAGCGCTCGATGCCGATGCGTTCGCGGTCCGGCCAAGGCTGCGCATCGAGATCCGGAATCATGTCTCGCGGGCCGGTGAAAACAACACCGCCATCATCGAAATGGATACCCGCGATGCGCCGCAAACCGGCACCATCCCACTGCCCCAAACGGGCGACCGCAAGCAGGTCTTCGAGTGTACGCTCCCCCTCGCCTTCGACAATCACGTCCGCACCCGCTGCTAGGTACTCCGCCGCGTAGTTCGCCGGTTCCGGCCCCCCAAGCACAACCTTCCACCCACGCGCCTTCGCTTCGCGCGCCACGGCCAGCACGCCGGGCCGCGTCATCAGCGTTCCGTAGATGCCAATGACCGCGGGCTGCTCGGTCTCAAGCAAGCGAAACAATTGCTCGCGCGACCCAAACGTACTGTCATAGACCTCGACATCGAAACCCGCCCGCCGTAGGTGAGACGACAAGTACAGAATTCCCAGCGGCGCGTACGGCTTCATGATCCGCGCTTCCTTGGGATCGTCTGCGAGAAAGTAGCCGTGTGTTAGGAGGAGGTCCATGTGGGCGTGGGGTCGGCGTTGGCGTGCGTCGTTTCCATCTCCTCGACCTTCCTCCAAAGCTCTTCCAGGCGGGCGCCGGTCTCGTTGCCCGACACGCCGTTTGCGGAGAGACTGGTCCCTGAAGCCCCGTTGCGGTTCTCGACTTCGAAGTGGAGTGCGTCTCGCAGAGTCTTGTAAAACTCACTGCGATAGGTACCCTGGAACATCATGGCAAGGTCGTCGCTGTCCGACCAGTTTCGCTTCTTCCCGAGCTGCTCCGACACGCGCTCGTAAAAACGAGTTCCCGGCAACGGATACGACACCGAGATGCCAATGTCGTCCGGCTGCGTGTCGCGAACCATGCGGATCGTTCGTTGAATATCCTCCCACGTCTCGCCGGGGTAGCCGAACTGAAGAAAGTAGCAGGCCCTAATCCCGTGGCGTCGCAAGTTCTCCCGCGCCTCGTAGATTTGATCGACGAGGACATCCTTATCCATATCGTCGAGCACGTTCTGCGAACCCGACTCGGCCCCCATCCAGACCTCCTCACACCCGGCCTGCCGCAGCGCCTCGACGGTGTCCCGCGTCATCAGGTCACACCGCGACTGCATCTTAAACGGGATACGGGTGCCGAGATCTTCCAAAGCCTGCGCGAACTCCCGCGTCCACTCGCCCGATAGTGCGAAGATGTCGTCGGCAAACCAAAGGTGATCCGGCGCGATCGTATTCTTGAGGGCGAGAACCTGCTCCGCGACCAAGCGTGGCCCGCGATTGTGATAGGTATCACCGTAGATCGGTTTCGCGCACCAGTTGCAACGGTACGGGCAGCCGCGGCTCGAAATCATGTTGACCGAAAAATAGCCGTGCGCTTCCATCCAACTCTGCCGGTAGACCTCGACCGGCACGAGGTCCCAGGCGGGTAGTGGAAACGAATCAAGATCGGTGAGCAGTTCCCGAGGCCGTGTCCGCTTCAAGGCGCCCGAAGCCGGATCTCGGAAGGCCAGACCGGCGATGTCATCGGCGTCCACGGAGCCGCGATTCAGAAGATGGGCCGCAAGTTCGACTAACGTCCGCTCAACCTCACCCACCATCACAAACTGTGCGCCGGCGTCGAGATAAGCATCCGCCTGGTCCGTTGCGTCTGAGCCATTCACCACGACAGGGACACCCGCCGCCCCAGCGTCGGCCATCATCGCAAAAGCCAGCTCGCGGTTCTGCGTGAGACACATCTTCGTGAGGAAGTTGAAATTATCTTCGCAGATCGCAATCAGTTGCGGCTGATGCTCCGCAAGCGCCCGACGGAAGCCTTCTTCCGGTGGAGTCTCGAATGTCGAGTCATAGAGGGCTACGTCGTGACCGGCTTCGCGCAGACAAGCAGCGGCCATCAAGGTTTGCAGCGGCGGATAAGGCTGCATCTTGCGCACCTGTTTTCGATCAAAAAATAGGTGATTGCAGTGAGCAAGAAGGATGTCCGCCATTCGTGCTCTACGTTCTCCGGTAGCTAGTGCGCATGATCGATCGTGTAACCCAAGTCCTGACCCGTCAGAAGCGAACGGCGCATGACCAAGCGGCTTCGGAGTTGATACAGCCACAACTCAACGGGCCACCTGAGCATCTGATTCTTGACGCGCCAGCAAAGAGACCGCCGCACCCATCCCCAGCCACGCGCCTGGAACCGCGACTTCGTTGCGGCCAGATTCGTCACCTTGCGTAGTAGGGAGAGTAGCAGCATCGAGCACGCGATCTGCTCCTGCATGCTGTCCTGCAGCCAGGGCAAAACGTTGTGGCTCAAAGCGCAATCGCTCCATTCGCTGAGCGATTGCGGCTGCCGCACGCCTCGGCGTTCCAACTCAGGCCAGAGTGGTATCGCGGGGTACGGCGTCAGGATGTTCGGCGAAAAGCTGACGTTGTCGTACTGTTGCGCGACCTCCCCCATCACCCGGAAAGTTTCGCGGCGCGCCGCCTCCGTCTCGCCGGGATAACCGAAGATCAGATTGAACGTGACGCGGATCCCGGCCTGTTGTGTTTTGCGCGCTGTTTCATGGATGTCGGGGATCGTCTGGTGCCGCTTGTTCATCACGGCAAGCACGTCCTCGTCGGCCGACTCGGTACCGAAGCCGATGTGGCTCACTCCACTGCGCGCCAGCAGCCGAACCTCGTCATCATTGAGTCGACAGAGGAAATCCGTCGAGGCCTGAAACGTCCACGAGAACCGCACGCCCGCGTCAACAAACCCTTGCGCCATCGCAACCGCGCGCTTCGTGCTCACCAGAAAGTTCGAGTCGAGAAGCGCCACACGGTCGACATGGTGCTCCTTGACCAGCGCCGTTACCTCAGCCACCACACGCTCCGGCGACAGCGCGTTGATCCGCCGGTTGTAGAAAACCGTGTCCGTGCAATATGAGCACTCGTACGGGCAGCCCACACTCGTCGCGTACGGAAGTACCCGTCCACCGCCGGCCGCCTCGTATTGCTCGAAGTCGACCATATCGTAAGCGGGAGACGGCATGTTGTCGAGACGCTCCACCGGCCGGTCCGGATTCTTAACGATTTCGTCCTCGTGCTTGAACCAGCAGCCCGCGACGCCATCGAGATCCTCGCCGGATTGCAGCCGCTCGGCGATCTCAATGAGTGTCCGCTCCCCCTGATGCCGGACGACGACATCTACATAGGGCTCCCGCAGCGTTTGCTCCGACACCAGGCTTGGGTGCCAGCCACCGTGAATCACCGGCAGATTCGGCCACACTCTCTTCGCCAACTCCGAGGCAGCGATCGCGCCCCGGATCATCGGCCCCGTCAGGTACGAGATACCGAGACAAAGCGCATCTTCTATCTCACGCTCGATCTCATCCAGATGATTCCGCGTAATCTTCCCGTCGATGATCCGAACTTCGTACCCCGCCTCCCGTAGCGGCGCCGCCAGATGCAGCAGCGACGCGGGGGGGCCGAAGATCGGACCGTCATAGAACGGCGCAAACAGAACCACCTTCCGCCGCTTCAACACGTCACAGTCTCCGACGAAAGTTGCTGGGCGTCGACGACCGGCTTCGCCGGGGCGGTGAGCGTGGCGACAAGATTCTTGAGCCACAGCTCAGCGGGCAGCCCGTAGACATCGTTATCGAGACGCCAGCGCGCCGCCCTGCCCATGAGATCGCGGAACACCGGCAACGGATGCTTTGATTGCTTGGCAATCGGTATGCGCCGGAACGCCATCCGAAGGTATTCACGCATCACCTGGACGCGGCGGTGTTCACTCCCTTTCAACCAAGGCAGTTCGGTGTACCGCGGGAAGAAGTCCGACCAGCCCTCGAAGTTCTCGGGCAACTCAATGCCGTGCCGCGCTGCCTCATGGATGATCGGCGAGCCCGGATACGGTGTGAACAGATTTGTCCAAAACTCAACCGTTGGATAGCGGCGGCAGAACTCCATCACAAAGCGAATCGTTTCGCGCCGCTCCTCGCGCCCTTCGCCTGGAAAGCCGAAGATCAAATTGAATGAAGGACGGATGCCCGCGGCAACGCACTTGCGCGCCGATTCCCGGATATCATCGAGCCCCTGAAAGTCCTTCATCATCCCTTTCAGGACAGGCTCGGAGGCCGACTCCGAGCCTTGGCAAATCTGTGACAGCCCTGCCCGCCTCAGTAGCTTCAGTTCCTCAATGCTCAACTTCCGGACCAAGTTCGCTGTCGCCTGAATACTCCAATCAAATTTCGCTTTCTTGCGAACCAGCCCCTCGGCGACCGCCACGGCGCGATGGGTATCGACCAGAAAGTTGTCATCGACGATCCATAGCAACTCAAGCCCGTAGCGCGTCGCAAGATCGCTCGTTTCCTCAGCCACCTGCTCGGGCGGCAAGGCATTCCATTTTCACTCGTACACCGCGGCGTTCGTACAAAACGAACAGTTGTAGGGGCAGGCAAGACTCGACGTATACATCGCCCAGCGCCGCCCGCAACTTCTCTCATACCCGTCGAAGTCAGCTAAGTGATAGGCCTTCGGGGGCATGTCGGCCAGGGCGCGAATTTCGCGAGGCGGATTCAGCCGCAGTTCCCCATCCTGCTTGTATCCGACGCCGGGCACGCCCTCCAGCGACTCGCCCGCCGCGATACGCTCCACCACTTCAAGCATGGCGTCTTCGCCCTGCCCGCGGACCACGACATCAACGTACGGCGCGGCGAGCGTTTGGTCGGGTAGCAGCGACGGATGCCAGCCACCCAGAATCACTGGCTTGTCAGGATACAGCCGCTTGGCTTCGCGGGCGATCTCGACCGTCTCGCGGATCATCGGCCCCGTCACGAGCGACACCGCCAGACAAAGCGCATCGTCGAGTTCGCGCAGCGTGGTCTTTTTGAAGTCGGGCGTGATTGTGGAATCGACGATCCGCACGTCATAGCCCGCCCACAATAGTGGCGTGGCCACCGCGAGGATCCCCAGCGGAGCCGTTGCCTCACTGCTCGTGAAGGCGGGGAAAAAGAAAACTATTTTCCGCGAAGACATGACCCTGACCAAGGTGACCGCGTAGGCCCTTGATTCTAACGTCCCTCGTGCTTGGCCCATACACGCCAAGACCTGCCGAGGGGAACCGCAATCCAGCCCTGAACTATACTGGGCATATTCACTACAGGCATGCCCATTGTTCCATGCGCACTCCCTATCTATTCGTTCTGTTGCTCACATTCGTTTCGGTCACATCGGCCGACCAGTCCGCGGATGAGTTCTTTGAAACACGCATCCGTCCGGTGCTCGCCGAGCATTGTTACACCTGTCACACAGAAACCAAGATGGGAGGCCTGCGGCTCGACGCACGAGAGCATCTTCTCAAAGGCGGTGCTCGTGGTCCGGCGATCGTGCCCGGCGACGCGGATGCGGGCCTGCTGCTCAAAGCCGTTTCCCATACCCACGCCGAACTCAAGATGCCGCCGAGCGAGAAACTCGCCGACGAGCAGATCGCGCATCTCCGTGAATGGGTCGCCGGCGGCGCCCTCTGGCCCGAGCCGAAGGCAGCTGCTATGCCGGCGGAGAACGACGACGAGTACGTCATCCGGCCGGAGTTTCAAGCCTTCTGGTCGTTCCAGCCGGTATGCAAACCTTCGCTACCCGAAGTAAACAATGAGCAATGGGCGCGGACCGATGTCGACCGCTTCATCCTTGCCCGCCTTGAAGCCGAGGGGCTCCAACCCGTCTCGGCCGCCGAGAAGCGTCTTCTTATTCGCCGCGCCACGTTCGACCTAATCGGCCTGCCTCCCTCTCCTGAGGACGTTGCAGCCTTCCTAGTAGACGATTCCCCCCAAGCCTTCGCGCGGGTGGTGGACCGTTTACTCGCTTCGCCGCACTACGGAGAGCGCTGGGGCCGCCATTGGCTCGACCTCGCGCGCTACGGCGAAGGTATGTCGGCCGCTTTCCAGGACACACCATTCCCCTTCGCCTATCGTTATCGCGATTGGGTCATCAAGGCATTCAACGACGACATGTCTTACGACCGTTTCGTCAAGGCCCAGCTCGCCGGCGATCTCATCGCGGCGGACAACCAGGAAGACGTCCTTCCCGCACTGGGCTTCCACGCTCTCGGGAAACGTGATGACGACCGTGTCGATGTCACCGGCCGTGTCTTCCTAGGACTCACGCTCGGTTGCGCGCAGTGCCACGACCATAAGTTCGACCCGATCCCGACCAAAGACTACTACGCGTTCCAAGGCATCTTCTCGAGCACGGAGAAACACGAATATCCGCTCGTCGATGAAGAGGTCGTAAAGACGCGCAAGGAGGCCCAGAAGCTCGTCGCTGACAAGAAGATTGAGATCGCCGACTTTCTCAAGAAGGTTACCGATCAGTTGATCGACATCTCGATGACCCAGACCTCCGACTACCTCGTCGCGTCCTGGCGTGTGCTGCGCGGTGACGAGGAAACGGGCCCGGTCGCCGAAGCCACGGGACTCGATCAGGAAACCCTCGATCGCTGGGTCAGCTACCTCGAAAACGATAGCTACGACCACAACTATCTCAACAAGTGGAAGACGGTGCTCACCGAAGACGCGGACCTTGATCGCGTCAAAGAAGCTTCCACTGAAATGGAGAAGCTCGTCCTTGCCATTCATAAGGAGAAGCGCGAAGTCGACGATGTCAACTATGTCCGGCTCGGTGGCGCGGAAGGCGCACGCGACCGGAAGACTCTGCTTAATACGAATCTCGACTTCCTGGAGCCAACGAAGTGGTATCTCTGGCGGGACTTGGCTTACCAGAAGTACAGACGCGCGGCGATCCAGTACCCCGAAGGCGTCTATCACCGAGACGCCAAAGGCATCAAACGCTTTCTCAATCCAGCTTGGGGGACGCATCTCGAACGCCTCCAAGCCGAGATGAAAGAGCTCGAAGACGCCGTCCCCGAGCAGTACCCCCTCATCCACACCTATCGCGACTCCGACGAACCGAAGGACATCGAGGTTCGCATTCGCGGAGACAAGAAGAACCTCGGCCCCATTGCCCCCCGCCGGTGGCTCAGCATTCTCAGCAAAGGCGAACCGGCTCGTTTCGACCAAGGCAGTGGCCGTCTCCAGCTCGCCGAAGCCATCGCAAGCGGACAGAATCCGCTCACGGCGCGCGTGATGGTGAATCGCATCTGGCAGCACCACTTCGGACGCGGCATCGTCGAGTCCCCCAGCAACTTCGGCCGCTTGGGCGAACGCCCCACACACCCACAGCTTCTCGACTACCTAGCCGCACGGTTTGTGGAGACAGGCTGGTCGATCAAAGCGATGCATCGCAACATCATGCTCTCGGCGACGTATCAGTTGGGCTCCGAAATCGCCGAAAACAACTACGCGAAGGACGCCGCCAATCAATACCTTTGGCGTTTCGACCCAAGAGAACGGCTTGATGCCGAGTCCTTGCGCGACTCAATGCTCGCCGTGGCAGGCAACCTCGATCTCTCGATAGGCGGTCCTGGCGAGCCTCTCGAAGACAGCACTCATCGCCGTGCCGTCTACGGCAGCATCAGCCGGACGACGCCCGACCGCATGCTGACGCTCTTCGATTTCCCCGACCCCAAAGACACCGCCCCGGTGCGCAGTGTCACCGTGGGACCATTGCAGCGCCTGTTCTTCCTCAACAACAGCTTCGCCATCCAGCAGGCCGAAATGTTAGTGAAGCGTCTCGAAACTGAGGCCGGCGCCGATGAGAAGGCCCGCATCAATCGAGCCTACGAGCTACTCTACGCTCGCACTCCCACGAAGAAGGAAATCAAGACCGCTCGCCGTTTCCTTAATGAGAGCGACTCCGACTGGAAGCAGTACGCTCAGATGCTCCTAGCATCAACCGAGTTTACGACCGTCCGATAGGAAATAGGCATCCGGAGCGGGCAGTCGGACAATCGGGATCCGATGATCGGCTAGTCGCCTAACACGTGGAGTGCGAGGGTTCTGTGGTGAGAATGCCGGCGATGTTCGAAGACATAGATACCCTGCCAGGTACCGAGCGCCGGCCGGCCTTGGACAATGGGAATCGAAAGCTGACTTTGTGTGAGAGCGGCGCGGATGTGCGCCGGCATGTCGTCGGGGCCTTCCATCGTGTGCGTATAGAGGCTACTGTCCTCGGGCACGAGTCGGCTGAAGAAGGTTTCGAGATCGTGGACAACGTCGGGATCAGCGTTCTCTTGGATCAGGAGCGAAGCAGACGTGTGGCGGAGGAAGACGGTGAGGAGGCCTTCATCGATCGTGAGGCTCTCAACCCACGAGACCACTTCGTGGGTGATTTCGTAGAAGCCTTTGCCTCGAGTAGCAACGGCGATTTGGCGGCTGGACTGCTGCATGAAGTCAACGTAGTTTAGCGGACTGGCGCTAAGATCTTTACTCAGCCGACGGGGATGAATTGTCGGCTTGGCCGCTTGGGTCGTTTGGGGGCTGGGATGCGCTTCGAAGGCCGGGGTGGTTTGGCCGCCGGATCCGGCCCGGGTAGAGTTGGTGCGATCGGTCAAGGACTTCGAGCGCGGAGTCGGATTCGAAGAGACGGACAACTTCTCGCGTCCGTCGAGTCGGTGGCACGTTGACTATCGCTGCTACTACACGGGCAAGCTGAAACTCCCGGCGGACTACTACGAGTTCAAACTACGCCGCGGCGGGCCGAGCGGATGTTCGGTCGACAAAGGGAAGTACGACGTCTTTTTCTATCCCGTCGAGGCGGTGTCGAGCGGCCACACTCCCTTGACGCCGAGCCTCAGCAAGGCAACGGTCGAGCGCACGCTGATAGTTGTTCCACATGAAGATTTTCACAACAACCCACGCATCGAGGAATGGCCGACGGCGATCGGTGAGGCGGCGTCAACACTGATTCGGTTTATTGCGGCGGCGGAGTTCGCCAGGGCGGAGTATGGGGAGTCATCGCCGGAGTATACGAACCTGCGCGGTGAGGCGGAAATCGTCCTGCGTAAGACGGAGATGGTGAAATACCTACGCCGAGCGGCTGGCAGAGGTTTACCGCTCGAGAAGGACTAGGGGATCACGAAGGTGGCGGCTCTCCGGCAGAAGCGGGCGCTCTTCGATCGACTGGTCGTGGAGTGCGCGGCACTCCACGACGCTCATTCGTTCAACAAATGTCCGGGCGCGTTGAATAACGCGGGGCTGGCTTTCAATCACACATACACGAAGCACTACCCGTTGCTCCACCAGGTGTTTCGGAAGAAGGGTGCGACGTTGGCGGCGATGGTTGCGGCGATGCGTCCGCCGGAGGGGTGCGAGTCCCTTTCGGAAGCCGAGGCGGTGGCTTACTTTCAACAGGCGGCAACGGGTGAGTAGACCGGCTACTCCTTGGTGATTGTCTCGTCGAGGTTGAGGATGGTGCTTGCGACCATGGTCCAAGCGGCGAGCTGCTGTTCGTCGAGACTCGAGTCGTAGGGCGATTCGCCAACGGCCAGCAGTGCCTTGGCGTTGTCGGGATATTGGCGGTAATCCTCGATCTGTTGATGGAGCAGTGTGAGAAGGACATCCTTCTCTTTCGGGGATGGTTCGCGGGCGATGGCGCGGCGGTACATGAAGGCGAGCCGGCCGAAGTCGCTGTCGCCACCCTCGATCAAAGCGCGTTGGGCGAGAGCCCGGGCCGCCTCAACGTACGTCGGATCGTTCATCAAAATGAGCGCCTGCAGAGGCGTGTTCGTGCGCGCACGGCGCACGGTGCACTTCTCGCGGTCGGGCGCGTCGAACGTCACGAGCGTCGGCGGTGGGACAGTCCGCTTCCAGAAGCTGTACATGCTGCGGCGGTAGAGATCGTCGCCCTTGCCGACGAAATACTCCTGTGCGGTAAAACGATCACCGAATGACATCTCTTTCCACAACCCCGGCGGCTGATAGGGATAGACGCTGGGACCGCCGACCTTCGATATGAGAAGTCCGCTGACGGCCAAAGCGTTGTCGCGAACGACCTCGGCCGGCAGACGAAAACGCGGTCCGCTGGCGAGTAGCCGATTCTCGGGATCTTCAGCTTGACGTTCCGGCGCAACGCGCGACGATTGACGATACGTGGCCGAGGTGACAATCAATCGCTGCATGGCCTTGATATCCCACCCGGATTCGACGAACTCGACGGCAAGCCAGTCAATCAATTGCGGGTGGCTGGGCGCTTCGCCTTGCGAACCGAAATCCTCGGAAGTCTTGACGATGCCGCCGCCGAAATACATTTGCCAATAGCGGTTCACGGCCACGCGCGCGGTGAGAGGATGCGACGGCGAGACAAGCCACTTCGCGAGCCCGAGTCGATTGGCGGGAACGTCGATGGGAAGCGGCGGCAGAACGGCCGGCGGCGATGCCATCACTTTGTCGCGCTTGTTGCGGTAGTCGCCGCGGCCGAGGACAAACGTGTCGCGCGGCTTATCCATCGTGCGCATCACCATCGTGGTGGGAATGCGCTCTTCCAGTTCGCTCTTCTGCTTGCGCTGCTTACGCAGTAACGAGTAAGTCTTGCGATAACGCCCCGGCGCATCGTGAGTGAGGAAGTATTGACGTAGTTTTTGGTCTTGCGCGCGACAACGGTTCTCTTCCTTGGATTTGCGCTCTTGGGTGACCTTGACCTCGTCCTTTGCCTCTTCGAGCAGGTCGCCGAATTCCACGCAGGGGTCTTTGGGCTGCCGCGCGGCTAGGATCGCGCGCACCGGCTCGTGGATGGCAAGTTGCGCGGCCTCATCGGCTCGCAGTACGCGCTCGTAGATGCGCAGGTCGTCGATGTCGCCTTTGAAGGGCTCGCCAACGGTCTTATCACCGATGCCGATCGGCTCGTTGTTCACGATCGATCCGTCGAGGCTGTCGCGGGTGACTTTCATCTCGGCGGGCTTGCCGTTGAGGTAGACCGAGATGCCGTCAGCTTTGCCGGACCCGTCAGAGGTAACCGTGATTTGATACCCGTCGCCGAGGCTGAGCTTGCTCGCCGATTCGAGAAGAATCGCGTTATCCGGCCACTGGTGCACAAGCCTGACGTAGAGGGTCTGTCCGCGACTGAATGTGCCGGTTTTCTCTGACTTACCGAGGAACAGCTCGAAGCCCCTACGGCGATCGGCGTCGGTGATCTTATGAAGCAGGCTCTTGGCCGAGGGGCGGCTAGCACGCATCCACAACCCGACCGTGAACGGATCGTCACCGACCAGATACTCATGGCCGAAATTGACGTGGGTCTGACCGCTGAAGCGGACGGCCCGGCCGACCTGTCCGTCGAGATAGGTGACCTCGCCGAGCACGACATCGACCTCACGGCTCTTGGTGAGACCGGCGAGATCGTCCTCGAAAGCGAAATGCGCCGTGAGGTCGTCAACGGGGGCGGTCGGGATCTCGGAAAGCGCGGTCAGACGCCATGCTGATTCCAGCCGATCGATCTCGGGCTTCGGTAGTTTGCGCTCGGTCTTGGCGATCTTGCGTTTGATGGTCCTGAGATCGCGCTCTTCCGGCTTGCTGGGAAGTTGCAAAATGGGGACGGCGTTACCGCGCTGTCCGTCGAGGCCTTTTTCGGGGACGGCGTTAAAGAAGGCGTAGAAACGATAGAAATCCTTTTGCGTGATGGGGTCGTACTTGTGATCGTGGCAGCGCGCGCAACCCATCGTCATGCTCATCCAGACGGTGGCTGTGGTGTCGAGCCGGTCGATAACGTATTCGTTGTGATACTCCTCGGGGATCGCGCCGCCCTCGTAGTTGATCATGTGGTTGCGGTTGAACCCGGTGGCGATGAGTTGCTCACGGCTGGGGTCGGGCAGCAGGTCGCCGGCAAGTTGCTCAATCGTGAACTGGTCGTACGGCATGTTGCGATTGAAGGCCTGAATGACCCAATCGCGCCACCGCCACATGTCCCGATGGGAATCGATGTGATAACCGTGCGTGTCGGCGTAGCGGGCCAGGTCAAGCCACTGCATCGCCATGCGTTCGCCGTAGTGTGCCGATTTCAATAGCTCGTCAACGCGCTTCTCGTAGGCGTCGGGCGACTCGTCATTAAGGAACAAATCGACTTGCTCGGGGGTGGGCGGTAGACCGGTGAGGTCGAATGCAACACGGCGAAGTAACGTGACCTTGTCGGCTTCGGGAGAGGGCTTCAGGCCCTCCTTCTCAAGTCGCGCTAGGACGAAATGGTCGATGGCGTTGCGTGTCCACGAGCTGCTACTGACGGCCGACGGCTCGGGACGCTGGGGCGGGATATAGGCCCAGTGTGTTTCCCATTGAGCACCCTGGTCGATCCACAAACGGATCGTATCGATCTCGTCTTGAGTGAGCGTGCGCTCGAAGGCCGGCGGGGGCATGCGGGCCACTTCCTGCTCGTGGCTGATGCGCTGGTAGAACCGGCTGGCGGCCGCGTCACCAGGGTTGATGACCTGGTAGCCTCCACGATCGGCAAAAGCGCCTGCTTTGGTGTCGAGCCGGAGACCGGCTTGCCTTTGCGCTTCGTCAGGGCCGTGGCAGGCAAAACACTTGTCCGAGAGAATCGGCCGGATGTCGCGATTGAAGTCGACGGCTGCTTGGGATTGGTCCGCCTGGAGGGAGACGGTGGCTAGAAGGAGCGCGGCGCATAGCTGGAGTCGAAGGTTCACTGCCAACTATGATACTGCGGAGCGATTCAAGCAGTCGAAGGAAAAGTCACGCGGACGTCACGAGGTCCGAAGCCACCCACGGGTTTTGTTGGGCGACCCGTCATCGCCTCGGGCCCATTTGTTTGAGGTATTGGATGACGTGGTAGGGATCGTCAGTGAGAATGCCGTCGACTCCGAGGCCGAGTAGACGCTTCCACTCGACGGCGTCGTTCGCCGTGCTGGAGAAGACCGTGATGCCGGCGACTTTGAGTTCGCGGACGGCCTCGGCGGTGAGGGCCGTATTGGTGACGAGTTGATGGCTTGCGCCGAAGCCCTTGGCGGCTTGGACCCAGTTTTCCGAATGCCGCCACAGGCTGAGTTGACAAAGGCGGATATCCGGGTCGAGTTTGCGGAGTTCCTTTAAGGTCCGGTAGTCACCGGATTGGATGATGATCTGGTCCTTGATGCCGTGTTCGACGATGGCTCTGTGCAGGAGCCGCGCGAAGTGGTCGGGCGGTGTGAAGCCCTCGGAGTCGTCAGGGGCCATCTTGGTTTCTAGAAGCAAGCGGACTGGTTTACCACGGAACTCATCGAAGACATCTTCCAACGCCGGGATTCGTGCGCCCGGGGCTGGCTGCCAATAGGTGAAGCCCTCCGGACGCCGCCTGCCACAGTCGAAGCGCTGAGTGGCCCCGAAAGAGAGGGTGCGGATGAACTGGCGAGCCGCGCCGGCTGCTTCGCCGGGAATGAAACAGTTGTGCTGATTGATCGACGTGTCGTGGTTGACAACGAGGCGGTCGTCAGATGTAACAACCGCATCCAACTCGATGATGTCTGCGCCGATAGCGTCTGCGTACCGGAAGGCGGTGAGTGTGTTTTCAGGGCGTAAGAGTTTGCCGCCGCGGTGCGCAATAACGAGCGGGGTGGTGGTCTGCCCAAAAGCGGCGGTGGCGAGAAGAACGAGAACGAGGAATCGAAGCATCACTGTCAGTATGACCAAGTTGCCGAGGCGGACGTCGGCTACTGCCTTGGAACTGGCTGGAGAGTTGTGTTCGGGAAGTAGTGGCGGAGGATGGACGGGAGGCTGTGACCTTCCGTGGCCATGGCGGCCGCTCCATGCTGGCAAAGGCGAACCCCGTGACCCGAGCCCGTTCCTTCGAAGGTGGCTCCGGTGGCGGAGGAGGAGATCTGGTAGTTGTTGCTAGGCAGGGCTTGCCAGCCTAGTTGACGGACGAGGTGGAGACGGGCCGCTTCGTTGCCGGATTGGCGGATGAGGTTGACAGCTTGTTGCTTGTCCAGCCTACGAGTCCAAGGGTCGGGCGCGCGGATGCACGACAAGCAGCGTGCGCGGTAGTAGGGATAGTGTCGGCCTTTGAGTCCGATGTCTTCCAGGGTGCGCGTGTGGCCTCCGCAACGAGCCGAGTACAGCGCACGAATGATCTTGCCTGCGTGAGTGAGAACCATCTCTCTTGTGGCGGAGGCTGCTTGCGCGGCGGCTTCGCCGGGTGCGGGTGGGGCGCCTAGATACTGGCAGTTAGTGGTGTCGCAGAAGTCGAAGTTTCTGTGGCGCTGTCCGGCGGCGAGATACGAGCGCGTTACGACGGCTTGCGCTTTGAGAGCTTCTGGCAACGAGGTCGAGGGCGCTTCGGCGGCGACGATCGAGGCTACAGCAGTTTCGCGGGGCATGGCGACGGTTGCCAGCAGTTCGTCGGCGGCGGGAACGATTACGAGCGCGCCCCGGTAATGCCGTTCGATTTTGCCGGGAACTTCCAGAACGAAGTCCGCGTCGGAGTTTCGAATCTCGGCTTGTGAAGTTTGGACAGCGATGCTTCGCGAACGGCACTCGATCGAGTCGTTTCGGAGTGTGAGGTCTATGGACTGGCCGCCTTCGATGCGAAAGGTTCGGTCGCCGCAATGGACTACAACGGGACGGCCTTCGTGCGGGCGGATGGTGAGTTGCCGGGAATGGAAGAGGCCGAAGACACCGATATGGACAAGCGGGTCGGGGCTACTGAGCAAGGCGACCGCCGCAGACTGTTGCGGCGCGAGGCAGAGCAGGGCGGTGATGAGAAAGCAGCGGACGCGATTCGGCGTCATGGCGCGCGGCCTCCACCGGTGAATTGTTGCCATACCGTGCCCGCGATATCGGCGGCGACCAGACCGGGTACGCCGTGGATACGCATCAGTAGAGTGTGGCGCGGGTTGTCGGCGGGACCGATGAGGATGACGAAGCCATCGCCATCCGCTGCGGGAGTGAGATCCCCATGGGTGCAGGGCGCGGTGCCGGTCTTGGCCAGCATCTCCATCAAACCCGCCTTGGCCCCAACGCTTTAAGCGGTGCCGCCGCGACGGGCCTTACGCATGCCCTCAATGAGCGGCGCGACGCCCGGTTGCTGCCGGCGCCGCAACAATTCGTGATAGCCGCGTCCGAGGTCGAGAGGCGCAATGCGCCACGCGGAACCGAGATCGCGGTACGACTCGGAGGGCGCATCCGGCGGTGGCGGGGTCAGCCCGAACCGTCGGGCGAGCCCTTCGATACGGGCCGGGAGAAGCTGCTTACTCAATTCGCGGAAGTAGCTATTACAGGAACGCGCGATGGCGTCGACGATGCCGATCTGTCCATGTCCCGCAGGGAGCCAACAACCGGTTTCGTCGCCGCGGCACTCGTAGCGCGGATAGCGGTAGTCGTGCCCTTGCGCGTAGGCAAGCGCGGCGAAGGGCTTGACGAGCGAGCCGGGCGGTATGGCCGCGGCAGGGTCATGCCAACGCGAGTCGATGACAGCGTTCGTCGTGGGGTCCATCAACAACCAAGTGACGCGATGGGGTGAGATGTTCACCTGCCGCGCGCCAGACTCGACGACAGGTTGTAGCGTGACGCTCCGAAGGTCGCCCGAGAAGAGCGGAAATGCCGTACACAGAAGCACTGCGGCGAATGTCGCTCGGATGATCATGGGCGAAAGCGATAGACGAGCGTTTGATGCACCGCGTCGTCACCTTGAGTCGTCCGAACGGATATCGACTCGACGGTCTGCAAGGTGCGGCCGAGGCTGGCGATATTCTCGGAGAAGAGATCCGGCACCCGATTCTGCCGCGATCGATAGCGGCCGTATTGCAAGTAATCAAGGTGGCCCATCAACGTTTCGTAGTTAGCCTGCGCCCGGGCGCGGCGGAATACGGCGGCGTGGATGAGCGGGGAACTTTCGGCGGCCTGATTATTGGCATTGAGAGTGTTGACCAGCAGATAGGGGGAGTTCGCGAGGAAGAGTTCTCGGCCTCGTACCGCAACGGCAAGCGGCGACAGGCCGTCGAGTTGATGGAAAGTCTGTGTGGCGGCGGACCGCTCGTTCCATTGAACGCCGAGGCTGGAAGTTGTCCAGAGGCCGAGGAAGGCGGTTTGGAGAGCGGACCGTATCTGCTGTTCGTTCCACTCCTGCGCACCGTGCAGGACGAGCACGGCATCGCTGCCGACGAATACGTCCCCGTCCGCTTTGCGTCCCGCTTCGACCTGTAGAACGGCGAGCGCAGGGTTGGATGCGAGGGCTTCGCGCAACTCCTGTTCCGCGAGACCGCCGGGCGTGTACGCGGCCGGGGCCTGGTCGATACGCGTTTCAAGGGCCCCCTCGCTGCCCGTCGTTCCCGAACCAACGTAGACTTGCGGCGCCGTCCGGATCCGCTGGTTGCGAGTCGCTGTCGGCGTCAGTAACTTACTTGCGATGAGGCTGACGGCATCTTGTGCGCCGATGAGCGGGCGGGCGGTGTAGAAGCCGGCTTCAGCCGGAGCATATCGGAGAAGGTCGGCGGCGGCGTGAGCGCCGGCATTCGCCTGTTCGTTCTCTGCCGCTTGCTGGGCAGGCAGGAAGGCGCGCTCTTCGCGGAACTCATCCTCGGAGCGGAATAAGTCGGCGACACCCGCGCGATGCTTGCGGACTTCCGAAACATTACGCTGAATCCAATAGGAGCGGAAGTGTGGTGTCGCGGCGAAACGTTGCAGATTCATGAGCATGCGCAGCTCGCCGCGATCGGGCCGCGCGGCAATGGCATCGGTGTACCAGTCCTCGACGGTGACGCTCCCCGCTTGTTCTCCCGCGAGAAGCCGCAGAGCGCGCGCCAATACGTCACCACTGGTGGCGAGGAATAGATGATCGTTAGTGGTCGCGAAAGCGACCTCACGTTGCGAGGCGGTGTCGGCGCGAACGTAATAGGGGTGGTCCCCGGCGTTGCGCAGCTCAAACTTCGCGCGCGTACGCCATAGGGCGCTCTCCATCGCCCTGGCTGAGGAAAGCCGCGTGATGTAGAGGAACTGCAAGCTGCCGATGTCGTAGACGCCGAGGACCGATTCACTGCCCGCGATCGAATCGACAAGGGCCATGTCGGTGGGGATGCCTGCCGCGGCCGCGAACTCGCCGCGCGCTTCTTCAAGACGAAGAAAAAGCTTCGAGCGTGAGAAAGAACTGTAGTTGTCGCTTGCGAGCCAGGCCGTCTTTTCCGTTGAACGATTCCAGTCGCCGAGCAATGCGGATAAGTTCTCCGTTTCGAGGACGAGCATCGCTCCTTCGGGGACGTAGCGCGAGAGCTCCGCGCCGCTGCCCTGCGGGGACTGCGTGAGCGCGCCGACGGTCAGAACCAGTGCCGCGGCGATCACGATCCAGAACGTGCGGGGTTTCATGGCGACACCTCGTCGACAAATGTGACGCGAGTGCTCACGACATCCTCTTGATCGAGGTTCTCGTGAATCAGCGGACAGCGGCTTGCGTTCTCGACCTGGACGCGGATGCGATCCTTGATGGCGACGAGGGCTTGCTCCGCAACGGCGTTGGCGGGGCCGTCCAGTTGCAGTCCGATCTGGTAAACCATGCCGGCGCCACGTGGGCGGTCGAGGGCATCGAGTGAGGCAGCGAGCGCGAAGGCTGCTTCGCGGCGTTGTTCGTTGGTCCATCCCGCTCGAGTCAGAAATTGGCGAACGGCCCAGTCATCGACGCGGCGCATTTCCTGGCCGTCGCCTTGGAGGCTGCTCGGGCGGAGCGTGTTCTCGGTCGCGGTGCCGCTCAGTAACGGGTCGAGGGCCTGAATGGCGAGTTGATGGTCTCCGGCATCGCGAGCGGCTTGGATCAAATCGAAGTGGGTACGGTCGTTGTCAGGGCGGGCCGCGACCGCATCCTTGAGCCAGCACAGCTTCTCGGTCGCGTCGTTTGCGTTGGCGGCGCGGTTGAGAAGCGAATCGTACAGGAATGGGGCTGCTTCCGAGGCGAAGACGGCGTCGGTGCGGCCTCCTACGGAGTTGAGTTCGGCGGACTCAAGATCGGCTGTCGCCACGTCGGCTCCCTGAAGGGAGCGTGCGGCCTCAGCGCGTGTTTGATACGAAACTTCGGCGTTCGATGCCACACCGATGAACGCGATGAGGGCGTCAGGTTGACCGCCCGGGAGTTCACGTTGGCTTTGCGAGAGAAGCAGCCGCGCTTCCGCGTCCCAGGGCGTGGCTTGCAGACTCTCGGTCAGGATCTCAGTCGCCTCAGCATGGTGGCCGAACTTCGCGATGAGTTTCGCGGCGGCGACATGGTTCTCAAACGGCTCACCGGAGACGAGCAGCATACGCTTGAGAAGCGCGAGGGCTTCCTCAGCGCGGCCCTGCTCGAAGCGTAACTCGGCCAACCCTAGGAAGTTGGCGGCACTGAGATTGCGGCCGGCGAGCAGGCGGTTGTAGTAGAAGTCGAGCAGGCGCTCGGCGGAAGCACGGTCGTTATCGGCTTTGAGCTGAACCGCCGCCGCGCGCAAGGCTTTGAGCGGGGGCAGGTCGGTCGCGGTGTTGGACTCATAGGGACGAAGCAACTCGTCGAGATTGCCGGACAGCGCGGCAATCCGAACGACGAGCGGACCGTGCTGATTGCGCAGGACCGCTTTGAGCGAGTCGGGCGCGTCCTCGAGAGCAGCCTGCGCGCGCGGTCCCCGATTGGTATCGAGTAAGTATTCGAGCCAACGAACCTGCCAATTGTCGTGAGCCTGTTGCGCGTAGTGTCGGCCCCGTCCGTCGGCTTGTCGTAGTCGCTCTCGCGAGATACGGACAGCGGTTTCGAGCGCCCGTCCGCGTTCGGCCTCACTGAGCCAGGTAGCTTCGGTGAGCGGCGTGAGATAGCCGAGCGGATCGTTCGCTCTATCAGCAAGATCGAGAATGCGGCCGAACTCCTCGGCACGGATCTGGACGGTTTCGAGCCAGGGGCGCAGGAATTCGTCGGCACGGTAGCCGCCGTTTCGTCGGACATAGAGGTCGAACAAGGATGCGACGCTCTCGCCGAGTTGAGTATGGAGGTTGCGACTACCGATGCTGCCGAGTGTGTGCGGTAGGGCCTTCCAGAACAGAGGTTCAAGACTGCCCCGTTCCACCTGTCCACGGAAGACTTCTACCGCTGAGCGCCAGCGAGCAATAGCCTTATCCCGCTCGCTTTGCTCCCACAGGATCTCAGCGATGCGGCCATGCGCACTGCCTAGGGTCGCATTGAGTTCCAACGCATGATCGTACTCCTCAAAGGCGCGGGTGGGTCTTTCACTCTTGAGGTAGAGCTCGGCCAGGTCGAAGTAGGCCATGGCTCGGCCGGCCGCGGATTCAACGGAAGCGGGCAGGTAGATTTCGGCGGCTCCGGGGTCGGCGAGATATTGGCCGTAGCGTGCGCCGTAGTAATACCAGAGATCACCGGCGAGTTGTTGGTCGCGGTCGACTTCAACGCCGATGCGTTCGCCGATCGTCTCCGAACCCAGCGCTGACCTGAAGGCTTCGTCGATCCGATTGCTTTGCCGGCCAAAATGGAGGCCCGCGAGTGCCGTGTAAGCACGGGTCCAAACGGGCGGAAGTTTCTGGCCTCGGGTTGCAACGGCGCGCAGAGCAAGGTCGGCATCGCCGCGCGTCATGATGAAGTTCGCGGCCCGGTCCGAGCCTGCGAGAGCCACGAGCGCGTCGGGACGCCGCTTGAGCAACAGCTCGTAGTGGCGGTCGAGCCACTCACCGGAATAGTTCGCACTATTCGCGAGCGTGTCGAGGGCTCGAAACTCGCCATCTTCGTTACCGGATACAAAATACGCACGCGCCGCGCTGACGAGAATCGGGTTCCTGCCGTTGTTCGGTGGATGAGCACGCCAGTAGTCTTCGAGTTGGCGTCCGAGTTCATCGTGGCGCAGCCGGCTTCTCTGGAGACGTATGAGACGCCGCTGATAGTTATTGGATTGCGACGAACCGGGGCTCGCCATCATCAACTCGTAAAGCCACTTCGCGTGCGTCTCGGTGAGACCGGCTTGCTGGACCATCGGCAGCAGCGCTGACTCGACAACCGCTCGGCGCATGCCTTGGCGCTGTTGTTCTAGAAACGCGGCGAAGGCAGCTTTCTCCTCCGGCGTAAAGAAGCTCTTGACCGCGGGGGCCGCCCCTTGCAGAGCCAACCAATAGTTTCTGCGCTGCAAACCGTTCGCTTGTGTGGGCAGAGCGTCCTCAAGCTTGGCGAATCCCTCCTCGTAGCGGCGCAGGCGGGTCATCAGACCGAGGTAGCGGCGGGCCCCGGCGGCCACCCTCGCGAACTGATAGAGGTTGTCACCTTCCATCTCGATGCCCTGCTCTGCCAACTCGACGGCTTCGTCGAGATAGGTCCACGCTTCAAGTCGAGCTGCCGCGTCGAAGTAGTTCTCGGAGCGTTCAGGGCGTCCTTCGATGAGGGCCTTCTTAACGGCGGCGACAGCCTCCGCCCGTTCACCGCAACGGGCATGGATCTCAGCGACTTTCTCCATCCAGCGAGGATTCTCGTAGTCGAGATCATAGATCTCCCGATAGCTATCAAGAGCTGCCTCGAAACGCAACATGCGCTCTTCAAGCGAGGCCTTCGATTGCCAAACGTCGGTGCGATCCGGGCGGACATCAAGAGCCCCTTGGTAGGCCTCAATCGCAGCGGGCAGGTCTTCAAAGTGCGTGCGGACGCGGGCAAGCACGACGTGGTACCGAACGTCGCGCGGTGATTCGCTTCTTGTCGTTACGTAGAAGTCTTCGAGTTGCGGGCGGCGGCCGTGCTCGTCGGCATACAGCGCGGCTTCGCGCACGAGCGCTTCGTCTTCGGGGAAGCGATTGATGATCTCGATATATTGGTCGAGCGCTTCGGCGTGTTGGCCGAGTTCCGTGAGTGCCGGAATGAGGCCGCGGCGCAGTGTCGCGAGTTGGCTGCTCTTTTGAGCGCGCGGCATGCCGGCTTGGTCAAGCTCGTCGATCTTCTGTTGATAGAATTCGCGGAGCCCGGCATTGTCGTTTTCACCGCTGAAGGTTTCGGCCATGGTGCCGATGTAGCGTCCGTCAAAGGGCTTGTCGGTGAGCAGCACGACGAGTCGACGTCGGGCGTCGGCGAAGCGCTTGGCCTCGGTGGCTTTACGGGCTGCCTCGAAGGTGAAACTCTCGCGCAAACCGGGATAGGAGGCTACGGCCGCATCGTCGAGAATCTCGAACGCGCGGTTGTAGTCTTTTTGCCGCCAATGAAAATCGACTGCGCCCCGAACGACGCCGAGGATGCGCGGCTCGTCGCCGTAAAGCTCGTCGATGACACGTCGAGCTTCCGCTTCTTCGTCACGGTTTTCGAGGTCGTGCATCAGCGCAAGCTTCAGGCGCATGCGGTCAACGGGGTCGTTTGTCAGTTCGATGCGGCGGCGCAGCAGCAGCGTCACGACCGCCGGCATCGGATAGGTGTTGGCAAGTTGTCGGACGCGATCCAGCAGCTCAAATGAATCCGTCGATCCCGCGAGGCGGGTCAGGAGTGTACGCAGGTCCTCGGGTCTGCTCTGGCTCTGTAAGAGGTCGACCCGCAGTGCAACGGCTGAGGGGCTGGGGTTCGAGCCGGAGACGAGGTCGGCTGTCATTTTGTCGGTGAGGTCGCGGTGCGCGGTGCGGCGGGCCAAGCGCAGGAAGCGGCTCCGCGCGGGCGAATAACCGTCGGCGGCGAGAGCGCCCTTGAGATACTCTCTCAGCGCTGCTTCATAGTCCCGGCGGTTCTCGTGAACCGCCCCAGCTTCGTAGGAATAAAGTTCGGGTTTGCCTAGCTTTTCACGGCCCTGCTCCATGAGCCGAAGGGCGTCGTCGAAGCGGTAGTAATCCCAAAACACCGTGGCGGCTTCGAGGTAGCCTTCGGGTTTTCCGGGCTCGACAGCGGGCATGCGCTCCCAGAATGGAGCGGCGCGTTCAAGAAGTTCCCGGTCAGAGAACGTGTCACCGATGCGTGCGAGCAACTCGCGATCGCGGGGATCGTAGCGGTGGCTCCCTTCGAGAATGGCCGTAGCCGCGTCGGTGTAGAACGGGTTCTCGTACGCCAACGAACGGTGAACCGAGGCGATGCGGTCGGAGTGGCCCGCGTCCCTTGGAAGCGATGTACTGAGCGCTAGAAGCACCGGAGCAGCGTCCTCGAAATGGCAGCGCCACAGCTCGGCCTCGGCGATGATCTGCGCGGCGGCCGGCTTCTCTCTCGCGAGACGTTGCCAGCGTTCTTCACCGGCGGCATCGATTGAGGTGGCCAAGGCGTCGAGTTCCGATTGCAGCCGGCCGTTGCGGCTGAGGTGCTCGAAGAAACGCGAGCGGAGATCGTCGCCGTAGAACCAGTATTCGCGCAACAGCCGTTCCCAGGCCGCCGCGTCGCGCGTCTGGCGGTGCCGATAGGCGGTCATCAAGTTGCGCACGAAAGTCAGGTTGTGTGGGAAACGTTGATGCGCATAGAGGTTGAGCTGGCGATACAGGACTGCGTCGAGCGAAGACTGCGCGATGACGGCTTGGAAATAGGACTCGAGCTCCGTTCCCGAGAATGCTTCGATGACGCCGCGTGTTAGTTGATCGAACTCGGTGGAACGCTTCTCTCGCAAGTACCAGCGGGCTAGCTTGTGATGCCACGATCCGTCGTCGAAGCGATCAATGGCATCGCGGTAGACGGATTCAACGCGGTCGTCAAGACCATTTTGTTCGAGGAACCCTGCGAAGCGTTCGTAGAGGCCAGGGTCATCGGGATTGCGTGCGATCTCTTGGGCGTAGAGCTGAACAACCGGAAGCAGTTGCTTGAGCGCAACGAGACGGGCAATATAGCGGCCGAGAACGCGCGCGTATTCAGGCGAACGGGCCCCGAGCGGCACCGCCTGTCGACCGAAACGGTTGAACCGGCGCGGCTGGGGGGTCACCTGCGCGCCGAGCGGGACGCCGTCGGCTTTGGCGGCAAGTTCAGCGAGTAGGGCATCATAGACAGCGAACTCTTCCGTAGTTTGGCCCTCGCGGGCGTAGGCTTCGGCCATCAACAGGGAGACCTGCGAGCGTTCATCTGCGTCGGGGAAGGCTGTGAGAAATCCTCGGCCTTTCTCAACAACGCCACCGTTGTCACCGTAGATGGCGTAGGCGGCAATGACGCCGGCGTGCAGGGCAGCCCTTTGATCGGAATTCGGGAACTCGCCATCGAAGAGTTTTAGAACCTCCGCAGCCCTGGCCCGATGGAAATAGGCGGCCGAGGCCCGCTCCTGGGAGGCAAATCGATAGTCGATGCCCTGCTCGTTGAACAGCAGCGAGAGAATACCGTTGAGGAAGCCGGGCTGGTCGTCCATCCTAGCGATGTCTCGGTAGAGCGAGAGGTCGCCAGCTCCGAACCCGATGGGCTGCTCGGGCGCCGCCAGGAGGAGCAGAATCAACGCGGAAAGGGTGCGTTCGCGGTCCGCGCCGGACGCGCCTGGCAGGCTGTACAAGGCGTAGGCGAAACGGGCCGATTCGTTGTAGTTGCGGACGGCTTCGAAGAGTCTTGAAAGGGCGAAGAGTTCTTCGGCGCTCCAATCGGCTTGGCGGGCTTCCTTCGATTGGCGGTACTCATGGAGGACCGCCTGCGCTCCGCCGCCGTTGCCCTGCCGCTGGTAGTAGTGGTAGAGCCAAGCCGCGGCCTTGATATCGTCGGGATTTGCCCGAAGGCGCGCGCGGACTTCATCGAGGGTTCCGCGAAGACGATCCGCCTGTTGAAGCACGCCGAAGTAGTCTTGAACCAGACTCGGCGGCCAGAGTGGCTGGAACTCACGTTCGTAGTAGGCGACCACGGCATCATCCGATTGCTCGGCTTTGATGAGTGAAGCTTCCGCTTGGGTGGGAAAGATGGCGTCGTCAGGGAAGTCGCTTTGATAGCGTGCTAAGACTGTGCGCGCGGCGCCGAATTCGTCGCTCCGCATGTGGAAGTCGAAGAGTTTCTGATGAACGCTTCTCTCGGTTGGGTATCGCTCGCGCCACGCGTCGAGGTAGCGGGCGAAGTCCGCCGGCGGAAAGGCCTGCGCCTCGGCCGTTTCGATGATGCGTTCAAAGGCCTTCCATGACCTCTGTTCGACGACCGGCGTGAATCGCTCACTCGTGGAGGCCGGGGTGGCGCCGACGGCGAGCAATGTGGCGACTTCTTCTCGTGGGCGCAGTCGGCGGTGGTAGAAATCGGCGAGCGCGAGCTGTCCTTCAGCCGAATCGGCCGCCAATTCGGCGTGCTGCTTCCAGTCCGCTTCGGCGGCGATGAGGTCCAACTGGCGCTCGGCCTCGTGAGCGCGCAGAGCATAGAGGTCGGCTTCATCGGGACTGCGCTGCAACAGCAACGACAGGGCGGTCCGCGTTTCCGCCGGGGTACGCTCGATGCGAATGGCTCCCGATGGCAGCGAGACCGTTCGGAAAAAAGCGTCGCAGAGCGCGCTGCCTGACTCGACGTATCGCACCCACTCGGCCAGTTCCGCCCGTGCGCCCAGCGCGACGAGTGCGAACGCGGCGACGAGGGCGGAACTTCGTGACCGACCCTTCAGCCGATCAAGGAGCCACGTCAATACGCACCTCCTCGTAGCCGATGTTGTGGGCGAAGTCTTCGGCGACCAGCTTGAGCGAATAGCTACCGGCGGGCAGGCTCGCGGGAATCACAAAACGGCCAGTGTTATAGCCTTCGCTGGGATTCCAGCGTAGGTCGACGGGCGCGACGCCGTACATGCTCGCGGTGAGAGTGCGCGTCGATTCGGACGCGCTAACGCGCAGTTCAACCGTCTCGCCGCGCCGGAACTGCGTCTTGTCGAACTTGGCGTGGACAACCGGTGGCTTGCTAGCGATAAGAAAACTTTTTGACTCGCGGTAGACATGACCTTCGCGGTCACGCAAAACGAGGCGGACTGTGTGTTGGCCATCCGGCATATCAGTGGGAGCGAGGAAGCGCGTTTGCCAAATGTCCTCACCGCCCAGGTACTTGAGCTTCTTGACCAGGCCGAACGGAAACAGCGCGGTGATCGACTTGATGGATTCATCGGTGCGGACACGCAAGATCGGGTCGCCGGGCCGGATGACGCGCGGCCTGAGCAGCGAGCGCGGCGCGGCCAGGAATGACGTGTACGGCGTGACGAACTTGTACTTCTTCGCAAGCCGGATGATTTCGTCGATCGTGTCGCGGTCTTCGCCGTCGCGCTCGATCTTCGCGAGCAGAGCATCGACGCGGGCCCGCGCCCAAGTGCGAGGCAGGTGCGTATGGGCGGTTTCGGTCTCGGGAAGCTGAACAGCCGCGTCCATCTCAAAAGGTTCGCCGCCACGCGTCCCGGAGACAGTGAGAATCGCCTGCGAGCCGAGGGCGGAATACTGCCCGACCCATGATGCAATCGAACCGTCGAAGACCGATGTGTCGAGCGGATAAATCATATCGAACGACGATGCCGGTTCGACGTTCAGCGAGAGATTCCCTACCGGGTTCCGCCCAATCTTCGATCGAAAGGCGTCGAGTTTGAAGTCGACAGGTTCGGTTGAGCGTACCCATTCGAGCACGCCCTCCTCGCGGGTGAGCAACCGCAGCAGGCCGAGGTTGGCGTCATCACCCACGGCGAAGACGAACATGCGTGGGCGTGCAGCGGAGGTGAGAGCGGCGGCTTGCTGCCTATACCACTCGGCGAGGCGTCCATTGTTGATCGTGCCTCGGGTCGCGCCACCGTCGCTAATGACCAAGAGATAGCGCTCGCCTCCGCCATTACCGCGCACTTGGTCGAGGCCGGTTTCGAGGGCCGCTTGGAAATCCGTCCCGCCGCGAATGTAGCTTCCGCGAATGAACTCAAGAGCGCTCGCGACATTCGCCGGGCCCGCTACCACTGGTCGTGGCCGCCAAGTCGAAATCTCGTTGTTAAACAGGATCACGTTGAAGCGGTCGTTCGCTCGCAAACCTTGCAGTACTGTTTCGAGCGCCCGGAAGGCGCGGCCCAGCTTTTCCCACTGCATTGACAGCGAGTTGTCGAAGAGCACGATGAGCTGGCGCGGCTGCGTCGTGTCACCGAGGGCGGAGGCGGGGGACCCGACTAGGGCTGAAGCTTGGAAGAAGCCCGGCTCGTCCACGGCGGGTTCAGGGGAAACGGTGTCGGGGCTAGGCGTTCGCTGCGAGGGGTCGCGGTAGGTCAGCACTTCGAGCGCATCGCTACCGGCATCCCCGCGGGACCACTCGATGGCAAAGTCTTCGTTGAAGACGACATCGGTCCCTTCGAAATGGAGTGTGGCGCGCGTGTCGGTCTGTGTTGTGATCTCAGCCGGGTAGGCATTGCCCGCCACGCGCAGATCGCGGATCGCGTGCCCGGAATCGAGTTCCAAGGTAATACGAAGACGCCCGGCCTGCTGAGCGCGGTAGGCGTCGGGACGCAGCGGGATCGCAAAGTAAGACTTGAGATTCTCAACCGGGATGCGCTCGTGGTATTCAACTTCGACCCGCTTGAACCCCCAGGCCGGAATAGGCGCGACCTTCGCGCTGAAAACGGCGCTGCGGCGCGCTTCGGCCGCGCCGTACTCACCCTGTTGCAGCAGGCCGGGGTCGATCATCTGCGCCTTGGTGCTTTCGTAGAGTTCCTCGGCGCGCTTACGTTCGAGGATGACGCCGGGGATGCGCGTCACGCCGTCCCACACCGCGAAGTCCGAGATGGTGGCGCGCTCGGGCAGCGCGAAGAGCCACTGACCTTCGAGCACGGATGAGGAATGGCTGGCGAAGATTTGTTGAATCGAGACGCGGGCGACACCGTTGTCGATGCGGATGTTGATGTCCATCTCTTCGAGCGAAAGCTTCTTGGAATCGGGTTCGTTCTGATCCGTCGGAATGAGGATGCCTGCGTCGGCCCACACGATGCCGGTAGCGAGAACGAGGATGGCGAGAAGGCGCTTCATGGGTTCAGAGCCCGAGCAGGCTCTCCTCCGAGGCGCGAACGATGCCATTGTCGGTGCCGACGTACAAGTAGCCGTCACAGGCGGCAAGCGCAGTGACGTTGGCCGAAGGCAAGCCGTCGACGATGACGCTCCAGCGCTGCTCGGCTTTGTCGTAAACGTAGAGCCCGCGGCCGAGCGATCCGGCGTAAACACGCTCGGTAGTCGCGAGCATGGCATTTGGATTCACCTCATACGCACCCGTCGCTACGGGGAAGCCTTCCCACTCGCCGGTGTCACGAAACTTGAGGACGCCCGCGCCGTACGTGCCGACGAACCATTCGTTGCCGACCGGCACGATGGCCGTGATCCAGTTGTGCTCCAACTCCGAGTTGGCGGTGGTGTAGCCGGCCTGAATCACGCCCGCGTCGAGCACCGACATCCCGCCCAGAGTTCCGGCGAGTAGGCGGTCACCACTTGCACCGAGGGCGTACACGTGATTATTGACGAGACCGTGGAATGCATACAGGCTGCGCGCGCCGAGGCTGTCGAGAAACGTAATACCGGCGGGCGTCGCGATGGTCATGCCGTCGCCGCGTACGACGATGTCGGTGACGTGGTTCGAGATGAGCCCTTGGTCGCGCCGGAGGACTTCCTGTTGCCACCCGGCGCTATCGAAAAAGACGAGACCGTTGGCGGTCGCCAGAGCGGTGCGGCTGCGGGATTCATCATGGACGATGCGATTCACGCAAAAAACATGTTCGTTTTCGATGTGCCGGGATTGCCCGCCGTCGAGATCAACAATGTCGAGGCCGCGGTCGAAGTAGCCGACCCACATCCGCCCGGCGGAGTCGAAACTAATCGCGGAGATGTTACGATCGGCGAGTAGGGTTTGCCGGCTGTCAAGAACCGGCTCATCGCCCAGCGCGGAGTCGAGCCGGTGGAGACCGTCCGTAGCGACCGCGAGAACCTCACCCCCTACCTCAACGAACTGCGTGATCGGCGACTCGAGGCCTTCGATGCCGTGCTGAAACAGGCGAGCACCGCGCGGGGGCCGCACGGCAAGGGGAACTTCGACCATCCCCTCATCCAATGTTCCGATCAGTAACTTGTCGTTGCGAACGTGTAGAGTGCTTGCGAAGAAGCCATCCGCGAGGGTACGCCGGAAACGGCCCGCTTCGAACTCGGCAACGCCGATAGCGGTTCCTATGAAAGTGCGCTGCCCGTCGGTGGCGATCGAAAGAACGCGCGGGTCGGGGAGACCGTCGGGCTCAGAGAATGTCTCGGTCTCGCCGGCCCGAAAACGGATCACGCCGCGGTCCAGCGTGCCGACCCATACTTCTGATTCGGAGCCCGCGACAGCCGTCACCTGAAGATCGGTCAACTTGGGGTGAAACGGTGCCAGTCGCTCACCGTCGTAGACGAGCACGCCGGCACGCTCAGTTCCGAGAAGAACTTGTCCTGTCTTGAGCGGAAGGACCGCTGTCAAGTCGCGGTAGCGCGCTTGGTCGGCGCGGACTTGCGTGAACATTTCGCGGCGCGGATCGTAGATCAACAAACCCTCGCCGGCGGTCGCAACATACATGACCGGTCCGGATACGCCCCGCGCCAAGCCGGTTGCGATCCGAACAGGCTCGGCGGCGGGAAGGTTGGCTCCGACAAGATGCTCGGATTGGAGAGAGCCGTCGGCATATTCCCAAATACCCATCGGGCCGATGAGATAAATGTGCCCCTCAAGGATCGCGGCATCGCGATAGAGAGCGGGGGACGCGATCCACTCGAAAGTGGCGGCGGACGCGCTACCCTCAGCATTCGCCGGCTGAGCCGAACTGCCCGCATCGAGCTGTCGGACGGAGAAAGAAATTTCAGAGTCAGCCCTCAGCCTGACGTCCGATTCGTCCAAAACGCGCGACGCATTCCAGAAAACCAAAACCGCCGCCGAGAGGGTCCAGGCGACGGCTAGAACAGCCAAGAGGACAAGCCTTCGCGACAGAGGTACGCCGAAATTCATCACCGTTTCCTACCAGGGTAAGCAAACCAGATTTCAACGGCGCTTGGCCCTCGACCGTATTTTCGTCCGCGAAAGCTACTAGTGGACTGTCGCAGAGATAGTTTTACCATGGCGGATGCGGCGTGAAGGTTTCGAATACTTCCAGCGGAACGGTTTGACGTCTTTCGAGTAGGCGTTGATGTAGCGGCGTAGTTTGCGAGCTAAGTCCTGGGTTGGCGTGAAGACGCCGCGGGCGATGACATCGCGTTGGATCTTCGAAAACCACAACTCGACCTGATTGAGCCAGGACGAGTAAGTCGGCGTGAAGTGGAGCGT
>Ga0315339_1000773_pt1 | contig 34783 bp, 26 predicted proteins | sample ASW17metaG_FD_204514 | JGI IMG/M metagenome (GOLD analysis project Ga0315339, IMG submission 204514) | Ammonia-oxidizing marine archaeal communities from Pacific Ocean, United States - ASW #17 | ecosystem: Environmental > Aquatic > Marine > Oceanic | place: USA: California | collected 2016-12-05 | reverse complement strand
CTCGTTGCCAGCGATCAAATACCTCGGCCAGCTCCGCTGCCGTGTAGCCTCGCCGCCTCTTCTTCTGTTTCCTCTGCATCCACTTCTCCTTTCGGTGAAGTGTTGCATCCATCCATTGAGACCACCGATTCTCAGCGAGTTTGCCAGAGCAACGTTCTCCCTGGCGCTATTCTGGATGAAGAATATGCCAGACCCGACCTGCTCGACCTGGATTGCAACCGTTGACGCCTGGCCGTCAGACCGTCGAAGCGTCAGCTCAGCCGCTCCGACCGCCGTCGCCGGATCAAGATAGAGGTTGATCTGCTGCCCGGCGTTGAAGATCCCAAAGAGGCCCGCGGAACGTGTCATACCAGCACTGTCAGTGATCTCGACGCTGGTGCCGGACAACGAATCGGGCAGCGGAGCGGTGGTCGCGACAGCGTCAGTATCCGCAAAGTTCACTCCAAACATACTCAGGATTGCTCCCGGTGCGATCGCATTGGCTGCAAAGCTGGCCGCATTGACCACACCGCTAGGGTTGATCATGGGCGCCGGTGGAGCCTCGACGCCGAGGCCTGACAGAGCAATGCTCGCCTGCGGCAAGCCGGGATCGTTGCTCTGAATCGTCAACGTCCCCTCAAACTCCCCTTCTGATGGCGGCGCAAACGCCACTGTCACCGCGATGCTGGCCCCGGCACTCACTGTGCGCATGTCTTGCCCTTGTCCCTTCTCGGTCAGCGCCGTATCGTCAGCAACAATTGAGAACACCTCACATTCACTCGTCAACTCCACGGTCAAGCCCGAACCGCCACGGTTAAGAATCGGGACGGAGGCATGGAACACACTCCCGGGCGCCGTCTCGGGGAAGACAATCGGCTCTTCGAGGACATCTAAGAAGGGCTGGCTGGGGTCGACGCCGGTCGCCTCAACCGTAACTTGAAGACTGGGCTCATCTACGGCGTCGCTTTCAATCGTGAGTGTTCCCACATCAGTAACGGCGTCCGAGGGGGCGAAGCTGACGCTAAGCGGAAGCGACCGGCCCGCCGGCACCGTTACCGGGAACACAGGACTAGTGATCGAAAACACCGGGTTGTCGAGAACGGCCGATTGGATCTCCAGCGGTCCTGAGCCCGGGTTTTCTACCATCACCGCGCCCTCACCCACGTCGCCAACAACCGCGCGGCCGAGGTGCGTGGACGAAGCGACCGCGATCGCCGGTTGTTGGACCACCGTAACGGGGCCCACCGTGTCCACCGCCGTGTGGAAACCGTCACTGGCTAAGACTTGAAAGAAAACGTTCTCGCCGCCGGCTATTTGCGAAGCGTCCAGGTCGAACTCGCTCTCCGTTAGATCAAGTGCGACAGGCAGCCACGATTCACCTCCGTCCGAGCTATAGAGCAGCGCGTAAACCAAGTCGTTCCCGTCGGCGTCTGAACCGTTCCATCTCAGCGTCACCGGCTGCCCGGCATCGAGTATTTCGCCCGGCTGTGGTGCTACAAACATCACCTGTGGGGCGCTGGCCGATGCAGCAATCGAGGCGATCTCGCCTCCGTTGCGAAGCAGTCTCACTCCGGTCAACCCAGCTTCAAACGGCAATAGCGCGCCGAAGGGGGTAACGCCATCCTGATCAAACTCCACGTCGAGGCAAGAAGCGGTCGGCGTGGTCGTACCGACCAACTCGAGACAGTACTCCCCCGATTCAAAGAGCAGCGATGCTTGATTCGCACCGTCAATGCGGTACAGAGGATCCAGATCAGCCGTGCCGTTCTGGATGCTTCTGCTAACGATCAGGACCTGGTTCGTCCCATTCTGCTTCGGGGTCCTTAGTGCCAAGCTTGCGTCCGTCACCGGTGCCTTGGATTAGAGCGGGCCAAAAGCGTCGAACAGTTTCCGATAGCTCGCTTCGGAAATCCAAGCATTAGCAACGAAGTCGCACCCAAATACAAAATCATGCTGAAAAGGGAAACCCCTGACCTCAAGGCCATGCGGACCTTGAGTGTCCAGCCCCACTTCCGCGATTAAGGGAAGCTCTGCGGGCAGGCTTGGGTTCTCAACACGTTGCTGGCCACAGAGGAAGCCAGATTAAACTGGTTCAAAAGCTCTCCTTGATCCGGCAGCATCTTGAATCTCTTAAATGTGTCGCCGAGAAACGGTAGCCCGCGGGTCCACAGGAAGACGATGTCCGCTCTCTTTTCCTCGATCACCGCCGCACTGAGCAGCAGCGCCCGCCCGATGTTTGAGCCGCCCTCAATCCGAGTTGGCAACCACAGATATGAGAGCTCCGAGACCGGAAAGATCTTGCGCGCAAATGTGGCGGCTCCAGAAATACACGGACTGGGACATTGCAGCTCAAGGTGATCTTCCTCGCTCGGTCCTAGGAAACAGCCCTCAAAGTAGGCGACGCGCAGGGCTTGTCTCTGCTTAAACTCCACTAGCACGGCCTTTTCGAGCGCGGTTGCTCTCAGTTCTAAATCGCCTGACTGCACCCAGTCCGGCGGCAAGACAAAATTAGCGCTCGCGTTCAACTGGGAACGCGTCCCAAAACTCGGGAAGCCCTCCTCGGTCGGGAGGATGGTCGTTGTTTTCGACAGCGTGCCCAGCGAGCCATTCCGAAATTCCTCTAGCTCGACCTGTGCTTCACTGCCATCCGGCGCTCCAACGGCAGTTACATAGACGCGGGCCACGGTTCTCTTGCCGGCACCAAAGGCACCGTGTTGGAAGTGTTTTGAATCACTTGCGTGACTTCGATGTGGCTATGGATCAATGGGAAGATGACGTCTTCAGCCTCCTCGATCTTGGCGCTGGTATCGTCTCGCAGCTCGGCACGAAGGAAGACGGGACCCTCCTCAGGCAGTTCTGTGCTTGCAATCATCAGCTCGATTTCGCCTCTGCCCTGCTGCACCGCGAGTACTTTGCTGGATGCCAATGGGCCGCGCTCGGCATCAAGGAGCTTTAAGACAACTCCTCCTTCCTCGTGGCTGATCAAGTTGTATTCGACGGTCGCCTGGAAGTCCTGAACCATGTTCGGCTCGAGTAGCGTTTCCGCTTCCGGAACTGAGCTGGTGATCTTGATCGAATTGCTCGTTTCTTCCTGAATGATCTCGATCGTTACTGTCGCCGTAGAAAAGTCGATCGGGAGCTCGAGCTTGTTTGCCCACACGCCGTAAATACCCGTCCTCCTCGGACCATCGTTCGGTTCGTAGACGCGCGTGTGGTCGAAGACACACGCGGCTGGGTTCTCCACCATTTCTCCGCGCAGGACGGGAAAATCCGTCAGGTCGTCCGGGAACCCTACCGCACGCCCAAAGGTGACGCGGTACGCGCTACCCCATAGGCAGGAGCAGAAAGGGTTCGGCTCGGTTGTGACCGTGTGCTGGAAAGTCCCGCCCTCAGCCGGAATCAGAAGCGGATCCGGAGTGATGGTCATCGATTGGCAGAAATCGAGCTGGGCGTCCGCCGTTCCGACGAACGCGAGAAACAGGACCAGCCAGAGTGATCTACGAAGCGCAAACTTGATGGTCAGCATGCGGTTCAGCCTCAAGCGAAGGCGTACAAACTCCGTAACGTCATCGGCTTTGTAGACGACCGCCATCCCGCCTTCACCGAGATTCTCGGTGATGCGGTAGTGGGAGATCGTTTGACCAACAACGCCGGTCCGATTCTAGCGCGATTCAAATAGCTAAAGCTAACCGATATCACTCACTCCCGACCCAGAGTCTCGCTAGCCCTCTAATGCGACTGCGAGTTCAGATCAGTCGGCCCACCCGGCAAACTCCTATTCCCCTTCCGACGATTCCAGATACCGCCGAGCCCGGTTAATCTCCGCCGTCACTTCGCCCGCCGTCGGCAAGATCGGAACCCCGCGCGGATAGGGGTGCATGAAGATCGACACAAACCCCTTGTAGCCCGTCTCTTCGAGCGCTCTCACCGCCGGACCAAAATCCAAAGCCCCCCGCCCCGGCATCTGCAACAGCTCATCTTCCTTAGCCAGCTTCCCCGAACCCTTTCCGTGCTGCCAGACGTAGAACATCACCATCCGCTCGCCGAGGTCGCGAATCAAACCGGCGATCAAGCCGGGGTCCTGCTCCAGGTGATACGGCGCGAGCGCGATCCCCAGGTGCTTCGAAGGGACAAACTCAACCAGCCACTTCACGGCGTCCGGCGAGTCGATCAAGTTCTTCCCGTGGTTCTCGATCCCAATCGTCACGCCCGCGTTCTCGGCTGCATCGATATGCGGTCGCATCTGCTCGGCAAACGTCTTCACGGCCGCCTTTAAGTCCGCGCCGGTGAGACCCAACGGCCCCTTCCCACCACAAATCAGCACCTCCGCGCCCAGTTTCCGCGCAACCAGCATCTCTTCCTGCAAACCAAACGGCCCCAGGCCGTAGTGCGTTAGGACGCCCAGCTTCACGTTATAGCGGTCGAGCAGATTCGCGAAGGTGTCGTGCCCCATCGCCTCCATCTGCTCCCGCTGGTTGCCGTGAACGCGCGGCCAAATATCGATGTGCGCCGCTCCGATCTTGTGCACTTCGGGGACAATCTCGGCGAGGTCCATCGTCCCGTACATGCACGACGACAGCACGTAGCGAAACGCATCCGGCGGCATCGCCCGCAACCCCGCGCCCAAGCCGGCAAACGCTCCGGCAAGCCCACCGGCGAACCGCCTCCGACTGGTCCGGGCCGCTCTTGTCAAGAAAACATCCATGGCTACTAACCCCGCCAAAGCGCGATACCGCCCAGCAGTCCCGCTACATTCGGCACCTTCTGCACGTTTCTCGGCAGCCTGAAATCGATCTTCCGCGCGTTGCCGCCGCCCAGGTAGAGCATCCGATAGTTGAACACCCGATCCCAAATCTTGATCGCCTTCTTCAACCGCTGGTTCCACTTCTCGTTGCCGGCCTTCTTCATGGCGGCGTCGCCGAGGCACTCTTCGTAGGTGCGATCTTTCGAGAACGGATGGTGACCGAACTCGATATTCGGTACGGAGTGCCCGTCCACGTAGAGGGCGGTGCCGATGCCCGTTCCCAAGGTGATGACCAACTCAACACCCTGCCCATCGATCACGCCCAGCCCCTGCACGTCCGCGTCGTTCGCGACTCGGACCGGCTTGCCCGTCTGATCCTCCAATGCCTTGGCAATGTTAAATCCATCCCACGCAGGGCCGAGGTTCACGGCCTTGTGCGCGACGCCATCGACGACAACACCGGGGAAGCCGACCGAAACCCTGTCGAACTCACCCTGGCCCGCAATTTGCGTGCTCAGCACGGCAAGCACTTTCTCGGGCATCCTCTTCTTCGGTGTGGGCTCGCGCGATCGCTCGGTGATCGGATGGCCGTCGCCGTCCAGAACAATCATCTTCAGCCCCGAGCCGCCGATGTCGATGGCCAACGTGCGGATGCCGTGGATATCATTCGCCATGGATCGAAGTCTAGCCCAGCACCGACCTGGGGGACAAGATCGGCCGCCCACGAGTTTCTCATGAGCACCTCCTCGTCCCGAGCCAAGCAAGCGCGATATCCTAGTCTGACTACCTTGTAGCCACAACCGTGAACAAGCAACCCTCCCCCCGAAACCTCACACGCCGAGATCTGCTGACCGCCTCCGTTGGCGCGGCCGCTCTCGCCTGCTCATCGCCCACCGCAAAGAAGCGCCCAAACATCCTGATGCTCATGTCCGACCAGCACCGCGGCGACTGCATCGGTGCGGACGGCAACTCGACCATCTCGATGCCGCACCTCGATCAACTCGCCGCCGAGGGCGCGCGGTTTCGCTGCGCCTACTCTTCGACGCCGAGTTGCACACCTGCTCGTGCGGCGCTGCTCACCGGAAAATCACCATGGCAGCACGGGATGCTCGGCTACGGGCGCGTCGCCGAACGCTACCCCGTCGAAATGCCGCGGGTCCTGCGGGAGGGCGGCTATCACACCGCCGGCATCGGCAAGATGCACTGGCATCCGCAACGCAACTTGCACGGGTTCCACAGCGTACAGCTTGATGAATCAGGCCGCGCGCGGACACCTGATTTCGTGAGCGACTACCGCCAGTGGTTCGCCCAAGAAACGCCCGACCTCGATCCCGACGCCACCGGCATCGGCTGGAACGACTATCGCGCGCATCCCTACGTCTTGCGCGAGCGACTGCATCCCACGGCCTGGACCGGCGATCGCGCCGTCGACTTCCTGCAAGGTTATGACCAACCCGAACCTTTCTTCCTGAAAGTCTCCTTCGCGCGCCCGCACAGTCTATACGACCCTCCGCAGCGTTTCATGGATCAATACGCCGACACCCCGCTGCCCGAAGCCCGCGTCGGCGGCTGGGCCGAGCGCTATCGCGAGCGTAGCGACGACAGCTTCAACATCTGGCACGGCGATCTCGGCCCGGAGCAGGTGCGCCACTCCCGCCAGGGCTACCACGGCTCAATCGGCTTTATTGATGAACAGATCGGGCGCATCCTCGAAGCCCTGGACGCCCGCGGCGAACTCGACGAAACGCTCATCCTCTACTTCTCCGACCACGGCGACATGACTGGCGATCACCACATGTGGAGGAAGTGTTTCGCCTACGAAGCCTCGGTGCGCGTTCCGATGCTCATCCGCTGGCCGACGGGACTTATGGCGGCTGAGCGCGGACAGGTAATCGACAAGCCGGTCGAAATCCGCGACATCCTGCCCACGATGCTCGACGCCGCCGGTCAAGGTGAACGCGCCGACATGGACGGCCGCAGCATGTTGCCCCTGCTCCAAAGCAACGATGCACAATGGCGCGAGTTCATCGACCTCGAACACAGCACCTGTTACAGCCCCAAGAACCATTGGACCGCTCTCACCGACGGTCACACAAAGTACATCTTTCATGCCCTCGACGGCGAAGAGCAGCTCTTCGACCTAACCGGCGACCCCCACGAGCAACATGACCTGGCATCCGACACAACCCATGAGGACAAGCTCCGACTCTGGCGCAACCGCATGATCGAGCATCTCGCCGAACGCGGCGAGCCGTTCGTCAAGAACGGGAAACTCATGGCGCGGCCCAAACGCTTCCTGCATTCACCCCACTACCCGCAGCCTGCCTGAAACGGCGGTCCGCTCCCACTCGCAACGGGGTTTCCTATGATGATGAACCGGGTTCGGTTCCAACGGGTTCGATTCAAGAATGAAAACTGTTTTGCCTTGGCTGCGGCTGGTAGGCCTGCTGGCCGCCGCGACGTCACCCCTGTTGCCGCAAGTACCCGACGCGCAGCCGTCGAGGCAACTCCGTGCGCAACGGATCGCCGAGCCGCCTAACCTCGACGGCCTGGTCAACGAAGCCTTCTGGCAAGACCTCGACGTAGCCACTAACTTCATCCAGCAGAACCCCGACGAGGGCGAAATCTCGGCCGAACGCACCGAAGTGCGCATCGCCTTCGACGACCGCAACCTCTACTTCGGCATCATCTGCTTCGACTCGCAACCCGAGAACATCGTCGTTACGCAGAACCGCCGCGACGGCGAACTCGAAGACACCGACTCCATACAGATTCTCCTCGACACTTTCGACGACGACCAGAACGCCTTCATCTTTGGGACAAGCCCCACCGGCATCGAGTTCGACGGTCAAGTATCGAAAGCGGGCCAGACGCGCGGAGGAGGCGGCGGCCCGGCCCGCGCCGGCGCCGGCGGCGGCGGTGCCCAGCGTGGCGGTGCCGCGGCGTTCAACCTCAACTGGGACGCCGTTTGGAGCGTCCGCTCACAGATCACCGAACGCGGCTGGGAAAGCGAAATCGCCATCCCTTTCCGGACACTGCGCTACAAACCGGGCGTGTCCGTCTGGGGACTCAACGTCATGCGCAACCTGCGCCGTCGCAACGAACTTTCCTACTGGTCGCCGATCTCGCGCGCCTTCGAGCTAGCCCAAGTCGGCGCTGCCGGGTCGCTCTCCGGGCTCGAGACGCACACCCTCCGCAACCTCAAGCTACTGCCCTATGTCCTCGGCGGATTCTCGCAAGATTATGCGCGCGAAGGAAACCAGACAAAGTTCGAACGTGACGCCGGCCTCGACCTAAAGTACAGCCTCACCCCGAGCATCACTCTCGACGCCACGGTCAACACTGACTTCGCGCAGGTCGAAGTCGACGATGAGCAAGTGAACCTCACCCGCTTCGACCTGTTCTTCCCGGAGAAGCGCCCGTTCTTTCTCGAGAACTCCGGCTTCTTCGAGTTTGGCACCCCGCAAGAGGTCGAGATTTTCTTCTCCCGCCGCATTGGACTCGACGACGACCGCAACCCCGTCCCCATTGATGTCGGCGCGCGTGTCAGCGGCAAAGCCGGCCCCTACCAGATCGGTTTGCTCAACATGCAAACGCGGTCCGTCGACGGAGCCGCACCGGCCAACAACTACAGCGTCGCCCGCTTCAGCCGCGAGCTACCCAACCGCTCATCCATCGGCGTCATCGGCGTGAACCGTCAAGCCACGTCACACTTCGGGGACAGCGGCAAGTACAACCGCACCTTCGGCGCCGACGCCAACATCGGAATCGGAAAGTTCGGCAACTGGTTCAACTATGTCGCGAAGACACAGACACCGAGCGTCAACGACAGCGACCACGCTTACTCAAGCCGTTTCGAATACGACAATTCACGCCACGAATTCCATCTCGGCTATCTGGAAGTCGGCCACAATTTCAACCCCGAAGTCGGTTTCGTTCAAAGAAATGGCTTCAAGAAGCCCGAGTACTTTTACCGCTACACCCACTACATGGACAGCGGACCGATCCGTAGCATTGAGCCACACGTTCTCGGCGACAACTGGTACACGCTGGGCACGAACCAGAAAGAATCCGGCTTCGAGCACTACCACGTCGACTCCCGTTGGCAAAACGGCGGACGGCTCGGTGTCGCTTTCAACCGCAACTTCGAACGCCTCGATATACCCTTCGAAGTGCACCCGGGCATCTTCGTTCCCGTCGGCCGCTATCAGTTCAACGAAACAATCGCCACCTTTCAGACCGACCCCAGCAAGACGCTTTTCTTCGGCGGGAATGCGGCGTCCGGCGACTTCTACAACGGGTCGATACGGTCCCTCCGAGGCAGCCTCGGGGTCCGCAAGGGCAAGAACCTAACCTGGACCGGCAGTTGGGTCCGCAACTTCATCGAACTGCCAGTAGACGACTTCAATACCGATCTCGTCGGCCTGCGCTTCAACTGGTCGTTCACCCCGAAGAGCTTCCTGCAAACCTTCAGTCAATACAACAGCCGGACCAAGCAGATCGGCCACAACATCCGCCTCGGTCTGCTCTCGACGTCAAGCACCGGGCTCTATGTCGTCTTCAACACGGCCAATCTCACACGCGACTACCTCGACCCGCACGAAGTCGAGCGCCGCACGCTCTCCCGTGCCCTCTTCATCAAGTTCAACTATCTATTGGATTACTAGCGTGCGATCCGCCTACGTCCCGGAATAAATCAACTGGTAAACGGCGGCATTGCGAATCACAGCCTGCACATAACCACGCGTCTCGGTGAACGGAATACTTTCCGCGAACTCCTCGGGGTCCGAGAAGTCCTCCCACGTAAGCCATTTATCCACGCGATGCTCACCGGCGTTGTATCCGGCCAGCGTATATTCGAGCCGGTGCTGGAAGCGCTCCAAAACCTTCTTGAAGTGGAACGTCCCCAAACGCAAACTCAAATCAGGGTTGTAGAGTTGCCGGTTCGAGATCCCGCCAATGCCCAACTGCCGCGCCAACCCTCGGCCGGTCGCCGGCATGAGCTGCATCAACCCCAGCGCCCCAGCGCGTGACTTCGCCGTGGCGTTGAACTCCGACTCCTGCCGAATCAACCCAGCTACTAGATACGGGTCGAGCTTGTGCGGAGCCGCCCGGCGCTTGAGTTGTTTCGAATAGGGCAAGGGAAACAAACGCTCCCAATACTCACGCGGCATGGTATCGAAAGGCACCCGCAGGTACCCAAATCCGTAGCGCTTCATGTAACGCAGGCCGCGGTGATACTGGTGGCTCTCACTCTTCTGTCTCGCCAGTTCCAAACCCACCCAATGGGCATCGGGTTTGCGGTAGTCAGCCGTCCGCAACTCACCTTCCGCGAGATCGCCGAGTCCGAGATCAAACAACAACCGGCCGCGCTCCAACTTGATTCGCGCCGTATCCGAAGGCTGATCGGCAAACCTCCGACACCCCGGGATCGCGTCGAAATAGCTTGGCACCGCCGCCTGCTCACTCGACGCCTTCAGCTTCCCGATCCGCTCCCGCGCCTTGACCGCGTGATAGTAATGCGGATAGCGCCGCATCAACTCCGTGTAGAGAGCCCGCGCAAAGCTCGTCTGGCCATCTCTTCCCTTCAAACGCGCAAGCCAATAGATCGCGCCCGAGGCCGTCGACGATTTCGGGTACACACGGACATGCTCTTCAAACAGTGCCGCCGCCCGCGGGTCCCTCTCCCGATAAGCCCGCCAACAAACTTTCCAATGCGCCTTCGCGGCGTTCACCCCTCGCGGAACCGCACGGGCACAGCGCTCGTAATACCTGCGGTATTCGGCCGGCTTGTTCTCCAGCAGATAGTAGTTACCCAGCGAGAAAAGGGCTTCCCCGTACCAGGGCGACTTCGGAAACTTCTTGCCAAGCTCCTCCGCCCGCTGTCGAAAGTCCGTGATCTTGCGCTTCCGCCGCGCGCATTCACCCAGATAGTACAGCCGTTCCGCAGCCCATTTCGGATCGCTGATCTTGAGCTTCAACAGCCAGCCGCAGGCAATCGTCGTCCGCAACCGCCGATAATCCGCCGCCCCGGCGCGGACTTGCGCACGTTCGAGGTCACGCCCCTTCAGCCCGTCAAGCGCTCGATGATACTCCGGCGCCGCTTTCGAATACTTGCGGGCGTCGAACAACTTGTCGGCCCGTTCGAGCCGCCACTTGGCGGGCGCGTCAGGATACTTGTTGCCCAACCGTCGCCGCAAAGTGTTTAGCGCCGCCTCGGCATCATCCACCTGTGCGCTTGTCGGGTGCTTGTAATACACCAGCCGGTACGAACGTACAGCGTTCAGCAACTGGTCGTCTAACTCCAACGTGCGAGCGATCAAGTAAAGCCGGACGGGTTCCTCCACCTTCGATCGCGAGTCATTGAGCAGCGTCCTCGCCTCCGCCCAACGCTTCTCGCGGATCAAACTCTCGGCCTGCAAACGAATGGCTCGCGCCAGCAGCAGGCTCTCGGGAAAACGCCGCGGAAAGCTCTCAATCACCTCGGCGGCGGCGGCGAACTTCTCTTCCCCCGCCAGCGCCCGCGCCGCAAAAAAGTGCGCGTAGTCAGCCAGCGCACCGCCTTCGCGTGACGCATTCCGCAGATGTGGAATCGCTGCTTCGTAAGCTCCGGCCTCGTAGTCGCCCATGCCGAGCGCAAATCGAGCCAACGCCGCCTGTGCGCCGCCGGCCTTCTCGACATACGCGGCCAGCGGTGTCCGATCCGCGGACTTGCCCGACTTGATGTACGAGCGGCTACGCTGTTGCAATTCCGGAGGAACCGCGCCCGCAGCCACGCCGGTCAGCCCAGCACAGAGCGCCGCGACCAGTGGAAACAATGCAACTAACCGTTCCGAATTCTTCATCGCCGAGGGCGGGAATTTGGCGGGTTCTCCTACTATGGTAAACCCGTTGAGGCCGTTAGAGAAGCCCCGAGCTAAACAAGAGCTTCCTCAGCCTGCGGGACGGGCTTCTTGCGAGTACCCACCGCTTCCAGCCAAGCCTCGGCCAGCGACACCAGCACCTCGATCGCCGGCTGCTCAACGTGGCTCTCTTCATCCCCATCGGCAAGCAAAACGGCGAGCACACGGTCACGCAACACAATCGGGAAAAGGTGCACGCGGTCTTCCGCGCTCGTGTCTAGAATCTCCGCCAGCCGCACGCCCAACTCCCCCGGTCCGCCGCCGCAGACAACCGTGTCGCTCGTCTCAATCGCGTGGGCCAGCCCCGATGCCTCGACAATCGGAATCTCCAATTGCTCCAGCGCCTGCTGCCGGTCCGCGTCGTTCGCCCCCATGAGCCGGAAGCCCAACAAGCGATCACCCTTCTGGATGAACAGCGCCGTCCGCCGCGCGAACCCTCCGGCGGCCTCCACCAGCGCCACCGCGATCCCCGTAACGGACTTCTCTTCACGGATCCGCCGCATCGCTTCCAGCAACGACTCCGCCGCTCCGGCGCGAGCGCCCCGTTCGATCGTCTTGCGCTGCTCGCCGACCCCGGCTTCCACCCACTCGGTCCGCTTGGCGGCGATCTGCGATTCGAGATCACGCCGCAACTGCTCAATCGCTGGATCGAGCAACGAAGCAAGTTCTGATGAGCTATCTGATTCTTCGGGCACGGGGTTCACGCCTCAGGGACTGATATTGTAGCGGGAGCCGGAATCATTGGAATCAACCATCACAAAACTGGCGTCAACAAGCCGGCGTCAAAAGGTAGATAAGTCAAAACCATGGGAACAAAACTTGAAGATCGAGTCGCGCTCGTCACCGGCGGAACAAAGGGCATCGGCGCCGCCATCGCACGCGCACTGCTGGGCGAAGGCGCGTCCGTCGTCATCTGCGGACGAAGCGCCGAATCCGTCGATCAGGCCGTAGCGGACCTCGGGCCTCTCGGCTGCGTCGAAGGACGTGTATGCGACGTCGGACGCTTCGCCGACGTGTCCGAGCTATTCCGCTTCGCCAACGAGACCTTTGGCAAACTCGACTACCTCATCAACAACGCCGGCGTCGGCCGATTCGCCCCGCTCGGCGATCTCGACCCCGCCGCATGGGACTAAACCATCGCCACCAACCTCAGCGGCGTCTTCTACTGCTGCCACGAGGCGGTCCCCCTCATGAAGAAAGCCGGCGGAGGCTTCATCATCAACATCGGCAGCCTTGCGGGCAAACACCCCTTCGCCGGAGGGACAGCCTACAACGCGTCGAAATTAGGTGTCGCCGGATTCACGGAAGCGATGATGCTCGACCTGCGACACGACAACATCCGCGTCAGAACCATCATGATCATGCCCGGCAGCGTCGACACCAAGTTCGGAGACTCCGACCGCCCCGCCGCCGATTGGAAGATCGCCCCCGAGCACATCGCCGACACCATCATCCATCTGCTCAACATGCCCGACCGCAGCCTAGCCAGCCGCATAGAAATGCGCCCCAGCTGCCCACCAAGAAAGCAGGAAAAGAGGCGCGCATGTAAATGTGCGTGTCCGCGGGCGCAGCCATTGGCTTGAAACTTCCGGTCCCCTCAACGCCCCACAAAAATGTCCACCGGCAAAATCGTCGTCACACCCACGTTCGGCTGATCCACCAACTGCCCAATGCGCAAATCCACCGCAACCGAAGCAATGATGTACGCCTGCTCCTTCGTGTATCCATACTCCTCGGAAATGTAATCGATCATCTCAAGCAAGGCATTAACCCTGCACCAAAGTTGCCGATCATGTTCATCGTGCTGAACAAGGACGCCACGTTGTTCCCACCCATGTCCATCGTCACCATATGGGCACAGGGACCTCCGACTGCGGCTAGAAAGGCGCCGCAACTGATCACCAACACAGCCACTGTCGGATCGGCGACGAAGAACGCGGAGTAGACCAGTCCCGCGCACAGCGTCAAGCTCACGCCCGCGATCCCCTTGCGCGAGAGAGCCAAGCTTTCTGTCGCACGAAAGACCGCATCGGAAGCAACTCCGCCCAGCGTCGCGCCGAACACCGTTGCAATCAGCGGTAGAGCCGTCAGGAAGCCGGACTGAGCGGTCGAAACGCCGTGCGTCTCCATCAGATACGTCGCGAACCAGCTCGCGAAAAACGCATAGCCTCCCGCGCGAAAGAACTACTGTCCACAGATGAGCCACGCAGCCGGGCTGGTCGTCAACCGTAACCACATCCGAGCATTGAAATCAGGCTTGCCTGACGACAGCTTCGTCGTGCGGCCTTCCGCGATCAAGGCACGCTCGGCGCTATTGACCGATGGATGCTCTTCGGGGCTCTCACGAAACCACCACCAGAACACGAGTGCCCAGAGCAAGCCCGGCAAAACAAAGACGGCAAAAATGTACTTGGCCGGCATGTACCCGAGCATCCAACCGGTTAATCCGGCGCCGACCGCACCGCCGACGGACATCGCGGCGCTGAGTACTCCGCTCGCCCGTGCTCGTTCCGTTCCTGGATGCCAAAGGGCGATCGTTCTTACGGAACCCGGAAAGATGCCGGCTTGAGCATTCCCGTGCCGACGCGGCTCACTAAGACCAACCCGAAGCCCGAAGCGAGTGTAATCGCTGCTGTTGCCACCGACCATGCCGTGGAAAATATTGGCAAGCAGCGCCGCGATCCAAACCGTTCTCCGAGCCAGGCGGTTGGAATCTGAGCCAGGGCGTACGTCCAAAAGAACGCCGGGCCAAGAATGAACCCCCTCTGCGATTCGGTGATCCCAAGATCCGCTCGCAGACTGCTTTCGGACACCACCAGACTATTGCGGCACAAGTACGCGAAAACCGCGGCCATGGCGAGCCAAGCGGAAACGACGAATCGCCATTTCGTCGACGAAATGGCCTTCTCGCTGGAAGAGTTGCCACGCTCGATTGATTCAACCGGAGGCTCGGAGTCTGGCATGGTCGCAAAATTGTACGCGAAACGGACTCATATCGTAGCCCCGGGTCGCTGCGCGGAAGCTCACCCTGGGTAGGGACACGGTACGCCGTGCCCACAGGCAAGCCACACAAACACCCGTAGCGCGGATCTCGGTCTTGAGATCCGCGGCTTTTCCTTTCGACCCACGCAGTCGATTCACAACAGGCAAGGAGGCGCGGGTGTCAATCTGCGTGCCCCCGGGCGAAGCCTGCGAAGGCCCCAACGGGGCCAAAGAAAGTAGCCCGCGGCGTCAGCCGTGGGTATCAAGGGCCAACCAACCGAGCCCTGAAAGGGCGGCACGCGACTCCCCCCCTGCAACACCGAGTCGTCCCTCGGGATCAATGCAGAGTGAACCCGAGGGTTAGACAACGAAAAGTCGAACACGGACCCATGCCTCGCCAAGTGCGGCAAACTTGGGGGCCAGAGGACGATTGAAAAGGCCTCGAAGGCCCCGGGCTTTTTCCCTCATTCTTCCCTGCTCCGGCGGTTCCTGCGCGAAGTGCGCGTAGCCCAGTCATTTTGAGTCCCTGCCAGCGACTTTCTAACGCCAACCAACGGCCTCATTCCACCTACCTCTTGCCGCACTTATCCGCCCTACCTCCGTCGCCATCAGTATCTTTCTCGTAGAAAACGGCCAGAAGCAGCGCCGCAACGTGGATAAGCATCACTACGAGAAACTCGTGCGCATACGACATTGGAACGGCCCAGTGGAGACGATGCCAATCCCTGTACTCCGGGACAAGCGCAAAGGCGAATGTGGCCGCGACTACGTGGGACAGCACCAGATACCGACGGATGCGAGCGGAGCGCCAGAAGAGTCCTAGTAATCCCCAAAACACGAGACTTCCCAGAACCGCCGTCTTATGAGGATGGAAGACACTGAAGGGCGAGCCACATAGCACTGCCTCGGCCATGAGTCCATGACCACCAGCGGCAGCTGCGAAGGCACGAAACGCTCCAAATATCACGCCTACTAGGAACCCTGCCAGCGCGGAACCGGTTCTCTTCATCAATTCACGGGCTTGCGACATGCGTGCCTTGCCGTTACTCCTCATCTGCACAATTCGAGTGATCTGGCAAACAACGCCCCAGAGTTTAGTTGCCTGTCCCTTTCATGGCTCGCAAACAAACAGCCGAGCCTACCACGCTCCTAGGAGAAAATGTAAAGGCACCGCATGCCGCGCCCGCAGGCCGATGTGACCACTCTCACTGCACCCAAAACGGCACACCGCTTTCGAGGTCGCCAGAACACGTACGCGAGCTATAATCGTCACTGTGAAGCTCTGTATCCGGGTCGCGCTCTTCGTCGTACTCAACGCCAGCGCCCCTGCCGCCGACGTCAGCTACTACAACGACCTCCGACCCGTCATCGAAAAGTCCTGCCAGGGCTGCCATCAACCCGCCGGCAAGATGGGGGGGCTCGACCTCACCTCCTACGCCGCCATCACCACCGGCGGCAGCAAAGGCCCAACCTTCAAAGCCGGTTCCGCCGACGAAAGCCGCCTCGTCACCATGCTCACAGGAGCCGCCGAGCCGCGCATGCCCTTCGGTCAGCCGCCGCTGCCCGACGACCAGATCGACCTGTTCCGCAACTGGATCAACCAAGGCGCCAAAGACGACACCCCCGCATCGGCCCGCGGACCGCAAGTTCCGACCGAGCCGCCGACCTACGCGCGACCGCCCGTCGTCACCGCCGCCGCCTACTCGCCCGACGGCAAGGCTCTCGCCGTCGGCGGCTATCACGAAATCCTACTCCACAAAGCCGACGGTTCGAAGATCGAAGCCCGCCTCCTAGGCCGCTCCGACCGCATTCACTCCGTTGCCTTCACAGCCGACGGCAAACAACTCGTCGCCGTCGGCGGCACGCCCGCCCGCTTCGGCGAAGTCCAGGTATGGGACCTCGCCTCCAAGAAGCAGATCCAGTCCGTCATGGCCACAACCGATACCCTCTTCGGCGGCGATGTCTCACCCGACGGCAAGCGGGTTGTCGTCGGTGGCGCGGACAACAGTCTGCGCGCGTTCGATATCACCACCGGCAAGGAACTCTTCAAAGCCGGCCATCACGAGGACTGGGTTCTCGACGCCGTCTTCGGCATCGACGGCAAGCGCATTGTGTCCGTCGGACGCGACCGTGCCGCGAAACTCGCCAACGCGGATGACGGCGCGTTCCTCGAAAACGTAAACTTCCTGCGCGATCTGCTTTACGCCATCGTGCGCCACCCGCGCCGAGACTACGTCCTGATCGGCGGCACCGACCGCGTGCCGTACCTCTACATGATGGACCGGCCGCGCGCCCTCAAAATCGCCGACGACTCCACGCTTGTCCGCAAGTTCGACGAGCAGGAAGGCGCGATCCACGCGCTCGCCTTCAGCCCCGACGGCAGTCGCATCGCCGCGGGCGGCATCGCCGAGTCCGTAAACATCTACGACACTGAGTCCGGCGACAAGGTCGCGAGTTGCGCCCTTCCTGGCGGCGGCGCGTTCATCCTGACGTTCGCTCCCGACGGCAAGCAACTATTAGCAGCCGGGTTCGACGGGCTGCTGCGAACGTACGACGCATCCACCGGAAAACTCGTCAAGGAATGGACAGCGGTGCCCCTCGAAAAAGGACGCCTACGGTCAGCGCGTTAGGTAAATCCAAATGCTACGTCGCCTCATCGCATCCGTTTTTAGCGTGGCATTGGCCGCGTCGGCGGCAGGGCCTTCACTCACCGCGATCGAGCTCTGGGGAGCGCAACGCGGAACCGCCGTCACGCTCACCCTCAAAGGCTACGACCTCACCGACGACGTCAAGATCCTCACCAGCATCCCCGGCGCTGTCACCGAACTTACCGCCGAGCGCCCCGGCCGCGAGTTACCTCTTCTCCTCGAACTGGCGAAAGACACCCCGATCGGCTCCTACCCCATTCGCGTTGAAACCAAGTTCGGCATCTCGAACGTGCTGCTCTTCACCGTCGGCCCCTTCAAAGAAGTCACCGAGGCTGAATCGGAATCGATGCGTCAGATGTACGCCAACGATTCCGCCGACACCGCCGAGCCCGTCACCCTGCCGGCCACCGTGAACGGCACCCTCCAGGGCTCCGACCGCGACTGGTATCGCTTCGAAGGCACGGCGGGCGAAACCTTCGTCATCGAAGTCGAAGCCCGCCGCATGGGTTCCGCCATCGACGCCGTACTTGAAATCCGAGATACCGCCGGCAACACCATCGCCCGCAACAACGACGCCCGGGGCATCGGCGTCGACCCGCGCACCGAAGTCACCATCCCCGCCGACGGCGCCTTTTTTGTGCAAGTCCATGACGCCCGCTTCAGCGATCAGCGAATGAACTTCTACCGTCTGCGCGCCGGTCAATACAAGTACGCGGAAGCCGTCTTTCCCCTCGGTTGGAAACGCGGCGACACCGCCGAAGTCCAACTACTCGGCGGTAATCTCACCGAACCCATCACCGTCAAGCCCGACCTCTCACCCGAAGCCACCGCCGCCGGCTTTGCCGAGATTCGCCTGCCGGACGAGAACGGGCCGCTGCCCCTCCGAATCACCGTCAGTGACGACCAGGAAGTCTTCGAGCCCAAAGACAACGCCCCCCGCGAACTTGAGTCCAACATCGTCGTCAACGGCCGCATCGCCGCCGAGGGTGAAGTCGATCGCTATCGCATCAAAGTCAAACAGGGCCAACAATGGATGATCGAGACCCAAGCCGCCGGACTCGGTACATCCGCCCTCTACGGTCTACTAACCCTCTTCAATAGCGAAGGTGAAAAACTCGCATCCGCTGGCGATCAGGTCGCCGAGGAACCACTTTCGTTCATCCGCTCGACCGGACAAACCTTCGGTGACCCGCACCTCGGTTTCGAAGTCCCCGAAGGCGTCACCGAAGTCGCCGTCACTCTCGAAGACCTGCTCGGCCGCGGTGGCCTGGAGTACAGCTACCGCCTCGTCGCCCGCCAACAGCCGCCCGACTTCACCCTGACTCTCAGCACACCGCACGTCACCATCCCCAAAGACGGCAGCGCGATCGTTAGCGTCAACGTGACGCGGCGGGGCTACATGGGCCCAGTGCGGATCGTGGCCGACGGCCTTCCCGACGGTGTCGAGCTACAGGGCGGCCACATCCCCGCCGAAGTCGGCGGCATGACCACCTCGCGAAGCTCACGTCGCGGCATTCTCACGCTCACGCCAAAGTCCGACGCCGAGACACAGCAAGTCGCACTCGCCATCTGGGGCGAAGGCGTTCTCGAAGACGGCCGCAAGATTCGCGTCAAAGCCCACGCGCCCGGCATGCAAATCGGCGTGATGGGACGCGGCCAGAAACCCGTCACCGCCCCTTGGCTCGCGGTAAACGTCCCAGCGAAAGTCGCCGAACCCGAGAAAGCCTTCCTCCGAATCCTCACGCCCCAAACAGTACGGCTCATCCAAGGCATGGAAGCCGTAGTCCGCTGGGAGTTCGAAGGCGACGGCGTCACGCCCCTCGACCGCATCTCGGTCAGCAACACACCGGCCGTCGGCAACATCCGTGTCAACGGAACCGCCACGGGCAAGAAAACCGCCACCAAAGGCAGCTTCACCGTCATCACAACCATGGGGACGCTGCCGATGACCTTCGATCTTCTACCCAGCATTCGAGCGCGCATCGACGGCCGCGAGCAAACTATCTACGCCCCGGCGATCACCTTCGACGTCGTGCAGGGGTACCGCATCGAGGCGCCAAAGCAAATCACCGCGGTCCCGCGCGGGGGCGCCGCCGAGATCGTCGGTTCCTTCCACCGCGAGCCGGACTTCTCCTCGCCCGTCACCGTCAAAGCCGACAACCTTCCCCTGGGCGTCGAATGCGCCGCAGCCGACATCGACGGCACGCCCGAGGCCTATCGAATCAAGTGCACAGCCAACGGCGCAGCCAAGCCCGGCGAATACGAAATCGAACTCGCGCCCACGTCCGTTCTCGCCGGACGCGACACCGAACTAGTGCCCTACAAGATCGAACCCGTCGCCACAAAGCTAACGATCACCAAAACAAGAAAGATGGCACGGGCGGAGTAAGCAAGCTATGGAGTTCACAATGTCAGGGAAACGACTATTCACTGCGGCGCCTTACTTCTGCCTCATCGCGCTGCTCGCCGCCACCGGCGTCGCCGCCGACCTCCAGCCCGCCAAGATCACGATTGAACCCGCGTCGCTCGATCTGACCACAGCCAACGAAGGCCGCCGCGTCCTCGTAACCGGCGTCACCGCCGAAGGCGAAACGTTCGACCTCACTAACAAGGTGAAATTCGAACCCGCCGGCGACAGCGTCCGTGTGGGTGATAACAGCTATCTCTACCCCGTCTCCCAAGGCAAGACTACCGTCAAAGTTTCCGCCGGCGGACAGTCCGCCGACCTACCTGTCACCGTCGGGAACCTCGCCGAAAAGCGGACCATCAGCTTCCTCCGCGACGTCATGCCGGTCCTCAATAAACAGGGCTGCACGTCCGGCCCCTGCCACGGCACAGCCAAAGGTAAGAACGGCTTCAAGCTGTCGCTCCGAGGCTACGACCCTGAGTTCGACTACGGCGCGCTGCTCTACGACATCTCCGGACGCCGCTTCAACCGCACCGACCCCGCCCAGAGCCTCATGCTCACCAAACCGGCGCAGGAAGTGCCGCACGAAGGCGGACTCCGCATCGAGAAGGGCTCGCGTTACTACGACACCGTTCTTAACTGGATCGCCTCCGGCACACCACTCGGCGACAAGAAAACCGACTCCGTCGCCAAGCTCGAAGTCACGCCGCCCGAAGTCTTCATGAGCCGTTCCGGCATGAAGCAGCAGATCCTCGTCGTCGCCACATACGGTGACGGCTCCACCCGCGACGTCACACGCGAAGCCGTCGTCGCCAGCAGCCAAGACACCACGGCAAAGATCGTCGACGGCTCCATCGTCCAAGGCGAACGTATCGGCGAAGTCACCCTACTCGTCCGCTACGAGGGCAAGTTCGTCATCGTGCCGGTCACGATCCTCAACCCGGCACCGGGCTTTGAGTGGAAGCAACTCTCGCAGCACAACTACATCGACGAGAACATCGACGCCAAGCTGAGACGCCTGAAGATTCAGCCTTCCGAAGTCGCCGACGACAGCACCTTCGTCCGCCGCGTCTATGTCGACCTCGTTGGTATTCCGCCGACGCCCGCCGAAGCACGCGACTTCATCGAAGACCCCGAGAAGTCGCGCCTCAAACGCATCCGCCTCATCGACAATTTGATGAAGCGCACTGAGTTCGTCGACCACTGGGCGCTCAAGTGGGGCGACCTGCTGCAATCAAACCGCAAGTACCTCGGCGAAAAGGGCACATGGGCTTTCCGCCAGTGGATTCGCGATCAAATCGGCTCCAACCGCCCCTACGATCAGGTCGTCCGCGAGCTCATCACCTCCACCGGCAGCACCTATCAGAACCCCGCCGCCAACTTCTTCCGCGTCAACAAAGACCCGAAAGAAGCGATGGAGAAGATGAGCCAACTCTTCCTCGGCGTGCGTATGACCTGTGCGCAGTGCCACGACCACCCCTTCGAGCGCTGGACGCAGAATCAGTACTATCAGCTCACCGCCTTCTTTGCCTCCGTCGGCGTCAAGCCCGGCTTCGATAGCGACGAGCAAATCGTCTATCTCAAGCGCGACGACAACACCGTCAAGCACCCCAAGACAGGCCGCCCCGTCGAACCTGCATACCTGATCGCCAGCGTCGGCACGCCCCCGCTCAATGCTGAAGAGGACCGCCGCCGCGGCCTCGCCCAATGGCTCACGTCCAAAGAGAATCCCTTCTTCGCCCGCGCCATCACCAACCGCATTTGGAGCTACTTCTTCGGCCGCGGCATCATCGACCCCGTCGACGACATCCGCGCCTCCAATCCGCCGATCAACGAACCGCTGCTCGCCGCCCTCGCTGACGACTTCGTCAAGCAAGGCTACGACCTGCAACATGTCATTCGCACCATCGCGAACTCGCGCGCCTACCAATCCAGCATTGCCACGAACGAGTGGAACGCGAACGATGCGATCAACTTCTCACGCTTCCTGCCGCGCCGGCTCACCGCCGAGTCGATGCTCGACGCGATGACCGTCGCGACCAGCTCCCGTCCTGAGTTCGACGAAGTGCCGCCCGATTTCACTGCGCAGCAGCTACCCGACCCGCACGTCGGCAAAGACGGCTTTCTCGACATGTTCGGCCGCCCCGAGCGCGAGTCCGCCTGCGAATGTGAGCGCCGCAGCGAAATGAGCCTGCCGCAAGCGATGAGTCTCGTGAACGGACCGACGCTGGCCGAGGCCATCGCCGACCCCGAGGGACGTATCGCCGAAGCGATCCTCACCGGCAAGCCCGACCGCGATCTGATCGAGGAACTCTACCTCGCCGCGCTCAGCCGCCTCCCGACCCCCGGCGAATTGGACAACGCGCTAACCTATCTGCGCCAGGGCGAAGGCCGAGCCGCCGGTGCACAAGATCTGCTCTGGGCCCTAGTCAACAGCAACGCCTTCCTGTTCAACCGCTAAGAAGCGACAGAACCGCTGAGCAGAAACAGAGCCGCGACTGTAAAGGAGCGGGCCCGCGGGCGCAGCCCGCGAAAAGAGGTGAAAATGACCGCCCGACTCATAGCCGCCGGTTTCCTAGTTCACTGTCTCCTAGCGCAATCCGCGCTCCTAGCCGCCGCGCCTTCCCTCACTCGCCTCGAACCTCGCGGCGGCCAACGTGGCACCGCCGTCAAGCTCACCCTCATCGGACGTGATCTCGGCGACACGGCCGAGATCGAGACCAAGATCCCCGGTGCCGTCACGTCGCTCGCTGCGCCGAAAGACTCCATGCGGCGCGGGCGCGAGTTGCCGTTCCTCATTGAGATCTCACCCGACGCTCCCGTCGGAGTCTATCCCGTGCGCGTCAAATCACGTGACGGTCTATCGAACATTCTGTTGTTCACCGTCGGTGAGTTCCCCGAGGTCTCTGAAATCGAAGCCCAGTTGATGGATCCCGAGCCCGCCAACGACTCCGCCGACGAAGCTCAGCCTGTCGAAACGCCCGTCATTGTCAACGGCACGCTCTACGGACCCGACCGCGACTACTACCGCATCGAAGCCTCCGAAAACGAACGCCTCGTCATCGAAGTCGAAGCCCGCCGCGTCGGCTCAGCCGTCGATCCGCTCATTCAAGTACTCGACGCCGAAGGGCGCCGTATCACCTGGAACGATGACGCACCCGGCATCGGCGTCGATGCCCGCGTCGACGTCCGCTTCCCCGAGGCCGGCTCGTACTTCATCGCCATCCGCGATTCGAAGTTCAGCGAGCAAGACCAGGACTACTACCGCCTCAAGATCGGCAACTTCGCCTACGCTGAAGAACTCTATCCCCTCGGATGGCAGCGCGGCGGCGAAACAGAAGTCGAGTTCGTCGGAGGCAATCTATCTGGGCCTCTTCGCATCAGCCCCGACCTCGCGACCGAACAACTCGCTGCTGAATTCGCCATGCTACGCGTCCCCGGTGCGCCCGGCGCTCTCCCGATGCCCTTCGCGCTCACCGAACAACCGGCCGCCCTCGAAGCCAACAGCGACTTGAACCCTCTCGGTCCCGAGATCTGGATGAACGGCCGCATCGCCCAGCCCGGCGAGATTGACACGTACGTCCTCAAGGTCAAGCCCGACGAGTACTGGTCGATCGAGTTGCAAGCCGCCACCCTCGGTGCATCGCGACTCTATGGTATCGTCACCGCGCGCGATCCCGGCGGTGAACAGATCGCCTCCACGCAGAATCTCACCGGTGAAGAAAAGCTATCCAATCTCGACGTTTCACAGGATAGCGGCATCGATCAGTTCCTCTCCTTCCAGGTAGGGAAAGATCACAACGAGATCCACATCGAAGTCGAAGATCTGCTCGGCCGCGGCGGACCGGGTTTCGGCTATCGCATCATCGCCCGCCGCCGGAGCGGCGACTTCACCCTCACCCTCCGCACGCACGAAGTGAACGTTCCCGCGAACGGAACGGCGCTCGTCACTGTGAACGCCGAGCGCCGCGGCTACGACGGCTCGATCCGCCTGTTCGTCCCCGAGTTGCCCGACGGCCTCATCGCCGAAGGCGGCAACATGCCTCTCTACGAAATCGCCGGCAGCACACGCCAAGGCTCATCCGCGCTACTCACGCTGACGCACGAGCCCGGTGCCGAACTACGTGACGCCGCTTTACAGATCTGGGGCGAGGCTGAGATCGACGGCCAACTCGTTCGCCGCCGCGTCCGCGGACCGAGCCTCGAAGTCAACGTGCAAAGCGCCAACGAGATCCAGCGCCTCCGCCGCGGCTTCAGCAGCGCCAACATCGCCCCCTGGCTCGGCGCCGACCTCCCCGTCCGCATCGTGCCGCCACTGCCCGCCGCCGTCGAAGTCACCTCCCCGCGCTACATGCGCATCATCCCCGGTTTGAAATACGAGCTGAATTGGGAGTTCCAGACCGACGACGAGGAAATCAGTCCGCCCAAGAATATGGGTGCGGCGAAGACCCCCAACGTCCGCACCTTCAACCGTCCCCGCAAGGAGGACAAGGGTAAAGCAAAGGGTACGTTCGACGTCGGAAGCCAGCTTGGTTGGGGCCCTGGCAAGTACGAGCTTGTTCTCGCAGCGCAAGTCAACATCGACGGCAGCCAAGAGACCATCTACGCCCCGGCCATCACCGTCGATGTCATCCGTGCCTATGAGATCGAGCCCGAAGTCATCTCTCTGCAACCCGGCGCCAAGGGACACCTGGTAGCCCGCCTTAAGCGCGAACCCGGCTTCGCCTCGCCGGTAGAAATCAAGCCCGAGAACCTACCGCTGGACGTGATCTGCGACCCCATCACCGCCGACCCCGACACCCACGAACTCCGCCTCCCCTGCACCGCCGCCCCCAACGCCAACCCCGGCGAGTATGAAATCGACCTAGCCTCGTCCTCCGTAGTCCAAACCGACGAAGGCCGCGAGATCCCCATCACCCAACCCGCCGTGAAAACAAAACTCCAAGTCCTCCGCAAAGGAGGAAAGCTCGCGTCCCGCTAGACGGAGCGGCGGATGTAAATCCGGAGGCCCCGCACCAAACGGTGCGGAAACTCGACGATTCATTAGACCTCAACGTCTGACAGAAGGGCGGGGGCGTGGGTTCCGGTATCAGTTAGCCTTCGCCGGTCCCTGTCGTCTTCCCATGCTTCCGACTGAGATAGGTAGCTACACTCGCGGTCAGACCTACGAGCAGTTCCGCCTCTTCCCGAGATGGGGTACGCCCTTCTCGAATATGGCGAGTCGTTTCAGAGGCATACCCCCAGGCTTGACTGACAACGCTATCAAGTGGCGCTGGGACCAAGCCCGTATGCCTCTTCATAATCTCGCCTAGCGTCGCTTTAGGGTCTCCCGTCACATCCCTAGCCACGCACTCAAGGGCACCCATCCCATGGTTTATCGCCCCCGTGCAATCTGGGTCCGATCGCCGCGAGAGGGCCAACAATGCTTCGTGAATCTCTTTGCTCGCAGTGAGTCGCCCTGAGTCGTCAAGTTCTTCTCTTGCGGTCTGCACAGGGCGCTCGAAGGCTTCCGGGCCACGGCTCTCTATACGACCTACGATGAGCCGCCACCCAATGCCAGCGTGGTCGAAGTACTGATTCAGGTGTTGCTCAAAAAGGGGCGCACGGTTGTCCGGGCCGTCAGTCTCGTCAGCATAGACTTCCCGGAGCGAGTTCTCATGAGCTTTCTGCCAATCTGCCTCAGCTTTGGCTTCCAGGGCCGCGTACAGGTACTCAATGAAATCGTAGATCCAATACCATTTCCATTTCTCAAGTATCATCACGGCGTCCGCAGCGGATCGCGGACCGACATGTCTCAGTGGCGACTCCCATGGCTTCCTATTCGAATTGACAAACTCCATCGCCAACTCGACCAACAGACCCTCCGAAATGCCAGCGTCGGCCACGATTGGCCAAAGCTGAATTGCGGCTGCTGGGTCACGGCAATTCGGCCGTACAGTGCTTCCCCAAAGAAGCGGTTGAAGATTAACATTGAGGCACGCGTTTCCGCCGCTACCTTCTTCAGCATCGACGAAGACGTCATGTTTTTTGTGCTCGGCATCCTGCTCGTCGTTCCGGGCAGGCTCCCCGCTGTACTTCTTAGGAAGTCCGGGGCTTCCGTCGTCGCAAACGCTTCGATCTCATAGCCGCTCTGTTCTTCGATCAGGTTCTGCTGTTTGTAGCGGCCATAGTTGAACCCCGCAACTTTCAAAGGAATATCCGATCGCCACTGCGACCGAACGGTCTTTCCTTCTGTCTTCTCATCCACGCGCTTCCCGACACTCACCAGAGTGCCTTTCTTCGGGTGCGCGAATGTTAGTTCAAAGGTTGCCGGATCGCTAAAGGTGTTCACGTTGGGGTACCAGCTCGTTCTCGCACCGACTGCGAAGTTGCCCCCACCGTAGTCGTAAACAACCTTGTTCCCCTGGTATTCGATACCAAGTTGGTACTCGCGATCCTTTTCCAGCGGTACGGGGAAGATCACGTAGAACGACGCATCTTCCTCTTTGGGTTCTTGGATGAAGGTAAGCGGCTGATCGCCGCCGATCTTGACGCCGCTGACGCGGAGAGTCGGCAGCAGGCTCAATTTAAGCATGCGATCTCCGCCGTAGCGCGGCTTAAACGTCATGACAGTTGACCCGCTGAGATCGCGATTTCCCGCCAGTTCACTATCGATTCGGTAGTGAGTCACGTCGACCCGGTGTTTGCGTTGCGGAATGTCCGGTGCTCTCTCCGGGCGGCCCTCCGCGGAAGCGAGATACAAGATTCCCTCGTCCTGCTTTTCCGGCGCCAAGTTGATGAGAGCCACTTCTTCTTCTGTCATCATGTCGGGAACCGCCCCGGTAGGCCGCAGGTGGAGACGCAGATGCGAGTGCTTCTTGCCGAAGATGAGGGCATTGAAGAACGGCTCCGCCCCAGGATCGTAAAGGGCGGTGAAAATGTCCGCTTCGACGTTATCCATAGCCTCGGAAGTCATCATGGCTTCCAGGGAACTGCGAGGGTTCTCGCGCCGCTTGCGCATCTCCGAGCGGAATTTACGCAACACATCCGCCACCTGGGGAGCACTTCCCGTCTCTCCGTGCTCGCGGATTTCTTTGTCCGTCTCGTCCGTGAACCAGAACACCGCCTGTTGAAAGGGCTCTTGCACGGAGTGTTCGCCCGTCAATATGGCCAAGTTCCTGACTTCATGTGGCAGGTTTGGCTCTAGGACGAATGAGCCTTCTCCGCTAAAGACCGCCATCGTCACACGATCGAGTACCGGAGTCAGAAACGAAACGGTTCCGCTGCGCAACTGGAAGATCCCGACATCGCGCTTGATACGGAGATCCTGAACCGCGAACGATTCCCCTACTATGGTGTTGCGCAATGCCTGATAGTTTTCGTCGCCGCGGCCTACCATAGCGCCGGTTACCGGCTCTTCCGCCGACCGGACCGGCCTGGGCGATAACGCGATCAAAAGGAACTTCGCGAGAAAAAAGGTGAGATACGTAATCCAAATATCGCGCATACATCTATCTTAGCTGCGACAGTATCGATAATTACGATAAAATATGATTCAATTGGGACGTATTCAATGTTTCGATCTTCGATATCCAGACGCAGCCGATAATGTGGTCATGCCTAATCGGGATGCCTTCACCCAAGAATTCATCCGCATCAGCCGCCGCCAGCTTCGCGAGCGTTTCCGGCGCATCGAACTCTGTGTCGGTAAGCTCAGCGACGAGCAACTCTGGGCCCGCAACCATGAGAACGAGAACGCCGTCGGCAACCTGATCCTTCACCTGGCGGGGAACATCCGGCAATGGCTCGTAAGCGGTGTCGGCGGCGTGCCGGACACACGCGACCGCGACGCCGAGTTCGCTCGCCGCGAACCGCTCGACCGCAACGAAGCTCTTTCGCTACTTAGGCAGGCTATCGACGACGCCGACCGCGCTCTCGCCACCGTCTCAGCCGACGATCTTGCGAGCGAGCGGAAGATTCAAGCGTTCACGGTGACCGGTCTGCATGCTATCTATCACGTCGGCGAGCATCTGGCCGAACACACCGGCCAGATCATCTGGGTCACAAAACGCCTCACAGGCGAGGACTTGAAAATCTACGGCTACCTCGATCAGTCCGGCGGAAGCGACCGCGACAACCTGATGCCGTAGTTCCCGTCACTGTTCCGCACGCACCGGATACGCTTTCAGATTCGTTTTGAGAGTGGCCGTCGCAGGGTCAAGCGTCGTCACTTCCACCCAAATGAAGAATCGCTCGGTCGGAGGAAGGCTCTCCGCGAAATAGCGCGCCAAATCTTCATGAGAATGCCGCATGCCGAGAGACGCACGATTCCTTTCAAAGATCGCCAGCGCCCGGCGCGGCTCCGGCGGGATCTCCTGTTTCGACATTGGCCGGATACGGTTACCTACCATCTTGGCCAGCCGCACCTTTACTTGGTGTGGTGTGCAATACATCGCGAAGCCGAACAGCTTCCAAGGGTTGACGTCGGCCACAACAACCAAGCCCCAGTGGACAAACTGCCACACCATGATGAGCACCAGGACTATGCCGGCCGTGCGGGTGAACCATCGTGTCTTCAATCGAACTTGAACTCCGGCAGCAAACCGGCCGTCACGGCCAACAGCACGGCATACAGCGCGCAACACCAAGGTAGCGCGGGCTTGCTCCAATCCCTGGGCGCATACAGAAGAACGAGGTTGGCAAACAGCACGCCGAAGAACAGCTTCTTCGCCACCAACTCGATGCCGACGATCATCACCATGCTGCCGATGAGCCCAACCAGGCGCGTGCGCTTCATGAGCAGTAGCCCGGCGACCACGATCTCGCCGATGTACACCAGGTTTGAGAGCACCACGGGATACATTAGTTCAAATAGGTAGGGACCTGGCGGCTTGATGGCCTGGAGCCGCGCGAACTCGGCCTCCGGTAGCATCCATTGGAAGGCGGCCCGGAAATCGGTGTCCGAAGCTGCCGAGAACGCTAGAAAGCTGCCATCGAAGTACATCCCCATCATCATCTTCTGCAGGCCCGAAAAGAAAAAGACGAGAATCGGAAGCCATCGCAAGCTCTGTGATAGTACTGCAAGGTTGGTACCGTCCGGCCGGTAGACCATCGCAATTAACAGGATGCAAACCAGCTCGACCATCGAGTGATTCGAGTTCAACGGAAACACGGCCACGAGCTTGAGCGTCGCGATTGCCGTGGCGCCATAGTAGGCGAACCGCCGATAGGCCGGGAAGAACGACGCGGCGAAACACAGTCCGAACCCCAGGGCCAGCCAGAGTCGCCACGACGGCTGCCCTTCGAGATACCGCACCATGTCGCGCGACGCCAGATGGATCAGCAGGATCGATGCAAACGCGCTGAGTTGCGACGACAGATGCGCAACATGATCGTCCGCCGTGAGCGAAACAAGGCGCCCGATGATCTAGGGCTTCGGCGCAGCAGAAGATTTTGACTTCAACGCGAAAATCATACCAGAACGGTTGCCATCTACCCGACAAGCAGTGCTTGCGTGGCAAACCGGGTATCATTTCAGGGCACGAAGCTTTTCGAGGTGACGAAACGATGACCGCTGAAGAGAACTTGAATCGACTGGGCATTATGCTGCCGCAAGCGCCGGCCGCCGTCGGCGCGTACGTCCCGTGGATCCGCATCGGATCGCTTGTGATGACGTCCGGGCAGTTGCCCTGGGAAGGGGCCGTGATGAAGTACGCCGGACGGGTAGGCCGAGACCTCAGCGTCGAAGACGGCTACGCGGCCGCGCGTCTCGCCGCCATCAACGCGATCGCACAACTGAAGGCCGCCAGTGGTGACCTCGAGAAGATCGTAACGCTGGTTCGGTTGGAAGGAAACGTGTTTTGCGGCGAGGGCTTCACGGAGCACCCCCAGGTTCTCAACGGGGCCTCTGATCTGTTCGCCGAGGTCTTCGAGGAACGCGGGAAACACACGCGCACCGCGCTCGGCATCCGCGACATGCCCCTCAACGCAGCGGTGCAGCTCAGCGTATTCGCCGAGGTGAGGGACTAGCCCAGGCTCGTACCGAAAATCATGTTCACGATCGCGTGGACCAATCCAAGCACCGGGTCAACGATGCCTTGGACCTACTTCGAAATAAATCCACCCTTGCCGTAAGCGTAGTAGATGGCGCCGCAAAGCAGAAGCGGCAGAACGATCGTCCAGAATGAGCTTGCGTGTTCGCCTTTCATAACACTTTCCAGTGGACTACTATCCTAGCGAGCCGAGCCGCTGGGCGCGACCCCTGCTTTTGCTGACCCATCAAGCAAGCAACCCGCTAAGACGTCACCTCCACCTGCCAGCCGAAGCCCGGCTCATCCGACGGGCGCGTGTAAATCCCCTCCGGCCCGCGGGTGAGGTTGTTGTCTTGCTCGTAGCGTTCATAGACTTCAGCGGGACCACCTGGCGCAGGCATGAATATTTCCGCCCAAGGGCTGTTCGGCGTCGCCATCACGTAGTGGATCGCATCGCGTTGGCCGCCGCCGTGTGGAATCACTGGGATATCATACGCCGCCGCCAGTGCCCCGATGCGCCGAAGCTCGGTCAGCCCGCCGCACCAGTGAATATCCGGCTGCCAGATCTCGGCGCCGTTCGTCCGCAGCAACTGCCGAAAGCCGTAGCGCGTGTAGACGTGCTCGCCGGTCACGATGCGGGTTGACTTGATCTGCTCGCGCAGCCGCCCAAAACCTTCGTAGTCATCCGGCGGCAGGCACTCTTCCATCCAGTAGACGTCGTACGGCTCGAAGGCCTCGCATAGGTCCAGCGTGTAGCGTTCGGTAAGCGCCATCCAGCAATCCATCGCCACGACGCCGTCTTTGCCAACGGCCGCGCGAGCGCGCTTGACGAGTTCGACGTTCTGGCGAATGCCCTCCTTGCCGTCCGCCGGCCCGTAGGGTAGCGCCAGCTTCAGTTTCGTGTAGCCGAACTCAACGTGCTGTTCGATATCGTTGCCGGTACAGTACGACGGGATGCGTGCTTTGGTCTCGCCGCCCAGCAGTCGGTAGATAGGCAGTCCCCAGGCTTTGCCGGCGATATCCCACAACGCCAGATCGACGCCGCTCAGCGCGTTGGGCACGACGCCTTTGCGGCCATAGAACATCGTGGCACGCCACAGTAGGTCCCAGATGCGCTCGATGTTCAGCGCGTTCTTACCCATCAAGAGCTTGGTGAGATGGCCCTCGATGATCGGCCCGCCGCCCGGCCCACCGCGGCCGAGTCCCGTAATGCCCTTGTTCGTCCCAATCTCGACCCAGAAGCTCGACACGCCACCGCCGTCGGGCATGAACAAGCTGCGCATCGGCTTGTATTCCGGATAGATCGAAACCGGGTTCGCCACCTCGACCCGCCCCGTTGACCACGAACCCTCCGTCGGCGCGTAGCTTGGTACGGGCCGCTTGGCTCGCACGTTCACAATGCGGACGGAAGTGATCCTTAGGTCAGTCTCGGGCGGTGGAGGTGGTGGGGCGGCCTCAAGTCCATCAGGCAGCAAAGCCGCCGCCGCACCCACACCAAGCGTCTTGAGAAGCTGTCTACGTTCCATGGCGAGCGTTGTAGCGCGGCGGGAGAGACCAAGTCAAGCGGCGCTCCAGCGCTCATCGAACTCGAGCCCCAGACCGGGCGCATCACTCAGCACAATTTCGCCATTCTCGATTTGCAGTTCCTCCCGGAACAAGGGCAGCGACCAGGGCATGTGCTCGACCATCAGGCCGTTGGAAACGGCGGCTACAGCGGGCGCGAGGATGTCGGGCGCGAGGTGACTCACAACCGGCAGATTCCAGGCCTGGGCCATGTGGGCTACTTTCATCCATTGGGTGAGCCCGCCAACGCGCATGATGTCGACCATCACGATGTCGACCGACCGGCGTTCAAGGAACGACCGGAACGGCGCGACGCCCCATAGATACTCACCGGCGGCGATCGGTGTGTCGAGTGCATCGGCGATGCGGGCGAGGCCGTCGAAGTCCTCATAGTTGACCGGGTCCTCCAACCAATAGAGGCCGCAGTCTTCCATCTCGCGGCCCATCGCGATGGATCGATTAACATCCCAGCCTTGATTGATGTCAACCATGATGTCGGTCTCGTCACCGACGGCGTCGCGCAGCGCATGCATGCGTTCAGCCTCGACGGCGTTCGACCCCTCGGCGCCCATGCGAAACTTCATGGCGAGAAATCCCTGCTCGACGAGTTCCGCCCCTTTTTCGGCCAGCGCGTCAGCGTCGTAGGTGCGCCACAGATGGCCGCTCGCATAGGCAGGGACACGGTTGCGATAGCCTCCGAGCAGCTTCCACAGCGGCTGACCGGTCACCTTACCTTTGAGGTCCCACAGGGCGACGTCGATGGCTGAGACTGCGCGTGTCACGAGGCCCGCCGCCGCACCGCGTCCGCCGATCTCGAGCAGCTTCTCGCCGATCGCCTCAATGCGCAACGGGTCCAGACCGATGACCTCCGCCGCCAGTGCATCCAGAGCTTCCTTGAGCGCCTTTGTCATCACCGGGGCCGCAAAGCCCGCATAGCCGATACCCTCGGCTCCTTCGTCCGTCTTGAATCGCAGGGTAACGAAGTCGGTCGAGACTTGTTCGGGGGCTTCGTCGAGGGCTCCGACGTCGCGGGGCAGGGTTACGACTTGGGTGGTGAAGGTTTCTATTTTCATGGATGGTTTATTTGACCGGCGAGTTCTAGCGAGAGCCCGCGACCTCGCGCTCGATTAAGGCTAGTCGCTCGTCGAGCTCAGCCTCAGGCAACCACGGACCAATATTCCCAGGTCTCGTCGTCGGTTCCTACCAGGACTGCAAGCGCTTGATCGTCGCAAGACCAGAAGACCGGCGCCCCGGCTGAAGTGCCAATTTTTATTGAGGAACGATTGTCCCATCTCGCTTCACGCACAGATGGAAGCATCTGGAGATCTTCGCGAGTCATCCAAACGTTGCGTTCACACATCGAGGTCTGGATCGTCAAGAAAGTGCCTGGACTCTCTGTCGCGTCTGACTCAGATATAAGCGAGAAATTGATCTCCGGTTTCATCGAACTCAGCACCTATCCAGCGAAATTGAGTCTTGCTCAAAGATTGGGTTCTCCCTCACGACTGCTATGCCACAGTGCGAGAACCTCGACCCATTCCTTCCGGAGGCGGTAGTACAGATAGTATCGAATACGACTGAGCTGGATTCTGCGAATGCCTTGCAATCGGTTGTTCGCGGCGCGTGTCCCGATCTTCGGCTGAAGGGAAATGAGTTGAAAAGCGCGACGCAAGTCCTCCGCGAAGGCCCCGGGTGCTTTGGGCCTGTTTGCCGACCACCAACCTGCCGCCTCCTGAATCTGTACGGAGGCTCCTCGGGTGATCTTGATCGGCAGCATCACCCGGTTCTACGGGAGATCTCTCAACACAACATCGGCATCAAGCAGGTCGCCCCGGTCCGCTTCCGTAATCGCCTCGAGCAGCGCTGCCTCATCCTCTTGACTCAAAGTGAACGTGGTCTCATCCGGCACCAAGACCGTAACGCTGGCCCCATCGTTCAAGGATTCGCCATCCACGACCACTCGGCCATCAACAACCTTGCCTTGTGTGATGCGCATGCTTCGATTCTAGCCTGGTTACTGCCGCGATGAAGCCCGATCAAGGTACCTTCGCTGCGTCGAATAGCCGGAGCCAGTTCTCCCCAAGAATCTTCTTGATGCGTTGTTCGCTGTATCCCTTGTCGACCAGAGCTTTGGTGAGGCGCGGGTACTGGGTGGCATCAAAGTCGACCATGGTCGGGCCGCTCATCAGGTCGAGACCGATTGCTATGTGGCTGTCGCCCGCCATCTCGACGACGTAGTCAACTTGGTTTGCCCAATCATCGACGGTCGGGAGAGGGCGCTTGGCGTCCATCGCCTTCTGGTGTAGCTCGCGCCAGGGTTTGCCGTAGCCGCTATTCCGCCACTTCGCGTGCATGGTGGCGTCGAGTTTGCGGATGTAGTCACCAAAATCTTCGTAGGGTGGACGGAAGAACTCGTAGCCGGGGATGAGGTGCCGCAGCCTTGGGGCCGGCGGCGGCGTCTTCCGTTCCGCGGCACGAGCCTTGCGCAATGCGGCGAGTTTTTCACCGATGTAGCCGGAGCTCGAATGCAGGCCCATCAGTCCACCCTTGGCGGCCATCGCCTTGAGAACCTCGTCGGAGAGGTTGCGTTTGTGCTCGACGAAGTGACGCAGGCCGTGGTGGCTCCCGACAACGGGAGCGCGGCTGGCTTCGATGATTTCCATCTTGGCTTGGTCGGTGGCATGCGACAGATCGATCAAGATCCCAAGGCGATTCATTTCCGCGATCACCTTGCGTCCCTGCTCGGTCAGTCCGCCCCACTTCGACATGCCCAGACCGGCATCCATGAAGGCGTTGGTGGTGTTGTGGCTGACCGGCTGGATCATCCGAACACCCAAACGATGGAAGAGCCGCAACACGTCAAGATCGCCCTCGGTATCGAAACCGCCTTCGAGCGCGAGGATCGCAGCCATCTTGCCTTTGGCAACAATGCGGCGCACATCGGCGGACGTGAGGGCCAATTCCATCTTGTCGGAGTTGGCGTCGAGCACCCGGTAGAACGTCTCGACCAGGCGGCAAGCCTGTTTCACCGCATAGTTGTAGTTGTTGTAGGGATCTTCGATGTAGACCGTATGGACGACAACGTCGAGTCCGCCCTGCTTGGCCCGGCCGTAGTCAAACAGGCCTGTCTTCTGGACCTGCCACGGGTCGATGTCTTGGTGGAAAACGGGAGTGATGATGTGGACATGGCCGTCGATGACGATGGCCTCTTCGTGTAGCTTGGCAGCGTCGATGGACTGCGCGCGCAGGTCCGTGGATAGGGTTACGTTTGCCAATAGAAATGCGGCAGCGATGCCGGCGATGATTCGAATATTTCGCATATGAAGGGCCTCTAAAGTGGAGTCCGCCGGAAGCGGCCTCGCGCCCATTGTATCTGTTCACGGACGGGGACCTTACCTAGTGGACTGTCTCAAAGTAACCCTGCATATAGGGAAGACGTCTTCTCTATATGCCCTTTGAAGGTAGCCTGGTTCGATTGAACTCCCGGCAATGTTCCGAGCTCGAGGAGATCGCTCGCTCCCAATCGCTCCCCGCCGGCTTTGTGCTGC
>Ga0315339_1000772_pt1 | contig 34794 bp, 31 predicted proteins | sample ASW17metaG_FD_204514 | JGI IMG/M metagenome (GOLD analysis project Ga0315339, IMG submission 204514) | Ammonia-oxidizing marine archaeal communities from Pacific Ocean, United States - ASW #17 | ecosystem: Environmental > Aquatic > Marine > Oceanic | place: USA: California | collected 2016-12-05 | reverse complement strand
ATTATTCTTTAAGGAGAATACAAGAATGTTCTATGGGCATGCTAAAGAATCTCTCGACAAACTCTTGCCAATGATCGACTGATAGAATCTTAGTGAGAACTATAATTGGTGGAGGGAATGGGATTCAACTAATGCCTTATATCCCTTCTATAAAAGGATATATTAAATATTGATATAAATTCTACTCACTTATCTACTCACGAATTATTATTATTTTAATAAATAATTAGTTAGTTTTAATATACCTTTCCTCACACATGAAACGAAATTTGCATTATAAATCGTTATACGGATGTATAGATAAGTTAGTGTTTAATATAAATGGAGGGTTTATGCATTATCTAGATATGGATTTTATTGAAGAGTTAATAACAGCAAAAATAAAGGGAAGTACTATCAGAAAAAATATGTTCTTGCGTTTGTTATCGAACGCAAATCTCGATTATCAAACCAAAGACTATGAGTTGGTTATTAATCGATTAATCAAGAATGGAAAGCTGATAGAAAATGATGGGTTTATTCGACATAAAGATTCAGAAGATTTAACGAAATTATTTGTCGAGCACAATGGTGTTCGTGGCATTTGGGCTTCTAAAACATAAGGAGAAAATAATTTGATAAATACAAAATTAGAGAAGCTATATTTAATTGATTCAAAATCAGAGTTGTGCGATAAATGGAGACAAGTATTCTCTTGCTATCCTGAGGTAGAGGTTCTTGCAGGTGACTACTTTCAACAAAGTGCAGATGCAATTGTGAGTCCTGCAAATAGCTTTGGAATAATGGATGGTGGGCTTGATTTAGCCATAAGAAATGAACTAGGTTTTCAAGTTGAGACAGACATTCAAGAAGTTATTCTCAACAAGTACCACGGTGAGATGCCAATTGGTACTGCGGAAATTATAAATACAAACCATGACAAATGGGGTTACATGATTTCAGCACCCACCATGAGAGTCCCTGAGAATGTTGCTTATACTCTAAATGCTTATATCGCCTTTAGAGCTATTCTGATTGCTATAAATAGCTTTAATGAGTCTCAGCCTAAGAGACCAATAAAGTCTCTTATATGCTCAGGTTTGGGGACTGGAATAGGTTCTCTGGAACCTGTTAAATGCGCAGCTCAGATGAGAGCTGCTTACAAGCTAATTAAAGAGCCTGCAAGGATTTCCAGCTTCGCAGAAATACATAAATCACACCTAACATTATTAACATCATAGTAATCGGTAAGTCTTATTTAGGTATAGTTAAATTATGAAAAAACTACTCCTTATTTTTATACTTTTTCTTGGAATTTTTTCTGCACAAGCAGCGCCAGAATACGGCACAGTAATAGTATCAAAAGTAATCAGTGTCTATGATGGTGACACTTTCAGAGTAGACATAGACTCTTTGCCTCCAATAGTAGGTAAAAACATACCCATTAGACTTAATGGAGTAGATACGCCAGAGATACAAGGAAAGTGTCAGCATGAGAAGGATTTAGCCCTTAAAGCAAGAGACTTTGTAAGGAATAAGCTAGCCAATGCCAAAGAGATTAAGTTGACTAATCTACAGCGAGGTAAATACTTTAGAGTTGTTGCTAATGTAGTGATTGATGGTGTTAGTTTAGAACAGGACTTACTTGAAAATGAGTTGGCTTATAAGTATAGTGGTGGTAGTAAATCAAGCTGGTGTAATTAATATGAAAAAAATAATCAACTTTCTATTAAATAAAAAACTACTCTTTAAGGTTGCCTCAATCTTGGCATTCTTCTTTGCCCTTGCTTTTTTTTCGATTCCATTGGCTGTCTATTGGGGTGATTATTTATGGTTTGCTTATTCTATAGCTTTGATATTTGTTGTGGCAAATTACACTCCAAGCTTAGTTTTATACCTAATAGAAATTCATCAGAATAATCTAGAAGATATTAAAGAACAAGAATTAGAAGAGATTAAGTGAAAAAACTACTCATATTCTTAATAATATCTTTTGGCTGGATTAGTGGTTTATTAATAAGTTCTTTCACTTCGTCTTTGCTCAGCTTTGGTGAGGGATTAACTTTGTTGATAACACTCATATGTGTCTATATTTGGGGTACGAGGAACGATAAAGATGGCTTTTATAGGTTATTCAAAGACACTCATCAAAGCAACCTAGATGACATACAAAGACAGAAATTAGAAGAACAAGTTGAAAATTATGAAGAACATGAGGTCTATCTGTTTGATACAACGAAAATTTTTGGTTATCAAAAAAAATTATTAACATTCTTAAATCAAAGACTCTATAAATAATATTTATGTCTGAAATAACAGTTAAGGTAAAAAAAAAGGGACACGCAAATTTAGATTCTTTTCCTTTTCGGTATGGATTTTCTTGTCCTGAAAACTTCCATTTGATAATCCAATATAATTCAAAACCCATCGAACGGATTGCCGATAATGGTAAAAAACGCTTAAAAATAGATGGAGCTAAATTTGTTAATCCAACAAATTTAGATCAAATTTTACGTGGTAACTTTGTTATATCAGAAGCAAATAGTGTAGTTATTACCGTTATTCGAGAGGATGAGGGAGTTGAAAAAACCCTCTCAAAAGCTCTTACGATTTTTAGAAAATTTAAGTATGTTCAAGTGAATGAATTAATAGATTACTTTCATCCTATTTATATTAATGGTGATATAAAAACACATCAAGATTTTAAAAGACATTGGATAGAAAAATACTCTACTGATCTACAGAAAATTTCTGAAATGGAAGATGTAGTAGCTAAGGCATTTAAAAAATTAGATAAGGTACTTAAGGAATTAGAAAAAGAGAAAGCTGACCATGGACTAACTAGAAAAGAACTTAAAAAAGAACGAACTGATCATGGACTAACTAAAGAAGAACTTCAAGAAAAAGAAGTGGAGAATCAAAAATTACGTATGCAACTTGATTCAATTAATGACAATTCTATTTCCAATAGACCAGTAACAACTAGACCAGGTAGAATATTAATTAATGCAACCCTTGAAGATATGAATACTAAAAACAGGGGCCTGGTTCAAGGTGTTATACTTTATTTTGATGATGGTACAATTTTGAAAAATAATTGGGATGGTGCTGAAAAAAGAAAGGAAGTTGTTTCACAATTAATCGGAAGAGAAGTTAGAACTGATGTTTGGGGTTCTTATTCAGCTAGCGAGTGGTTTAGAAACGTATATTTGGTATAAGATTTCCACAATAATTTCAAGCATAAAACACCCTTCTATTGGCGTTCTATAATTAACGAGCTATAGTCAACTTCATTTCGAAAGATAGCTTATATGGTTTCTTAAGAGACACTCATCAAAGAAACCTAGATGATATAGAAAGACAGGAATTAGAAAATCATAGATAGGAATATTAAGATGTTTGCTGAGGAATAAATTTAACTTAAATCTATTCTTTTTCTAATTTTCTCCCACCACTCCTGAATTTTATCAAATTGAGCAATTTCTTTAACCTGATTAAGCCAACCATCAACATGCTTGGTAGATAAAAGAATAATGCTGCAGTCATCACTTGTTCTTTTAGTAAATTGATTAACAAGCGTATCTTCAAGCGATCTTTCTATTGTTTCTATAGGATTTTTCTTATCTACCAGCCATGAAAAAAAAGTTAAGTTAGCCTCAGTTAGTTTATTTTTTTGTATGTCAAATAAACTGTCATATGAGCCATCAGACATCAAAATAAAGCCTAAAGTTGAATTTAAATTACCTTTGTAGATGCGTAAATGATCTTTTGCATCACCCATGGTAATAAAAAAAGTTTGATTTGAGAATTCTCCATTTTCAGGAGGAGAGAAAACTTGACTTCCTGATTCATCAAAAGAGCCTATAAGGCCATCACCTATATGCCCTGCTAAAAACTTATTTCCTTTAACAGCAACAAATAAAAGAGTCGAAGAAAAATCTTTTAAAGGAGCATTAAGCTCATCTGACATATTTTGGAGGGATTTTCTAATACCCTTTAAAATTTCTTCAGAAATCTCTAATTCGTTTTGTAGAAAAGTTTTATCAAAATTGTTACATAAAAAATCAACTATATACCTAGTACAAATTTCTGCTCCAATATCTGATTTGGAACATGAACCTGCGCCGTCAGCTAATGAAATAGTTGCGACATTTTTGATTTTTTTTGAGAAAAACTTATCTTGACAAGGCTTCCCATTCTCAATATGAGAGGTACCAATAGTTGATGCGCCTACAATTCGAAATAGATTCATATACCAGTCTTTTTAATCATTACCAATCAATTTCTGACCATGAAGATGGATCTGGAAGTTTAAATCCTGTCCCAGGGGAAGATTCTGATACTACAGCCACACTTTGACTCAACCATACAAAAAATTCCTCAAATTTCGCTCCATCTAGTGGCGCTAATTTGCCACAAAATTTATTTAATTCATCTGAAGTAGCTGGCTCGATTGGTATTGAAAATAATGTTAGTTTTTTATTTTTAATCAAATTACAAGTTTTTTTAGCAGCTATTTCAACATTCTCTGGGTCTGTAGCAGCTCCATCGGTCATTATAACTAGCCATGGTTGCCAGTACGTTATAGCATTTTTTTTATACTGTTTTTTTCGCTCCTCAAGCATATCCAATGCCTCAAGTACCGCTCCACCCATTGGGGTGCCTCCACCAGCCATAAAAGTTGGGAGTTTTATATCTTCAACATCACCAAAGTCTAAAACTTTTTCAACTGTACCTCCAAAAGTCAATATTGCTATATCAGCTGAATATCGAGTTATTTCATCTTCTAAAATTGATTCAAGAAAGATATTAACACCTCTATTTAATTCATCAATTTTATTACCATGCATAGAACCACTAACATCTAATGCAATACATATCGGCACTCGTGTATTTGGATTATTAGCAAGTTCGCTATCATCTAGTTTTAATGTCATAACTTCTCCTATTTTATTTATTTATATTTATCAATAGTTTCTTGCGAAACCACCTTATAAGCGTCAGGAATAATGGCATAACTCTGAAGATCATCAGCGCCCTTTTCTAAATATCTACGATATTGGCTTAATGTTTTCTTCCATAAGGTTCCATCTATTCGTTCATTTTTTGCAAAGCAATTGTAAAAGCTTTCTTTAGAGGAATAAGGGATATGAGACCATATTTTTCGCCAAGGACCTGGTGGAGCACCTTGTGGGTCAAAATCAATTCTTGAAGCGCTATCCATTCTCCCGAATGGGTATGGAAATTTACTGTTCTTGATGTTTTCGTGGACCATTCCACCGTTTACACTTGAATAGGGATGCTTACCGCACATAAGAATCATGAATAACAAGGTTGTAAGAGAAAAATACTCATTTTCTTTAGTCCTTAGAAAAGTTCCAAACTCTTTTTTTTGAATTTCTGGAGCTGTAAATTCAGGACTTCCAACTGGACAAGGGTATCCCTCTATTTGAAAGCTATCTGTATCAACTATAAATGTTTCACATTGATCAGTTACCATAATATTACTTCCACTAATATCTCCAAGGAGAACATTATGCTTATGTAGATGATTTAACGCAGACAAAATATTCAAACACACTGTAACAAGATTTGCTCTATCCCAGCCAGATAATTTTTCTTCAAAAACTTTTGGATGTGCAAAAAGTCTTTTTTTAAGAATATTTCCTTCAGCTTCTTTCATTATGTAGCCTACTGCTTCCTTGTCGCTGTTATAAATAATTGTTTTAGGCCAGCAGATTCCATATGAATTAATTGGATTGTCAACCATTAGTTTTAATTTATCAAGACGATGGCTGACGAGTTTATTTTTCTTAAAAATCTTACAAACTGTTTTGGGGGAAGCATTTCGACTACTCATATTTCTTATTAAATAAACAATTCCCTCTGCTCCTTTGCCAATCATCTCTCCGATAAGGTAAGAAGTTTGCCCCGTTTCATTTTGTACTTCATCATTAGTTGTTGGAATAGTCTTTGTATTTAAGGAAGTACTTTTATTTATATTAATTAACTTAACCTTATCTGAAAATAATGGCTTTCCTGTTGGTGCTTTTATTGCTTTTGATGTTTTAACTAATGGTGGAGGCGTTATAGTTTTTTTTTCAGGTAAAAAAACTTCTTTTAAACCCTCTGCCTTATTAAGACTAAATACTTTGATTCCCTTTGCTTTACCTGAAGAAGAACTTTCATTAAGGCTAAGTATGTCATTTGATAACTTTCTATCTTGAGTAATCAAACACAGCTTTCTCTTATATCTCTCCTCCGTAAATTTTGTTATGAAATAATTGTCTGCATAGTTAATACTGTTTGGTTTTCCCATATGGTTAGCACAATCTTCATATATAAGCTTTATACATGTATCGTAACCTTTTTTAGCCTCTAAACGCTTTTCAGGTGGTTGTTGTTTTTTTTCGTCATGTTGGATCTTATTTAGTTCATCTATAACCTCTTTCATTAGAACAATTTTTTTATTTTCAAGTTTTAAGTACGGCGTTATTTTCTGCATCAAAAAATCTTGAGCTTGCGGCCTCATTAAGCTACTAGTATCAATAAAAATTGAGAATTCTTTTGCTAAAAGTGAATAGTCAACAGTTTGTTTTTTATTCATATTGTTATAAACTCTAAGTTAAATTTATTATAGACCAAACTACACTTTAAAAAACTAAACTCCTATTTACGAGCTTAATCCCCAGGTAAACCAATATCTAATACTATTTGGCTTTTGGCAAATCATTATCACTGGTTTCACACAACCGCATTGGGCTATCAAAAGATTCACAATAAATAGAGTTCTAATCTTCAAATAATGAAGTGATTAAAACAAATATGATAAGAACAAAGATAACAATTACGTAAATAATTGAATCTGCAACGCTCACAAGCCACTCAAAAATTAAACTTATTTGCATATATCACTCAAATTTTTTAATTAATAAAGCTCAGATTAATCAAATCCCAATTAGACTGGGCACCATAACGTATTGGTACTATGCTTGTTCCCACACCAGATGTAACAAAGAGTGTTCTTTTGCTATCTTGATATAAACCACAGATCGCTTTACGTGGCGCCTTAGTTGGCACTTTAAGTGGACCAATAATTGGAAAAGTTACCTGACCACAGTGCGTATGCCCAGCAAACACTAATCCCTTAACACCAGGTTCAAAAGCACCTTGTGGATCATGTGTAATAGTTATTTTTGGCAAGTTCTTGCATTCAACTGGATAATCTACAAATTTAAATCGATGAGAGCGATAATCTCCCAGTCCACGAATACAAACTTCCACACCAGCAACATTCATAATCCGCGTTTCATTTTCTAGTACGTCAACACCAAGTCGCTTAAATTCTTTAAACCATTTTTCTCGACCTGTGTAGTTATCATGATTTCCAAGAACAACTGCCCTAGGGATTGGATCAAGAGATTTGAATGTTTTAATAATACTTCTACGATGAGAATCTACATCTTTAATTCGACGTAACCCCGTAATATAATCTCCAACAAGCAATACAAGATCAGGACTGTTGTCCTTGACTTCATCTAAGAGCTTTAAGAACTTTGTAATGTCTTCACCCTCCCCAAGATGAATATCCCCGATTACAGCAACCTTGAGTGAAACTGGTGAAACATTAGAATCACTAAAATCTATCTTCACTGAGTTCATTTCAGTCTTAAGATTTTTAAGGATTGAAATTGTGAAATATATAGCTACAAAAGCTATTGCACAGATTATTACTAGAGTTTTAATCATTTAAAAATAAAGTTTAATATTCTCCCAGGTCAAAAAATATTATCTTCTTCACCATCCAGCCAAATAATATGACGATTTCGAGTAACCATAATTGAAGAAGTATCTGTTTAATTATTTTTATTGTATTCATATTGTCCTTTTTAAAACCATCCAGTAGAATTCAGCCAAACCAATTTTTCTTTGGGCAGTATGACCATAATGATGCCTATTTCAGTTTCACGTTTTATCTGTGTAAATAGAACGTCTCTTTCACCACAAAAGTTTTCTGGGTCAGTCATCTCTCTAGTTTTCTTAAAATATCGTGGTTTCACATCTACAGTCTTTACTCCCATACAAAATGGGGGGTAAAAAACATTACCATTTCTCTCTCCAAGCCTACTCCTTCCAATGTTTGGAAAGTCCATTACTAAATTATCAAATCTGTATTTCTCTAAAGCTTTTTGATGAAAAGCATTTATGTCGTCTACTCTAAATACAATATTCGTTGAGAAATTTGCCATCCATTTCCTCAGGGAGGTATGTATTAATTCGGCATCACTTGGGTAGGCTAATTTTGATTTTTCAGTAAAAATAGAAGGTACTTCCTCCTCTAACCAAGGTTTATTTTCCTGATAATCAGTCGTCATAAAAATGGAATAAACACCCCAAGAACCCATAATAAAAAACAATACTGCCATCTGCCCAATAAATTGAAAAAAGGTCTTTCCTATGGAGCTTAAACCAGGGTTGTAGGCATTAAAACTAAGGTATAACGTAAAGAAATAGTAAATAGGTATAAGCCAGAAAGCTTTGCCAGAGCGAGAAGGACCCATAACAAATGAGAGAGCTAGGTAGTCCACTAATAAAAAAAGAATAACTGTGCCGAGCACGCCCCACAACCAAATCAGTGAAGCCGGTCTTCTTTCTTTAAAAACGAAGGCTTTAGTGCTTTGCATTAACATATGAAGCCGAGGAGAAGAACTGACTTAATCAAGGCAAATCCTAAAAATTATTAGCAAGAGATATTATTTAGATACAACTTCTGCTAACTCAATTAATCTGACAAACTCACCTCGATAACCTTGAAGATCATTTCCTTTTGACAGCCTTGCTATCTGTTGTATTTTTTCATAGCTAAGATCACCCTTAAACTCTGAATTTCTTAAAAGCATTCCGAAAGCTGCAACTGCACTAGAAAACCTAAAATTATCTGAAGACTCATCAAATTCTGTGAGTATTTCAATCACTGGCATAGTAATCAATTGACTATTGTCACTTTCAGGTCTCTTATAGCGAGCCTTTACAGTTAAGATTTCATTGCAATAATTAAAGCACTCTTTCGTGCTTTCATTCGTACTAGCTGTTTGATACCTAAGAGCATCTACATTGCTATTAGACTCTTCTGAATCATAAAGACTAATTTCATAAAGTGCAGTTACTGTATGGCCTGCGCCTAACTCACCAGCATCTTTCTTGTCATCATTAAAGTCTTCTTTATTAAGGAGTCTATTAACATAGCCAATCAATCGATAAGATTTGACTTTTGCAGGATTGAACTCAACCTGTATCTTGACATCTTTAGCTATGGTGAATAACGTTCCACCCATCTCTTTGACCAATACTTTTTTAGCTTCTAAAAGATTATCAATGTATGCGTAATTGCCATTTCCATTGTCTGCTAGCTGCTCCATCTTAGAATCCTGATAATTCCCATAGCCAAAGCCCAAGACCGATAAATAAATATGGTCTTCACGCTTCTTTTCAATTAATCGGATAAGACCTCCCTGAGAAGATACACCGACATTAAAGTCTCCATCGGTCGCCAAAATGACACGATTATTCCCATTATGAATAAAGTTTTGCTTAGCCACCTTATAAGCTAGTTCAATACCAGCACCACCTGCAGTTGTACCGCCAGATCGAAGTCTACTTAAAGCTCTAAGAATAGTTCTTTTATCCGTGCCACTGGTTGGTTTTAAAACAAGACCAGCTGAACCTGCATAAGCAACAATTGAGATACTGTCTTCCTCTCTTAAATTATCTACAAGCATTTCAATTGATTGTTTTACTAGTCCTAGATCGTTACTCATAGAGCCAGAGGTATCAATCAAGAAGACTAGATTAGATGCAGGAGCTTTGCTAATATCAATCTTTTTGCCTTGAATGCCGATATGTACTAATTTATTCTGGTTATGCCATGGCGCGTCACTAATCTCCGCAGTAATCGTAAGCGGGTCATCGCCATTGGGTTGAGGGTAGTCATAACTGAAATAGTTAATCATCTCTTCAATACGAATAGCATCAGCTGGAGGCAATTGGTTATGCTGAAGATACCTTCTCATGTGTGCATAACTTGCTGTATCAACGTCTATAGATAGTGTTGATAAAGGTTCGTCAGTTACATTCTTGAATGAATTGCTAATTATGTGTGAGTAGTTTTCATTGTTTTCATAACTCAATGAATTTTGAGAATCATATGCTATTTTAGACTGGTAGGCTGCATTAGACTTAGAAGCAGAGGCATTCTCAGATGCAAGTTTTTGTTGGAAGGAAACAAGTTCAAATTGCATTGGTTGAATCAATGCCATCATTTCTTTGGCTACTAGTTCAGCTTCAAGTTGAGCCTCGAAGGCGGCAATTTCTCTTTCTATAGCTTCTTGAGCAAGAAGAGCGACTTCAGCAAGTTTAACCTTGCAACCCTCTATAGCGATCTCTATGGCACTAATATTTTTTATTACAGTGGCAGTACTTGAATTTGAAGAATAAATTAGATTACCAATCACAAATGTGTTGAGGCCATTTTTAGAAGTATGATAATAATTTAAAAAATGCGACTCAGCATTGTAAGAAGTAATAATTGCTTTAACTCCAGTGTTACTGGAGATGGTATCGCCAACTTTGAAATCACCATCGCCAGACAAAAACATCCATCTGGGATAGGTTTCAAGACATAAATCCTGACTTGATTTATCATTCGCAATTGATGTAAATGACGTCAGAGTCAAAATGACAGCTATTGCTGCAATAAGTTTGGTTATATAAGTGTTATAGTTTTTCATAATTGTCCTTTTATTAGAATTTTTTTAATCATATTAGTAGTTAATAGTTTTTGATTCGCTTGTATCTATACTGCACCGTAATAAGCACATTGTCAGTTAAATTAACAATGCCGCAAATACTTGTTTTAATGTCATTTTTCTTGGCTATTTTTTTTCCTTTCTTGTTTAAATAAATGACAGCACACCCTCCCCTTTGCCTCTTAGTAACACCATAATTAAATAGCAGTTCAAGTGCATCATTAGTAATATGACGCTGTTGTTGCCTTACTCTTGCGTGTCTACTTTTAATTAGACTATTCATATTGGAAAATAACCCTCTGGATAGCAATCGGTATAGTGATTTGCATTCATTCCGCAGCCAATCCGATAGAGATCAATAAGACTTAAATTAAAAAACAAGCCATAGACAATCGTCAGAAGCAAAAATACTGCGATTGGTAAGAAGAACAATATGATTAGAGTGATCCCGGTGTTTCTTTTTTTAGAAGCTCGCAATAACGATAATCCATAAAACAGCATTAATAGCCAGAATAGAGGGATCATTATTGCCATTTTTTTTTATCTCCTTATATTTAAACTAATTCAATCAAACTCACAAAAATAAAAATTACAACATGAAAAATAACGGACAGTAGAAGCACCTTATTGCTTATAAATTTAGGGTCTTTACGGATGGAGGCAAAATTCAGCTTCATATTAGTTTCGCGGTAACGACATACCTCAATGGTCCTCCTGCAATAATGGCATCAAAGGGATAACAAGTAATCAGCTTTAGTTCATCTTGGTTGGAGTTAATTGATATGTCTTGCTTGGTTGAGTCAATGATCTTAATATCGCTAACCGAATAGCTTGCTGTATTGTTGCGACGATCGGTCACCTCAAATACATCATTAATAGATACCTCCTCTAAAAATCTAAAGTGGGTATCCCTATGAGCTGAAATAACCGTTGTGCCGCCTTGATTGGGCTTGTAACTATCGATGTTGTATCCTGGTGCAAATGCTAGTGAATTGCCTTTATCGCCTGAGAGAACGATTAAGTTTTTGTTGTGTTTATTTGAGCTTAACTTCATCACCGGATGCATATCAGCCCAACCCCATGGCTTCTGTATCTCTCCAGTCCGTATAGAGTCATTCCAAGCATCATTTATTAAATACTGAGCCAAGACAGCTTTGGCCGGAATATAGGCGCCATAGGCAAATATACTAAAGCCTATGGCTGCTATTAAAAATACTAGTCTCTTCATACTAGGAGTCTTCGACGAAGCATTAAAGTTAGCAATAAAATAAGAGCCCCTAGATACATAAATAGCTCAGAGTTTGTTGCTGTTTGAGTCGATGCGACAAGCCTTACTGGTGTCTTTAATTGTGCTGCGTAAGCAGAAGCAGGCACGTTAGCACTTTTCATTGCATTTATAAATTGTTCTTGCTGAGTAGTTGAATTGGCGTCTTGACCTGGCAAAGAAGCAATCATTTGTTGAATTAATTCATCTCTATTTTGAAGTGTGCCGTCCTCATTAAGTTTTATCTCATCTTCCATGCCATCGGCCTTAGCTTTTTTAATAATAGCTTGACTAATTAATAACTCTGATTCAGGACGGACAGGGGTAATATCAACTGCCACTAGTGATGTAAATCGCGATACAAGGTGATACTCTAAGGCGAGTCCTATTATATCTTTCTTGGATAGGTTTTCTACTCTTGAGGTATGGGCATTGTTGTGTATGTCAGTTAAACGATCAATCTTTCGTCGAGCCCAGAGAATATCAAGCCCTTTGGTATTTTTTGATGAATTAATGGCAATGTTTTTACTAAAGTCACCGTCAATTGTTCTTCCAGTGATTGCAAGAAAATTCGGCAGCGCATTCATCTTATATACTGCTGTAATAGTCTCACCAGCATAGAGGTCATAAATCACGTCTAAGGCAAGCTCAGCGTTGATTTCAGGTGGAAAACTAACTTTTATGTCGGTGAGTGCGGGTGATTCAAGCTTTACAAACAAATCATCCATTTTTTGACTAACTTCTTCAAAGTACCCTATATAAGTAAAGGCACCTCTGCCGAAGTCTGCAAGTTTTGTTAATAAATAGGAATTTGGGGCTGAACCAATGCCAATTGTAAAAAAGCGGTCATCTTTAATGTTTGTTTCTACGCTGTTAAATATTGCAATTTCATTGCCAGATTGACCGTCAGTTAAAAAGACAATTTGACGGAGATAGTTCTTAGAATTAGAGTCTCTCGATCTAAGTGCATAAGAGATTGGGCTTAACATCTGTGTGCCCCCATCTGCTTTGATTTTCTTTATAAAGCCCTTAGCGAAGGATATATTTGTTTTAATAGCAGGCATTGCACTATCAAATAATGGATCGAAACTGTCATCAAAATCAATGATATTAAATCGATCTGTATCCTCAAGCCTACCTAATGCCTTAATAAGTGCTTCTTTGGCTTGAGCGATTGAACTCCCGCTCATCGAGCCAGAGGAGTCAATAATAAAGATTAACTCTCGTGGCCTACTACTAACCTTAAAAACTTCATCTTTTGGCGGTGTTGCCATTAACAGTAAATAAAGATTGTCATCTTTTTGTTGAGTAAAGAGTGCAATTTCAGGTTCATCTGTTTGGCTTGCAGACCAGGTAAGTTCAAAGTCACGGTCAGCTTGATAGGACTCATCTAGAGTAATATGCTTGGTAATCTGATTAACATCAACAGTATTTATTTTGTGGTAGCCTGAGCGTAAAGAGGCAATTTCAAAGCCTGCCATTAGATTGATGTCAATCGTTACTGGGAGATAAGTTTCATATTTCTGATCGAAAAAATAACTAATAATGTTTTCACTCGGCGGGGTAATTTTCGAAGCGTCTTCGACTTCATGAGTGTTAGATCTAACACCAAGAGAGTCAGAAGGAGTTTTAATCGGAGCTCCTGGAATATATCGGTCACCGACAACCATAGGAAACCGAATTGAATAGTTGTTATTGTCAATGAGTACTGCCTGTTGATATTCAATAGCAACTGTTATTGTGCCGCCTGGGGCTATATTTGCAACGCTGGTGGTAAAGATGTTGGGTCTTTGTTGCTCAACTAAAGAGGCGCTTTTGCCTTCTTTTTTAGCTTTTTCGTATATCTTTTTAGCCTCCTTTTTTTCATGTATCTGACCTTCAATGACTCGATCATCGATATACATTCTTAATTGATCAACTGCCGAGTCCTCAGGTAATGGAAATACATAAACACCCTCTGTCCATTGATTAGAGGGATTGGTAAAAGATTGTTCGACAGTAACTCTATTAATGTTTCCAGTAATGTCCATCTGTACTTTAGTATCAAGCGCCATTTGCATAATTGACGGCATACCAGGAAACTTAAAGATCATGGACCCTGACTCTGCCTCATTGACGTGGATTGGTTTGTTAGTTTCTGAGGAGTTGGTATTTGCAATTGCAAAGTTTGAGATAAAGAGAAGGAAGATAGATACAAGAATTGAAGTACTAGTTAAAGATAGATTCGACTTCATGAGATCCTTTGGCAGTTGAGTTAAATTATTATTACAAAATCAACTGGTTACAAGATCAAGCTTTAATGTTTTGTTTGTGAATATTAGGTTATATTGAACCCTAATAGATGTAAGTCTATATTTGACCTATAATTCATTTGTTATTCACACAATCTTCATATTCGAAATATTCAATTAATACTTATTCAAAAGGTTATTTATAAGGATGTGAAATTAATAAAGTTTTTTAAGAAACGCTATTTCAGTTTTAAATAACTCATTAATATATTCATCATCTCTTTCGATTTTCATTGAGAGACAAGTTTGTCCCTTCCAATAAGATAAATAATTTATTGTTTTTTGATCAGTAATCATTAATTGATGCTGCAATTTGGCATAAATATTATCAGTTGGATGCATGCCGATTTGCGCCAATAAATAAGCATCCTCATCACAAATTAATCCAGTAATATTCTTAAGTTTATTATCTTCTGCATAAACGCTTGTTATTAACAATGGGTTCTCTTTATCTTGAATCAAGAATTGCTGAAGATCAACACCATTGCTCTTTGAATGAATAGATATTGCTTCTTTTTCAAGATTTAAAATTGACTTAGATTTCAGAGTCTGAGAGATATTATTATTTCGTTTTTCTTTAATAAGTGTTTCATATAATTCAAGGCCGTTAATTTTCATAATAGTTGGTACATCAATTGATTCAATACCTCTAGATATTAACTTCTTAAAATTTTCTGATGACTGGTCAAAATTAAGGAAATTATATTTTTCTGATTTGTCAACAATTACCTTAGGTTTAGATGGAGGTGGAGGCGTAGGTTTAGATGGAGGTGGAGGCGTAGGTTTAGATGGAGGTGGAGGCGTAGGTTTAGATGGAGGTGGAGGCGTAGGACTAACTAGGCGTAATTTAGGAATAGGCGTTGGTCTGGCTAGCAATATTTTTTCATTTACAGAATGGTAAGTTAGCTTTATTTCAATTGTTACAGCAGAATCCCCACTTCCTGTAACAGTTGGTGTTCCATCCCTAAAATAATCAATCTTACCAATACCTAAAAATTTAAAGTTAATGTTATCGCTATCCCATCTTGCAAAAAAGTATGGCGTAATTTCACCATTAAATAATTTTTGAAAAGTCGGTTGTCTAGAGTGAGAATTTGGTTTTCCATACCAAACGATAGTTTGATTTTTTTCATCGACACTATTATTAAAGTCATGTTCGGTTCTACCAGGAACGCCAATATTCATAAAGATAATTAAATTGTTTTCAACTCGAACATACCCTGTATCCCACATTCCTCCTTTAGGTCTTCCAGTTTTTGGTAAACATATTAAGCCAACATCTTTTCTAGAATAGAGATTATTTTGTTCAAATTTAAGTTTAGATTGTGGAGGCATTTTATTTTTACTCAAAACAAAATTTGCATAATAATTAGCAAAAATAAAAGCCCCATCATGTGCGTTATTTATTATGAATAAAATATTATTAAAAACTCTGAAAACTAATAAATCATTTGCTTTAGCATGATTTTTTATTGATGAAATCCATAGCCTTGGAAATGGTTTCTTATTATTAGGCCTGTATAAACTTACTTTCGTTGAGAAAGTTCCATGATCTGTAATGAGTTGAGCAGGAATTTTTCGAATCTCTCCGTGAGGATAATTTTCATAATCATGAATATTATTTTTTAAGAAAAAACTCCTTAAGTCTTTTGTTGCATCAAATATTCCTTTATCCAGTCCTGTTTTAGTAGGAATTAAAAAACCAGCTTCTATTTTATTCCCACCCAAACTTTCAATAAGAAGTTTGGAATTAATGTTTGTCATTTGAGTCTCAATATCACCTTTTGACAAACTATTATTAGCCATAAACTTAGGAGTTTTAATTATTGGAGGCGTAGGCTTCGGTTTAGGTGGAGGCGTAGGCTTCGGTTTAGGTGGAGGCGTAGGCTTCGGTTTAGGTGGAGGCGTAGGCTTCGGTTTAGGTGGAGGCGTAGGCTTCGGTTTAGGTGGAGGCGTAGGCTTCGGTTTTGAAATAGAGCTAAATGTTATATAAATCAACACTAATGCTAACCAGAAAAATATTGTTGGTCTTCCATCAATGAAAAACCAATTAAAAATTGTTAAATTTGTATTATTATTTGAAGCTTTTTTAACACAACTACTTCCACTTTTTCTGTAGCCCGTTTTGCATAACCAATTATTGCCTGCAATATAGCCATTTAAAGGGACATAGATTTTAGTACATTGATCGCCACTTTTTCTAAAGCCCGAATGACATAACCAAGAATTTCCTGATGCGTAAGCATTTTGAGGTATGACGACTTTCTTTATACAATTATTACCACTTTTTCTGTAGCCCGTTTTGCAAAACCAATTATTGCCTGCAATATAGCCATTTAAAGGGACATAGATTTTAGTACATTGATCGCCACTTTTTCTAAAGCCCGAATGACATAACCAAGAATTTCCTAATGCGTAAGCATTTTGAGGTATGACGACTTTCTTTATACAACTACTTCCACTTTTTACATAACCTGATATACAAAACCAATCATTACTATAATTAGGCGAAAAAGCGTACGAAGGGACTCTAACACAACCTTTGCGACTTCTATTTATATAGAAGTCATAATCACATAGCCAGCTATTACCTGATAGGGAGGCATTAGGTGGGATATAAATACCTATACAACTTTTCCCACTCTTTTGGTAACCAGAATTACAATTCCAAGCATTACCATCGGAAGTTCTAGTGGCATTTGCAGGTACTTTAAGACAACTATTACGGCTAGCGTTTATATAGTATCCATAATTACAATTCCAACCAATGCTAGAAGAAGTTTTATGAGAATTTATAGGGATATTTAGAGTAGTAGTGGTTATAGTTGTCTTTATACAACTACTTCCACTTTTTGCATAACCTGATATACATTTAAAAGAGAAATCAGAAGTTCTAGTGGCATTTGCAGGTACTTTAAGACAACTATTACGGCTAGCGTTTATATAGTATCCATAATTACAATTCCAACCAATGCTAGAAGAAGTTTTATGAGAATTTATAGGGATATTTAGAGTAGTAGTGGTTATAGTTGTCTTTATACAACTATAACCACTTTTTATATAACCTGATATACATTTAAAAGAGAAATCAGAAGTTCTAGTGGCATTTGCAGGTACTTTAAGACAACTATTACGGCTAGCGTTTATATAGTATCCATAATTACAATTCCAGGCATTACCATTGGAAGTTCTAGTGGCATTTGCAGGTACTTTAAGACAACTATTACGGCTAGCGTTTATATAGTATCCATAATTACAATTCCAGGCATTACCATTGAAAGTTCTAGTGGCATTTGCAGGTACTTTAAGACAACTGTTTCCACTTTTAATATAGTTTGATTTACACGACCATCCAATAGTTGATGAATTACAATTTATATGTCTTTTATCTGCTTCAAATTTAAAACAAGCGTGATCAGTTGTCGACTTAACTTTAGAACAAAGTCCTTGATTATGCCAGGTCTCTAAACCAAGCTCATTGGCAAACCCTGCACAATTTATTTCTGCAGAAACTAAATTTGGTGTGAAGTAAAACAGAGTGAAAATTAAAAATAATAATATTTTTTTCATAATTAAATTGTACGCAGTTTTTTCTAAACCAATACCAAAATGATCTACAATCACTGTATATCTAATTTTTAAACACCTAATGAAGACAATCCCACCACAGATTTGGCATCATGAAATTGATAATAATGGTGAAAGAAAAGTCATGGATTTACTTGAGGAAATTAACTTAAGTTCATATGATGTTGCTCTTCATTCTTTAAATGTTTCTGGAGGAAATCGTCAGGCTTGGTCTGAGATTGACTTTCTGGTGATCACTAAGAGAGCTATCATTGGCATTGAAGTTAAAGCTGGCCCAGTAAGATTCATAAATGGTTTTTATAGAATTTACACTGATGATTCCTGTACCAAAGAATCCTATAAAAAGAAAAAATCACCTTTAGTTCAGGCTAGTGATGCCGTTGAAACTCTTAGAAAAAAATGGTTTTCAGATCGATCATACTTTAGATTACCATTCGTTAAAGTAGCCATCTTATGTAAGAATAATCGAACAATACCTGACTTTCCTGAAATGCAAAATGAATATTGCCTTTACCAAGAGAATTTATCCACTCCTGAAATATTCAAAGAATACTTAAACATTGCAATAGATCATTTCATTGAAAATGATCATCCTCATCGACCAGCTATCACCCTTTCTGAAGAACAAATTGATAATGCTTGTAATAATCTAAGACCAAACTGGGATAAATCATATGTTGACCATGAAAGCCTTGTTTCTAGTCTTAATAAAGAACAAAAATCGATGACAGAAAGCCAATATCTAACCATTGATATGTTTTCAAGTTTTGATAGACTTCTTATTGATGGCGGAGCAGGAACCGGTAAAACATTTTTAATGCTTTATGCAGCAAAATTTGAGTCAATAAACAATAACAAAATTGCAATCATAACAAAGCCAAAGAGGTTATTAAAATTTTTGAAAGAAGAGGTAACCTATGACTCAAATATTCAATGCCACAACTCTGAAACTTTACCTGATTGTAAAGAAGATTTTTTTGATGTTATTCTAATTGATGAAGGACAGGATTGGTGCAATAGTCAAGGCATTGATCTTATTGATAAAGTTTTAAAAGGTGGTCTTGAAAATGGACGCTGGCGATGGTTCGGTGACTTTGAAAATCAGTTTGATAAAAATTCTTTTTTTGATGATACTTTTCTTGATTACATTAAAACATGCACAGGAAATAACTCTGTTGTCCCCTTAGAAATCAATGTCAGAAACACTCCTCAAATTGTTAAATCACTGGAAACAATTTCTAAAGCGAGAGTTGGAAGAACAACTGCAAAGGGAGCAGGACCTGAAGTAAGACGAATTGACAGAGAAAAACTAGATTTAATAATTACTAATTATGAAAATGTAGATATTAGCCAGACAACAATTTTATATGTCGAAAAAGATAACTTAGAAAATATTAGTTACCTACCTAAGCTTCAAAGAGATGGTTGTGATTTTGCCCAAATTGATGAATTTAAAGGGATGGAATCAAACTACATTTTTGTAATTGGACTAGGTTCAGCTTCTAGTGTTGAGGTTTTTCGAGACTTATATTATAAATCAGTCTCAAGATCTACAGGAATTTGCTATATTGTTGAAGATAAAATGGTTAAAACATATTTATTGGAGCTAATTAATGCAAAAAGCTGAGCTTAGAGAAAAAGTAGTTAATGAGTTTAAATCCTTAGTTTTTGGACCAAGAGGAGGTGATGATGAATTTATTGAAGGAGATAGAGGTCTAACTTTAAGATACTTGACTGGCATTTTATTTCCTCAAGGCGAAAAAAGAGCAGACCTATCCTCTGAGAATGAGTCGTTTAGTGAAGAAGATGGTTCGGTTGAAGGAAAAACAAGAGAGGATTTTAGTGGCGATTCAGACAATCCCTTATCAATGGCCAATGAAGAGCTCCCTTCTTCTGTCGGTATTACATTTGTAATTAGCAAAGGTGCAGATTTCACTATTTACAGCTCTGCATCAAGATACGTAAGGCAAGTTGAAAGTGATGAATCACCAATAAAAGGATTCAGACGAATTCAGCTTGAAAACTCAATATTACAAGCCAAATCTATTCATAAGAGTCAGGAAATTTTTTATGAAGGAAATGAGCACAAAGCAAAAGTACATGTGTTTAGAAGAAACTCTAAAAATGAAAAAGACTGTGAAATTGTTACAGTAACTCTCGTTAATGAACTCACTAAGAATAAAACCAGTCAAAGAAGCATAAAGAATACTGAAAAACGGTTATATCAAGTGAAATTAAAATGCGTTTCAAATCAAGGCAATATTAGACCTTATGATTTTAATAAAGTTGAATTGAATGATATGGAAGAAAATATATTATCTCTTCAATATAGCGATAATCCGGTTTATGCAATTGGTCATGGTGCCTCTGTCAATTGGAAAGAAAATGAAAATAAAATAAATGAAGTTGAGATTTCATATATCCCAACAGAGATTGTAAATCGTCCTATTTTCAATACATTAGAGTCTTCTGATGGCAGTACCTTTAAAAAATCCTATATATTTAACATAGCGAATTTAGCGGATAAAAACTTTGAGAAAAAGAAGTTAATTTCAGGTTTTTATGATCTTTGTAGCTTTTATGAGCAATGGATTGATAGCGAATCCAAGAATGAAAATAAAAGCTTTAAAAAAGCACAATCCTATCTAATTGACGAAATGAATATTTGTGCCGAAAGAATGCGCAAAGGAATTAAAGCACTTGAAAGTAACAATAGATACTGGGATGCCTTTGTTTTATCCAATCGAGCTATGCTCATTCAAATGCTACAAAATAAGAAAAATAAAGATTTAAGAGCTTCTAGAGAAAAAGAGAACAAGCCATGGCCAATCGAATGGCATGAAAATATTGATAACTCATTAGATGTTAATATTATTATTGCTGAAGATAGCCCTAATTGGAGACCTTTTCAATTAGCTTTTTTTCTGATGTGTTTTCTAGATTTTGAGGAAGAAGGCAAAGAGAATAGAAAAATAGCTGACTTAATTTGGTTTAGTACAGGTGGTGGCAAGACTGAAGCCTATCTTTTTCTCGCTTGCTATGAGTTAATTAGAAGAAGAACTAGATACGAAACCCCTGAAATAGGCTATGGAACCGGCGTTCTAACACGTTATACTCTTCGATTTTTAACGTCTGATCAGTTCTCTAGAACCACTACACTGGGCTGCGCCCTAGAAAAAATAAGACTCGAAAATCTGGAGCTACTTGGAGATGAACAATTTAGTGTTGGACTTTTTGTTGGCGCAACTGTTTCATATAACAATATCGCAAAGGCACAAGATGGTCTAATTGATCTTAAGGAAAATAATAAAAACCACTTATTTCATGTAACCGAATGTCCTTGCTGCGGCACCAGCCTAATCCCTAAAGATATAGAGCAAAATGAGGATGGCTCCATTAAAGGGCTTGGAATAGATGTTACTTACAATGCTGTTATATACACATGTCAAAATATAAAGTGTACTTTTAGTACAACTAAAATTCCAGTTAAAATTGTTGATGAGGAAATATATAAATCGCCACCCTCTTTTCTTTTAGGAACAATTGATAAATTTGCTGAAGTGGCATGGAATCCTGATTCAGGCCAGATTTTTGGCTACAGACCACGAACCAATAATGTCGTACCTCCTAGCTTAATTATTCAGGATGAAATTCACTTAATTTCTGGCCCTTTAGGAACAATAAGTGCTATTTATGAAGCAGGCTTTGATTCTTTAATTCGAAAAGCTCAAAGAGATCACGGTCTTGCTGATACTGGCGCTAAATATATTGCATCAAGCGCAACTGTAAGAGACTCTAAAACTCAACTCAAGCGCTTACTTGGTAGGCAATCAAAAATATTTCCGCCAAGAGGATTAAGAATTAAAAATTCTTTCTTTGCCAACACTGACATGAATCCTAATAATGGAAGACTTTATATGGGAATTATGCCGCAAGCCTTCAGATCAACAAGTGCTGCTCATGCTGTAAGTGGCGCTTTTCTTCAGTCAGTCAGATATACTGCAGAAAAGGAAAAATCCAAAGAGGCGTTAGATTTCTTATGGACCACGCTTTGCTATTGCAATAGTTTAAGAGAATTGGGTTTAATTAATAGTTCTGTCAATCAGGAAATCTTAGATAGAATGAAAGTTTGTTGTAATGCCCAAGGAGAAGATCAAGAAGACATTGATTCACTAATTAAAGAAGAAATTAGCGCCAATATAACGAAAACAATTTCAGAGACTAGTGATGCTTTAAGAACCACTAATAATGATTCTTCTGTTATTGATTTTGTGCCTGCAACGAATATGATTTCAGTTGGTATCGATATTGATAGATTAGGATCTATGATAATTAATGGTCAGCCTAAAACAACTTCTGAATATATTCAAGCAAGTAGTCGGGTTGGCAGAAGTCCTGAAAATATTGGACCAGGATTGATAATAGCTTTATATTCTCCGGCAAAGCCTAGAGATAGGAGTCATTATGAGCAATTTAAGTCTTATCATCAAAAATTATACCAACTCGTAGAACCGACAAGTGTAACTCCAGGAAGCGCTCCTGCCCTAGAGAGAGCATTACATGCAAGTTTAGTCATATTAATAAGGCATGGAGTTGAACATATGAAATCAAATAATAGCGCTCACTTATTTAGTAAGAATAATGAACATATTAAGCCTCTATTATCAGATTTCAAAAATCGACTTGTAAATATATATAGTGGAGATTTATATAAATACGAAAGATCTATTATTGAAGATCACATCGATAGAGTTATCAATAATTGGATAAATTGGACAGCTCAAAACTTATATTATAAGGCTGGAAAAGACAAATCAATGCATTCCTTATTAATAGATTTTAATAAGAAAAATGACAACAACTCAGGCTTTAGAACTATGCACTCTATGAGAAATGTTGACTCTGAAGTTCAAGTGAGGATTAAATGATCGATATACAAAAAAAAATAAGGAGAGCTCAAACCATTCAGCCATTTGGTGTTGGCTCGATAATTGACATTGATGGTGAATCATTTGTTGTAAATGATATATCTGAATGGAAAAGACCATCTCAAATTGTTGAGTTAGAAAGACTCAATAAAATATTAGGGTATCAAAAAAAATTATTAAGTTTTTCTAATTTTGAAAATAATGAAGAATCTGTAACTGTAAGTCGATTCCCTGAGTGGTACCACTGCTCTAAGTGCAATAACCTACAACAAATTCATCCAAGCAATAAACTTTTAAAAGAATACGGTAAACCGTTATGTGGTAACTGCAATAATAAAGCCAAGTTATCCCCTATGCGCTTTGTAGCTTACTGCAATAATGGCCATTTACAAGAGTTTGATTGGTGGAGGTTTGCACATTCAGATCAACAGCAAGCGCAAACAGGAAACTGCAGTATTTACGATAAAATTTTCTTTAAAACAACTGGAAGGCATGGGGGTGATTTTGATCAAATGATAGTAAGCTGTGGCGCTTGTAATGCTCCCGGTGTTCCTCTTAAAAAATTACAGCAAAAAGTAACAGGTAATTTTGTGCATGCTCAAAAAGGTCAAAGCTGCTGTGGAACTCAACCCTGGATGGTAAACGTCTTTATGTCTACAGACAAAAGGCAAAAAGTAGCAGAACAATGTAAAGAAGAAATGAGATTTGAACCTAGGGGAAGCTCATCTATTCACAGATCAAAAATCTTAAGCGCTTTAGATATTAGCATTAAAAAAGAAGAAAATAGTGATTTTGACTCATCTGCTCTTGATTCACTGCTTGAAGATATTATTGAGGAACAAGCAGGAATGATTGATCTCAGTTTATTGCAACTTGAGTCTGATGATAATGTTTATGAAACAAAAATAGAGAGACGAGCGAGCGAGGCAAATATTAGCTATGAAAAGGCATTAGATTATTTGCGTAAAAACTTAGAGCAAAGACTAAATAATAACTCAACTAATCATGAAGAAACAGAAAATATTGTAAAGAATCCTCAAGAAAATCTGCTTAAAGATGAGCTAGATTTTTTTAGAAAAAGAATTGACATTCACCAAGACAATTTTGATATAACTTTTGAATCTACAAAGAATGCAAGTCAATTGACAAATTTATTATTCTCTCATATTGCCAAAATAAGAAGGTTAAGAGAAATTAGGGTCTTAACGGGCTTTTCAAGAGGCAAAGGTTTGAAAGATATTCCAGTAGATGTCGGAGAAAAAAGAGACTGGTTTCCAACTATAGAGGCTTTTGGAGAAGGAATATATTTTGAATTAAATAAAAATACAATAATAAAATACTTTAAAGAAAATGGAGAAGAATTTGCAAAGTTAATAAAAGGACAACAGCAAGTTCTAGAAAGGTTAAATGATCATTTCTTTCTTGATATTCCAGACTCAGATCTATTCATTTTAACGCATACACTATCCCATCTATTAATCAGACAGCTTACTTTTAATAGTGGCTATTCCTCTTCTGCACTTCGAGAAAAAATCTTTGTTGACCCTGGTTTAAACTATGCAGGAATTATGATTTATACCTCTGAATTAGATGCAGAAGGAACCATGGGTGGACTTGTGGATCAAGCAAGGCTTGAGGCAATTGATTTAGTTTTAGATAAAATAACTGAATCAGCAATTTGGTGCTCTGCTGACCCAGTTTGTAGAGAAACAGACTCACAAGGATTTTCAGGACTTAATCGATCTGCTTGCCACTGCTGCTCATTAATTGCGGAGACAAGCTGTACCTTTCAAAATGCGATGCTAAATCGATTAACATTAGGCGGTCTAGGAAAGGAAAGAGATGAAGTTTCAGGCATATTTAACTATATTCAGGATTTAATACAATGAAATTTCCAGCATTCGCAGAACTTGATAGAGACCAAAGAAATGTTTATTCAGAATCTCCACAAAATGGTGGCGTCTTGATTGTTGGCCCTCCAGGCTCAGGAAAAACTGTTTTAGCATTGCATAGGGCAACTCGTTTGGCAAAATCAGGGAAAGTCACACTTGGTATGTTTAATAAAACACTAAGGCAATACACTTCAAATTTTGAAGACTTGCCAAATAATGTTCAAGTTGTCCATATCAATGAATGGGCAAAAAATTGGTATGAATCTGTATTTGGAAAAAAAACCTTTCCAACTAATGGCAAGCCATGGGATATAAATTGGGAAAAAATAGGTCAAAACTTAACTAATGCAACAGACACTCAAAAGAAAAAACTTCACTGGGGAAATCTAATTATTGATGAAGGGCAAGATTTCCCAAAGAAAATGTACACCACTCTAATGAACCATATAAACACTGAGAAAGACTCTACTCTGACTTTAAGTGTTTTTGCTGATGAAAATCAAACCATTACAGATAATCACTCTACTATTTCAGAACTCAGAACAGAGATTAATGCCAGTGCTAGAAATAAGAGATATTGGAGAGTAGATAAAAACTATAGAAATACCAAGCAAGTTGCCCAGTTTGCAAGACATTTTCAGGTACTTGGCTCAGGCGCTGTTTCATTACCAGATCATGAAGGAATAAAACCAGTTATCTTTGTTAACAAAGACCTCAACAGTCAAATTCAGCACATCGCAAATTATTGTAATGTCCAAACCAATAAAGAAATTGGTGTAGTTGTTTTAGGAAAAAACACAAAGGTAAAATATATTTATGAAGCAATTAAATCAATTCTTGAGTCCAATCAATCAAATTATCTTGTTCAAACTTTTATTTCAGAGAGAAGATTTCAACTCGATGATTGGCAAAACTTAGCATTTGATAAACCACCATCAATTACAATTATTCATCAAGCAAATTCAAAAGGATTGGAATTTGATGTTGTATTTGTTATTAACCTTGCAGGTTTATACTTAAGCGCTGGAAATGAAATTGATGGTTTTAAAAAACTATATGTTGTTTCATCTAGGCCAAGAGAGCATTTATTCTTTATGGTCGAAGGATCACCAGATAGGGGAGGATTTAGAGATGTCCTAAGACTATTCCCTAGCAATACAGGTAAAGAACAATTATGTACATACACTACTCTTGAAGCTGACTTAAATGAGCCTGTTTTAAGCAATATGCTCAATGAGGTTGATTGGCTTCCTTCAGCATCTACACTTGCGCGACAATTGTATGGTGAATTAGCTAAAAAACTTTCTAATTTAGGTGTAGATGAAATTAAAGAAATAATAATTGAAGCTGTGAGTGGTCAATTTGTTTATGCTCATATACCTCAATTAATAAATGACAGATTCAGTGAGACTAATAATATAGAAGAATCCATTTTGGATACATTGGTAGACCTGAATAATGTTTCAATTGATGGAATTAAGGATAAAATTGGGTTGTAATTATGGATAAATCAAACACTTATTTTGTACCAATATCAATTTCTTCACTACCTGAATATATTAGTTCAGGTTTTATAGGATTAACTTCAAGCGTAGAGCCTGAGTATGATATTCAGTCTCTTGGATACCCAAATGTTTCTGTAGTTAACTCTTTAGATGAAGCTACTCTGGATGTTTGTATCGAAATAACCACTCCTGAAATTGCAATAGAATCAAAAAAGAAGAGTTATAAATATTTAATTCTAAACGGACCTATCTCAATAGCTAGAGCTGAACGAATTATTTTCTTTGACCAAGAAATGAAAGACAACTTTATTGCTTCTTTTTCAATGCTTCCAGATATTCCAATTGAGTTTTTTGAGTTGGTATTAGAAGAAAGAAAAATTATCCCTAAAGTCAGTAAAGCTTCACCCCCTCGTAGTGATAGATATTTTAATATTGCAGATTCAGCAAATCTAGTTACAAGCTTAAATATAGCGATTGCAGAGTTTTATCGAAAAATGGACTTAAAGCTTAATGATTTGCAATTGAACTTTAGTATTAAAGGGTCTAAATTAGATACTCAAACTATTTGTCATGGATTAATTTTAAAGGTTTTAAATGAACTTAATTTTTCTAAAAAAACCAAAGAACATGAGTTTGACATGCTTGTATTATATTTTTGGGCTACCTCAAGCGTAAAAATTAGTAAGAATATGTTAAGTTCCCAATACATAGTCAATCAAATGATGAGTTCTACAGAAATACCTTCTATTGTTGAAGAACTCCAAGATGATAAAAAGCATACAAGAGCTCATACAAATGAGATCAATCCTGTTATACCAAGAATATTAGAAAAAACGCAAAACATCTTGCTGGGTATTGAGTCCCCAGATCCCATTACTGATGATAAATTTGTCTTACAAAGAGCAATATTTTTAGCTTGCATATCAGATAATTATGAAGCTCTTCAAAATTGGGTAGAAAATTTACAACCACACAAAACAATCGTAGGTATTGCAACATTATTAGTTATATCTAGAACTAGAGTAAATTTTTTGCCATCAGAGTTATGGCGAAAAGACAAAGACCAGTTTAATCATAATTTTCTTCTGTCTGAACAAATTGTGAGAGAAAAGAGTTTTTCCTTAAAGATCACAAAATCTGTAGACGAAAAAGAATTTTATACCCAATCAAAACTAACTATCAACGACACTGAAATTTCCTCTAAAAAAGTCGAATTTGATCCTGAAATAATGAAGGCTATTTATAGTCTTAAAGCGCTTAAATATAAGCCTAAACCAACCCCTGATGGCTTGGTTTCGATTAATGTTACTAAGAATGATACAACCGTGCCAATCATATTACAATTAAAGCAGTGTCCAATTACTCTTAAAAAAAGAAATTTTATTATAAGTGCTATGATGGATAACTTATCCCAGCATTTAGATAAGAAGAAAACAAGAATAGAATTACTCTCGTTGACTCACTACTATATGGTTTCTTTTGGTGTAGGAGATAAAGGCACTGAAATTTCAAGGTATCAGTTGGCAGATACAATGGATAAAGACGAGCTTATTCATCATATTGAATTAGTAACCAATGCCTATATTGAATTAAATACTCGGTTTGGATTAAGTTGATATTTCTCGAAAACTTTTCACAGTAAAATATTGATTCATAGAACAATACTATTGTGAAATATTCTTAAATTGAATGAATTATATTGAGTTATTTGCTGGCTGTGGCGGACTAAGTTTAGGCTTAAAGTCAGAAGGCTTTAACCTTATTCTTGCAAATGATATTTCCCCTATGGCATCAGAGACTTTTGCCTATAATTTACTGGGTGAGAATATTGAAAATGAATCGAAAAATTCTAAAATATTTTGGTTAGAGTCCCAATACAAGCGTAATGACAAATTAAGACTTAAAGAGGATTATAGAGAGTTATCTAAATTACCCAATAAAAGCATCTTTTCTGATTTCGATGAACTCAATGATTTAAGAACCTTAAAGGGCGCTTTATTAATTGGGGGTATTCAAAAACTCAACAAAGCTATTTCTAATTCTAAAGATCTGAAAGATCAAATTTCCAACTCGTTTGGAGAGGGTCAAATAGATTTGGTATCTGGAGGACCACCCTGCCAAAGCTTTAGTATGGCAGGACTAAGGGAACATCACTCTGACAAAAATAAACTACCATGGGAGTTTGAAGAGTTTGTTAGAAGAGTTCGACCAAAAATGGTTCTACTTGAGAATGTTAGCGGAATTCTAAGGCCATTTGATGTCAAAGGAAAACCTCATTATGCCTGGTTCGAAGTGGCTAAAGCATTTGCCACAAAAGGCTGTAACTATGTTCCTTTATGTCTGCACATTAATGCAAAAAATGTAGGTACTGCCCAAAATAGACCAAGATATATTATGCTTTGCTTTGAGAAAAAACTTGCCAAGAAAATATTAGCAAGCAAAAAGCTTGGTGATTCTGGAAAGAACGCTTTTAAGCAGTCTCTAGAGTTTTTTAAAAAAATACAAAAAAAGGAGAAGCTAGAGTTTGATTTAAGCTTTTGTCATAGTATAAATAATAATAAATCGCTTTATGGTGAATGGCCTTTTAATTTGTTTCATCAAAATCCTTTCCATAAAAAAACTACTAATGCTTCAGCATTTGATGCAATTGAAGACATTAAAAATCCAAATTTAAGAGGAAAAGAAAGTAGTTATGTTCAAACCATAAATCAATTTTCTAAGTATTTAAATACTTTATCAGTCTCTTCATCAAAAAAACTCTCAAACCATCAAATTAGATCAAATGGCTTAAGAGTTAGAGCTAGATTTCGTTTTTATCAAATAATTAGCAAACCAAAGTACAAAGATATAAAATTATCTTTAAGAAATTTCTTGAATGATCCTGTCAAATATCCGCTTCAAGATAGTGTTTTTAAAGTTATTTCTAATGAGTCTTTTTTAAATATCGATGGCCAATACTCTAAATTTTCAAATCAACCTAGTTTCGAGTTTTTTCTAAATACAATTAAAACCAAAAAACGAAGCCAAAAAGCTTTAATTGCCGATAGAGTTGCATCTGCAGCACTCTCTATTCCGGATGATGCGTGTCATTATGATAACAAACAGCTTAGAACACTCACAGTTAGAGAGATGGCTAGATTTCAATCTTTTCCAGATGCATTTGAATTTAGATCCAAAATTACTACAGGTGGCAAAATGAGGCAATACGAAGCTCCACAATACACTCAAGTTGCAAATGCTGTACCACCTCTTTTGGCAAAAGCTCTTGGTAGAATCTGCAAGGAGTTTCTAGAGAGCTACTAAACTAAGTTAAATCGGTAATATCATCAAAATTAACAAAACCTTTTTTACCAATTGACCCAGAGATGATTCATACCTTTTATTAATTTACATACTGCTAAATATAATCTTTATCAATATAATCCCAAAGCTCATATTCATCAATCATTTCAGCAGCAAACTCACTACCTTGCCCATAGGCTAAATTAACCCAATGTCCGGCTTCTTCTTGTGACTCAGGTACGCCATTTCCCTCAATATACATTAATGCCAAATTACATTGAGCTTCAGAACTACCTTTTTTTCCAGCTAGAATTGAACAGGATAATGTAGAATTTGCAGCAATTAAGAACCAAATAAAAGCCTCCTCAAAGTCTTGATCAACTCCGCGTCCATCACGATACATCATTCCTAAGTAATTTTGTGCAGGAGCGAATCTTTGTTCAGCCGCTTTGCTAAACCAATAAAAAGCTTTTTCGTAATCTTCTGAAGTGCCTTCGCCACTCCAATACATATAGCCTAAGTTGTACATAGCATTAATATGTTCTTGAGCGGCTGACTTTTTAATCCAATAAAAAGCTTTTTCGTAATCTATAGAGACACCATCACCTTTGTAATACATAGTGCCTAAACATGACTGAAATTTCATATCACCTGCTTCAGCAATTTCTATTATTTTTTTAATATTCATTAATTTCTCCGTTTTAGTGCTTTAAGGAAAATCCTAGGGCGACAATAGGAACAAATACCCGATTCGTAAGGTGAACCATTCCTTTACTTAAATTAAACTATATGACAACTTAATATAGTTATTTGTTAAAAATATGATTGGTGTTTATAGTTGATGAAATAGTAACCCATTCAGCTTTAATTACCTTCTGAAAGTAATCCCTAATCATCTCAATCATTTTTTCAGTAAATCTCGTTATTGAAATGGGAGTGCCTTCCAAGTCTTGAATATAATCTTCATAAAATATAATGACTGGAAATATTCTACCATCCCTTTGTGTAAACCCGTTAAAAGGCTTTGCAACTCTAACATCATCACCTAACAATGTAGAAAGCATAAAGTCAATATGACTCATATAATGCGGTGCTATTTGAGTGGTGCCTGCTTCAAACTGTTCTCTAATATAATCAAACCATACATCTTCTTCCATCCCTCCTTGGTCTTTAGCCTCTTGAGTGATAACAGTTTGCATTTCTTTATTAGGGTTGCCAATAACGACCGTTAAATGGCTTTGATAAGTGTGTGACATAATAACCTCCGTTTTAGTGCTTTAAGGAAAATCCTAGGGCGACAATAAGGAACAAATGCCCGGTTCGTAAGGTGAACCAGTCCTTTACTTAGATTGAAGTATATACCTATTAATTTTAGTAATCAATGGGCATATGCCAATATTCATCAAAACTACATTATTTATAGTTAAGAGCGGTTAAGTGTTTGTGCCTGTTCCAGCTACTAACTCAATCACAGTTGGAGCAGGGTTTTCAAGTGGAGTAACTCTTAACTCTTGTGACTTGAATCGAGGGTAAGTGTATTTGGCTATCTCTTTATAACAGTTAATCCTTTGGTCAAGGGTTGCTTCATCAGATTCAGCTATTTCAATTAGCTTCTGGATTGGGTTAACATCCAATTCAAGAAGTAAGTCATCTGCTTTAATAAGGGTAACTTTGTTAGGTGTGCCCTTCTTTCTTCCTCCTATTTTTGAGTGTCCTTCTTCAAATGGCATAAATGTTTTGATTAGTAGTGATGAATTAGTTATATTCTAGTATAAAAATATCAGTTTTTGAGAAATTATTTAGATAAATTACACTCCAAATAAATCAACATTTCTGTTTATTAAGATCATTATTGATATTTTTGTCTCATATATGATACAAACCGGGCGGGACCCGCGCTAACGCCTATAAATATTTCAAAGAAAAGTTAAACCAACTTATAAATATGGGCTATTATTACCCTAAATTACTTAAAAAATCCCATTGGATTTCACTGATTAAATGGAGTAATACATGACAAAAAAAAATAGCAGTCTGGTGGTAAAGAATATTAAGAGAGATGAAAATATAGTAGTCATTTTTCAGTCAGTGTTATTTCACTGCCCTTTCGAGCAGGATCTAGAAGGAAATATTGACCAATTAATTAATAAAGCAGATGGAATTTCCTAAGCTAATAAGAATTAAGACCGTTATAGAGATAACCACTCTGAGCGTTCCAACAATTTATCGATTGATTGCAAAAGGTCAATTTCCTAAACAAATTAAACTCTCAGAAAGAAGTTCTGCTTGGTTTACCGATGAGATTTATACCTGGCTAGAAATAAAGAAAAACACAAGAGATGCAGATCAATCAATCACCACTGATGGATAAACCATCGCCAATTAAGAAATCTGCATGAGCAAGACACTAAGAAACCCTAAAAACCCATATGGTTCATGCCCAAGAAAACTTTTAGAAGATAAGAACATATCTCTTAAAGCGAAAGCTATTTATGCCTTTATGGAGTGCAAGATTGATGGTTGGAATTTTACTGCCTCATCAATGGCAAGCCAACTCAAAGAATCAAGAAAAACAATCCTAGCAGCTATGGAAGAGCTAAAAGCTAGTGGTTGGATGACCTATCATAAAAAAATAGGTGGTTCAGGAGTCTATGAATTGATTGGGAACTATGTCACTTCACCTAAGTCCGAAAATGACACTATGGTGTTACAAAGCCAAAGCCCTAAAACTACACGGTGTAAAAATGACACGGTGTCAAAAAGGAACTGTATTAATAAGAAGGATTACTCTAATAAGAAGGATTACCCTAATAAGAATAATAAACACACACAAAGGCAACCTGATGAGATTGAAAATTTCAAACCTAACGCAACAAGTCTAGATAGATTAAAGGTGGTTGATGGTTGTGAGTCTCTCAATGACAAAGAGTTAGAGCTTCTTGTCTCTGACTTTAGAGACAGGATGAAAGAAAGAAAATCAGACTGGAAGGACATTCAAGCTCAGTTTAGGTCGTATGTGACTCGAGGATGGATTAAACCAAAAAAGCTTAAAAAAGGAACAGTAACAGGTAAGAGCAGTATCAATAAAAAAAGACTTTTAATGCAGATAGAACAAGAAAAACAATGGAGATTAGAATGAGTGAAGTAAACCTAATGACAAAAGAGATTGCTGAAGAATGTGCTGAAGAGATTGTCAATAAAGCTGTTGCATACGGCAAAATCAAGCCGAATGTCAAAAACATTTGGAAAGGGGAAATATTAGATTATTGGATTTTACAAAATGGCAAACAAGAATCTTTGCCTGAATCTGAGAGAGTCTATTACAACCTATTTCAGCATAGCAAGATCATAACTGAAGTTCCTTGCCTGAATATATACAATGGAATAGGATCATTAATGGGTTTATTAGCTAAAGTAGACAACTCCCCAATCAAAAAAGCCACAATCAATAAACAAGAGGAATTCAAAAAACTTTCGGGTGTTGAACTTAGAGCTGAATGGCAAAGAGAGTTTAATGTCATGACAGTCCAACAAAAAATTGATAAGTGTTCAGCCTGGCTAAACTGTGGTTGCCCTGAAGCAGCAATACCCCCTTTTGTTATAGAGCATATCAAGACTCTTGACGATGCGCTCAAGGAAAAGATGCGAGAAGATTTTAAGATTGGTCAGGATAAAGCACGCTATTGGAATAAAAATTTATCCAGCGATTTGTTAGAAAAAATTAATAAAGAAGCTAGTTAATCAAAAAGATTTTGTTGATACCCTGATGGTGAAAAAGATGTTTTGTTTTGAAGTGAATCTAGATAATTAGACCACTCTTGCATCATCGCTATACGCTCTTCAAGATATTCAGCATGATTGTAAGCAGCCCTTACCTTATTTGCTTGAGAGTGAGAAAGTTGAATCTCAATTAAATCAGCGTTATAACCAAGCTCATTAAGCCGAGTGCTCGCCATAGACCTGAAACCATGCGTCGTCATCTTGTCTTTACCTACGCCAACACTTCTTAAAGCGAGTCTTAATGCAGATGAGGTAATTGGTTTATTGATATTTCTGGGTGATGGAAAAACATAGTCACTATCAGTATTGACATTCCTTAAGTTTTTAAGGGCTTTAAGAACCTGAATACTCAATGGCACAAGATGAGTTTTTTTAACTTTCATCCTGTCTTTATTAATTCGAATCAGCTTGGCATCAAAATCCACCTCACTCCAGAGCATACCGGTGAGCTCTGAAGGCCTTAAAAATACATGAGGAGCGATGACTAGAGCGGCTCTTACCTCATAGCCACCCTTATGTTCTTCAAGTTTATCAAGCAGCCAGGGTATTTCATTGGGATCGGTAATGCTCGCGTAATGCTTTTCAGGTTTCTTTTTAAATATCTCACTGGGCAGGTCTCTTACTGGATTAACCTTAAGAACGTCCATACCGACTGAATACTTAAAAACACCATTCAAGATTCCCTTGACCTTCTTAAACATATCAAGCTTGCCGGTATCTTGTATCTTAAGGAGCAAATTTCTAATCTCAGAGGACTTAATGTCGTCAATAGGCAAATTACCAAGTTTCGGTATTAAGTAGTTGTTTGCCCTTTGTATGGTGTCCTCAACATAGCCAAGGCTCCACTGATCTTTGTTCTTATTAATCCACTTAAGAAACATCTGCTCAAACGTTTTCTTATTGGATACTTTGGCCTCTTGCCTTACTTGCTTCGGGTTAATGCCTTGAAACAGCAGTTGTTTGTTTTTATCTCGGGCCTGTCGTGCGCTCAAAAGAGTAACAATTGGATACGGTCCTAACGACATCATTGTGGCTTTATTATTAAACCTATAGCGATGCCGCCATAGCTTTGATCCATTGGGATTAATTTCTAACGTTAGCCCTTGAGAGTCAGCAATGCGATAAAGTTTGTCTTTTCGCTTAAGATTTCGTATCTTTGTGTCTGTAAGCACCGTGTGATGAAGCCTTGTATTTTTTGAGGAATGTCAAATCTACTCACAAGTCTACTCACAATCGTGTGAAATGTCAAGAATATTTATGACATGGTATGATAATTAAAATATCAATTTAACCTTGATATGAAAGGATTTAAAATGATAATATGATTTTTTATGAGAAGTTATGATAACTTAAATATGGTGGAGGGAATGGGATTCGAACCCATGAAACCGTGAGGTTTACACGCTTTCCAAGCGTGCGCGATCGACCACTCTGCCATCCCTCCTAAACTATTGATTCTCTACACTTTGGAGGATTCAAT
>Ga0315339_1000770_pt1 | contig 34797 bp, 23 predicted proteins | sample ASW17metaG_FD_204514 | JGI IMG/M metagenome (GOLD analysis project Ga0315339, IMG submission 204514) | Ammonia-oxidizing marine archaeal communities from Pacific Ocean, United States - ASW #17 | ecosystem: Environmental > Aquatic > Marine > Oceanic | place: USA: California | collected 2016-12-05 | reverse complement strand
TATCGCGACATTACTTTTGTTTTCGGTGCCCCTGACGGGGATCGCTATGAAATGCTGAAAGAAACGGCCCACCACAAAAACCTGAGTTTCTCTGAAGTCTATCGTACTTACATGGACGAGATCCTCCTTGAATTACATGGAGAAGGCGTCTTTGATCATGCTTTCTCAGGTGCGGTTGGACCTAAACTCAAAGTCAACAAAATCTTTCCCACATATCAACACTGGCGAGGTCGCGAAGAGCGATTTGAAAAGTTCTTTCTGTCACCTGAAGAAGAGTATGTAGAAATACCTGCTGTGATGGTGTTTCCACCTCAATTTACAGACGAACAGGGGGCTTCTCTGGAAACCGATGTTGAATTTGAACATGCAAATTTTGTCAGCGCTATTATTGGTCAGTCACTCAGGCTGGATTGGGTGCAGGTCTATGGAAGTTTTCTTAGTGAGGAGAGATCAGGATGAATAAGGTAATCACTCTACGTATGACCGTTTTTGTCACATTGAAAAGGTAGGTTCTGATTTACGGCATTTGATCTTCAGATTGTGCGCCGCGGCATCCCGCCGAAAGCACTAAAGAGAAGGAAATTTTGGATGATAAGTCGTCGAACGTTTCTCGTCGGGGCGGGGCAGCTCGTGACCGCTGCAACGCTTCAACGCTACATCGCCGCCATAGGGTCCGGTTCGGGGCCGGTCATAGACGCCCCCATTCGGACTGATTATGAACTGGTCGTTATTACTGGAGAATGGTCCCACATGATTGGACTTTGGCGTGACGGTCTTCCGGTCTGGGGAGATAGCGGAAGTCCCTACGCGGAAGCGTATAAGCTTCTTCATGATCTGAATATCGGGGAGAAACTCAGGGGCCGGAATGGGGAGGTCGGGGGACTGGACTTTGTTAAGAAGGTTTACGACAAGGGTCTTCAGATAAGCGCCCGTTGTGCAGGCCGCGGTGCAGGTCAGAAGGACCTCAGTATATCACTCCTTCAGGCACACCTCAGGGAGATGGGGGAGCCAGCAAGGGTGGTGGCGTCGAGCCAGCCGTGGGATAGATTTTATAACATCTGGGGGAGCGGTCGCTTGGAGGACTGGTACAAAAGGAACTTTCCGGTCAAGGATGACGGAGGCAAATATGAACCCGAGTAAAATTCAGGAAAGGGGGATACCCCCTTCGCTCTAAAAACATCTCTTATGAACGTTGCGCAATTGTGCGCGCGTATACCTTTGGAGGTGTCTGATTTATGGAAAAACGGGAGAATATCCCCCGGGAACTCGGCCCCAAAGGGCATCGGGTTCTCAAGGAAATGGCTCTCTATGTTTACTCGTGGTGGATCGAAAGCGAGATTGTTTACTACCCGGAAGAACTCAATCCACTGCATTTTGGTGCTGATGGACGACATTACCCCGACGAGGAATATTGTTATTACGGTCTGATGCACCCGGAACATGGAAGTGTTGAAATTATGTTTGAGGTTCCAGGCTGTGATCGTTACCCCGGGAATATCAGATATGACGGTTCTGTTGTCTTTCCGGAAGCAAAAATTAAGGAGCTCTGGCTGCAGAAGTGTCACTAGGGGAGAAGGGCTCTTTCTAAAACGGGGGCCCTGAATGCGGGCAGGGGGAGGTCTCCCGTTCGCACGAAACCCAAGGAGGTGTATTTTTTATGGAAAATCAGGAGAATATCCCTGAAGGACTCGGTGCCGACGGGCGGCAGGTTCTAGAGAAGATGGCTCTCCACGTTTACAGGGATTACCTTGAAACACGGTGGGAATGGGAAATCCGGCTCGAACAAACGAGGTTCATAACTGATAGATCGAAATGGGATCAGTACTATACCGACCGCCACACGTGTATCGGTCGCTTCGACAGGGAGACGGAAAGTGTCGAAATAAGGTTCATTTATGAAATTTATCAAGACCTGGATGACGCCGATCCCTGTAAGGGGAATAAACTGGTAAAGAAGTGTTTTGGGTCGTTTATCTTTTCGAAAGAACGGCTCGAAGGGATTTGTTCCAGCAAATGCCATTAAGGGGCTTGGGCCCCTTTTTTGGTATTTTGACGATTGGGGAGTGCCTCTAAGGTCCAAACATTTGATCGAAACAGGCTGCCGATATTTAAAGTTTCAATGTACAATTAAAAAATTCTGCATAATTATAACTCAGTGGTTGTTAATGTTTTGATTAAACAAGCAAGAGAAATAGCAATTAGGGTACATGCCGATCAGACGGATAAATTAAATATTCCGTATCTCGCTCACGTAGAAGATGTATCCAAGAGAGTTTCTCATTTAGGCGAGAATTATGAGGTGGTTGGCCTGTTACATGATGCGGTTGAAGATGTATCTCCAGATCAGCAAAAATCTTTAATAATTGAGATTCAAAAGTTATTTGATAAAGATGTCTTTTATGCGATTGATTGTATGACAAAAAGGGAACCACCAAGATTTGAAAAGAAAGAAGACTATTTTCAAGAATACTTACCCAGACTGGTTACCAGTGAAATAGCAAAACAAGTCAAAATCGCGGACTCATCTCATAACCTATCCAAAGCGCACTTAATAGAAGACCCAGACAAACAAGCTAAGTTAAGGAACAAATATATTCGAGTTCTCGATTTTTTAGGTGTTGATGGCAAGTCTTGCGAACGTCCCCTAATATACAAAGATGGGAGTTGGGTGGAAAAATAAAATCCCGTAAATTTTGATGATTAAGCGTCACACATACGTAGTTAATAGCCGCCTGGCACGGGCACAATTAACATATGAGACGGCCAAAGATCATGTTCATGGCCGGCAGATATTTACACCCGCTCAAGCTGCTAGGAAATTGGCGGGCGGCTTCATTGACGTTATCGACCCGGACGAATTACGCGAAGCTTTGAACGACGTATTAAATGACGGCAAACTGCCTCTCGGAGATTTAGAGAACATTCGTGGAATGCCGGGGATGGGTTCCGCGTCTTCAAATACACTCAATAAGGTATGGGTTAAGGGACTTGATTTGGAAAGCTCACCCGAGGTCAAGACGCGACAAAGGGTAAAAGACGTTGCTTTACTGGAGAAAGAGGTCCTCAAGAAAATTCCGACAAGAATGTACCGCCCAAAAAACCTCGTCCATCTTGCGATTGCCCAAATGGATCATGCTCCTTCGGTTTTAGGATCGGTAACCCTTTATGGAATTCCGGACCTCGATGAGGTGTGGCGGCCCCTCCTTATAAATTTGGCTGAGGTTGTTCCCGTCATCTGGCAACACGGTTTTTATAAGGATCCACCTTGGCTGGAGGGGACGAAAATCCAATCTACGGAAAAAAAGCCTTTAAAGCCGAAGATGACGCTCGTCGAATGTGCCACGCCTCGGCATGAAGTGCAGGAAGCGCTTCGCTGGGCCCGAGAACTGATCGCAGTTCAAAGTGCAAAACCGGAAAATATTGCAATTGCCGCTGCCGTCACGGATGAATGGGATGTCCATATTTTGGCCCTTGCGCGTGATGCGGACCTGCCAATCTCATTTCCCGGCGGAAGGCTCGTCACAACATGTCGCGAAGGTCAGGCGTGTGCGGCGCTTGCCGACATACTTATCAACGACTTCAATAGGCGCAGAGTGGTTCGTCTGCTCACCTGCGTTCGGGGTATGACTGAGGCGACAGAGATGATCCCTTTTTCCTGGGAGAGAATATTACTGAAAGATAGGCCGCTGGATGACGAGGCATCCTGGTCAGGATTAATTGATGACTCCTCCGTTTGGCCCGACGGGATGGATTTCGGTAAGGAATTCAAGAAACTTATAAAAACCATCGAGAGAGGCCGTAAAGGCCTTGAAGACGGTCAAAAGGAAAGGGTTCGAGCAGTTGGAAAAGAGCTCCTTTCCGAACAGGCATATAGATTTTGGTTGAGGGCACTCGAACGCGGGAGACCGGACGTTCTGGATATTACGTTGTCGAAACTTCGTCAGGATATGGAAGGTGACCCCCATCCGAATGAAGCTATCATTTGGTGCACTGCTGCGGATCTGGCAGCTTCTCCAAGACCTTTTATGCGATTGCTAGGGCTTAACAGCAGCCGCTGGCCTCGAAGACCTCGTGAAGATCCACTGCTGCCGGAAACTGTGATAGGGGGACTGGACCCGGTTCCGATTGAGGAAAGGGACCGCCGTGACCTTGATACAATCTGCAAATCGGCGACAGAAGAAGTTGTGCTGTCAAGTGCAAGGCGTACGGCTGACGGTCGGAAGCTGGCAGTCAGCCCGATTGTCTCGATTAAGGTGTTGAAGGACACTTTGAAGTTATATCGGGAACGAACCCCTGAACATGCGTCTAGTGAAGCTGATCGTCTGTTAGCACGGCCCGATGAATTCAAGACAGGCCTGCGGTCCCAAAGTGCAAACCTGTGCTGGAAAAACTGGCGTAAGCCGGAAGTAACACCTCACGACGGTCTGGTGAAGCTTGATCACCCCCTTATCTACAAAGCTTTGGAAAATCCATTCTCTGCAACTTCATTGGTAAAGCTGGTTCGGGATCCCCTGGGATATCTCTGGAAATATGTTTTCAGATGGAGCGCGCCTCCTCCCGACGAAGATCCCACTGTACTGGACCATCTCCAAATTGGATCCCTGACCCACCGGACTTTAGAACTGGCGGTTGATGCCCTCGAGAGTGTAGGCGGTTTTTGGACAGCTGACCGAGACCGTATCGGGAAAGAAGTCGACAAGGCACTATCTAAGGCAGGAGAGAAATTTGAGGATGAGAATCGAATCCCACCGAATAGGGTTTGGCGAGTTCACAAGCGGGAAATAAGGGCGATGGCGCTAGGTGCCCTGACATTGTCGGAGGCGGAAGAGCCGACACTCCTGGACCAGAGTTCCTACACCGAAGTTCCCTTTGGGGGAAGTAGGTCCGGTGAGGAAATTAGGGAAAGATTACCGTGGGATCCGGATAAGGAGGTCCTTATTCCGGGTACAGACTTGTTGATCCGGGGTTACATTGATCGTCTCGATATTTCAGAGGATAGGCTCCGGGCGCGGGTGACGGATTATAAAACCGGGAAACACAAAAAGAAGAACAAGGAAGACATTATTCTAGATGGAGGCCGTGAGCTTCAGCGGTGTCTCTACGCCTATGCAGTTCAGACCTTGTTCGGTGGAGAGATCGAGGTTAGAGCCAAGCTTCTCTATCTCGGAGGCGATGCACCCCATATTAATGATTTGGAGGATCCAAGAGAGACCCTAGAAAAACTAACGCCGTATTTGGTAACGGCCCGCAAGGGACTGTTGGCCGGGAAAGCCTTATGCGGCGACGGAAGCGGTGAGCGCGATACCGATGAACTGACATTTGCCTTGCCCGCCCAGTTTAAGCGGAGTTACTGGATGCGAAAACAGGTTAAAATTAAACAGAGTTTAGAGCCCCTGCCGGAACTTTGGGATATGACGTGATATGCCGACACACGAATTTATTTTCCCGGAAGACCAGGACCAAAGGGACCGCGCTATGTCAGAACATGGTGTCAGTCTCCTGGTGGAGGCCGGAGCCGGAACCGGCAAGACTTCCATTCTGGTGGGACGCTGCGTTCTTATGCTTGCTGACGGCATTAACCCCGAGGAGATTGCGGCGATTACCTTTACGGAGGCTTCTGCAGGAGAACTGCAGAACGGGATATCTAAAGATATAGACATGCTGACCAACATGGAAATCCATGAACTGCGGGCCGAGAAAGAATTTGAGAAATATCGTTCAGTTCTACCGGATGGTTTAACACCTATCCGAAAAGAGAACCTTGAACAGGCATATGAAAAGATTTCGCACCTTACCATTACGACAATCCATGGTTTTTGCCAGAGAATTATTAGACCCTATCCCGTTGAGTTAGAAATTGATCCTGGTGCAGACGTTATGGGTCCTCCGGAAGCAGAAACATTACGAGAAGAGTGTATCAAGGATTTTCTGAATAAAATGCTGGGGGAAGGTGCTTCCGGCGGTGCACTTGAAACCTACGTTTTCGAAGAGGGGACAAAACTGTTAAGGGACTTCAAAAACCAGCCCGGCAAAGTCAAAAATCTCGCAGAATTCCTGCTCAAACACCCCCTCGCGAAGCCCCGGGAGAAAATTTTTTCCCGTGACGCCGTCGTTGAAATGAAAAACTTAATTGATACTTTCCGAAAATGGCTTAACGGCCAACCCTTTCAGGAGGAAACGACGGTTGAACTTGCCGAAGAATTAGAAGCAATAGCCGAAAAATTCGAGACAAAGCTTGACGTGGAGCCGGAAGGCTCAACCCTGGTTAGTCTTGCCGTCACTCCAGTTCCCTGCAGCGCCTTAACACAAGAATTTACTTGGCGAAAATGGGGGAGAAAAGGAAAGTGGCAAATAGCGGCGACGGATGCAGGATTCTCAAAAGCAGAAGGCGGTCGCATTTCGGAAGAAGGGCGGGAATTGTACGAGGATATCGATCCTGCCCGGCGACGGCTTCAGGAAATGATTAACGTCGATGCTTTTGGGGTGTTGGTCGAGGAATTCAAAGGTCTTACTGACGTTTACAGCAAACGTAAACTCGCTCAGGCCAACCTTGATTTTGATGATCTCCTTATAAAAGCCCGACACCTGCTTAGGAGTGATGGCGAAGTTCGCAAATACCTCTCTGAAAAATATAAGCATATTTTAGTGGACGAATTCCAGGATACGGACCGCATTCAGGCAGAGATAATCTTGTTGCTGTCCGGAGATGGAGAGGTATCGGACATATCTCAAAATCCTGTGCTGCGAGACGGAGAATTATTCTGCGTCGGCGATCCGAAACAAGCAATCTACCGCTTTCGCGGAGCAGACGTCGATACGTACGAAAATGTAAAAAAAATATTTGAAAGGTTGCCGGATGATAATGTTTTGAAAATTACAACAAACTTCCGTTCCGGACCCAGAATTCTGGACTGGGTTAATGGGATTTTTGGTACGGGCCTAAAATCAGGAAAACCCACAGCATCTGATCGTAGCGCGGTGGTTAGGCTGCCCGTCGAAGTGACTTTCGAAGAGGGAGAAGGAGAGGGAGTACAGTACAATAGACGAAAAGGCGAAGCCGACGCCGTCGCGGGGTTATGTCAGGACCTGATCAAAGGATACGGGCTTAACGGAAAGACCGACGCAGTAAAGCCTGGAGAAATTGCCCTTCTCGCACCTTCTGGAACAGACCTCGATATCTATGAGGATGCTCTGGAAGAGAAAAATATTTCGGTCGCAAGTCAGGCGGGGAAAGGATTTTTTAGGCGTCAGGAAATTCAGGATTTAATAGCTATAACACGCGTTCTGGCAGATAAAACGGACACGATTGCCTTCGGAGCACTTATGAGGGGACCCCTTATCGGCCTCACTGAAGAGGAGATGCTCGATATTGTTGATGACTTATCCAGGGCAGTCGGAACCCATCACGGAACGGTATTCAGGCTCTGGTCCGATCTGTCGTTGATCAAGCATGAGGTTGCCAGGGAAGCTATCGGGGTTCTGCAAAACCTGGCCAGACACGCTTACTCAAGAACACCTTTTGAAATCCTGTTAGAGGCAATAGAAGTATTACATCTAAGACCAAACCTGAGGCACCGAGAGCAAAGTACAGAACGTATCCTCGCAAATGTAGACCACTACCTCGAAATGGCCCGACAATACGATATTCGAGGGTTAAATAAGTTTGCAATCGATATGCGTCAAAAGTGGGAGCTGTCAGAAAAAGAGATCGAAGGGCGTACGGATGAAGTAGAGAATTCGGTAAATCTGATTACGATGCATACCTCTAAAGGCGATCAATGGCCTATCGTTATACCCATAAACCTGGTGACCAAAATCACCAATAGAAACGAAATTGTTTATAACCATGATAATTTCGAATCTTACGGCCACCTGGGAAAATTTGGCGATAAAATTAACCAGGAAAATTTAGAATATGAAAGGGTTATGGAAGACGGAGAAAGAAAAAATCTCCTTTATGTAGCCTGTACTCGGGCGAAAGAGCTCCTTGTCATTCCTTACTCTCTGGAGGATGTGAACAAGAATTCATGGGTGCATGTAATGGACTTAGAACCTGAAGTACTTGATGAGCTGGACAGGAAGGGGTTTACTGCAGCGCCTAGAAAAAAAGGTCGAATAGAGCCGAATAAACAGGATCTCGAAACGTTCAAGGAAGAGGCCGACGGGATAGCCTCGCTAACAAAAAATATAAAATGGAAAAAACCGAGTCTGCATGAGGTTCGTGACGGGGGTGCAGGACCTGACAGGGCAGACGATAGGTTGATTTTCGGGAAGGAGGCCAGTGAATTAAGGATTAAGGGTGGTCCTGTTCGAGGGGATATTTTACATAAACTTTTAGAGGAGGTGATGACGGGATTTATCTCCGATGAGCCAGAGTTTCTCAAAAAAAGGGCGAATGAATTGATTGAGCAGCTTGGTGAGGAGCCGGTTGAAGACCCATCTGAAGGCCTCTCGCCGAATGAAATAGCCCATGTTGCCTTGAACACGCTTGCCATGCCGGAAATAAGTTCAATTCGTGACCGTCTGGTGCCAGAATGCCCTGTCTTTCACCACGAAGTTGAAAAAGAAATCCCTCCCGTTGAGGAGGCCGTTTCAGGTATTGTCGATGCGCTGGTCTGTGATGATGACAGAAATATAGAGATTGTTATCGATTGGAAAAGCGACGTCAGACCTACTGAAAAAACCAGGGATAATTACCGTGAACAGGTTAGGGATTATATAAACGCAACCGGAGCAAACTATGGTATGATTGTCTATATGACCTACGGAGAGGTTGACAAAGTCACGGCTATTTGATGGCTAAATCTTACTAGGATATAGAATTCGGGCTCAAATTTGTGCATCGCAAACGAAGTAGTTCTCCAAAAACGAAGGTCATTTTTTGAAGCTGCATTTGGGCCTGTCCTTGAAGATAGTATCACCATAGTTATTCGGAATATGAACTGTCGTCCTATCTACTAGGGCCAGTGTTGTTTTATGTATTCTGTCGCGTCCGACGGTTTGTACCTTTGTGTTTTATTTCCAGTTCGAACAAAAAACTCTTCTTCACCTGATTTCGGTTTGCAAATCCATACGGGTTTTTTCGATTTTTGCGGAACGTCTATTCCGCAAATATCTTTCCCATCAACGGTTTCGAAGTGAAACTGGTATTCGTGGCCCTTCTGTCCCAAGAAGCTGGTCAGAGTGTTTCGGACTTCAGTTTCGAAGGAGTCCTTGGGGTCCCTATTGTTTTTTGTAAGAACTTTGTAGTCACCACTTAATCCGGTCACCTGACCAGTGTCGTTCACCCCTATGATCAGTGTTCCGCCTTCAGTATTTAGAAAAGAGGCGACGGCTCTCGCTACTACCCAAGCCAACGTTTTATCTCGAGCTCCCGTTTCCGCGTTGTATGTTGCGCACTTTTTAAATTCAACGTCCCGACTTTCGCCAGCCCGAATAAGTTTCTCCAGGCGTTTATGGTGTATTTCATAAGTTGGTGTTTCTGGGTCTAATGTTGGTTTGGGTTGGTTAAAGCTACGAGGAATGTTCGATTTCAGTGGATTGGTAACCGGGGTTCCCGACTTCAACTGCAGCGGAAAGATCCAGACGCGGCGTTCAATTCCATCTGCATCTGTTTGCGTCTCCCTGTAAGGTTGGTCTGACAGGTAGACCTCCCCCTGATAGAAGTAAATACCCTTTTCAAATCGGTCAAAAAGGTGAACTGATACACCTAGCGTTTGGTGATTGTTTAAAGTTTTGTTTTGAGCCCAGTCAATTCTTTGGTCCCCACGTTGTCCCATGCCGGTGTAATGGAGAGTGTTACCTACCCATCGGTCCTGATAAGGATTACCAAACCTAGTGCTAACAAGTACTAGTGTACCTGTGCGATGAGAGCGCCGCATTCCCCCCTGGGTAGAGCATTGGAATGTCGTCGCTAGGTCTAGAGCTGTTAAATGCTCTCCAGGTTTAGGTAGAATAAGCATTGTAGTGAGAGCTTAACCTATTTTCTTAATTGTAACATTTATATTTCTCTATCGATCAGTTGAAGGAATTTAAATAATAATTCTTCCAATTAATCGATCATGGCCGCCTCCCGGAACAGATCGAAGAAGTGACCGTTTCTGTCACTCTTTTAGGATACCTAGTTCAGGTGGAATTCCGCAGGATTGATGAGCCTCGCTGGATATTGTCTAGTAAAATCTACGCCCCCAATTTTGAATGGTTAGGCGTCACACGTGTAGTTGCTGTTGCGGGACGAAATTTAAAATTACAGAAATAAAAAAGTAAGTGAATAGAGATTTGCTCAGATTAGCGTATGATAACAATAAAGATTTTTTAGAAAGTAAGTATGAGTTAAAGGGTGGCGATTTATGAGTGCTCAGCTGGGATGCTGACAAAAGGATTTTAAGTATTGAATGCTTTAAATAACTTTTTGTTCAAAATAGAATAATGAATTAGGCTTCAAATATATTTTGGCCGAGAATTGAAATGGGGTCAGAGTTAGGAGATCTTTTATGACCGGTAGACACGAAGAACTGCCAATAGATGAAATTCAATTAGATACTGAAAATCCGCGAATTCAGCATACATTGTTGATGTATGGATCAGAAAAAGAAATCACTACGGAACAGATAGGATTCGCGTTAGGAGAAGATGGTAGTAAAGACAATCCTAACCCAGACGGGACTACCTACCAGTCTTTAAAGGAGGCTATCAAATGCAACGGGACATTGATAAGTCCTATAATCGTCAACCGGAAGCCCGATAATTCAATCGTCGTTATTGAAGGTAACACCCGTTTGTATATCTATCAAAAACTACTTAAGGAGGCAGTACCAGGAGACTGGACCCATATACCGGCGATTGTATACGAAGATTTGGAGCAGAACAAAATTGACGCCATTCGGTTGCAGGCTCATATGGTAGGTCCACGGGATTGGGAACCTTATGCCAAAGGTAAATACTTGCACCATTTAGCGGATGAGCAAAACATGCCGTTACCAGAATTGGTGCACTATTGTAATGGCAACCAAAGAACGGTTGAGCATTACATCCGGGCATATTCGGATATGGAAAAATTCTATCGCCCGGTTACCGGGGACGAAGACTTCGAAAGAAAACATTTTAGCACATTCATTGAGTTACAGAAGAATGCGAACATCAAGTCATCCTTAGTATCAAATCAGAAAGATGAGACAGATTTTTCTAAATGGGTTGCCGCGGGTACATTTAGTACGCCAAAAGGCAGAGCGGAGCATGTACGGTCCATACCTAAAATTCTCGTGGACGATGAAGCTCAGCGTATTTTAATCTCACGAGGTTCACATGAGGCGCTAAAATATTTGGACTCTTTGGATCAAAATATAACAAGGCTCGGAAATGCAACCTTGGAACAGTTGGCTAAAGCATTAGCACAAAAAATTAGAAAATTGGATTATAATGAACAAGCAGTTCTAAAACAAAATATAGATGAAGAACCAGTTTTATCAATTTACGGTGTGCAAAATGAAATTGAGAGCCTGATTAAAGACTTGGAAAATTAATTGGAGAAAAATAGACGTTGGAGAGGCTGAGTGAACATGATGTTATGGTCCGACAACTCTTTGCCCAATGCATTGACAAAGTTGGAGACGAAAACATCGTGTCCTACACTTTCGATCATGTGGGACTGGGGGCACAAAAACGACCACCCATGATCGGGAGTTCACGGCCTGACCTTTATGGTATCCGCTTATATGATGGATTTATAGTTCTTGGTGAGGCAAAGACCGCAAATGACCTCGAGACCGAGAGGTCACATACGCAAATAAAAAACTATCTCGAATTTATAGAATTTCGAGAATCAGTGCTTTTTTATGTTGTTCCAATGTCAAGGCAAAATAAATGCAGAAGCATAATGAGATCTATCAATCCAACCTGTTTGGAGATTGAGTCAAAGGTATTGATAATGGCAGGTGGTTTCAGCTGATGGTGGTATTAAAAAAACATGGGAAAGCGGGAAAGGAATTACATGCTCCTTTTCCTTACCAGCATGAGGCGTTTCAAACACTGAGAAACTTAGAATATGGTGCAGTTTTTCATGAACAAGGATTAGGTAAGACAAAAATTGGTATCGATCTTGCTCTATGTTGGCTTGCCGAAGATATAGTTGATTCAGTTATATTTGTGACAAAAAAATCATTGGTCATGAACTGGCAGAGAGAAATTCTGTTTCATACTAATCTAAAACCACGAATTCTTGGAGCAAACCGAAATCAGAATAGGGACATTTTTAATAAACCAATACGGTTTTATATTGCGCACTACGAGTGTATTAAGTCCGAGAAAGAACGAATTAAGATGTTCAGCAAAACGCGAGCCTTGGGTGTTGTTCTGGATGAGGCGCAGAAGATCAAAAATCCCGAATCAACCTTATTTAAGGCCTTTGAGGAAATATCTACAGCTTTCGTCCGACGGTTCGTGTTGACGGGAACTCCAATCGCAAATCGACCATATGACATTTGGGCTCCAATTTACTTTCTGGACCAAGGCAAAAGCTTGGGCAATGATTTTGAGAGTTTCAAGAACGGTTACGATATTCCTCGAATAAAAATCGATGGTGAGCAAGAATCTGGTCAGCCTCAAGCACCAAATCAAAGCGCTGAAGACGTTGAATTTAAATATGCAAACCGACTCAGCACCATTTTTGATAGAATTGGAGAATTTGCCGTAAGAGAAACCAAGGATAGTTCGGGGTTAATACTTCCCAAAAAAAATTTTCATAAACAAATTTGCACTTGGGAGGATAAGCAATCAGAGTTGTATCAGTCTTATCTAGAGGAGGCGAGGGCGAGTCTTTATAAGGATGGTAATTGGCTTGAGGACAATGCTGGGGCTATTCTAAAAAAGCTTTTGAGACTTGTACAGGTGGCTTCCAATCCAAAAATAATTGACGAAAGTTATGTGGCGATACCAGGCAAGTTTGACGAGCTTTACAGGTTAATTTCCAGTAACAAAAGCAAGGGCGAGAAGACACTTGTCTGGAGTTCCTTTACAAATAATGTTGATTGGCTGCAAATAAAGCTGAAGGAATTTGGCGCCGCTAAAATTCACGGGAAGATGGATATGATTACCCGTGACCGCTCAGTTGATAAAATTTTAAATTCCGATGACTGTTTTGTTTTGGTCGCTACACCAGGCTCCGCAAAAGAGGGGCTAACGTTGACATCGGCAAATCATGTAATTTTTTATGATCGAAGTTTTAGTCTAGACGACTATCTTCAAGCTCAAGATAGAATTCACCGAATTTCGCAAAAACGGATTTGTCATATAACCACATTAATTTTGCCTGGTTCTATAGATGAGTGGGTTGATGACTTATTGATAGCAAAAGAATTATCGGCGAAGTTAGGCTTGGGAGATATAGATCAAGACAAGTTTTTAGAGAGCATAGATTTTTCTTTTTACGCCAAATTGAAGTCGTTTTTATTTGGAAAGGGAGCTGATGATGGGTAGTTGGGCTGACGGAGAGGTAATCGTAAATAAGAGAAAGATACCCTGTAAGATTGGTAAGATGCCGATTACTGAACTAAAATTTTATGCAAAAAACCCAAGAATTTATTCAAGACTGTGGTCAAATGATGGACCAGAGCCTGACCAAGTTACGATTTATGCTGAGTTGAAAAAACACCCCAAACTAAGAATACTTAAGGGGGCAATAGCAAGGAATGGGGAGACAAGGGATCCGGTAATAGTATTAAAGGAAACAAGTGAAGTTTTAGAGGGGAATCGGCGCCTTGCCTCGTATAAGTGGCTTGCAGAAAATCAACCAGCAGATTGGAACCATATACCTGTAAAAGTAGTGTCTAAACTGGATGAAAAAACAATCTTTTCCATCCTTGGCTTCTATCACCTTACTGACCAAAGCTTGCCGTGGGATCCTTTCGAACGTGCAGGTTTTGTCTATAGAGAGCATATAGACAATGGAAAGACAGTAAAGGTTTTAAATCTAGAAACAGGACTCAGCCAAGGTATGATAAGGAAAGATCTTAAAACTTATACTTTTATGACTCAACAAGAATTAACCAGTCCTGAAAACTGGAGCCATTGTGAACAGTTGACCCACAATCCCGGAATAAAAAGAGTTACAGAAGTCCATCCGGAATTAGAAAGTCGGATTGTGAAAGAAATTAAGCAGGGCCGGGCGCCTACTGCCCAAGATTTACGAGATAAATGTGGAAAGTTGGACAAAGCACCACCCAAGGTGCAGGCAAAATATGCTAAGGGGGAGATTGAACTGGAAGATGCATATAGAAGAATGCAGGATTCTGGTGGTGATAATCCTCTTTATCAAAAGATAAAGAGTTTTAATGATTATTACTTAGATGACGATATCATGGAAGAACTGGAGAGAGCTTCACGGGAGGCGACGGGAAAAATTACGCAGGTGGTAAATAAACTAAACAGGCGAACCAAAGAGGTAATGGTAAAATTAGGCATGCAAGGTAATTAATCTTCTGATTAATTAAATTATTCGGCTTGTTTTCTAAATTTCGATTGAGAAGTATTGAAGAATCGTATTTTATAAATCAATAAGTAAAGCCTAGGCCAGTCGCCATCAATAGCCAAGGTAATGGTTGTATTTTTTGAGGTTAGGTTAACTGGTTTCCTATCATGGCAAATAAAAATATCCTTTTAATTGAACCTTCTTATCGGAATAAATACCCGCCTTTGGGTTTGATGAAGATTGCACAATACCACGGTCCCAATGGAAAAAAGGACTACGTCAAGTTCATTAAAGGTGAAGACACGACAGTTTTAGGTCAAGCCTGGGATAGAATTTATATAACGACATTATTCTCGTTTGAGTGGAACAGAATTTCTAGGGCCATTGATTTTTCAATTAAAGCGGCTTCTGGCCAGACTGATAAAATCTTTGTTGGTGGTATAGCCGCCTCTCTTATGCATGACCGTTTTGTTGCTGAGAGTAAGTGGCGTGGTATCCGTTTTATTAAGGGTCTCCTTGGAGAGGCTCCCGCAGATGCTCTTCAGCTCGATGAATTTGACGAGGAATTTTACTCCGACGACTTCGACGGGACACCCATAGAAGACCTAACACCCGACTACAGTATTCTCGACCAAATTGAATATCAGTATCCTGTACATGATGCTTACTTCACATATGCATCGCGGGGATGCATAAGAACATGCAAATTTTGCGGTGTTCCGCCCTTGGAGGGAACCCAAAGGGATACCTATTCCGTATCTCGCGTAGTCCGCGACGTTTCAAAATTATATGGGGAGAGGCGTGACTTAATTCTGATGGACAATAACGTCGTTGCCTCGGCAAGGTTCAAAGAAATCATTTCCGAAATAGTTGATTTGGGTTTTGAGGCCGGTGCAAAACTAAGGCGTGGAAAATCTCATATCCTTAGGCGGGTAGATTTTAATCAGGGGGTTGATGCACGAATTCTCTGTAAGGACCCCATGTACCTCAGGCAACTGAGCCGAATTTGTATTAGACCTCTGAGAATTGCCTTTGATCACCTGGGATTAAAAAAGCCTTATGCGCAGGCAATTCACTATGCAGCGGAAAATGGTCTGACGCAGTTGTCTAACTATATGCTTTATAATTTCCACGATACCCCGAGAGACCTCTTTGAAAGAATGTACCTTAATCTCGAATTAAATGAAAAATTAGGCATACGCATTTTCTCTTTTCCAATGCGATACCAGCCGGTAACTCGGCCCGACAGGGGGTATATTGGCCAAAACTGGAATTCACATTTTTTGAGATCTGTTCAGGTTGTTCTCCAGGCAACACATGGGGTTGTAAGCGGTGCGCCGGAGTTTTTTAGAAAGGCATTCGGGGCAACTAATGAAGAATTTGAAAACATTCTATATAGGCCTCACCATTTTATATTTAATCGTTATTGGTATGAACGTCACGGAGGCCGCCAGGAATTTGAAGAATATCAGTCCCTTTTTGGAAAGCTAACCCAAGATGAAAAAGGCGAATTGATTGAATTTATTTCTTCGCGCGATAAGCATTCGATCAAAGACGCACTGTCAGGTCTTCCTAAAAAGATCAAGGGTGTCGCCAAATTTTACGTGCCCATGTCAAAGGTAGAAGAGGCCAACATTTGGAGCGCGCAACGCGATGCAAGAAAAGAAGATTTAGAGGCTTATATGGTGCCAACAGAAGAATTGGTTGAGGATGCGGGCTTATCTGACGAGAGTTTTGAACCCAATTCTGCATCAAACAAAGATGGTGTTTCGTTAGGTCTTGGGGCGGCGGCGTGAACTCAAAGATTTCTTCAACGGGGCAGAAAAAGAAGCTAATAGAAATTTCTTCAGAAGCAACCGATCAGCTTGATATAGATATCGTCGTTGGGAAGGATATCCTTGAACTCCTTAGTACTTCCATGTATCTCGACCCGCTCACAATCTATCGTGAATATATTCAAAATGCTGCTGATGCGATTGATGACGCGGTGGAGGATAATATTCTATCGAGCCGGAGTGAGGGCAGTATCCAGGTAAAGCTAGATCACCTCGACCGTCGAGTTCTAATTCATGATAACGGGGTAGGGGTTCCCAATAACGAATTTGAAAGTCGTCTAACGTCATTTGGCTCTAGCAAAAAACGTGGAACTCAATCTCGAGGATTTAGAGGCGTTGGACGATTGGCAGGTCTTGGGTACTGCCAGGAGCTGATTTTTCGGTCCCGTTCAATGGGCGATGAGACTGTAAAAGAGATCCGATGGGACTGCAGAAAATTAAAGACTATGCTCTCTGACACAGAATCTAGCATTGGATTGGAAGAGCTTATTCTTAGTATTGCATCTATAAAGAATAAAATAATTGCTGATGCACCGGAGCATTTCTTTGAGGTAGAGATCATTAAACCGCGGCGCCTAGGAAACGACTTATTAATGAATGAGGCGCGCATTGTAGATTATATTTCTGAAATTGCTCCAGTCCCCATGTTTGGTGATTTTCCATTTGAAAATAAAATCAGCAAATTTTTTGAAAGTAAGAGCCTTTATTTAGGAGAATATGCAATTTTCCTAAATGATGGAGATGAAAATCAGATTTTTCGACCATTTAAGAAAAAAATAGAATATCATGAAAGCAGGTTTGGAACATTTGAAGAAATAGAGTTTTTTGAAATTGAAGGAGTGGACAGTAATACTGCGGCTATTGGTTGGGTGGCACACCATGACTACCAAGGTGCTATTCCTTATTCTCAAAAGATAAGAGGTCTGAAGGTTCGAATTGGTAATATTCAAATTGGTGGCTCGCGTTTATTTGCGGATATTTTCCCGGAGGAAAGATTTAACTCGTGGGCCGTTGGGGAGTTTCATATATTGGATTCCCGTATAGTACCAAATGGTAGGCGGGACGAGTTTGAGCTGAACACCCATTACTTGAATTTTAGATCACATTTATTACCTATTGTTAATGATGTGGCTCGCCGGTGCCGTAACCAGTCAGGCATAAGAAATCGGATAAAAGATATAACGTCTGGCGAGACACGGATAACTGAAGCCATTGAAATAATTAAAACGGGGGCAATTTCAAAGTCGTATATTAAAATTTTGGAAAAGGAGGCGCTAGTGAGGCTTGGCGAGATAAGAAAAGCGTCTCAGCATGATTTGTTTCAAAACACTTTAAAGAATGAGCTCGCAGATAGAGTGAAGGCGCTTGAACAGGCAATCAATTCGTTAGCTCTAAACCGATCAAAAAATAAGACTAAGTCTTCCTTTAACGCGTCTGAGCAAAGGATAATCGACCTTATCTACCAGTGCTCGGTAAATAAAATTGTTGCGGACGTATTAGTGCAAAGAATTCGGGATGCTTTAAGTAAGTAAAATGTGACGACGATATTAGAGCTTGCTATCTTCTAGTATAAACTGGGTTTCCTCAGGAGGTAACTCTGTTCTAACTGATTTCCAATCTGCGGAAAACCTTTCCAAGTCAACGGTTCCTATTAACTCTCCATGTGATAATTTGTTACGTAGTTTTCTGCAATCATTGACAAAATTTAATACATTTGGGCTTACCTTTGTACGTCTTAATTGACGCCACATGTGACCAAACTCAACATCCTCTATATCCTTAATTTGGATTTTTTCATCACCATACATTAGGTCAATTGGAAGTTTTATTAGATCCTTAAATGCTAAGGCAATTCGAAGTCTTATATCCTCTAACCGGGGGAGGAGTGCAATTATCTGGCCCTTTAGAACGCGTTTTTTAATGATCCTCTGGCCATCGTCAAATAGAGTGAGGTAGGCGGTGTGAATAAAATCCTCATCATCCAATTTTACGAACCAACCATCGGATTCAATGTTTGTTTGTCGAGATAGTCTTTGCTCAGAGGCAAACCTCTCTATAGCTTCCTCCGGATGTAAAAGTTCCTCCAATTCTAGCTGCGACAGGAAACTTGCTAATTTGGGGTCGTATCCCGAAAGTTGGCAAATTATCGAGTTTTTTAGCTCCTCCTCTACTGATGACCGTCCTCGGGAGCGAGATATCATAGTAACGTAACTCGATACGTCACTAGATTGGGTTTGGCCACGCCAATTGATGGTTTTAATACGTGTATCATTGATTGTTATTTTTTGCGGGGGAATGATAAGACAAAGAATTGGTGGCACATTATTTCGTGATTTAGTCCTTTGAGTGGCATAAACTTTCATAAAGAATTGCCAGGCTTCAACAGAATGCTTGTTTATTCCTTCCACTAAAATCACAGACTCTTGGAGATCGTGTGAGTCCAGTATGCCCTTTGGGTTTGGCATGGTTAGGCGCGCACTAGGTCGGAGAACCTCTCTGTTCAAGAATGAAGTTGGTGTATCGTCCGGACGGCGGTCTGTCCAGGATGTTCTAAAGAGATCAAAGCTTCCACGTTCCGCTAGCCGATTTTGAATGGAATTTACTAACCCATCTGGCCCAAAATTAGGCCATTTAATAATCAAACACGTCTCGTCTATTATTGCTTTTTCTATAGTGTCAAGGAACCATCTGGGGTTTGGAAGCATCCACCATAGTTGTGTATCCATCCTGTATTATTGCCTCGACTCCACTATGTCGAAGATTACCGTTGAAAGGCGAAGCTTGTTTTCGGATGCAGGTTCCCACAATGTCATTCGGTCGCCCCATTCCCTCAAATGATCGGAATCAACTTGCATTTCAAGCTCTTCCGCAGCCATTTCAAAAAGTCCTTGGTCTATATGTAATAAACCTGATCCAGGATCAAAGTCTGCCAACCTCCTTACTTCTGCGATTAAGCTTCTGATAGAAATTGGTATACCACAATCTTCAATCAAATCTGCAGAGCCGCGGGTTTCAATATCTAAATTTTTAAGAGCACGAGACGCGTCATGTCCTTTCCCAAGGGATTTCCTAAATTTGGTGAGCATTTCCGTATAATGTCCGGTTTTATTCCGAAGGTGTCTTAAGACTTCTTCGTTACCAAGAACGGTAGATAGGTCTTCATCTTTGACCCATTGATTAATAGCATCAGAAGACCAGGGTGTAAGATGAGTAGTGTAGGTATTATCCTTGTTCAAACCTGGTTTTCCATTTTGGATCCAGTCTAACAGGGTATTTCCATCCCCAAGGAAGTAAAGTTCAACCTGACGTTTTTTTATTTCAGGCAACTCCAGTGCTTTCGATATCCATACGGCAGACCAGGGGACTTCCCTTGGGACAACAATTATCGGACGATTTTTTCTTTTTGTTTTGTTTTGTTTAACAAGATTATTGAGTTCCTCAAATTTGGTTATGAGCCTCCCTTTCTCTATGAAATTTCTATTTTCTTCCGATGCCCTTGATTTTATAACCCTTTCTACTTCTTCGATTCCAGCCAGTTTGAAGCCAAACACAAGGAACAAGTTTGGGTGCCTTCCCTCTTTTTTATCTAATAAGTCAGCTTCCTGCGCCCTGGTTAACGGGCTGTGGCCATCATTCTTGGAAAATCGGTGGCTATTTTGCGGGTTGTAGTTAGTTCTTGGCAATTGTCCAGCTAGTTCCAGAATACGGTCGCCAATATGGTCGAGTGACCCCATCATGGAGCGGACGGAAGTAGACTTTAATTGATAGTACCCGTTATCCTCATTTAAAATCCCTAATCCTACCATCTCGTCTAACAAAGCCCCAAATATAGTTGAAGAAGAATCTTCACCAAATGGGCCTGAACCATAACTTAGAACTTCCTCCCGGATCTGACGTGGACTAAATCCCTGAACGACTGTCCCTGATTCAACGTCATGAAGGGATTCAAGGGTGATAACCCGAGCGATAAACTCATATCGGGGGTCCAGCTCAAGCGTCGCTTTAAATCCAGCAACAATACCAGCCCGCATTGCCCCATCTTGACTAGCCCCATCTAAAGTAGATTTGTCAATTTTGTATGGAGGACCGTTCTTCAGAAGAGAACGTTGGTTGCTAATGTATGTCAGAAGGGCATGACAAAAAACCTGGATCAAAGAAGGGTATGAATTTGTTAAACTAAGGATTTTCATAACTAAATCAGGGGACTCGAACTCATATCCACACGCCGATAGTGGTTCGGTAATCAGATTAGATGCTGCCAATCTGTCAAGGTCTTTTAGAGGACCAATACAAATTGGTTGCCCCAATCTGCTAATAGGCGAATTAACATCATTAATAGTTGTTGTTCGTTGTACGTCGTGTAAGCCAGCCATGATGATTTTAAAACGACCGTCAGTTCTATCCATCAGGTTTTTCAGCATACCTACATTCTGGTGGTTATTCTGAGCATCCAGTTTCAAAAATTCATCAGCCTCATCGAACAATAACAGGATTTTGTGGTCTGGGTCCTCATCAATCCAATTACGTATCTTTGGAATAATATTATCGGCCGTTAGGGCGTCTTCGGGGGTCAATTTAATGATCTTACGTTTGTGTAAATTTTTAGCAATTAGTTCCCAGATAATCTCTGGGCTCGTTTTGAAATCATGGGCTTTTCTCTCAGTAAGAATTTCGGGGTATAAAATATCTTCATAAATGACATGTTTTCCTCTTTCCGGGCGATTTTCTTTGCCGTGAATTTGGTGCAGCAATGCAGTTTTACCAAGCATTCGGCCACCGTAGACAAGACAGTCGGCCGGACCTAAAAGACGTTTTTGCTCGTTTCCACGGCCATAAAACATCTCCACTGGAGTTTTGCCCCTATCCTTCCAAAATGGATTTGCGTTGGTATATGGAAGTGTTATCTGGAACATTACAGGTAATCTAAATTCATCACATTTACACAGGTATAGAAGCGCCAGATCATCAATTAGCAACGCACTACTGCCAGTACTTTCAAAAACTCCCCTAACAAATGTTTTTCTCTCTAGTGCATTCATCGCGCTTCGGTAAAAAATAAGGGTTGCTGATTGTTCATTGGCGGTAGCGGTCTCGATAAGCTCCTGGGTAGTCACCGCCTGGTTTATCAATATTATCCGGTATCGTCCTCTGGCGTGAGACCCATACTGCGGAACTCTGCAGGTGTCGGGGTTATCAATGTGTCTGCAGTTCGCCACGAATTCGGGGTACTTACTGGATTTTTTGTCAGTATTTCTGATATCGTGGTCGATAACTCCAAAGCCAATTCCGGCCAAAATATTATAAAGCCTATTTATCGTTTCTTTGCTTGAGCCACCCAAGCTAGTCCATGACCTGAGTAGAGTGTTTGCAGCCTCCTTATTTTCCCGTCTCAAGTTTGAAAAATTCTGACCCGCAAATTTTGAAGTTGTTTCAAATTCCAGTGCGTCGGCTTTTGAGAGTTGTCGTCTCCTCTTTTTTTCTTTTATATTTTTATAGGTCTTCTCAGAAAATTCGCTGAATTTTTTAATGTGAACATTGCTTCTTGTAATCTTGGGGAGAGATTCCGTTTCGGATAACGCATCCAGGCAATATTCAACAAGTAGGAGGTCTCCGTCTTGGATGTGCGTTTGGACGGACTTCCGATCTTCAGGACTACATCTCTTTTCATTAAAAAGTGTTTGGAGGGTTGCTTCGAGTTCTATGCACCTTGTACGTTCTTCATCATCAATTTTTTCGTTGATGATCTTTATGATATTCTCCGCGGCCGGAAAATCTACAAACCTAACTGAATTATTTTCGTTATTGTCTATGTCCAGATTTGGAAGGTTTTCTGGCGTAATTCCGTTAAGTTGTTCTAAGTGTTTGGTGTGTTCGTTATCGTTAATCAGGTTCATTACCATTGCCCGGTCAACTTTTAGCTTGGCGTCTTCCAGGTCTGACGCCAGCTTTGCCCTGGAAGTTCCGATTGCCTGTTCAAGTTCTTTATCGAGTTCTTCTAACCTTCTCGCGTCGATCTCAGGGTCATTGTTATGGCGCATCATTTCAAAAAGGTGCGTGGTTGCAATATGATTGCGGTCCTTAATTTGTTGGTCCCAAATCTCTAATACCTTTATCGGTGATTGTTCCAAAAAGTTTTTGATATTTAGAAAAAATACCTCATGTTGATCTAAGCTGGGTTCCCATGGTCCATTAAATTGGACGCCACACACAAGTGAGAGGTCGCGCCCGAGAAGCTCTTCTTCTGACCGTTGTTTTATTGGTTCAATAGCAGTTCCACTAACAATTTTAAGAAGCCGATCAAGTGACCTGTGCAGACACTTTATCGCAGCAATCTCATGAGGTGCCCTAATCTCGTTGTCTTTGTTAAGAAGCCAGTCATCAATCTGTGCAATAGAATTTTTTGTTGCCAGAGTTAAATTCTTTGAGAGATCAGTTATGACTCGATGTTCATGACTAGAAGATGGTCCTTCAGATGCCGTAATAAAACCAACGTATGAGCTGATTGAGGTCTTTGCCTCCGAAATCAAACTTCGTAAGGCTTTCTTTGATTTGGTGGCAATCGGGTTTCCCTTGATTTGATTTTTATTTATCAATGCATCAACGTCAGCTGATTTGTTCAGGGATGTTAGAAATGCCTCGGCATCTTTAGTTGCCACCTTTTTTCCTGCGACCAGGTTGGTAATAATTTTGCCGATTTCACCCTTTGGTTTAGTCAAGTTTTGCCAAATATTTCTTGCTAATCCGATGGGCTTTTTGGTTTTGGTGCGTTCAAACCATTCTTTTAGGTTATTTTGGTGCATTTCTAAGGTTAGTTTAGAAATTCCGCCATCTTGAACTAACTGAATTGTCGAACGGGTTATTTCCCCGAGGCCCTTACCGGGTAATTGGGCAATTGGACGGATAACATCGGTGAGAGCAGAAAAAAGTGAGCTCAAATGTTTCAAGGAAGGTAAATTATTTTGTGCGATAAGGTCTATTGTCCCCAATTGGGTGCAGAAGAGTGCAGGCTCAAGTGTGCTCGCAACCAGAAGCGCTTCCTTGGCAACGGTAGTGGAGCCGTTTGTCATCAGACGCTGATTATTCTCAATGAGAGACTGAATTGACTTAAGACGCGTAACGTCTTCGATAGGACCTACCAGGCTAGGAGATATAGTTAGCAAACGAAGGAGTGGGGAAGAAAAATGTAGAACGTCTGGCTGGCTGTATTCGTCTCCAAATTTTTGGGCATAGTAGGCGAGGCCCGAATGTTGGCCATCCAATAATCTGGTAACCAGTTTGTTCACTTTAGCGGCATTTTCGTCTTCCAGCGGGTCTTCCTCAAATTCTAGATTTGTCTCAATTTCCGTTTCTAGAACAATTCTTGTGCTATCAGGAGAAGGATCGGTTGACGAAGTTTCAATATTTTCTTTAATGCCGGCCTTAGCCATGATTGACTGCAGTTCGGAAATTACCCGAGTGATTTGATCTTCAATTTGTAAAGTAGTTGCTGCGGCATCGGTCATTGCTGCCGTGTCGCCATTTATAATTGCTCCAGCCACCGTCGATGCGACATCCTCAAGATTTGATAAGGATAAGACGAGCTCCGTGATCTTCTCGTCAACTTGGCTTTGAAATTTGGTTTCAGTGACAATTTGATGCCGGGAAAATTCTTCGATCTCGGTTATCAGGTCGGTGAGGTCTTTTCTATTGCTTTCGCCTTTTGCGTCATTGATTTTGTTAATTATGCCTTTGAAAAAAGCTGATCCTTCATTGGTACCGTCATCATGTGTAACGCGGGTTTTATTCGTTTTCTTAACTTTCGCCCTGGATTTTTCTTTTCCCAATTCCTTTTTCTGTTTTTTGAGGGCCTTTTCTTTTGATTTAGAGAATTGAGTTTCTTCTTTACTTTTTTGGGTTTTCTTTTTTTCGCTTTTTATGCGGGACAGTCTTCTTTCAAATTTATTAAGTTGATCCTTATAACTATTGAAAAATGGATAAATTGCCCTATTTAACTCTTTATGTTTGGCGAGAAGATTTTCAATTTCATCTAGTTCCGAACGATACAGGATATCAACAAAAACGACTTGAGCGAGGTCTTCCCATGCTTCTTTTTCAATCAGAAATAGCCAAGCCTCAACCGTAGAGAAACTTTTTTGTTTTCGTCGTTCGCTATAGGTCATGTGGGCGAAAATGGTCTCGGTAATTTCCTTAAGAAAAAGAGGCTCTTTTTTTTTGTTTTTTTGACGAAGGGTGCCACTAGCAACGATTGCAAACGCCGCTATGCCTAAGTCACGAGCCATTTTTGCGTGGAAGGTCCCATTCAATCCTTCCTTTCCGTCCCAACTTGGAAATAATTTGGCAAAATTTTTAGCTGTTGTTGTCTGGTCCTGAAGGGTAAGCCCAACATTATCCCTGACCCAATCTTCAGTCACAAAATCAGGTAAATAATCAGCTCGATATACCTTCAGTCCGTATTTCTCTTTTTTATCTGGTGGACCAAGAGTGTCATTATTGTTTTCAGTTGCCATCTAAAGTTCCCGTCTAACATTTCCCCCAAAATTAGATCAAGTACTCAAAGCTGTTAGAGTCTCACTTATTAAACCAATTGAATCAATGCTTGAGTTAGATTGCGCTTAACTCGCTTATCTTTCGTGTTTATTAAAGTATCAATGGCGCCCGAGAACAAAGTCGATATCGGGAGGTTTGCGGGTCATTTAAAGAAAATGTCTCAACATCGTATAACGGAAGTCCTTATAGGCAGCATTGACTCCCGCCTTAAAGGCACTTTCATCCCCGACGATGACGACGTGAGCCTTCATTTGTAGTGCCCTACACTTGGTCCTTATCGATAAATCGGTCCTCCCAGGACGAATTATGGTCTTGGTATTCAAAATCATCTATGTAGCTGGGTGTAAAAATTTCACCAAATTCAAATTCTTCAAAACTCAATCCCCAGGCTACGGCTAAACGATGAAAGCTATTTTCTGATACATCAACCGTCAGGTTAACCGGCAGAGGAACCGTCATAGGTTCAATTCCAGAGGCCTCGGGGTTTTTTCGCAGAAGGTCATTTATGGAGGATATGGCCTTTCTGTAAAGTTCCATATCCCGACCGCCACCACATATGAGGACAGGTAATTTAGTTGACCAAGCTACTGAGCGAGTACTCTCTTTTATTCTGCTTCTCCAAACCACCCTTCTCAACATTACGGAACATGCATCCAGCAGGTCAGTATCCTTGACTTTTATTTTTTCTATCCATTTTGTTGCAAACACTCCAAACAATCGGACATCAGCCGTATATATTTTGTAATCCCATATGCCGTGTTCATCGCGGGATAAATCGAATGCGGATGCATCCAGGGTAGAAGCACCAACGTCTACCATTACATATAAACCTTCTGATGCCAGATTGGATTTTATAAAACCAACTGACGCAGCAACTATTTCTGGGATTAGAGTGAGACCCGCATCTTTAAATGATGATAATTCAGAGGGTGTTCCCATCTTGACCGATCGCGCATGGTAGTTGGTTATCGTCTCAATTGTGACAGGATCACGGCTAGAAGCGAGCAACCAACTCGCAGATAAAACTGCACTGAACAACTTTTTTTGTTTTTCATTGTCCAGAGTAACCGCCGGCACCCCCATGTTCACAGACCATCTAAGCCCTTCTGAAGTTGTTTCCTTGAAAGTATCACCCACGGCCCAACCCACGGTAACCCTCAATATCAGAGCCACAAATGCAGTAGCCAAAATTTCTGGGCTTAGTCCGTTAGCCTGCCGGTCGGTCAAATCTAAAAAATCTAACCCCATCAGTTGCGTTTTGATGCCTGTAATTTTCTCAAATCCCTGTTGTCGTTCGAGACTGAAAGCTCTCGTTTTTTGCGAAAAGTATATGCACGTAGCCCATAGGTGCGGGTGATTATCAGCTCTAAAACATTCAGGTACGGGGAGTGCAGCAGAAACTCCTCCCATCACATGGGGCAACTGAACTACGATTTTTGTTGAACTCGTTCCAAAATCAAAACCTATGACTGCGCTCGTTAAGTTATTCTTGTCAATCGGGTAAAATCCGGTGTGAGACCTTTCGACGTAATTTTTCAGGATTTGAACCGACGCGGTATCATGCTCTTCTTCCGCCATAGAGGGGGGTGAATTAAGATGTCCGTTTCTTAGCTTCTGATGTAGCTCTTCGACGGGGTCCTTCTCGGGTTCTTTCGCTGTCCAAGTCTTCGTGGGTTTGTATGTATATTGATTATACCTGAATGCATAGGCCACTTCTCTTGAGAGTGGATCCAGTTTATTTGTCATATCATGGTAAACCCTTTCTACAGGTCCATTTTGGTTTTTGTATTCAGCCTCTAAATTCTTTTGCTTTTGCCGTTCACTTATGCGTCTTTCCTGTGAATTTTTTGAAGTTCTCTTTGTTTTTGATTTGTTCGATGAAAATGTTACTTTGCGCCTTTTCACGCCAGCTCTTGGGCCCAATATTTCATTTCCGTTACCCTGTGATTGACTTCCGCGTTGTTTGAGATTTTTGCGAACCTCGTCTGCACCTTTTGCTTTTAGCATGTCACCTAACTTTGCGGTGTTTCCTAACTCTTTAATGCCCGTATATCCTTTCTTTGGAAGTTTTTTCCGGGTCATTTAGGCAACCTCGGCATAAATGAGAGTTACATCCTCATATTCAGAACTAAAATTACGTGACCTTATTATTTGTTCTCGTCTTGTCTCAAAGCGGAGGTTAATTTTTTCCAGTTTATTGATCTGAACCTGTTTTAAACCTACATTGTTATTCCGTTCATACTGGTCAATTAATTGGTTAAGCCGGCCTACTTGTTTTGCATGGTGTCTCTCCAACGTGTTTGATTGCACGTCTGCCTTGTCGTCGTTTTCAGCCCGCCTAACCTCGCAAAAGTTATCGTAGTCTTGTTGCGCTTCGTTGATTAATTCGTTGGCAGTTTCCAAAACCTCTCCTTTGTCGATAGTCTTACCGACATTGGGAATGTGAAGACCTTTGTTGATTAGTTCTGTGGTAAATAACTCTGCCATTTCGTCGGGATACCTGTCGCCGGTATCGACGGAAGCCAACTTGTAGGATAACTTTTCGAGGCGCTGGGCTCCATCGGTTGTCCATTTTGAAACAGCGGTTAAATAACACCCTATATCCGGCGGTTCTTTGAGGTGGAGATCATTTAATTGAACTCGAACAGCTGCTGCCGGTCGCACATTTGGACTATCATTTTCCTCAAATTTTTGGGATGCAAATCGGAGTAGCGGGTGAGCTTGATTCAGCACTTCAAAATTTCGATGAACTGATCTTTCAATAATTTTTCCAAACTTGAACCGGTGCTCCCCAAATTCTGTAAGTCGGGTCTTCGAATTCATATTTCTTGTCGATAAGTATTCGGAAAAATCTTTTCGCAGGTCATTATCCATCGAGATGGTGTACTCTGAAGCATCCTCAACAGATTTTGAAATATGGGAAGTTGGATAAAAGTTGCCCAGAAAACCAGACAAATAGTTTTCCAGATCCGTGTCGGAGATCCAGCGGTTAAGGCTGTTAGCTGCCTGGACTTGCCTTAAGATGTAGTCGCCATGAGCAATGAGGCCAGCTGCTTCCTCCTCTAATTCTTCCTCATGGGCTCTTCTTTGTTCAATCGCGAGGGCTGCCTGGTCTATTACCCTCTTTTCTTCTTCTTCGGTGTATTCTCCTGATATCAGTTTTATGGTTAATTTGCGGATTTCATCCCCTAGCACCGCCTCAAATTCGCCCAACGTATTTTTGATTAAATTTAACCGCATGTAGAGGCGTTCATATATCCTTTCATCTATGGTATTTTTGTGCAGAAAATTAACGATCGTTACTGTCTTCGATACCTGCCCAAAACGATCGATTCTGCCAATCCGTTGTTCGATGCGCATTGGGTTCCATGGCAGGTCATAATTAAACAGAACTTTGCAAAACTGTAGGTCTAAACCCTCGCTTCCTATTTCCGAGGAAAGGAAAATTACCGATCCTCTGCTCGCTCTAAATTTATCGATAACTTCATGTCGATTGTCGATGCCACCGTGCATGATGAGACAATCGTGACTATCTTGCGTAAGTCTCTTTTGAAGGTAGCCAAGTGTCGATTTAAACGTCGAAAAAACTATGACTTTTTCTTCCATGGTGCGATATTCATCCAGTATTTCCTTAAGCGAAGCGTATTTGGTATCAGAATTCTCTGCTTCAGAAATATTGATATCTGCCGTTCGTTCACTTAATAACGCAGTCAGTGGGCGTTCTTCCTTTTTGTGCAATAAATTTAGGGATTGGTCATCGTCGCCGTCTTCGCTGTCACTAAAGAACCCAAGCTTTGACCGCCAGTGTGCTAGTGCGGCTGGAATTGAGGAGCTAAGCATACGCTGCGGCATGGCAAGCAGAAACCTCTGATTAATCTGCTTTTTTGAGGCGTATCCCGCAACAAGTTCTGATACGGTATTGTAAAGATCTTCTTCCAAAGGTGACATCTCGATGGGATGGTCACTCACTTGACGGGTGATCCGCAGTGCATCCACGTCCCGGCGACGTGTCCTTGTTAGAATGTCAGATAGCAAATTAGCTTTTTCAAGATCGCTAGCCATCTCCACCCGTGCATTGTGGGTTAATTTGCAGTCGTCTCCTATATTCTTTGCTTTTTCGATCAGGATTTCCAGTTGCCTATTACCGGATAGAAGTTGGGTTGCCGCCGCAATTTCAAGTTTACCAACGATTTCGTTAGATGTTATCCCTTCATTCAAGAGGGCGTTTTTTGCTTCTATAATAAATTGGTTATCCCTGATCAGCTCCTCAAACTCTTCCATGTTTTCGAATCTTTCGGGAGCAAGCAGTCTGAGTTGGTTGAAGAGATCCATACTTTTTAAATGAATCGGTGTTGCCGATAAGAACACGGCATAATCGGATACAGAACGAAAGTGCATACCAAGATCGTGTTGGACACTCTCTTCATTTTTCAGGTGATGGGACTCGTCGATAATGAGTAAATTGAATAATGGTTCCCCTCCTCCCTCACGATCAATAAAGCGCATAAGTTTATCCGCCTTACTCAGTTCATTATCAGGTTTATCGTGCCAATCCTTTCTAGGCCGAACATTTTGGATACCACTGATTAAAACCTGGCTACGATTATTTCCTGCGGTTCTGGTTAAAATTGATAGAAGATCTTCGGCATCAACGATCCTGGCGTCTAATCCAAATTTTTCTGAGAGCTCTGCCTCCCATTTTCTTCGGAGCGAGTTTGGGCACAACACCATGAGGCGATCAAAGTCAAATCGGGCTCTTAGCTCTGTCCAAATTAATCCCGCTTCAATTGTTTTACCTAACCCTACTTCGTCGGCAATAAATAAGCTGCCAGAGGAGTTATTTAGCATTTTAAGGACAGGTTTATACTGGTGCGCGTAATAGTCAGTATTTGTGGCCTCCATGCTGTAGATTAGATCGGCCATTTTACCATTCATTTTTATGTGAATAAGCCTATTTCTTATATCCTCGATAGCAACAAATTTATCTTCTTTGATATGATCAATGGGTCCGGAGCTTTCTGGTGGGATTTCGAGTTCTTCGATAGGGATCCACGCGACCCCAGAAATAAAGAACCTGACCTTCTGAAGCGTTCGACCCCCGGCTGCTACCCTTGTTTCCTCCATGGTTTGCCCATATTTACCTGGATCTCTTTTTTTTCGAACGATTGTGCCGGCCGGGAAGGGGTCCATGATCCTTTACAACTCCTATTCCATTAGTCTGTTGTTGGCATCTAAATGCGCATGAAGGGGCGTCTGAAAACAAGGTGGCGACTTTTTGGCAACTGGAACGACATAGTACATCAGTAGACCCAACAAAGAGGCTCTTGGATTAGGGGGCGCCAGCCCAAAAAGCGTCATTTCGGTAATTAGCTTCCAGATTGAGGCTACAAAAAGTTACCCAAATTAATTTATTACCTATGGGACCCTAATTCTATAAAAAATAAAAGTTGTGACCAATTCATCCAGAACGCGAATATAAAAAATGTCTGGTTTCTGCCATTTTCGGTTAAATCTTCGCATGTAGGGAGGGCCCCAATAAACTCTAGATTTCTGTGCTGCCCGCTTTATTTTTTGGTGATTATCAATCGTCTAAGCCGTTATCCTTTAACACCTGGTCTTCTATCAGGCCCAGTTTAATTAAACGACTTTTAACACCACCTTGTTGGCGTTGTATAGTTTTTGCAATTTCGAAGATAGATTTTTCCTGTTCGAAAAGCCGGATCAACTCTCGTTCTTCATCAGGCGTCCATCTAACGTATGCCTTCGGGTGGTCTTCGCGGATTTTGGTCAGATCAAATTGTTTATTTTCCTCGTTCATGCCTGAGACGGGCGGTTTATCGGTTTTAGAGGCTGTGGGAATCGGATTGGAAGTAGAGGCTTTGCTAATTTTATTATGTATATAATTGGTTCCTTCTATATCAAATCGGTTGTGTTTGAGCAGGTTGGTGGCCTTCATTTTCTGGTTTTTTGTTAATTTTGAGTAATCATTGTTCTTTTTGCCAAGCCCGGTAATTACATCATTAATTCTTTTGGTTGTGACGCCTTTGCCATAACCTTTTGGAGGCGGATATCCCATCCAGTTGCATATATTCAGTAATGACCAGTCGGGAGGGTCATGGAATTTACGAAATGATTCATAGTGATTTTTATTTATCCACCTTTTTACCTGTTGGTGTATGTTGAGATATTCGACGTCAATTGGCCGGTCGATGGCAGACTCAATTACTTCTAAATCATGCATGGTAAATCCGGCGAGAGGAGTAGAACGCTCTCTGCAGATCTGGATGAGCTGCTCGCAGGCCTCCTGAAGAGGGGTAAAGGTCAGGTTGTAACCTTTCCTGAATAGTAACGGCTTAAGTCTCGCATCCAGGACCACCTGTTTGACTTTTCCGTCAATACCAATACCCAAAAGAAATTGTTCGTTGTTTAGGTTCCCCTCGAAGTCAATGAATAAAGGTAATTGGGTCATTTAAAGAAAATGTCTCAACATCGTATAACGGAAGTCCTTATAGGCTGCGTTAACTCCCGTATGTGAATCTCTAAATTAGTGTAACAGATATTTTATCGTATTGTTCATATGCAAATTTATTTCGTCACGGAGTGTTATACTTGCGAGCTATGCGTTATCTTTTCATTCTATGAACTAGTTTATGGCAGTTTTCTCACCTTTAATTTCTGCTAATTCTAGGTGTGGATCCAAATTCAGAAGAGTATCTGATATTCTTTCAAAGACGGTCTGGGCAGTTTCCAGACTATCCATTCCGTATACGACTATTTTTAATGCCATTTTCATGTCGTTCGGGTTAGTTGTTTCTTTTGAAACACCCATAGTAAATTCCACTCCACCTATCTCCATGTTGTTACCCTACCTTTCATTGGTGTTTGACTGGACTGTCGTTTGCCCATCTGATTTCCCATTGATCCATCCTTTGCCGTCACATTTTGGACAGCCGTTGTTAATTCCGCCATCACCGCAGCATCTATCGCATATGCCCGTTGCGGATCGGGGGGGAGATCTAAAGTAGCGATCCTGCTGAAACATGTAGTGTTCCCATGCTTTCTCATAAATATTTGTGGGTATTGGTTTCTCGCCAATAGCATACTTAATAAACTGGCGTTCGTTATCAGAGATGGGATAACGTTGAGCTTCTCCATTAATCAGTTTCAACATTCTTGGCATATATGTTTCCAAGGTCTTTCGAATGTCTTCCTGGTCGTACCTAACTATAAATACGTGATTCATTGTTTATTCCTTTCTGGAAATTGCCGCAGGGATTATTCCCTGGTAGTGCTCAGGGGAAAATAACACCAAAAAAAAACTAAGGGAGACATAAAATAATAAATAGGAGAGACATTTATAACTATTTGATTAGACATTAAAATCCATTTATTGTAACAATGGTGATGAAAATGTCTCCCAAATATACTAGTATACTCATCCAAACTGGTAATACTCGTTTAGGGTGGGACATTTTCCGGGAAATTTCACAAAAGGCATTTGTCTCATGACCGACACCAGTCACGAAAAACAATCACTAACATCAGGAATGGCAGCGAAATGGGATCCAAGTGTTATGCGCCACGGATACACTGCACTCCCCAATTTGCTTTTTGACTACATTGCGCTTCTCGAGATCACACCCGGAGAACAGGCTGTTTTGTTCAATTTACTTCGCTACTGGTACAGACATTCTGAAAAGCCCAACACTTCAAAGAAAAGAATAGCCGACTCTATTGGTATTTCTACCCGTCAGGTCCAACGAAACCTTAGGAAACTTGAAGCTAAAAATATTATCGAGATTGCCGCCAACCCAGATGGCGTTCGTTCAACCAACCGATTTTCGTTTGATGGTCTGAAAAATAAGCTAATAACAATTGGCGAAGCGCATAGAAAGGAAGAAAAAATAGAAAATTGGGACAGACACAACAGGGTGGTCACAAAACTCCTGGAGAAGGGTCTTTGATAGATTCGACTATCTTCCTGAACCCCTGGGTTTTGTTTTTCGTGGTCCATTAAATAATTACAGATTATTTGTTTTCTGATATATTCAGTGACCCATTAGTATCTTGCTAGTTAACGTATTAGGAAACTCCAATACTATCTCACGGATAGTGTTTTCTAGTTCTTGAAAGTTCCATCGGATGGCAAATATTGTTGAGTTAAAAGGCAATATATTCGACAGTTCCAGCCAAGTGATTGTTAATACGGTGAATTGCGCTGGTGTAATGGGTAGGGGCATTGCTTTTGAATTCAAACACAGATTTCCTGAAATGTTTAGGGCATATAAAAATGTTTGTGAACAGGGTCTTTTAATCCCGGGTAAACTCTTATTATGGACACAGAGTAATCCTTGGATATTAAATTTTCCCACCAAAAATCATTGGAAATATCCATCCAAGCTTGCTTACATAGATGCTGGCCTTAAAAAATTTATTTCCACATATTCTCAAAAGCAAATTTCATCGATATCTTTTCCATTATTGGGGACGAGCCACGGTGGATTGCTATGGGAGGATGTTCGCACTCTAATGTATAAATATTTGGAGGAGGCACCTAACCTGGTCGTTGAAATTTATCACTTTGATGCAAGTGCCGAAGACACTCTTTTTACGCAACTATTTGAGAAAACGCGAAACGTTGAACCGGTAGAATTTGGTAGAACAAATAATATTAGTGCAAAACAAGCCGATATTATCATAGACGCGACACATTCTGGAAGATGCAAAAGGATGATGGATTTTGCAGAATTAAACGGCATTGGACCTGTAGCACTTGATAAAATATTTAACTTTGCAAAGGGAAACGATCAAAGTGTCACTGCGGACGTCGATGCTCAATTGCGTTTATTATAATGGTTCAAGCGCCTCTAGATCGCACTGAAATTGTCGAATATTTAAACAGGAACTCGATTTCACGGGTTTACTATATGTCACCGTTAAAATCTATCGATAAATTTTTGGATTATGGATTGTTGTCAAAAAACAATATTGGTCAATTACCGTCATTACGGAGTGTTAGTTTTGCGGATGAAGCAGTCCAGGAAAGAAGGCACAATGTTTCGGGAACAACTTCCGCAGGTAAAATTAGAGGTGCTCACGATATGGTACCTTTCTATTTTACAACCAGGAACCCGACATCCTTTAAATTGAAGTCAGAACACATACTGCATAAAATGGTATTCTGGTCGGTGAAAATTGAATTTCTGCTTGAACCTGAAATCGAATTCTTTTTTTCGGATGGAAACCTTGGTTCTACAAGTACTGAGGTGTTTTTTCATCAGAGTGATATGCATAAGCTTCCGCTAGATGTCATCAATGCGGAGTACTGGATCGATCACGTTGAAGGCAAGCGCAAACGAAATGCTGAGTTACTCGTCTACGGGTCCGTATCTATCGATTATATTGAATGTCTCTATTGTCAGTCTGAAGAAATAAAGAGATATATTTTGGAAAGAAATAAAACTCGCGCATATATTCGTCAACGAAAACCCATAGAAGCAAATATGCAACTCTATTTTACCTAATCTCGAAACATATTATTCGTCGTATCTACCAGCTTCATAGAGGGGGCGCCTGAGCACAAAGTCGATATCGGGAGGTTTGCGCGGGTTGTTTAAAGAAAATGTCTCAACATTGTATAACGGAAGTCCTTATAGGCGGCATTAACTCCCGCCTTAAAGGCACTTTCATCTCCGACGATGACGACGTGGGCCTTGGCCCTTGTTATTGCGGTATAGAGGAGGTTCCTTCCCAGCATGAATTGATGGGATCTGGCGATCGGAATTATGACGGCCGGATACTGTGATCCCTGTGATTTATGGATTGAAATCGCGTAGGCAGGCTCGAGTGCCTCCAAACTCTCTTTATCGTAGAGGACATCCTTCGTGGCGTATGAAACAAAGACCTCTCCTTTGTTTCCTCCTCTTAAAATTATTCCGATATCGCCATTCC
>Ga0315339_1000769_pt1 | contig 34840 bp, 37 predicted proteins | sample ASW17metaG_FD_204514 | JGI IMG/M metagenome (GOLD analysis project Ga0315339, IMG submission 204514) | Ammonia-oxidizing marine archaeal communities from Pacific Ocean, United States - ASW #17 | ecosystem: Environmental > Aquatic > Marine > Oceanic | place: USA: California | collected 2016-12-05 | reverse complement strand
TATTAATTGAATTCTTTTTATTTTTTCTAATAAATTTAATTTTTTATTTATTTTTTCAATTACATTTTTTATTTTTTCTTTTTCTTTTAAATAGTCTTTACTGGGCACTATCAAAGCAACCAAATAATTTTTTTTATCTCCGTAAACCATACATTGATCAATTTCTGGCTCATTTGTAATCATGTTTTCAATTTTAGCTGGTGAAATATTATCACCTCCGGCACTTACAATAATATCTTTTTTTCTATCAGTAATTTTTAGATAACCATCTTCCGGATCTATTTCTCCTATATCACCTGTATAAAACCATCCATCAATAATTACTTTATTTGTTTCTTCTTTGTTGTTCCAATATCCCAACATTACATTTTCACCTTTAACTAAAATTTCTCCATCATCAGCAATCTTAACTTGGTTTCCTTTAAAAGGAGGACCAACAGTTTCTACTTTTATCTTATGTATAGGATTACAACTTACTACTGGCGATGTTTCTGTTAATCCATAACCTTGAAGCGTAGGTAATCCTACAGAATTTAAAAATTCTCCTATTTCTTTGTCTAGAGCACCTCCACCAGAAACAAAAGCTTTTAAATTGCCCCCAAACTGCTTTTTTATTTTTTTTCTAACTAATACTTCAACTATTAAATTTACTATTTTTTCAGAATAGGTCATTTTTTGATTTAACAATTTTTTCTTACCTAGTCGAAGAGTTGAATCAATTAATTTAGCTTTAAAACCTGTTTGCTTTTTTAAATTAATATTAATTTTGTTATAAAGATTTTGATAAAATCTTGGAACAGCTGTCATAATTGTAGGTTTTGCTTCAGATATATTTTCTAAAAGTTTTTCTATTTTTTCAGCATAAAAAACTTTTGCTCCCACAGCTATCTGAGCAAATTGCACACAGTGTTCGTAGGAATGAGAAAGAGGGAGCCAAGTTAAAAATACTGGTCTTGAATTAATTAATGGCTTCAAAATTTCACAAGCTCCAACAAGATTATTTAAAATACCCCCATGACTCAATATTACCCCTTTTGGATTTCCTCCAGTTCCTGAAGTATAAATTATACAAGCAGGTGAAGTTCTTTTTAATTTATTATTTTGAATTTGATCTTCTTCTAATAAATTATTTTTTAATATTGTATCAAAGTCTAAATATTTTTCTTTGCCAATTAAATTTAAATTATTAATAACTTTATTAACTTCATCTAATGTAATAACTCTTTTAATAAAATTTTTTTCATTAATAGTATTGCTTAATTTTCTGAGCATTTCATTATTTGAAACTATAACTACGCTAGGTTCACAATCTTCAATTAAGTACTTATAATCTTCTTCTGTATAAGTTGTATATGCTGGTACTGTAATTCCACCAGATAACATGATGGCTAGATCAGAAATAAACCACTCAGGTCTATTCTCTGACACTAAAAGACATCTGTCACCTTCTTTTATGTTTTCTTTTATTGTTTTTGATAATTTTAGAATATTTTTTTGTGTTTCTTCCCATGTATATGTTTTTTTGTTATTTGGATTTAACCATTGCAAAAAAATACTTTTTTTATTTTGTTTATCTGCTTGATAAAAAAATAATTCAATTAAACTGTTTAAATTATCTAAATTCATAGTCTTTTGGTGGGCGAAGAGAGAATCGAACTCTCACTTCTTGCGAAACACGATTTTGAGTCGTGCGCGTCTACCAGTTCCGCCATTCGCCCTTTTATTATTAATTAATATTTTAAATAGTATAAGAACTAAAATTATAATAAAACCAAAAAATGTTTAAAACTCTTTACAAAAAATGTTTAGACTTAGCTGCTCATAAAAGTTCAAATTTTTTTTTAGGTGTTGTTTCATTTGTAGAAAGTTCTTTTTTTCCCATACCACCTGATGCCATGATTATCCCTATGGTGATAGCTAATAAGAAAAATTACTTAAAAATCTTTTTAATAGCCTCAATATTTTCGGTCTTAGGAGGTGTTTTTGGCTATATGCTTGGTGCCATCTTTTTAGATACGGCAATGAATATAATTGAATTTTATGGATATGAAAAAAAAGTCATTAGTATAAAAAATAACTTATCTCAAGGTGAGGGTTTTCTTGCTTGGTTAAGTATCCTTTTTTTAGCTGGCTTTACTCCTCTGCCATATAAAGCATTCACTATCGCAAGTGGATTGATTGGTTTTAACATATTGGTCTTTATAATAGTGAGTTTGATCTCAAGAAGTCTAAGATTTTTTCTTATCTCATATCTATCTTATAGATTTGGTGATTTATTTACAGAATTCATGATTAAACACGGATCAAAATGGTTTACCGTTTTGGGTTTATTAATAGTTTTAATATTTTTTATCATACTTATAATTTTAAAATTTAATGCTTAATTTAAACAAAAAAAATTTTTTTATACTTACTTTTTTAATAAGTTTGTTTACATTAATTTCTGCTTACTTCATTGAATATGTTTTAGGTCACCAACCATGTAATCTATGTTTGATTGAAAGAATACCTTATATGGGAGCCTTAATTATAATCATAATTAACTACAAATTTAATCATTTGGAAAAGTATTTGATACTTTTATTGGTTTTCATTTTTTTAACTAGCTCACTAATATCTTTATATCACTTAGGTATTGAGCAAGGTTTTATTACTGAGTCTCTTGTCTGTGATCTAAAAAATAGTTCAAAAATCTTATCTAAAGAGGAAATATTACAACAATTGCAACAAAAAATTGTCAGCTGCAAAGATGTAACATTCAAAATTTTTGGTTTTTCACTTACAACATTAAATATAATAATATCTTTATTAATAACGATAGTTTTTACTAAAATATATTTTTCGTATGACAAAAATTAATAAGAAAAAAATAGAAGAATTTATAAGAGTGGACCATGCTGGTGAACGTGGTGCTATAAAAATATATGAAGGTCAATTACTGGCTCTTAATACTTTTATAAAAGATGATAATTTAAAAAAAACAATTGAAGAGATGAAGGAACATGAAAAAGAACATTGTGACTATTTTGAAAATGAAATTAAAAAAAGAAATATTAACCCAACTAAACTATTGCCTCTTTGGGATTTAATGGGTGTAGGACTAGGTTTTGGTTCAACTATATTGGGCAAAAAAGCAGCAATGCTTTGTACGGCATCTGTTGAAGAAGTAATAGATGAACACTATTTAAATCAAATTAAACAACTTGGCAACGATGAAAAAAACCTTAAGAAAAAAATAGTAAAATTTAGAGAAGATGAATTAAAACACAAAGATATTGCCTATGAAAAAGGAGCAACCAAAAAAGGTGTTTATTCAATACTAGATAAAGTAATTAAAACAGGCTCAAAAATTGCAATAAATATTTCTGAAAAGATTTAAGACTCTAACTCCACATCCCAATATAGATAATCCATCCAACTTTTATGTAAAAAATTAGGAGGAAAGTTTTTACCATTTTTATGTAAATCTTCTGTTGATGGTCGATATGGATTTTGATTTAATTGCATATCTGAGTATTTTAATAACTTTCCACCTTTCTTAACATTACATGAAGAGCAAGCAGTAACAACATTGTCCCAATTGGTTTCACCACCCTTGGATCTAGGTAGAAGATGATCAAAAGTGAGCTCTTCATTACTTCCACAATATTGACAAGAAAATTTGTCCCTCAAAAAAACATTAAATCTCGTAAAGCTTGGTTTTGTTTGCGGCACAATATAATCTTTTAAGGCAATAACACTGGGTAATTGCATACTAAATGAGGGGCTTCTTATCGTTCTATCATAATTACTAACAATAATTACTCTATCAAGAAAAACTGACTTAACAGTATCCTGCCAAGACCATAAAGATAAAGGATAGTAGCTTAATGGTCTATAATCAGCATTAAGAACTAATGCTGGGCACTTTTGTAATGAAACATTTTGCTCAAAAAAATCATTCATGAATTAATGTTAACTCAGTTAAAGAATTTTTTCAATAACAAGAGACGTTATATTTTTTTTAAAATATAATTAAGTGCTGTACTTGAAGCTTTCATAGGAATATGATGATCACAATCTTTAATTAAAAGTGTTTCAACCTCAACACTATTTCTAATTAAAAAATCTTTTGCTTCTAATAAATGTATTGAAGGTACAACCTGATCAACATCACCATGTATTAATAGAGTATCTGTTGAATTATTTATTCTTTCTTTTAAATTATTTTGATCAATAATTTTTCCTGAAAAACCTACAATACATAAAAATTTTTCCTTTGAAGTAAGACCAACATTTAATGACATCATGCATCCCTGACTAAATCCAGATAAACAAATTTGATTATGTGTTAAATTAAATTCTTTTTTGATTTCTTCAATAAATTGTTTAATCTTATTTTCTGCTTTGATTGATTGATTCAATATATAATTAGGATCCTCTTTACTTAAATCAAACCATTGATAACCTGCAGGGTTTACAACACATGCCTCATGTCCATTTGGACATATAAACACGGTATTAGGCATGTGTCTCTTCCAGTTTAAAGACAACATGCTTATATCTTTTCCATCTCCTCCATATCCATGAAATAAAATCACTGCATTTTTTATCTCAAGTCCATTTTCTGGTTTAATTATTATTGAGTCTAGGCAAAATGTCATAGTTAACTTATTATGTTTTTTATTTCAAAAAACAATCTACAATATTTAAATGGTTTCAGGAATATTTGTTAAAATCTTATCAATAGTACTTTTGATATTGGTTGCTGTAGTGCTAATTCTAGGAATTGGAACTCTTTTTAAAGGTGGAGAAACTAGCAAAAAATATTCAAATAAATTAATGCAAATGAGAGTTCTACTTCAATTTTTAGCTATACTAGTTCTTGTAGGCTTTGCTTATTTTTTTAAAAATTAATTGTACGTTTTTAGCCAATCAATAAATTTTTTATCATCAAAATCAATCGAACCAATTATTTTTGCAAATTCTTGACCATTTTTGTCAATTAAAATTGATGTTGGGACTCCGCGTAAAGAAAATTTTTTAGCAAGTGTTATTGGTGGATCAAAATATGGTTCAAAATTTTTTATATTAAGATCTTCAAAAAACTTGTTAACTTTATTTTTATTTTCTTTTCCAATATTTATTGCAAAAACTTTTAAATTAATTAGCATTGAATCAACTAGGAGCCTATCTAATGATGGCATCTCTTCTTTGCATGGTTCACACCAAGTTGCCCAAAAATTTAATATGATTAAATTTCCATCAAAATTTTTAATGTTAATTTTATTATCTTTTTTGTCTAAAAAAATAACATTATCATGTGTTTTAGGGTTTTTATGAATAACTATATTTTTTATTTCAGATACGTCGTTAGCAAAGACATTTGTAATCAAAAAAGTAAATAATATTAAAAATCTCATGGTAAATAGGTATAATTAAATATCATGGCAAAAAATAAAAACAACCAGGCAATATGGAACACACGTATTAAAAAAAGTGCTTCCACTTTGTTTCAGAAAGTAGGTAATTCCATTGATATAGACAAGCGTCTTTACAAGGAAGATATTCGTGGGTCAATTACTCATGTAGAAATGTTATTTAAACAAAAAATAATTTCTTTTAAAATCAAAAATAAAATTGTCTACGGTCTAAACAAAATAGAAAAGGAAATATCTAATAAAAAGTTTGAATTTAATAAAAAATATGAGGACATTCATATGAATATTGAAAAAAGACTTTTTCAAATAATTGGTGAGGAGGCTGGTTATGTTCACACAGCAAGATCAAGAAATGATCAAGTGATTACAGATTTTAAGATTTGGATGAGATCAGCTACAAAAGAGATTAATGTTTTAATAGATAAAATTATTAAGAGCACATTAAAACTAGCTGAAAAAAATATAGACACTATTATGCCTGGTTTTACACATCTCAAAAATGCTCAAGCTATTTCATTTGCTCATTATCTAATGGCTTATGTCGAAATGTTTAATAGAGACAAAAAAAGATTTAATAATAATTTAGATAGCTTAGATGAAAATCCATTAGGAGTTGCTGCTTTAACAGGTACTTCTTTTAATATAGATAGAAATTATACAAGTAAAAAACTTGGTTTTAAAAGACCAACAAATAATTCAATTGATACTGTTTCAGATAGAGATTTTGTTTTAGATTTTTTGTATAGTGTATCTGTATGCTCTATGCACATTTCAAGAATTTCTGAAGAACTAATTATTTGGAGCTCAGATGGATTTGGGCTATTAAATTTATCAGACAAAGTAGTAACAGGTTCGTCCATAATGCCACAAAAGAAAAACCCTGATTTTCTAGAATATTTAAGAGGAAAGTCTGGGAGCAGTTATGGAAATTTATTCTCTATGCTTACAATTTTAAAAGGGTTGCCATTGTCTTATTTTAAAGACCTTCAGGATGATAAGGAAATTGTTTTTAAATCTAATGACATTTTAACAAATAGTCTAAAGATTTTTGATGAAATACTTAAAAATTCTAGCCCTAATAAAAAAAGGATGCTTGAGCTTGCTAATACAGGCTACATTACCGCGACGGACCTCGCAGACTATCTTGTAAAAAACCACTCAATGTCATTTAGAAAAGCTTATCAAAAGACGGCTGCTGTTGTTAATTTAGCTGAAAAGAAAAAAAAGAAACTTGATGAGTTAAGCTTAGAAGAGTTAAAAAAAATTGAGCCTAAATTAACTGGCAATGTTTTAAAGGTCTTTGATTTAACGAATTCTGTAAATTCTAAAAAATCTTATGGAGGAACAGCTTTTGATAATATCAAAAAAATGATAATAAAATATAAGAAACAAAAATGATTAAAAAAATTATCTTTACCTTTTTACTTGGCTGTTTATTGGTCTCTTGTGGAAAAAAAGGAGATCCTGAATACAAAGATCCAAAACAAAAAGCTGAAATGATAAAAATCCTTACTAATAAGGCTTAATGAAATATATCAAAAAAACACTAACAATTGATAAAGTAAAAGTACAAGATATTGCTAAAAAATTTGATACACCAACTTATTGTTATTCTTATAATCAGTTAAAAAAAAATATTAATAACTTTAAAAAAAATTTTAAATCTTTTTCACCATTAATCTGTTTTGCAATTAAATCTAATACGAATGTAAATTTGATTAGAGAAGTCAAAAAATTTGGTTTAGGAGCAGATGTTGTATCAATGGGAGAACTCATGATGGCTCTTAAAGCTGGTATTAATCCAAAAAAAATAGTCTTTTCGGGTGTAGGCAAAACATCAAAGGAAATAGCTTATGCTATTGATAAAAAAATATTATTAATAAATGCTGAATCTAAAAGTGAAATAAAAGAAATTGATAGAATAGCAAAAATTAAAAAAAAAAAAGTGCAAATTGGTATTAGATTAAATCCAAATACAAATGCAAAAACTTTAAGTCAAATTTCAACTGGTAAAAAAGAAAATAAGTTTGGTGTAAATGAAAAAACATTTTTAGAGCTTGTTAGTTATTGCATAGGTTCAAGAAATATTAGTCTAAAATGTTTAAGTGTTCATATTGGAAGTCAAATTTTAGACCATAAACCTTATGAAAAAATGCTTAATGTGATTGATAAAATTATTGTTAAAACTAAACATAATTTTGAATTTATTGATTTAGGTGGCGGAATGGGAATTTCTTATGGTGATAATAATAAAAAACTTAATTATAACAAATACAATATTGCCATCAAAAAATTTTTAAAAAAACATTCTACAAAAATAATTTTTGAACCAGGCAGATCTATAGTCGGAAATATAGGTTTCTTAATATCTAAAGTTATTTACATTAAAGAAAATGACCAGAAAGATTTTGTTATACTAGATGCAGCTATGAATGATTTGATGAGACCTGCTTTATACGGAGCCAATCACAAAACATTGCCCTCAATCAAAACAAATCAAAAATCAAAAAAAATCTATGAATTTGTGGGCCCCATTTGTGAGAGTACAGACAAATTCGCATTATTAAAAAATTTTCAGAAATTAAATGAAAAAGATATTATTATGATGTGTGATGTTGGTGCATATGGGATGTCATTAAGCTCAAATTATAATGTTAGACCAAAACCAGCAGAACTACTGATTGAAGGATCAAAAATTAGAGTTATTAAAAAAAGACAAAAGCACAAAGATTTGATGTAGCTTTTGACAGGAATGATTAGAAACTTCATATTTTCAATATTCTTTTTTACTGGGATAATTGTTATTTCATTATTTTTTTTACCTGCTTTTTTTCTACCTCAAAAAGTTGTTTTATTTGGTGGTAAATTTATGGGTTATTGGACAAGCTTTTGTTTAAAGTTTTTTTTATCCACAAAAATAACAATCAAAGGTAAAGAAAATATTCTAAATAATGAAAATTTTTTTATTGCTGCATCTCATCAGTCAATGTTTGAAACGTTTTATCTTCAAACTATTTTCAATTCACCAGTTTTTATTTTAAAAAAAGAGCTACTTTTAATTCCAATTTTTGGTTGGTATCTTAAAAAAATTGGATCAATATCAATTAAAAGAAATAAAGTTACCAAAGATAACCTAGGATTCTTTGAAGACATTTCTAAAATAATTAATGAATCGAAAAGACCATTAATAATCTTTCCACAAGGTACCAGAGTTCTACCAGATGAAAGGCCTCCTTTTAAAAAAGGTGCATCAAGAATTTATGAAGAGTTAAAAATTTCTTGCCAACCCGTTGCCATTAACTCGGGTTATGTTTGGCCTAAAAAGGGTCTAAAACATAGCAATAAAGTAATAACTATTTCAATCTTAAAACCAATAATGGCAGGTCACTCGAAGAATGATTTTATCAAAATTTTAGAAAATAATATTTATGAAGAGCTTAATTTGTTAAACTAACCCTTCATAGGCATAACTACAAAAATACTATCAAAATCACCTGGATCTTTTATTAAAGCTGGTGAACCTGTGTCATTAAAAAATATTTCAACTCTTTCTCCATCTAATTGCGAAGCAACATCAATTAAGTATCTTGAGTTAAAACTTATTTCTAAATCATGATCAAATTTTACATTTAATGTTTCTTTACCATCGCCACTATTTGTATTGTTAACCGAAAGGTCTAGAATATCTTTTGATAAATTAAATTTAACACCATCTTTTTTATCCAAAGATACAGAGGCAACTCTATCAACTGAATTTAAAAATAATTTTAAATCTATTTCTAATTTTTTTTGATTATTTTTTGGTATCACCTGGATATAATTAGGAAATTTTCCATCAATGAGTTTTGAAATCAATATGCTATTATTTAATTCAAATTTTATTTTTGATTTAATATTAGATACTTTAACATCCCCATCATAGCTATCTAGCAATGAACATAATTGAAAAATAGTTTTTTTTGGTAATATAATTGGTTCAAAATCAATTTTTTGATCTAATCTTATTTTTGAAATGGACATTCGATGACTATCAGTCGCTACAGCCGTTAAATAATTCTTATCCTCAACTTCTGTCTGATGAAAATAAATCCCACTCAAATAATGTCTTGTTTCATCATTAGAAACTGAAAATTTACATTTATTTAATAGTTTTAAGAGCTGTTTAGATTTTATTATAAATTCATTTTGATTAAAATTTTCATCAGTTAATGGAAATTCTGTTGCACTAATACAATTTAAGTTAAATATAGATTTTTCAGACTCTACTTGCAATTTACTAACATCTGTCAAAGATAAATTAATTTTTTTACCAGAAGAGAATTTTCTTATAATATCATACATAATTGAAGAAGTTGTTGTTGTTCTTCCTTCTTCTAAAACTTCAACATTATTTAACTGATGAATAAATATTAAGTCTAAATCTGTGGCTGTAATTGTTAATTTAGAATTACTTGCATCTAATAAAATATTAGACAATATAGGTAGAGTACTTCTCTTTTCAATTACACCTTGGCAATAACTCAATGCCTGCTGAAGGTCTTGTTGATTTACGTTAAATTTCATTATCTTTATTATTATATAATATCTGATTTTTTAGTTTATTAATATTATCTACCATCTCAGGGTCTTTTTCTTTAATTTTTTCAATAGTTTTAACTGAATGTATTATAGTTGTATGATCCCTATTAGAGAACTCTCTTCCAATTTCTGGTAAAGATTTTGATGTTAAAATTTTTGTTAAATAAATGGCAGTTTGTCTTGGTCTAACAAGATATCTAGATCTTCTAGAAGAAAGCATTTCATTTTTACTAATTTTGAAGAATTTACAGACTGTTGTTTGAATTAAATCTATTGTTACTTTATTTTCAGCTAGATTTAATAAATCTTTCAAAACAACCTTGGTTTCAGCTAAATTTGGAACTTTATTGTAGATTCTAGAAAATGAAACTACTCTATTTATTGCTCCAACTAATTCTCTAACACTTGCTGTGATTTCGGTACTTATAAAATCTTGTATTTCTTTTGATACTTGTAGTTGATCTGCATATAAATTGTTTAATTCTTCAGTTTTCTTTTCAACAATTTTTTTTCTAAGCTCAAGATCTGGTTTTTGAATATCAACTACTAAACCACCTGAGAATCTAGATTTAATTCTATCTTGAATTCTTGATAATTTATTTGGCGCTCTGTCAGCTGATACAATTATTTGTGAACCTTTATCTAGTAGTGCGTTAAAAGTATGAAAAAATTCTTCCTGCATTGCTTCTTTGCCACTTATAAATTGGATATCATCAATTAATAAAATATCTGTATTTCTAAAATACTCCTTAAACTTAACCATATCATTAGCTTTGATTGATTTTACAAACTGATACATAAAACGCTCAGCGGAGATAAACATTACCTTATTATTTTTTTTAAGCTCAATTCCAATTGAATTTAACAGATGCGTCTTACCCATTCCAACACCTCCATAAATATAAAGCGGATTATAATGAGATATATTTTCTGAAACTTTTAATGAAGCTTCATAAGCAAGTTTATTACTTGAGCCAGTTATAAAGTTATCAAATCTTTTATTTGGATCTATTCGGTTATACTGCAGATAAGAATCTTTTATAAATGAAACATTTTCATTTCTATCAGGTAATTTTTCATTAACCTTAGTATCATCTATATTTTGATTTGTATTTTTGTCATCAATCTTAAATTCAATTCTAATAATATCTTTTTTATATAAACGAATAATCTGTAAAATTTGATCCAAGTATCTTGATGTAATCCAATCTCTAATAAATCTTGTTGGAATAGACAATAATAAATAATTATTAAATTCATCTACAAAAGTAATTTTTTTAAGCCAGCTTTCATAAACATCAAGTCCTAACTTATTTTTCATTTCAGATTGAACTAACTTCCAGTCAAAGTTTTCAGTCTTAAAACTGTCTATATTATTTATTTTTGTAGATTTATTCATAACGTGTAGGAAAATCCCAGTTAGAACGAAATTAAAAAATTTGCAACTACTTAATATTTTTTTTTAAAAAAAAATAAAATCTATGATTGTAGATTTTAATATAAAATCAAAAAATTTATTTTATTTCTTTAAATCTAAAAATTTTATTTTTAATCAAACACAGATTGAATCGTTTATAGATTGAATCATAAAATAATTTTTATTTACCAAAACTAGATATGGTAAAATTTAAAAAAATTCCCAATATATGATGTAAGTACTTGAGGTTGTTCTCTACAAACTTGTAGAATTATTAGATTTATATCACCGATATTTTTTTTGTTATTCTAGAAACATTTCTTGATGCATTTTGTTTCTTAATAATACCTGACTTTGCAATTTTCATCAGTTCTGAATTCAATTTGGGCAAGAATTTTAAAGCCTCGTCTTTTTTTTTATCATCAATCAAAAGGTTCATTTTCTTTAGAGCATTCCTAAATCTACTTTTTCTAGCTTTATTAACCGTTGTTTGCTTAGAAATTCTTCTAATTCTCTTAATTGCTGATTTTGTGTTTGCCATATCCGCAGGGGTATAGCTTGAGAATTTATGGTGGTCAATAAAATAATTGGCTATTTTTGACAAGAATCACAAAAAAAAGTTGATCTATTAGAGATTATTTTTTTTTTAATAAGATTAGAACATCCTAAATTTTTACACCGCTTTCCTTCTTGATGATAAACTTTAAATTCATTTTGAAACCCGCCTTTTAGTCCCGATATATCTTTAAAATCTCTAATACTAGATCCACCCTTACTAATGGCTTTAAGAAGAATTTTTTTACTATTAATTATAATTTTTTGACATTCTTTTTTACTTAATAATTTTACTTTTTTGAATGGATTAATTTTACTTAAAAATAAAATTTCACTAGCATAAATATTTCCTATCCCTGAAACAAATTTTTGATCTAGTAAAAAATTTTTTATATTCTTATTTTTTCTTTTAAAAAAATTATAAACATAAGTTAAATTAAAATTTTGATCAAAGGGTTCTGGACCTAAATGATTAAATCTTTTATTTAAATCTAGATTATTTTTAATTAATAGAAAAAAACCAAATCTTCTTGGATCATTATAAACAACTTTAAAATTATCAAAAATAAATTCTACGTGATTATGTTTTTTTGGTAAAAAAGGTGAATTATAAAAACTAGTATTTGTATGTTTGTTAATTTTTACATTATTTATAACATGAATTGTTCCTGACATTCCAAGGTGAATTAAACAATAATTATCTTGAGGCAAATAAATGATTAAATATTTGGAAAACCTTCCTACTTTAATTATTTTTTTATTCTGGAAATAGCTATTAAAATTAAAGGGAATTTTAAATCTTAAATTTCTATTTCGTATTATTACTTTTTTAACCTTTTTTTGTTTAATCTTTTTATTAAGAGACTGTCTTACAATTTCTACTTCTGGTAATTCTGGCATTTCACACTATATTGAATATATATTTTTTTTTATGCAACAATATCTTCAAAATAAAAAAGGGCTAGTAGAAGGTGTATTTGATCAGGTTTATAGTAAATACGACCTAATGAATGACTTTATGTCTCTAGGTGTTCATCGATTTTGGAAAAAAAGTCTAATAAATATGATGAACCCATCTTTAAATAAAAACTTTATTGATGTTGCTTGTGGCACTGGTGATATAGGTAAGCTTTATTTGGATAGTACTAACAAAGATAGTAAAATTACTTGTGTAGATCCCAACAAAGGAATGGTTGGCCAGGGTAAACAAAAACTTTCTAATTACAAAAATATTAAATGGATAATTTCTCCTGCAGAAAAACTACCTTTATTTGATAATACATTCGATTTTTATACTATTAGTTTTGGACTAAGAAACACAAAAAATTTAAATAAAGCTCTTTCTGAAGCTTACAGGGTTTTAAAACCTGGTGGACGCTACTTATGTTTAGAATTTTCCAAAATACAGAATTCAAATCTCAATTTTATCTATAAAAATTACTCAAAACTAATTCCAATTATTGGCCAATTTGTTGTTGGTGAAAAAGAACCTTATAAATATCTAGTTAAAAGTATAGAACAATTCATTAATCAAGAGGAATTAATTGAGCTTATGGAGGACAATAATTTTCAAAAATGCTCTTATAGAAATTTTTCAGGTGGGATTGTTTCAATTCATAGTGGATGGAAATATTGATGATCAAAAAACTTATAACTTTATTTAAGTTGGGAAGAAAAATTGCTAAATCAGATATATTGAGTATCGCCTCAAAATTTATAAAACCTCCTATTGCGATAACAATTTTATTTCAACTACTATCAATTTCATTTTCTAAAAAAGATCAACAAAACTTAAATACAAGTGAAGGTGAAAGACTCTCTAATTCTTTAGAGTCTATGGGCACCACTTTTATAAAACTTGGACAATTTTTAGCTACTAGACCTGACATTATTGGTGAAGAATTATCGGCCAAACTTGAAAATTTACAAGATCGTCTTCCACCTTTTTCTATCAGCAAAGCAAAAGAAATAATTAAAAAAGACCTCGGCGAAGAAACATATAATTCAATAATAGACTTAAGTGAACCTGTTGCAGCTGCATCAATTGCTCAAGTGCACAAAGCGCAAATTAATGACAATGGAACTATTAAAGATGTGGCAATAAAAATTTTAAGGCCAAATATTAAGAAAATATTTAATGAAGAAATTGATGCTATAATGTTATTTGCTTTTATTATTGAGACTTTTGCAAAAAAAACAAAAAGATTAAAAATTGTTGAAGTTGTATTTTTATTAAAAGAGATAACAAATCTTGAAATGGATTTAAGATTTGAAGCAGCTGCAGCCAATGAATATGCGGAAAATACTAAAAACGATGTAGGATTTAAAGTTCCACAAATTTATTGGAATTTTACAAGTGAAAATGTAATGACACTTGATTGGATTGATGGTGTATCCATAAGAGAGACTGAAGAATTAAAAAATAGAAATTTAGATACAAATAAAATTGCAGAGAATATTATTCAACATTTTTTAAGGCACGCAGTAAGGGATGGTTTTTTTCATGCAGATATGCATCAAGGAAATATTTTTATTGATAGTAGTGGTCAAATAGTCCCTATAGATTTTGGCATAATGGGTAGACTAGACAAGATTAGCAAAAGATTTTTAGCTGAAATTTTATATGGGTTTATACAAAGAGATTACAAGAAAGTTGCTGAAGTACATTTAGTGGCTGGATTAGTTCCAAATAATGTTCCAATTGATGATTTAGCTCAAGCCTTAAGATCAATAGGAGAACCTATATTTGGACAAACAGTTAAAGATATATCTGGTGGTAAGTTGCTAAAACAATTGTTTGATGTGACTGAAAAATTTAATATGCAAACTCAACCTCAGTTATTAATGTTACAAAAGACTATGGTTGTAGTTGAGGGAGTTGCGAGAAAATTAAATCCAGACACAAATATATGGACCACATCCAAACCTGTGCTTGAAAATTGGTTAAGAGAAACTAAAGATCCAATAAATACAATTACAGACACTTTAAACAATACATCGGAGGTTATTAAAAGATTACCAGAATTTCCTGAAATTATGGATAAAGCTAATCAAGCTTTAACATTTTTAGCTAGTGGTCAGATCCCACAAAACTCAAATTCTTATACTGTTTTAAATAATAAAAAATCTGAAATGACTGCTTTTAGAAACCAATCTATTATTGGCTTATTAGTTCTTGTAATTCTTGGGTTATTGGTATTTTAATTCGGCAAATGAAAAATCTATTAGACAAAAAAATTCTATATATAATTTGCGGTGGAATTTCTGCTTATAAAAGTCTTGAAACAATTAGACTTTTCAAAAAAAATGGAACAGAAATCAAAACAATATTAACCAACAGTGCTAAAGAATTCATAACACCTCTTTCAGTTGCATCTCTTTCACAAGAAAAAGTTTACAGTGATTTATTTAGTGTGGAAAATGAAACAGAAATGAATCATATTGCTCTATCAAGATGGGCAGATTTAATCTTAATTGCACCAGCTACAGCAAATACTATTTCAAAATTAGCTCAAGGAACAACTGATGATTTGGCATCAACCGTAGTACTTGCATCAGATAAAGAAATTTATTTAGCACCAGCAATGAATGTGAGGATGTGGGAACATCAATCTACTAAACAAAACTTAAAAAAACTAAAAAGTTTTGGTTACAAAATTATTGGTCCAGAAATTGGTGAAATGGCTTGCGGAGAATATGGTGAGGGAAAAATGTCTGATCCAAATAAAATTTTGTCTGAAATAGATAATTATTTTTTAAATCTAAAAAAGAATAAAAAATTAAAAGCACTAGTTACTGCTGGACCAACAAATGAATACATTGATCCCATCAGATTTATTACAAATAAGTCTAGTGGCAAGCAAGGCTACGAAATTGCTAAATCTTTATCTAAGAAAGGTTTTGATACAACTCTAATTTCTGGACCAACTAATTTAAAAATTGATAATGATATTAAGCTAATTGAAGTTGAAACAGCAGATGAAATGTTATTAGAAACTCAAAAAAACTTACCTACAAATGTGGCCGTTTTTTCTGCAGCAGTAGCTGATTTTAAAATCAATATAAAATATAAAAATAAAATTAAAAAAAAAGATTCTTTAAATTTAAATCTAGAAAAAAATGTAGATATATTAAATTATGTTTCTAATCACAATTCAATGAGACCAGATCTTGTTATAGGTTTTGCTGCTGAAACTAATGATGTGGAAAATAATGCTAAAAAAAAATTAAATAATAAAAATTGTGATTGGATTATTGCAAATGATGTGTCCAATAAAAAAATTGGCTTTAACTCTGATTTTAATGAAGTAACCATTCACTACAAAAGTGAAAAAAAAGAAAAACTTACATATAAAAAGAAATCTGAAATATCTGATGAAATAGTTGATAGAATAATTAATCAATTAAATTAATGACAAAAGTTCTTATAAAAAAACTAGATTCATCTGTTGAATTACCTACCTATAAAACTAATGGAGCATCAGGAATGGATTTAATGGCTTTTATAAATGAACCAATGACTTTAAAGCCACAAAAATCTTGTTTAGTTCCAACTGGTATTTCTGTTGCGTTCTCTAGTGATTTTGAGATTCAAATTAGACCAAGATCTGGTTTGGCTGCCAAAAACAATATTAGCGTTTTAAATACCCCAGGGACAATAGACAGCGATTATAGAGGTGAAATTAAAGTGATTCTTTATAATCATAGTGATAGTGATTTTTTAATAAATAATAAGGATAGAATTGCCCAAATGATTTTAGTTCCTGTTATTAAAATGAATTTAGAAGAAACTGATATTCTACCTGAAACAGTTAGAGGAGAGGGTGGATTTGGCTCAACTGGAAAATGAGTTCTAAATTAAGTAAAATTCAACTCGAAAAATATTCAAGACAAATTATTTTAAAAAATATTGGCATATTAGGTCAAAAAAAAATTCTTACCTCAAAAGTGTTAATAATTGGTATGGGGGGATTAGGTTGCCCTGTAGCTGAGTTTTTGACTAGATCTGGAATTGGATTAATAGGAATTGTGGATCATGATACGGTTGGCCTTTCAAATATTCATCGACAAACCTTATATAATGAAACAGACTTAGGAAAATCTAAAGTTAAAGTTGCTCAAAAAAAATTAAAAAATATAAATTTTAAAACTAAAATTAATATTCATAATTTTAAATTAGATAAAAAAAATTTTACAAAGATTATTGGGAATTATGATTATATTGTTGATGGTACAGATAATTTTGAAACAAAGTTTTTAATTAACGATATAAGTTTAAAATACAAAAAATTTCTGGTAACTGGTGCTATAAGCAAATTTGATGGTCATATATTTACCTTTAATTTTAATAATAAAAAAGATCCTTGCTTAAGATGTTTTTATCAAGAAGAAACTATATCTGACGACATGTTAAACTGTGAATATGAAGGAATACTTGGCACTATTGCTGGAATTATTGGCACTATGCAAGCAAATGAAATCTTAAAAAAGATTTTAAATATTGGACAAAATTTAAATGGATTTATTTTAATTCTAGATTTGTTAAGTTTAAATTTTAGAAAAGTAAAACTTAATAAAAGAAAAAAATGTAAATGTAATTAATGCAAAAAATTATTTACACGCTATTTTGTTTAACAATTTTAATATCATCTTCTGTCGCTGAAGAAACTTTTGTCTCTTTAAAAAAGGATAAAATAAATGTTCGTTATGGACCTAGTTTAGACTCAGATATAAAATATGTTTATAAAAAAATTAATCTTCCCTTAAAACAAATAGATAAAAAAGAGAATTTTAGAAGAATAATTGATGTAAAAAATAATAGTGGCTGGATACATGTTTCTCAATTAAAAAAAATTAACTCTGTTATTGCAACTAAAGATAAAATTTTATTTAAAAAACCATCCTCTTTTGCAAGGCCAATAGCTCAAATAAAAAAAGGTAGACTGCTAATTATTGAAAAATGTGAAGTAAAATGGTGCAAGATTAAATCTGATGATTATAAAGGATGGATCAAAACTAATAATATTTGGGGCCTAATTAACTAAAATCAGTTGATAAAGAGCTTAAATTTGCTGTACTCAATTTTGTCATATGTGAATATTCTTTATGGTCTATTCTTATTTCAACCTCAGCACTATCTGATTTAAATTTTTGAATTTGTTCATCATTAAATTTAAAGTGTATAAACTGAACTGAGGACGCTTTACCTTCTACAGAAGTTCTATCAACGTCTTTTTCAGGAATTGCCTTGATAGACTCACCATCAATTTTTATAAAAACCTTTTCTTCAATTCCTCCAACTTTATTTAAGAATGATGCTCTTAAAACTGGGTTATCAATTTCAAACATTAATGTAGCTGTTAATTCTTTTCCATTTGGTATTAAAGGATTGTAAGCAGTTAGCTCATCTTTTAATTGTTCATCACCACCTTTTTCAATGTAAAGCATCTCTTGAACTTGCGCCAACATCGTTTCATAACTTTCAAAATAAAAAGTTGCATATGGACCTAATGCAATTCTTCTATCCTTTTTAAAGTTAACAATGTTTTTTCTAAGTTCTTTTCTATTTTTCGTGTAGACATCTAAAGACATGATATCTTCTTTTAGAATTTCTTTTTTTTCTCTTGGCATAATCATAATCTATAACTTTTTGCTATTAATTCGATAGGGTGTAACGCCTCATCATTAGAAATATTTGTGTCAACTTCTAATTGTTTTAAGTGTTTACCTGCAAGCGGACAATCTGAAGCCATATATTTATTATTTTTGTTTTTAATCTGTCTAGCAGTTGGTTTTCCAACTTTATTTGCTAAATCATGCGTATCTTTCATCACACCAAACGTTCCTCCATGACCAGCACATCTTTCAACAACATCTAATTTAACGTTTGGTATTAATTTTAACATGTCTCTTGACTTAATACCCATATTTTGTGCTCGTGCATGACATGCATTGTGAACAGTTACACCACCATCAATTTCTTGTAATCCTTCGGCTAACCCCTCGTTGTTTGCTATATCAACAACATACTCATCAATATCCATCACATTTGATGACAACTTTTTTATATTTTCATCTTTAGGTAATAAAAGGGGCCATTCAAATTTTAACATTAGGCCACAACTTGCTGTTAAAGTTATTACTTTATAGCCTTTATCAACCCATTCTAACAAATCTTTAGATACTTTCTTTGCTTGATCAACGACTTTGGGAAGATCTGCTTGCTCTAAAAAAGGCATCCCACAACATCCTGGGTAAGCCTCTTGAACTTCAACTCCGTTTTTTTTTAATACTTTTAAAGCTGCAACTCCTGTATTTTTTTTATTAAAATTAACAAAACAAGTTGTATAAATTACAACTTTTCTATCTTTGTTTGGAGTTTCAAAATTTATTTTGTCTTTATTCTTTTTAAAAAAATTTGAAAATGTTTCTGAATTATATTTTGGTAATTGAACTCTTTTATCAATCCCAGCAACAATTTCTAAAATTTTTCTTAAAAACTTATTTTTAATATCAGATATCCAATTAACTAATTTTGAAAACATGACACCAATTTTTGCATTTCTGTCTACTTGAGCTAATTGTGTTGGTACACTTGGTAATTTACCTAATTTTTTTTGAGCTGTTCTGTATCTCAACATTAAGTGAGGAAAATCTAAATCAAATTCATGGGGAGGTACGTATGGGCACTTAGTCATAAAACACATATCACACAATGTGCATGCATCTACAACTGGTTCAAATTGTTCACTTTTTAAACTTTCAACGTCTTCATTTTCAGACTCATCAATCATGTGAAACAACTTTGGAAACGAGTCACATAAGTTAAAACATCTTCTACAACCATGGCAAATATCAAAAGCTCTTCTCATTTCAGCATCTAATTTTTCTGGATTTAAAAAATCAGGATGCTCAAAATCTATTGGGTGTCTTATAGGGGCGTCTAAACTAACTTCTTTACTCATAATTTTTTTGAAATTTTGTTGGATATTTAGTGGGCAAATTAATGCCCACTAATAAAATTTATTAGCTAATAGATTCTAAAGTCTTTTGAAATTTACCAGCGTGAGATTTTTCAGCTTTTGCTAAAGTTTCAAACCAATCTGCAATTTCTTCAAAACCTTCTTCTCTAGCTGTTTTTGCCATACCAGGATACATATCTGTATATTCATGAGTTTCACCTTGTACTGCTGAAGCTAGGTTAGCTTTAGTTTCACCGATAGGTAAACCAGTAGCTGGATCTCCTACTTCTTCTAAATACTGCAAATGACCATGCGCGTGACCTGTTTCACCTTCTGCCGTTGATCTAAATACTGACGCAACATCATTATATCCTTCGATGTCTGCTTTTTGGGCGAAATAAAGATATCTTCTATTTGCTTGGCTTTCACCTGCAAATGCTGCTTCTAGATTTTCTTTTGTCTTTGTTCCTTTTAATGACATTATTTTCTCCTTAATTTAATAATATTAACGATATAATAGCTAAATTCTAAATGTCAACAGTTTAGAATAATTATAGTGTAGGATTTATATAACTGAATTAATTTTGATTATGATTATCACTCGCAACTTTAATCAAAACTTCTACGGAATTAATTTTTTTTCCAGTAATATTTTTTTTTAAATTAATAGAAACTAAATCATTTTCGTCACAATCAATTAACTCATGAGTGTCTTCATCATAAAAATGATGGTGGGTTGAGGTGTTAGTATCATAGTAAGTGTTGTCACTATTTACCGCTATTTCTTTTAAATAACCTTTTTTTTGAAAAGCATGTATCGTGTTGTAAACCGTAGCAACAGAAATTTTTTGAGTCATCTCTTTAGAAATTTTCTTAATAAGATTATTAATTGTAAAATGAAATGTTTTTTCTCTTAAAAAGAGTAATTCACATATTTTTACCCTTTGTTTTGTGGGCCTTAGTCCAATTTCTCTTAATTTGTTAATAAAATCGCTGTCATTTTTCATAATTGTTAATAATAATTCTAAACTAATTCTAAAATTATGATGTTTTATTATATTATATTATCATTAAATCAAGTATTAAGAGGTCTTCAAAATTTATGAAAAAAAATTCTTATTCATACGATGATCTTATAACATGTGGAAATGGTGAGCTTTTTGGCCCTGGAAACGCTAAATTACCACTTCCTCCAATGCTTATGTTTGATAGAATTACTGAAATCAACGATAATAATGGGGCTTATAATAAAGGTTCCTTAAAGGCTGAATTAGATATTAAAGACGATCTATGGTTTTTCGATTGTCACTTTAAGGGAGATCCAGTAATGCCAGGGTGTTTAGGTCTCGATGCAATGTGGCAGCTAGTTGGTTTTTATCTAGGGTGGCTTGGTAATCCTGGAAAAGGTAGAGCTCTTGGAGTTAGTACAGTAAAATTTACAGGTGAAGTTTTACAAAATGTTAAAAATGTAAAGTATGAAATTGATATGAAAAAAATTATGTCTCCTGGAGGAACAACTGTTGGTCTTGCTAATGGGATTGTACTTGCAGATGATAAAAAAATATATTCAGCAGAAAGTTTAAAAGTAGGGTTATTTAAATAATGAGAAGAGTTGTTGTTACAGGTTTAGGAATTGTATCTTGCTTAGGAAATAATCAAGAAGAAGTTCATCAATCATTATTGAAATCAAAATCAGGAATTTCTTTTAGCGAAGAATACAAAGAACATAATTTAAGAAGCCATATACACGGCAAACCAAATATTAATTTATCAGACCATGTTGATAGAAAAACTATTAGATTTATGGGATCTGGCTCAGCTTATAACTATATTGCAATGAAAGAAGCTATTGCTGACTCTGGTCTTGAAGAAAAAGATGTAAGTAATATAAAAACTGGAATCGTAATGGGTTCTGGTGGACCTTCAATTGAAAATGTAGTTTTATCTGTCGACAAGACTAGAGCAAAAACTCCAAAACTTATGGGGCCATTCGTTGTTCCAAGAACAATGGCAAGTACAGCCTCAGCTACGCTTGCTGTACCGTTTAAAATAAAAGGTGTGAACTACACAATGAGTTCAGCTTGTGCAACAAGCGGTCACTGTATTGGTCATGCAAGTGAATTAATTCAAATGGGTAAACAAGATATTGTTTTTGCAGGCGGAAGTGAAGAGCTTCACTGGGCAATGACTGCTATGTTTGATGCAATGACAGCCTTGTCTTCGAAATATAATGACACACCAGAAAAAGCTTCTCGTGCTTATGACAAAACTAGAGATGGCTTTGTAATTGCTGGTGGCGGTGGAGTGCTAGTGCTTGAAGAATATGAACATGCTAAAGCTAGAGGTGCTCAAATATACGCGGAATTAACTGGTTATGGAGCAACGTCAGATGGATATGATATGGTAGCCCCATCTGGTGAAGGAGCTGTAAGATGTATGAAAATAGCTCTAGCAACAGCCAAAAATAAAATTGATTATATAAACACTCACGGAACTTCTACTCCAGTAGGCGATATTACCGAGTTAAGAGGTGTTGGAGAAACTTTTGGAGCTGATGTTCCAAAAATAAGTTCAACTAAATCACTATCAGGTCATCCGCTAGGTGCTGCATCAGTTCATGAAGCGATCTATTGTTTAATTATGATGAAAAATAGTTTTATTACTGGATCTGCAAACATTGTGGATATGGATGATGAAGCTAAGAAATTCCCAATTGTAACTAAAACAGAAACAGCTGTAACTTTAAATACAGTTATGTCTAACAGTTTTGGTTTTGGTGGAACTAACGCTGCTTTAATTTTTGAAAAGGTTTAATTATGAGTTTAATGAAAGGTAAAAAAGGATTAATCATGGGTGTTGCCAATGAAAGATCTATCGCTTGGGGAATTTCACAAAAACTTGCTGGGGCTGGAGCTGAGCTTGCATTCACTTATTTAGGTGATGCTTTAAAAAAAAGAGTAATTCCTTTAGCAGAAAAATTAAACTCAAATGTTACATTTAGTTGTGATGTTGAAAATAAAGATGAAGTAGTAAAATTATTTGAAAATATTAAATCTCAGTGGGGTAAAATTGATTTCGTAGTTCACGCTGTAGCATTTTCAGACAAATCAGAATTATCGGGTGAATATTTAAATACTACTAGAGAAAACTTTTTAAGAAGTATGTTAATTTCATGCTTTTCATTTACTGAAGTTGCAAAAGAAGCGTCTAAGATAATGAAAGAAGGTGGCAGTATGTTAACTTTGACTTACGAGTCTTCTAAAGCTATTCCAAACTATAATGTAATGGGTGTTTGTAAATCAGCTCTTGAAGCAAGTGTTAAGTATTTAGCTAGAGATTTAGGTGCTAAGGGTATGAGAGTAAACGCAATTAGCGCTGGACCTATTAAAACTTTGGCTGCTTCTGCTATTGGAGATGCAAAATTCCTATACAAATGGAACGAAGACCATTCTTTCCTTAAGAGAAACGTAGATATCCATGATGTTGGAAATTCAGCATTATATCTGCTAAGTGACCTTGCAAACGGTGTTACAGGTGAAATTCACTATGTAGATGCTGGATATAACAAGGTTGGGATGCCAGATCCTAAGAATATTACCTGAAATATAGTTAAATTTAGTTAAACTTCTTTTAAAAAAAAATTTAATTTTACACAATGGATGAGAATATAAATGAATAATATTAACATATTAGAATTTATAAAAAATTCACCAAAGACTGAATTACATTTGCATATTGAGGGAACTCTCGAACCTGAGCAAATGTTTTCATTAGCTAAAAGAAATAATGTTCAAATTCCATTTAAAAATGTAAATGAGGCCAAAAAAGCATATAATTTTAATAATTTAGAATCTTTTCTAAAAATATATTATGAAGGAACTAAAGTATTAATCAAAGAACAAGATTTTTTTGAACTTACTTGGGCTTATGCGTTAAAATGCAAGGAAGATAATATAGTTCATACAGAAATTTTTTTTGATCCCCAAACTCACACGAATAGAGAAATCAGCTTTGATATTGTTATAAATGGAATTTATAAAGCTCTTAAAAAAGCAGAAAAAGAATTTGGTTTGAGTTTTAAAATTATCATGTGTTTTTTAAGACATTTGAATGAAGAAGAATGTTTTAATATTTTAGATCAGGCGCTTGCTCATAAAGATAAGATTTTTGGAGTTGGGCTAGACTCTTCAGAAACAAACAATCCTCCAAAAAAATTTGAAAGATTATTTAAAAAAGCAGCTGAAAATAACTTCATAGCTGTTGCCCATGCGGGTGAAGAAGGGCCACCAGAATATATTTGGGAAGCGTTAAATCTTCTTAATGTAAAAAGAATTGATCATGGAGTGCAATGTCTTAAAGATGATAAATTAGTAGAAAAATTATCAAAAAGTCAAATCCCTTTAACAGTTTGTCCTCTTTCAAATATAAAATTAAAAGTTTTTAATAAATTAAATGATCATAATTTAAAAAAAATGCTCGATAAAAAATTAATGGTAATGGTTAATTCAGATGATCCAGCTTATTTTGGTGGTTATTTAAATCAAAATTTAATTGAAACTCAAGCAGCATTAAATCTTTCTTCTGAAGATATAAAAACCCTATTAATCAATTCTTTTAAGTCGTCATTTTTAAGTGAGGAAGAAAAAATTTTTTGGATTAATAAAATATAAGAGATTTTCTGTTGCCAGATTTAAAAAAAACCCCCAGAACTCTCATTCCAGGGGTTTAGAATTTTAATTTAAAGTATTATTCAGCAGCTTGTTTCATAGAAAGTTTAACTTTACCTCTATCGAAACCAATTACTTTAACTTTTACTTCGTCACCTTCTTTGACAACGTCAGTAACTTTAGCAACTCTTTTATCTGCTAATTCTGAAATATGAACTAGTCCATCTTGTTTTCCTAAAAAATTAACAAATGCACCAAATTCCATAATCTTCATAACTTTACCTGAATAAATTTTATTCAGTTCAGCTTTTGCTGTGATGTCTTTAATAAACTGCATAGCAATGTTTCTAGACTCTTCATCTGGAGCAGCAACTGTTACAACCCCTTCATCATTTACATCAACTTTGGCACCTGATTTTTCAACAATCTCTCTGATAGTTGCACCACCTTTTCCAATCACAGCAGCAATATCTTTTTTATCAACTGTAATTTGTTCCATTTTTGGAGTGTGTTGTCCAACATCAGCTCTTGATTCACTTAAAGCTTTATTCATTTCACCCAAGATATGAACTCTTCCTTCTTTAGCCTGCTTTAAAGCCTGCTCCATGATTTCAAAAGTAATACCAGTAATTTTGATATCCATTTGAAGCGAAGTAATTCCATCTTTAGTTCCAGCAACTTTAAAGTCCATATCTCCTAAGTGATCTTCATCACCTAAGATATCTGATAGGACACTAAAATCTTCACCTTCTTTAATCAAACCCATTGCAATACCTGCAACTGGCTCTTTAATCGGAACACCTGCATCCATTAACGCAAGAGATGCTCCACAAACAGAAGCCATTGAAGAAGAACCATTGGATTCTGTAATCTCTGATACTATTCTAAAAGTGTATGGAAACACTTCTTTTGAAGGTAGTGAAGAATTAATTGCTCTCCATGCTAGTTTACCATGACCAACTTCACGTCTTCCAGTTCCAATTCTTCCAGTTTCACCAACAGAAAAAGGAGGAAAGTTATAGTGAAGCATGAATCTTTCTCTATGCTGTCCATCTAGACTTTCTAATCTTTGCTCATCATCAGAAGTACCCAAAGTAGTAACAACAATTGCTTGTGTTTCTCCTCTAGTAAATAATGCTGATCCGTGAGTTCTTGGTAAAACACCAACTTCACATTCGATAGCTCTTACATCAGATAAACCTCTACCATCAATTCTTTTTTTGTTTTTAAGAATGTCAGTTCTTACAATAGATTTTTCAAGATTTTTTAACTCATCATTAACATTAAAATCAGAGTAATTTTCATTATCTGCAAAAAGGTGCTTAGCTTTTTCAGAAATTTCTGAAATTTGATTTGATCTATCTTGCTTGTCTACTGTTCCAAAAGCTTTTGTTAAATCTGCTGTAAAAGTTTCTTCAAGTTTTTGCTTAACTTCAGATAAATCTTTCTTTTCAACAGTCCACTCAGGTTTTCTACATTCTTTTGCTAGTTCCTCAATCATTTCGATTACTGGAACAAAGCCTTCGTGACCAAATTTAACAGCATCTAGCATTACTTCCTCTGTTAAACCTGATGTTTCAGACTCAACCATAAGCACAGCATCTTTAGTACCTGCTACAACTAGATCTAAAGTTGAGTTTTCTAATTCAGCCTTTGATGGATTAAGAATGTACTTACCATCAACATAACCTACTCTAGATGCTCCTACAGGACCCATAAATGGCATACCTGAGATAGCCAATGCTGCTGATGAAGCAGTGATTGCTAAAATATCTGGTTGGTTTTCTTTGTCGTATGAAATTACTGTTGGTAACAACTGTACTTCATTTTTAAATTCACCAGGAAACAAAGGTCTGATTGGTCTATCAATTAATCTTGAAATTAATTGTTCACTTTCAGTTGGTCTTGCTTCTCTTTTAAAGTAACCACCAGGGATTTTTCCACCTGCATAATATTTTTCTTGGTAGTTAACTGATAATGGAAAATAATCCATATCTGGATTTACTTTCTTTGCTCCCACCACCGTTGCTAAAATAACTGTTTCACCACATGAAGCGATGATTGCTCCGTCTGCCTGTCTTGCTACTTTACCTGTTTCTAAACTTATCTTCTTTCCTGCTACTTCTATTTCTTTCTTGTGTACTTTAAACATTTCATTTCCATTTCGTTTCGTTCGTTTCGTTCCATTCTGTTCTATCTATCTATCTTGATCTTTATTTTCTTAAACCCAATTTCGACAGTACATTTTTGTAAGAATCCATTTTTGTATTCTTCAGGTATTCTAACAATTTTTTTCTTCTATTTACCGCTCTCAACAATCCAACAGATGAATGTTTATCTTTTTTGAATTGTTTAATATGTGTAGAGAGAGTTTCAATTTTCTCTGTTAGCAAAGCAATTTGAACCTCTGAAGATCCAGTATCTTTATCGTGCGTTGCTAATTCTTGTGCCTTTTTGTTCATGCCTCTTTTTTCCTATTTATTTGTTTGTTTTATTAAGTTTTCTATTTTTTCCGCATACTCAAAAGATTCGTCTTTTCTAAAAAGTAACTTTGGTAAAAATTTCATAACCACTTTCTGTGATAAAATTTTTCTAATTAAAAATGAATATTTTTTTAAAACATTAATAGCTTCTTCAGCATTTTTACCTCCAAGTGGAAGTACATATGCTTTAGCTATTTTTAAATCTTGACTCATTTTCACCTCGGTAACTGTTATAGTGTTAGTTTCTAAATTCGGGACCTTAGCCTCATTTTTTATAAAAATCATGCTTAAAGACTGCTTGATCATTTCTCCAACTCTTAGCTGTCTTTGTGATATTGGCTTTCCAATTCTATCTGTCATTAAATCATTCTCTCAGTAGATGTTACATTAAACGCCTCTATTGTGTCGTTTTTTTGGAAATCCATATAATCTTTTACCGTAATTCCGCACTCTTGGCCGTTACTAACCTGTTTTACCTGGTTTTTTTCTCTAAATAGAGTTTCAACTTTACCCGTATGAATGATTGCTCCATCTCTAATTATTCTTACATCTGAGGCTGTAGTGATTTCTCCCTCCATCACTTTTGATCCTGCTACTTTTCCAGCTCCTGATACTTTAAATATTTCTAAAATTTGAGCTGTTCCTGTAACTGTTTCCTGAATATCTGGAGACAACAACCCTGACATTTTTTGTTTAATATAATCTAAGACTTCATAAATAATATTATATGATGAAATTTTAATTTTTTCATTTTCTGCTAATTTTTTTGCTTCCTTACTTGGCTTAACATTGAACGCTATTAAAACTGCATTAGAAGCTTTTGCTAGAGTAACATCTGTTTCCGTTACCATACCAATATCTGCTAAAATTATTTTTGGTTTAACTTCGTCATGTTTAATCTGACTAATTGCATTTTTAATTGCCTCTGATGATCCATGAACATCTGATTTAATAATTAAATTTAATTCGTCTGCTAAATTATCTGAAAAAGCTGAATCTTGAGTTACAAATGTTAATGGATTTTTAGTATCTTTACTCTCCTGCGCTCTATTTTCACTTAAAGTTTTTGCTTCTTTTTCATTATCAACAACGATAAAATCATCTCCTGCTTTTGCTGCACCGTTAATTCCTAAAATCTCAACTGGTGCTGATGGTAGTGCTTCATTGATATTTTTTCTTTTATCATCAATTATTGCTCTAACTTTTCCCCATTTCAATCCACTCACAAAAAAATCACCTTTCTTAAGAGTTCCAGTAGTTACTATGATTGTTGCAACAGGTCCTCTTCCAACATCTATTTTGGATTCGAGTACAATACCTGTAGCCTGAGACTCAAAGTCAGTTTTTAAGTCTAATATTTCAGCTTGTAAAATTATTGCTTCAACTAATTTATCTAAATTCATTTTAGTACTAGCAGAAATTTCAACCATTAAAGTATCCCCAGATAAATCTTCTGCTATTAGTTCATGCTCTAATAATTGGTTCTTAATTTTTTGTGGATCTGCATCTGGCAAATCACATTTATTAATTGCTACAACAATTGGAACATTTGCAGCTTTTGCATGTTTTATAGATTCTACTGTTTGTGGTTTTACACCATCATCAGCAGCAACAACTAAAACTACCACATCAGTTAATTTAGATCCTCTTGCTCTCATTTCGGTAAATGCAGCGTGGCCAGGAGTGTCAATAAAAGTTAATTTATTAGATTTATTTTCTATTTGATAGGCTCCAATGTGTTGTGTGATTCCACCAAATTCTCCTGATACAACATTTGCACTTCTTAAAACATCCAACACTGAAGTTTTACCATGATCTACGTGACCCATAACAGTTATAATTGGTGGTCTATTTTTTAAATTTTCTACTCTAATAGCTTTAATTTTTTGAATAATCTCTTCAGCTTTTTCTTCTCTTATTGGATTATGTCCAAACTCTTTAACTAAAAATTCAGCAGTATCAGCTGCTAATGTTTGGTTGATGGTTACAGTAACGCCCATTCCAAATAAATACTTTATAACATTGCTTGATTGCTCAGCCATTCTATTTGCAAGTTCTCTTACTGTAATAGCTTCTGGAATATTTATATCTCGCTTAACAGGTTTTAAGTTTTCTTGGGCCTCTTCTTTAGTTAAGTTTTTATTTTCTTTTTGTCTTGCTCTTTTAACGGAAGCTAAGCTTCTTTCTTTTGCTTCAATTTCATCGCTTAAAGCTCTTGAAACTGTTAATTTTAATTCTCTTTTTTTTGTCCCAGCTTTTAAAGTTTTTTTATCTTTACTATCTTTATCCTCTTTAAGTCTTTTTGTTGCCCTTTGCTCAGCAAGCTTTCTTCGCTCAAAATCATTTGTTATTGGGGGTGATTTAGGAGTAAATGAAGATTTTACAGAAGTTCCTCTGTTAAATGTTGAGGTAGTTTTTGATTTAAAACTCCCAGGCCTAGATGATCCACCTCTACTTGCAAATTTACTTGATTGTTTTTCGATTACTACAGAATTTTTTCCTTGAGTTTTTGCAATCTCTATATTTTTGATCGATTTTTTGGCTGTGCCAGATATTGTTAGTTTTGTTTTTTTTTCCATGGCTCATCACTCAATCTTTGTAGACAATATTTCTCGCAGACATAATTAATTCATCTGCTTCTTCTTTTGATAAAGCAAAATCTTCAAGATATCCTTGAATTTTTACTCTTTCACCTTTTACAATATCAAATCCACCTGTTAATTCGTCTGATGCTAAATCAGCAAAATCTTCTAAACTTTGAATTTTTTGTTCACCTAAAGTCATTAACATACCAGGTGTTAGACCTTTTAAATTTATTAAAGTATCTTGAAGACCTAATTCTTTTATTCTCTCAGAAATATCTTCTTGGTCTTTTTGGTGAAATTCTTTTGCTCTTTCTATAAGAGCTTTTGCAGTATCTTCTTCTATACCCTCTATATTTATCAAGCTTTCTACTGTAGTATCTTTAATATCATCTATTGACGAAAAACCTTCAGCAACAAGTAATTGGCCCAATGTTTCATCTAATTCTAAATTTTTAACAAAGTTCTCTGTTTTTTCTTTAAATTCAGATTGTCTTCTTTCAGAGTCTTCTGCATCAGTCATTATATTTATTTCATAATTTAATAACTTGGTTGCAAGTCTAACATTTTGACCTCTACGTCCAATTGCTTTACTTAAATTTTCTTCTGTTAGAATTACGTCTAATTTTTTTCTTTCTGAATCAACATTAACTCTCTGAACTTCAGCTGGGGATAAAGCGTTTGAAACTAAAATTGCTGGATCCTCTGACCAATTAACAATATCAATCTTTTCACCTTGCAATTCATTTACAACAGCTTGAACTCTAGAACCTCTCATCCCTACACAAGCTCCAACTGGATCAAGTGATGTATCAACAGCTTTAACACAAATTTTTGCTCTACTTCCTGGATCTCTTGATGAAGATTTAATTTCAATTAATCCATCATAGATTTCTGGTACTTCTTGAACAAAAAGTTTTTCCATAAATTTAGGGTGTGCTCTTGATAAGAAGATTTGTTGACCTCTTGTCTCTCTTCTTACATCATAACAATAAGCTTTAATTCTATCTCCAGCTTTAATGTTTTCTCTTGGAATCATTTCATTTTTCTGAATAATTGCCTCAGTACGTCCAAGATCAGCAATTACATTTCCAAATTCTAATCGTTTAACAATACCACTTAAAATTGAATCTTTTTTATCAATAAAGTCATTATACTGTCTTTCTCTTTCAGCTTCTCTTACATTAAAACTAATTACTTGTTTTGCGGTTTGGGCTGCAATTCTTCCAAAATCAAATGATGGTAATGGTTGCAAAACTTCCTCTCCAATTGCTTTATCTTTATTTGTTTCATTTAGATTAATTGCATCTTCAAGCTTAATTTCTGTATTAGAATTTTCAGGGTTTTCAACAACAATCAATTTTCTAAAAATTTCTATATCACCACTGTCTCTATTAATTAAAACTTTAATTTCATTTTCTTGACCAAATTTAGATTTAGCAGCTTTTGCAATACCTGTTTCCATGGAACTAATGATTAGTTCTTTGTCGATAGATTTTTCTAAAGCAACTGCTTCGGCAATTCTTAATAATTCAAGTTTATCTGCTCTTTTATTTAACATGTTTTTGTTTGTTCCAAAAAAAAATGGGCACTAGCCCATTCTGTAAATTCAATAATGTAAAGGCAATATAGTAAAGTTTTTTTTTAATTCAACAAAAACTATTTAGAAAAAAAGCTTATTTTATCAGTTTTTTCCCATGAAAATGAGCCATTATCTTCTGGTGCTCTTCCAAAGTGACCGTAGGCAGCTGTTTTCTCATATATAGGTTTATTTAGATTTAACATCTCTCTAATTCCGCGAGGACTCAAATCAAAATTTTTATTTATTTTATCTTCAACAAATTTATTTTTATCTAAATCATTATCAAATAAATCAACATAAATTGATAACGGTTTAGATACACCAATTGCATAAGCTAATTGAATTAAACATTTGTCAGAAATTTTTGAAGCAACAACATTTTTTGCAATATATCTTGCTGCGTAAGCTGCTGATCTATCTACTTTAGTTGGATCTTTTCCAGAAAATGCACCTCCACCATGAGGTGCTGCTCCACCATAAGTGTCTACTATAATTTTTCTTCCAGTCAATCCACAATCTCCATCTGGACCACCAATTACAAAATTGCCTGTTGGGTTAACATAAAACTCATCTTCATTAAATCCTTCAAGAAAATTTGATGGAATAGATTTTAGCATATAGGGTCTCAATAAATCTCTAACCTGTGCTTGATCAACATCTGCAGAGTGTTGAGAGGATATGACTACAGATTTTACTTTGGTAGGTTTGCCATCTAGATATTCAAATGTAACTTGACTCTTGCTATCTGGTTCTATGTTTTTTAATTTCCCAGACTTTCTATCTTCAGCCATTAATCTCAAAATTTTATGTGAGTAATGAATAGGTGCTGGCATTAATACATCTGTTTCATTACATGCATATCCAAACATGATACCTTGATCTCCAGCTCCTTCATCTTTATTTCCAGCCGAGTCCACACCCATTGCAATATCAGCAGATTGAGAATGAAGATGACTTTCTATTTTTGTTGCTTCTCTCCAAGTAAATCCTTCTTGATCATATCCAATGTCTTTTATACAGCTTCTAACTTTTTCAATTAATTCATCTTGTTTTATTTCAGGTCCTCTAACTTCACCTGCCAAAACTACTTTGTTAGTTGTTGTAAGTGTTTCGCATGCAACTCTTGAAAAAGGATCTTCTGAAAGATAGTTGTCAACCACCATATCTGAAATTCTATCTGAAACCTTATCTGGGTGACCCTCAGATACTGACTCACTTGTAAAAAGATAATTTTTTAAGTTACTCATTTGTAATTTTATTAAATGAAAATATTATAAAAATATATAGAAAAATTAATATTATAAAAATTTTATTTCCATATCTAGAAAATGCCGTTGGTTGTATTTTTCTGCCTTCCTTAAAATCTACATAGCCTGATTTACCAAATTCAACTTTTTGTTCCACAATGCCCAATGGATTTATAATAGCTGCAATACCATTATTTGATGAACGAAGTATATATTTACCACTTTCAACTGCCCTAAAAACACTATGAACAAAGTGCTGTTTAGGGCCTATTGACTCACCAAACCATCCGTCTTCAGAAATATTAATAATCAAATCAAAATTTGCGTTTCTAAATATTTTACCTGAATAAATTATCTCATAGCAAATAAGTGGTAATATTTTTAAAGAAAAGCTTTCTTTATTTATTTCAATAATTTCTCTTTTATTGCCACTTGAAAATGATTGATAATTATTTGTAATTACCCTCAAACCAGCAAATTTTAATATATTTTCAAGTGGTAAAAATTCACCAAAAGGGACTAGATTAACTTTGTTATAAGAATGTAATAAACTTAAATTATGATCATAAATTGAAAAAGAATTAAAATATTTAATATTTCCATTTTCAGATACTTGGCTGTTAGTTCCAATTACTAATAAATGATTTTCGTTGAAACTCTTTTCAAATAACCATTTATATTCAACCAATTCTTTTTGGGAAATATCAGGAAGGATTCCCTCAGGCCATACAAAAATTGTTTTTTCATTTTTGTTGGGATCACTCATATTAATTAAATCTTTAATTACTAAAACTGAGTCAATATTTGAATAATATCTATCAATGCTTATGTTTGTGCCGACAGCTCTTACTTTATAATCATAATTAATTTTATCTGATATAAAGAATGTTTCTTTGTAAGTTGATCCAAATATGTAAAATAATAATGGCATGATTAAAAAAACGATACATACACCTATGTCTTTTTTTGTATCTCTTAGTATAAAAACTGCAGGACTCGTAAACAAAGAAATGCAAAATAAATTGAAACCATAGGTTCCAATTAGTGAGGTAATACTTAAAATTTCTAAGTGATTTGAAAAACTATAAGCTATTAAATTCCAAGGAAAACCAGTTAAAATTGAACCTCTTATAAATTCAAAAATTCCAAAAAATAATGAAAAAGAAAAAAAAGAACTTACAATTTTTTTGGGTTTTGAAATTAATAAGCACAAAGTAACCAATCCATAAAAAATTCCTAAAAAGGCCGGTATGAAAATAATTATTACAGGAATTAAAAATTTAAAATTTTGATCAAATGTTAAAGAAATTGATATCCAATATAAACTTGATAAAAAATAACCAAATCCAAATAGCCATCCATACAAAAAGAAGATTTTTTTATTTTGGATAATCTTAGATTTTTTGAAAAGAAATATAAAAAAAGTACTAAAAGTAAAAAAATTTATTATTAAATAGTTATATGGAGGTAAACTTAAAGACGAAACCATACCTAGCATAATTAGGAATACTACTTCAATGTAACTTTTTTTAATCAATCTAACTAATCTTTGAAATTACAGATTTAAATATTTTTTCTTCTTCACTAAGCATTTTTTTATAATCTTTGTTTTTTATATGATCAAATCCAAGTAGATGAAGAAATCCATGTATAAAAGTTTTAATTATTTTTTCTTTAAAATTTTTTATATTTTGTGATTTAGGTTTGTTCATAAAATTATAACTAATTATAATGTCTCCAATATAATTTTTTTTAGATAACTTAATTTTATTAGTAAAAGGGAAAGATAAAATATCAGTAGATTTATTTTTATTTCTAAATTCTTTATTTAATTTTTTAATACATCTATTATTTGAAAGAAGCAAAGTTAGACTAACTCTTTTATTAGTAAATTGATATTTTTTTGGAAACAGACTGCAAACTTGCTTAAAGAAAAGTTCTTTTTTTCTGAGTTTATTTGACCAAGCCTTCTCTTCTGAAAAGACATCAATATTAATCATTATTTGAATAGGCTTTAACTATTTTAGAAACAAGTGGATGCCTAACTACATCCAAATGATCAAAATCAACTACTGATATTTCATTTAAATGACCCAATAATTCTTTTGATCTAACCAAACCTGACATATTTTTGTTGGGTAAATCTATTTGAGTTGGATCACCATTAACAACTATTTTCGAATTTTCTCCAATTCTAGTTAAAAACATTTTAATTTGAGTGTCTGTTGCATTCTGAGCCTCATCCAAAATTGCAAATGAATTTTTCAAAGTTCTACCTCTCATAAAAGCAAGTGGTGCAATTTCAATATCACCAATTTCAATCATTCTTTGAATTTTTTCAAAATCGA
>Ga0315339_1000768_pt1 | contig 34903 bp, 33 predicted proteins | sample ASW17metaG_FD_204514 | JGI IMG/M metagenome (GOLD analysis project Ga0315339, IMG submission 204514) | Ammonia-oxidizing marine archaeal communities from Pacific Ocean, United States - ASW #17 | ecosystem: Environmental > Aquatic > Marine > Oceanic | place: USA: California | collected 2016-12-05 | reverse complement strand
AATGGAAAGATAAATAATTTTTTTTACAAAATTACACTAATAATAAAGTAATTTTCATTGAATGACCATTCAGTTAATGTTACATTTTAAAAATGAAAAATGATTATATAACTCAAATTCATAAAAAAGATAAACTCCTTGTTCATCCATATGAAGATTTTAAAACAAGAGGTAGTTATGATAGGAAATTGATTTTAAAATCAAATAACATCTACCTCTATGATGAATCTGGGAAAAAATATATTGATGGACCTGGTGGCATGTGGAATAATAACATTGGTCATGGAAATACAGAAATAGGTGAAGCTGTTAAAGATCAAATTTCAAAAATGGAATATTGTAGTCCATTTACTGAATCTACTGAACCTGCAGCAGAACTTGCCTCTGTATTATCAGAAATTTCTCCAGGCGATCTAAATTCTATATTTTTTACTACTGATGGTTCTACAGCTAATGATACTGCTCTTCGATTTGTTATGTTTTATAATAATGTTTTAGGGAGACCAAACAAAAAACATGTTATTACAAGAGATCGCGCCTATCATGGGAGCACATATTTAACGGCTTCACTTAATGGAAAAGACAGAGAAAAAAATAAATTTGATTTTGAAAAAAATTTTATACACCATTTAAGCTCACCCCTCCCCTACAGGAGACAAAAAAATCAAACTTTAGAAGAGTTTTGCGATGAAAAAGTAAAAGAATTTGAAGATAAAATAAATGACTTAGGATCAGAAAATGTAGCAGCTTATATTGCAGAACCTATACTTGCATCAGGAGGATGTATTGTGCCCCCAGAGGGATATATTAAAAGATTTTGGGATCTATGCAAAAAATACGATATTTTATATATATCTGATGAAGTGGTAACAAGCTTTGGAAGGTTAGGATATTTTTTTTCATCTGAAGAAGTCTTTGGTATTATCCCTGATATAATAACAACAGCTAAAGGAATTACTTCAGGGTACATGCCCTTGGGAGCAGTTCTTTTTTCAGATAAATTAATGGAAGATGTAAAAAAAGAATCTTCACTCTTTTTTCATGGATATACTTATTCTGGACATCCTGCATGTTGTATTGCAGCTCTAAAGAATATAGAAATTATAAAAAGAGATAAAATTTTAGAACACGTAAAGAGTATTAGTCCTTACTTCCAGAAACAATTACAAAGTTTAATTGATATTCCCATAGTTGGAGATGTTCGAGGAAAAGGATTAATGACTGGCATTGAATGTGTAATAAACAAAGACAGTAAGGAGGCTCTTGTACTAGATCAGGCCATTGGATATAGAATAGATGAAGAATCATTAAAACTTGGCCTTATTATAAGGCCAATTTATCATGTATGCGTTCTCTCTCCTGCTCTTATAATTACGAAAAATCAAATTGATGATCTTGTCACTAAACTCTATTTAGCAATTGAAAATGCTATGAAGAAAGTTGAATCAGAAGGTTTATGGACTAATAATTAAATTTATTATGTTTTCAAAAATACAACACTATGTTGACTTTAAAAGCATTTCACCGAGTATTAAATACTTATCTATCTTAGCTTTATTTACAGGTATTGGGCTTGGATATTTTTTTACTGTTATAGTTATTCTAGCAAAATTAAAAGGTTACAATGAAGGAACTATTGGAATAATAGCTGCTTCTTTTTCTTTAGGGTTAATGTCAGCGGGTTTTTTTGTTTCCAAAATATTAGAAAAAATTGGCTTATACTCAACATTATTTATTTCAATAACTATTCAAACTATCTGCGTAATAACAATGTTTGTTTATTTTAATCCAATTAATTTAGTTTTAAATCATTTCATAATGGGAATTTTAGGTGGAATGAATTGGATGACTATGGATACATGGGTAAATATAGTATCTAACAATAATAATAGAGGTAAAGGTATCGGATTTTACAATTCTTCTATTACAATAGGTTTTGCTCTTGGGCCTTTGTTAGTTGCAATATTTGGTACTCATGGATTGTTTCCAGTTATCTTATGTATTTTCTTAATGCTAATTCGAACACCAATTATATATATAATTAAAGAACATATAAAAAAAGTTCATATACCTAAACAAGAAAAAAAATTTAATCTCTCTTTTATAAAATTAGCTCCTTTTATTTTTATCGCAATTTTTATTGGAGGTATTAATGATTCTTCTTTTGGAGCCCTCTTTCCAGCTTTTATGATTAATGAATTTTTCACTGATAGACAAATAGGGCTATATTTCTTTATTGGCTTATTCATGGGCGTAATTTCTCAACCATTTATTGGAGCATTAACAGACAAAATTAATAAAAGAAAATTTATATTTATCCTATTATTCTTGCATCTAATTTGGCCTTTGTTTTTACTTAATTTTATTTCAAATATCTCAATTATCATCTTATCTGTATTAATTTGGGGAATTGCAAGTGTAAGCATCTATACTGTTACACTGGCCTATTTAGGAGAAAGGGTAACTATAAAAGAATTATCAATTGCTACTTCTGTATTTATAATAGTCTATGAATTTGGAGAGTTTATTGGCCCAATAGTTGTAGGATATTTTATGGATTTATTTGGAAATGTGGGCTTTATTTATACATTAATTTGCATTACCTTTTTTAGTTTATTGCTAGGATTATTGAGATCTTATATAAAAAAATAAATAATAAAATGAATTTTAAAATTATCAACGCCGAAGAAAAACATATTGAGGAAATTGGAATTCTATTTGATCTTTACAGACAATTTTATAAATATGAATCAAATTTAATTGAATCAACGAATTATATTAAAGACAGAATTAATAATAATGAATCTATAATTTTTATAGCTATAAGTGATGCTAATGAAGCGATTGGTTTTGTTCAACTTTATGAAACTTTCGGATCGCTTGATCTGGGAAAAATTGTAATTCTATATGATTTATATGTAAAAGAAGATCATAGAAAAAATAATATTGGAAGAAAATTAATGATTAAATCACATGAATATGCCAAAAAAATTAATGCAAAACGAATACAGCTATCTACAGCCACAGATAATTATATTGGGCAATCACTATATGAGTCTTTGGGATATGTGAAAGACGATAATTTTTACACCTATGATTTTGAAATAAAATAATCTTAACTAAATCTTTTTTTTAAATCATAAGTATATTCTGGACCCATGCCACAACAACTACCTATTATCCTAACGCCTTGATTAACCCAACCTTGCATATCTTTTGAATACATTTCAGGGGTATAGTTTTTGTCAAAATTCCAGTTCGGACGAACATAAGTTCCCTTATGCGGATAGGCTCCTAAATGACCATTCCATTTACTTTTTATTTCTTGCAATCCTTTTGTGGTATTTTTTGTTTCAGAATGCATAAGTAAAACTGCATCAAAATTAGTATTAATATTATTTAAAGTTTCAGAAAACTTCATTTTTGAGTTTTCAAAAGCAAATAAATCTCCTTCCTCACTCTCGTCACCGCAACTTAATCCTAACCAAACAGGCATACCGGAGGCTAAAGCAGCATCAATTGCTGGTTTACAAATAGAAGGGTTAATAATCATTTCTAAAATTATCAAATCAATATTATGTTTTTTAAAAATACTAATCTGTTCATTAAAATTTTTTAAAATTTTATTATAATTAAAACTACCTTCTTGAATACTTTCTTCTGTAAATTTTGAAATACTTCGTTGGTCAGTTTTCATATAGTCTCGAAATTCTGCAGGATCATTAATTCCATCTATAACATCAGCTACTAAAGATAATGATATTGAACCCGCTATAGCTATTTTTTTATCAGGAAAATAATTTCTTGCAGAAAGTGCGCACTCCATCGCATTTTCATTTATGGCTAGTGTTTGATCTTTAAAAGTCGAATATTCAAGTACATGTCGTGCAGATGAAAATGTATTGGTTGTAATAATTTCTGCGCCGGCTGCAATATAATCTTTGTGAATGCTTTCTAAAATTTTTGGATGAGTGATTGAAGCCGGACCGCACCATCCCGCCTTATCCATTTGTGCACCTCTTTTTTCCAATTCTGAGCCATTAGCACCATCAAGAATAACAATTTTTCCATTATTTAATTTATCTTGTATATATTTGTAATTTTCCATAGACATTAATCTTTCACAATTTTAAATTAATAATACATTATTACAATTTATATGAATCAAGTAAAGTTTTCGCAAATGAAGGATGGAGATAAAGAAGATTATAAACTTCTTATTAAATTTGAAGATAAGTTCAATGAAGGGACAGTAGAAAGAATTATTCGAGTACTTAAAGGGTTAGATTCTTCTTTAGGAGGGTATAAAGTATCTAGATTGGTGCATTCTCTTCAAACAGCATCTAGGGCAATGAGAGATAATGCTAGTGAAGAAATGATAGTCGCACAGCGTTACTTCATGACAATGGAGATGAAATAGCTCCATTAAATCATTCAGAGTTAGCTGCATCAGTACTTAGACCATTTGTTAGTGAAAAAACTAGATGGATAGTTGAAAAGCATGGCTTGTTTCAAGTTTATTACTACAATCATTATTATGACAAAGATCGTAATTTACGAGATGAATATAAAGGTCATGAGTTTTACGAAGACACTATTAATTTTTGTCATAAATGGGATCAAGCATCTTTTGATCCAAACTATGATACAATACCCTTAGTTGATTTTATACCATTAGTGGGTAAAATATTCAGCAGAGTGCCTTATAGAAACTTATAATTATTTTTTTAATTTATTAAGAAGTGTTAATTTTCCTGGGTTGAATTTATCTTTATTCTCTAATATATAATTTTCTATTAAAACTCTTTTCTTATCTTCAAATTCAGTTACTCTTCTTGAATTTAAGTCAACATACAATGAGCAAACTTCAGTCGTAGAAGCTAAGTATTTTTCTTTTTTGTGAATCATCTCTAATTTGTACACTAGTCTTTTTTTATCAAAATCAAGAAATAGCAAATTTAAATCTACTTCATCACCAACTTTAACTTCCATATCATAAGTTGTATGTGACTCTACAGCAAAAGTGGTTCTTTTTTGATTGATTGCTGATTCCTTCCCTATATTAAATCTTTCTAGAAGCACCTCCCAAGACCCATCAAATAAATGAATGTAGAATGCCAAATTCATGTGTCCATTATAATCTGTCCATTCTGATTTTATCCTGCCTGTTTTTAAATAAATACTCACTTGTCTATTCCTTTATTCTGAGATACATCAAATTGTAAAAAAAATGAACAATGAAGTTATAATTAGTTGTGCAATTACAGGTTCAGGGGATACAGCAAAAAAACACCCTAATCTTCCTATTACACCAAAGCAGATTGCAGATGCTGCTCTTGAAGCTGCTAAAGCGGGCGCTGCAATTGCTCATATGCACGTTAGAGAAGCTGATGGTAGACCTAGTAGAAAGTTAGATTACTATAAAGAGGTTGCTGAAAGGATTAGATCAAGTAATACAGACGTTGTTATCAACTTTACCACAGGGATGGGTGGAGATTTTGAAATTGGAGAAGGAAAAGATCCTCTTAATCCGATTGGCCCAAATACGGACATGATACATGCTCTTGATAGATTAGAACATATCGAAGAATTATTACCTGAAATATGCACACTTGATTGTGGTTCTCTTAATTTCGGTGATACTAATATGTTATTTGTTCACACCCCTGTTCAATTACGTGCTGCTGCAAAAAAAATGCAAGAACTGGGTGTAAAACCAGAGATGGAAGCTTTCGAAATGGGACATTTATGGTTTGCTAATCAATTATACAAAGAGGGTTTAGTTGATGGCCCTCCAATGTATCAAATTTGCTTGGGTATTCCCTGGGGTGCTCCAGCAAATACAAGCTCCATGAAGGTAATGGCTGACATGGTTCCTTCTGAAGGTATTTGGGCCGGTTTTGGTATAGGAAAAAACCAAATGCCAATGGCTGCACAAGCTGTAATTTTAGGTGGCAATGTTAGAGTTGGGTTAGAAGATAATTTATATTTAAAAAAAAGTGTTTTTGCATCAAATGCACAGTTAGTTGAAAAGGCTGTCAGAATTGTTGATGATCTTGGAGCTAAGGTATTAAATGCTGAACAAACTAGAGAAAAATTAAAATTGAAAAAGCATTTTTAAAATAAAACTTTATGATTAATACTATAAAAAAGATAGCAGTTATTGGTACTGGTGTTATTGGTACTGGTTGGATAATAAGATTTTTAGCTAATAAAAAAATTGTTTATGTTTATGATCCTAATGCAGATCAAAAACAATTTCTTTTAGAAGAATTAAAAAGAACTAAAAAAATTATAAAAAAACATTTTTCAATAACTTCTGTCAATTATAATAATTTAATTTTTTGCAAATCTATTAAAGATGCAGTAAAAAATTCAGATTTAATTCAGGAAAATGTTCCTGAAAACGAGAAAATTAAAAAAAAGATTATTAAGGAAATCAGTACTTATGCTAAAAAAAATTCTATTATTGCATCCAGTTCATCTGGATTGCTTCCTTCTGAAATTCAGAAAGCTTGTATCAATCCAGATCGTTTTATAATAGCTCATCCTTTTAATCCTGTTTATTTGTTACCGCTTCTTGAAATAGTAAAAGGAAGAAAAACCAAAGAAAATTTTGTTAATAAAGCTAAAAAATTTTATAAGAATATAGGCATGCATCCTCTAATTCTTAAAAAAGAAATTGTAGGATATCTATCTGATAGATTACAAGAATCAATGTGGAGAGAATCTTTACACATTATTAATGAAAATTTTGCTACTACAGATGATTTAGATCAGGCAGTTATTCATGGCCCTGGTTTGAGATGGTCTCTAATGGGAACTTTTTTAACTTTTCATTTAGCAGGTGGTAACAAGGGTATGAAACATATGTTAGATCAATTTGGTCCAGCATTAAAGTTACCATGGACCAAATTAAAGGCGCCTAATTTGACATATGAATTAAGAAATAAGATTATAAAAGGAACAAAACGTCAAACAAAAGGAAAATCTATTAAAAATTTAACTAATATGAGAGATAATTTTTTGATTGATCTTTTAAAGCTTAAAAAAAAATATAGAATTAGCTAATGAAAATTGTATCTAAATATATATCTCTCAAAGAATATATCCCAATAGGAAAACCTTCTTTAGCTCATTTTGAAATTAAAGAAGAAGAAATATTTTTAATAAAAAAGAATGATGTATTAATACAAAATAAATGGATTTCAGTTGATCCCTATATGCGAGCTAGAATGACTGAAAGAAAAAATTATAAACCGCCATTTGAAATTGGCAAACCCATGGAAGGCGCTGCACTAGGAGAGATAATTGAGAGCAAATCTAAAGAATTTATTAAAGGAGATATAGTTTTAAGTGAGAAAGGATGGAGAGATAAATTTATAACTAACTGTAATATTTTAAAAAAAATTAAACCTATAGACGTTCCTTATCAAACATATTTAGGACCACTTGGTTTTACTGGTCATACGGCCTATATTGGCTTATTTAGAATTGGAGATTTAAAAAAAAATCAAACTGTACTAGTTTCATCAGCAGGTGGAAGTGTTGGTTCTACTGTTTGTCAAATTGCAAAAATAATGGGATGTAAAGTTATTGCAAGTACAGGCAGTGATGAAAAAGTAAATTGGTTAAAAAATGAAATAGGGATAGATCATGCCTTCAACTATAAAAAAATTGATAATCTAGTTTTGCATCTAAAATCACTTGCTCCGGAAGGTTATGATCTTTATTTTGATAATGTAGGAGGTAATTTTTTAGAATCTGCTATTTTTGCAATGAAAAATTTTGCTAATATTGTTATTTGTGGAAGAATTTCTCAAATGAACGCAACTACTGCAGGAGAGGGTCTAAAAAATATGGCTTATGTTTTAGTAAAACGATTAACAATTAAAGGTTTTTTAATATTTGATCATGGCAATGATTATGATGATTTTGAAAAAGACATGAAAAAATGGATTTCTAATAAACAAATGAAATGGAAGGAGACTATAGTGGAGGGTCTAGAAAATTCACCTAAAGCTTTTATAGACCTTCTTGATGGAAAAAATATAGGTAAAATGTTGGTTAAAATTTAAATAGTTACATAAGGCGATGTCCCTCTATAGCTGATATCAAGCTTTAAATCCTTATCAATAGGTGGAAAGGCTCTTTGCTGACAGTCTACCCGAGGACAAATTCTACAGGATATCCCAATTGGTGTTTCATTTTGTTTATTTTGCAGATCTATACCTTCTGAATAAGTAAGTTCTTTTGCGTATCTCATATCGCAACCAAGACCAATAGAAACAAAGCTTTTTGGCATCCCATACTTTTCAATACCTTTTTCAAAAGCTCGGGCAATACAAAAATATAATTTACCGTCTGGCATACGCGAAATTTGAGGATGAATTTTTCCAGGACTCAGAAAAGCAATGTATACATTCCACCTTGGACACGATCCCCCATGTCTTGGTATGTGAATACCAGAAAGAGAAAATCTTTTAGAAACGTTTCCTGCAATGTCTGTTTTTAAAAAATGAAAAGGTACACCTTCATAATCTGGACGTTGTAAATTAGTTAATCTATGTGTTATTTGTTCAAAACTAGCTGCATAATGATGCATTAGAATTTCAATATCGTATTTATATTTTTTAGCACTTTCTAAAAAATCTTCGTAAGGCATTATTAATGCGGCTGCAAAATAATTTAATAAAGATATCTTTAATAAGAGTATTACCTCATCTGAGTAAATCTTATTTTTCTCAACAATTTCATCAATCAATTTTTGCCCATCACAAAAAGCTATTTGATAAGCAAGATGAAAATTTCTAGCTGTATAAGTTAGCATCTCAGATAAAAATAATATTTTTTTATTGTCATCAAATTTTTTAACTGATTTGTGATCTTCTTCTGGTGGTACAATTTTTACCTCAATACCATGCTCTATATTTAAATATGAGGTAAATTTAATTTCAGTTGACCCAATACCAGGTCCTAATTTTAGACCAATTTTATCTCTTAATTCTTCAGATTTACGTTCTAATGAATCAAAATAGTTTTTATTTTCTTGAAGAAAATCTGATACGATTTCAACAGGTAAGCGAGTGGATTTTTTTTCTTTGACTGATGATTCAACATCCATAATTTCTAAACGATTTTGCATATCATCTCTGAGACTTTTATAAGAATCATTTAATGTAAGTAATGCTTTAGCTATATTTGGATTATTGCTAATGAATTCAGTAGTTTCATGATTGGTAATATCTAAATCTTCAAATAATTCATTGCTTAAAACATCCATAACATCAGATAAGATTCTTTTATTACTTTCAACTGTAAGATCTTTCAGAGATAAACTTAATTCATTACCTATTTTAATAAGCAAAGGAACCGTAATTGTTCTTCTTCCACTTTCTAACAAATTTAAATAACTAGCTGAAATTCCTAAATTTTTCGATAAATCAGATTGAGACAAACCCTTAGAACGTCTTTCTTTTCTTATTCTTGATCCAATATTTGATAAATGACTAGGTTCCATATTTACAAAATTTACAAAATTACATTTTTTACAATGCTAATATTTACATAATTTACCCAGGATTATCAATTAAAAATTGCTATCTAAGAATTTTTAGTAAATAGTGTAAATATAAAAGGAGATAAAAATGGCTACACCATCAAATCAAATACACATGACTGAAGATAAAAGAAGTAATAATGAATCTATGGTTGATAGTGTCAGAATTTTGTCCGATATTACTAGAAGAGATATTGAAAAATCATATAATTTAGACACTATTAGAGGAACAGAGGCCTTTTATAGTAGCAGATATGGTTGGACCTTAAGAAAAACTATAGATTAATACAAGCATACTATTGTTATATATAAGTTTTTTTAAATACCTTACTGGAGATGTAGAATGAACGCTGCTGAAGTTGCATTTAATATTAATGAAGACAATTACATAAATACAACTAATAAAAAAATTGACACAAGGTGGAACTCATTAAAAAGACTGTATTCACCACAGGATGTAAAAAAACTCCGAGGAACAGTACATATTGAATATTCTCTTGCTAAACAAGGAGCTGTAAAATTATGGGAATATCTAAATACAGATGATTTTGTTCAAACATTTGGGGTTTTAACTGGAAATCAAGCCGTACAGCACGCTAAAGCTGGATTAAAAGCTTTGTATATTTCAGGGTGGCAAGTTGCAGCTGATGCAAATACATCTGGAAATACTTATCCTGATCAAAGTCTTTATCCTGTTGACAGTGTTCCAACGCTTGTGAAAAGAATTAATTCTGCACTTATAAGAGCTGATCAGATTGAAACATTGGAAAGATTTGATAGTAATGGTGTAATTTCCGATGATAGAATGCTTCCAATAGTAGCTGATGCTGAATCAGGCTTTGGAGGTCCTTTAAATGTGTTTGAATTAATGAGGGCAATGATTGAAGCAGGTGCTGCTGGTGTTCATTTTGAAGATCAACTTTCCTCAGAAAAAAAATGTGGTCACATGGGTGGAAAAGTTTTAGTTCCTACTCAAACACAAATAAGAACTTTAAATTCAGCAAGATTGGCTGCAGATGTAATGAATGTTCCTACAATTATTTTAGCCAGAACAGATGCTAATGCTGCAAACCTGATAACTAGCGATATTGATGAATATGACAAACCTTTTATTACTGGTGAAAGAACAATTGAAGGATTTTATAAAACTCGATCAGGTCTAGATCAAGCTATATCAAGAGGGCTTGCTTATGCTCCTTATGCTGATTTAATTTGGTGTGAAACTGCTAAGCCCGATCTACATGAGGCAAAAAGATTTGCTGAAGCAATTCATAAAGAGTACCCAGACCAATTATTATCTTATAATTGCTCTCCTTCATTTAATTGGAAAAAAAACCTTGATAAAGAAACTATGAAGATATTTCAGAATGAATTAGGGAAAATGGGTTATAAATTTCAATTTATAACACTTGCTGGATTTCATCTAAATAATTATGCAACATTTAAACTAGCGAAGGCTTATAAGAAAAATGGTATGGTTGCTTATTCTGAGCTTCAAGAAGCAGAATTTGCTGCAGAAAAAGATGGTTATACAAGTACAAAGCATCAAAGAGAAGCAGGTACAAGTTATTTTGATGCTGTGTCTCAAGCTTTAACACAAGGAAAATCATCAACTGTAGCTATGACTGGATCTACTGAACAAGAGCAGTTTTAATTATTAGTTATTCAATAATTTCGAATGTTCAGTTTTTATACATTTATCTTGTATTAAATTAATCCGCATTTTATCTAAAATTTTTTCTGAATCTTGCCAAAAAATATCTAATTGCAACCACATGGTTTTGATATTTTTGTAAACTGCATGTTTAATAATACTGTATACCTCTGATGATGATCTAAATACATTGAAAATATCTATGTTTATTTTAATATCTTCTAATCTTTTGAATACTCTCTCATCTAAGATAAATTCATCTCTTGAATAAGGATTTATTGGCAATGCTTATATCCTTTATTTTGCAAATATTGTATTACTTTGTGTGAGTCTTTAAATTGATTTCTACTAGCACCATAAATTGCTATCGTAGAAGTTTCTTCTAAAATTTTTTAATTTGATCAGTCAAATATAATCATTTATTTTTCCAAACAGGGGATCTTTTTTCGATAAAAGAATTAATACCTTCCTTAGCATCTTCGGTCATCATATTTAAGGTCATAATTTTACTTGTATACTTATAAGCTTTTTCTAAAGGCATTTCTAGTTGCTTATAAAAAGCGCTTTTTCCAATTTTTAAAGTAAGGGTTGATTTTGATGTTATTATATCTGCAATTTTTATAACCTCTTTTTCTAATTTAGAGGATGGAAAACAATCATTAATTAATCCAATATCTTTAGCAAAATTAGCTTTAATTGGTTCGCCTGTTAATAGCATTTTCATAGATTTTTTATGATTTACTTTTCTGCTTAACGCAACCATAGGAGTACTGCAAAATAAACCTATATTGACTCCTGGTGTAGCAAAAATAGCATTGCTACTACTATAAGCCAAATCACAACTTGCTACCAATTGACATCCTGCTGCAAAAGCTGCTCCATGAACCTTCGCAATAATTGGCTTTCTATGATTTACTATACATAACATTAATTCAGAACATTTATTAAATAATGTTTGATAAGAAGATTTTTTTTTCATTGATTTAATTTCTTTTAAATTATGACCTGCACTAAAACCCTTCCCAGCTCCTTCAATAATTATTACTTTTGATTTTTGATTTTTATTTAAACTTTTTAAAGTAGCTAATAGAGATTTGATCATATCTAATGATAGAGAGTTATAATTTGCAGGATCATTCAAAATAATTCTAACTATCCCTTTTTTATTTTGAGTTATTTTCAAATTTTTAAAATTTTTCATTTTTTATCAATCTAGGTATATTAAAGATATAATTTATTATATAATAAAACTTATATAATGAGTTACAAGGCACATATCAAAAGATACGAGCAACTGGAATACAGAAGGTGTGGTGATAGCGGATTACAACTTCCTCCAATAACTTTAGGATTGTGGCATAATTTTGGAGGTAAATCAATGTCTCCAGAATCCAAAAAAATGATATTTCGTGCTTTTGATAGGGGTATAACTCATTTTGACCTAGCCAATAATTATGGTCCTCCATATGGATCGGCAGAATTCAATTTTGGAACATTAATGAATACAGATTTAAGATCTTATAGAGATGAATTAATAATATCTACTAAAGCTGGTTATGATATGTGGCCAGGACCTTACGGTGAATGGGGTTCTAAAAAATATCTTACTGCAAGTTTGGATCAAAGTTTAGAGAGAATGCAATTAGAGTATGTTGATATTTTTTATTCTCACAGATTTGACCCTCTTACACCTTTAGAAGAAACAGCAGATGCTTTAGCTCAAGCTGTTCATCATGGAAAAGCCTTATATGCTGGTATTTCTTCTTACTCATCTAAACAGACAATCAATATGAATAAACTTTTAAAAGAGAGAGGAATTAAATGCCTTATACATCAACCATCATATTCTATGATAAATCGATGGATAGAAAAAGATCTTTTAATAACCTTAAAGAAGTTAGGAATTGGTTGTATTGCCTTCTCTCCATTAGCACAAGGAATGCTATCGGAAAAATATTTAAAAAATATACCTAAAAATTCTCGTGCAGCTGAAAATTCTTCTTTAGACAGAAAAATGATAACAAAATCTTACATAAAAAAAATTTCTTATTTATCTAAAATAGCTAAAAAAAGAAATCAAACTATTTCCCAAATGGCATTAGCTTGGATTTTACGTCATCCAACTATGACATCAGCACTAATTGGGTCTCGAACAATAAAACAATTAGATGAATGTTTAGACAGCTTAAAAAATTCAAATTTTACAAAAAAGGAATTGAAAGAAATAGATAAATTTGTAAAAGAAGAAAAAGTTAATTTATGGTCAGCTTCAAGTAAAAATTAGCTACTTATAATAAGGAGCTTTTAAAGGACTCTCCTCTTTACCCAAAATCATATCAGAAACTTTTTCAGCTATCATAAGAGTTGCAGCGTTTAAATTACCACTAACGATATCAGGCATGATTGATGAGTCAATGATTCTTATATTATGAAGACCATGGACATTTGTTTTCTCATCAACAACTGAATACTTATCAAAACCCATTTTATTTGTACACGAAGGATGATAGGCTGTATCTGCAGTTGAGCGAATTATTTCATCTAGCTCTTCATCAGTCTTACAATTATCACCAGGACGTAACTGCTCCCCTAAGTAAGTATCAAAACTTGGTTGCTTAAGTATTGTATTTGCTATCTTAACACTATCCCTCATTTGAATTAAGTCTTCTTCTTCTTTAAGATAATTAAACTGAATAATAGGATCTTCATTAACATTATTTGAACGTATTTTAACAAAACCTCTGCTCTTTGGTCTATTAGGACTTGCATGAAACTGAAAACCGTCGAAAGAAGGATTGGTAAGGCCGTGATTAAAAATTAAGGAAGGGAAGAAATGATATTGAATATTAGGATGTAAATATTTTTCAGATGTTTTAACAAATCCTCCAAGTTCTAAATGAGAATGTGCTAACATTCCTTTTTTAAATAAAAACCATTTCATCCCCTCTAGTGCTTGCGTTATATAGTTTGTCGAAAGATCATACAAAGTTTCTTTTTTCTTTGATTTATGTTGAATATAAATTTCAAGATGATCTTGAAGATTTTCTCCAACTCCTGGAAGATCATGAATTATTTCTATACCATGTTTTTTAAGTTCAATAGCATTGCCTATTCCTGATAATTGAAGAAGCTTAGGAGAATTGATAGATCCTGCAGATAATAATATTTCTTTATTTGCATAATAAATTTCATTTTTATTATTTATTGTAACTTGAATTCCTATAGCAACTTTATTTTTAAATAAAATTTTTGATACATTAGAGTATGTAAATATTTCTATATTTGAATTTTTTTTAATATCATCTAGATAGGCTTTTCCTGCCCCATAACGTTTACCTTCATGAATAGTAACATCATAAGTCCCAAATCCTTCTTGCTTAAATCCATTCGAGTCATCAAATAGCTCATAACCAGCATCTTTTGCTGCATTCAATATTGCTTGAAATAAGGGAAATTTTTTATTAATTTTGGATCGATTTACTTTTAATTTTCCATGACCACCTCTATATATATTTTCACCACCTGACCAAGTTTCCAGCTTTTTAAAGTAAGGTAAAACATTACTATAATCCCACTTTTTTAATCCAAAAGAAGCCCATCTATTAAAATCTTCTGGATGTCCTCTTACAAAAACCATCCCGTTATGCGAAGAACATCCACCAATCATTTTTCCTCTTGGACAAAATATTCTACGATTATTTAAATAAGGCTCAGGTTCTGAATAGTATTTCCAGTTATATTTACTATCATGCATTGTGTACAAGAGAGCGCTTGGCATATCAACTTTCCACGTGTTGTTGTTAGGTCCTGATTCAAAAACACCAATAGTATTTGACAAATTCTTACTTAAGCGATTAGCTAAAACACATCCTGCTGAGCCTGCTCCAATGATTAAATAATCAAAGGTATTTTTCATTAATTCATTCTTTCAGTATTCCCATCTACAGTCATTACTTGTCCCGAAATTCTTCTCGCCTCATCAGATAATAAAAATACAGCCATATTAGCAATGTCTTCTTTATTGACAAAGGTTTTAAGAGAAGTCATTGATTCATAATCTTTTTGTAATTCTTTTTCAGAAATACCAATTGATTTAGCTTTTGCCTCAATAACTCTTTTCATCCTGTCACCAGAAACTGAGCCAGGACAAATAGCATTAACCCTAATATTAAAATCTCCTAACTCCATTGCAAGGGACTTAGTTAATCCTATTGTCGCCCATTTACTTGCTGCATATGGTGTTCGTAAAGGGAAACCAAATAAACCAGCAGTAGATGAAAGATTGATAATAGATCCTCCATTCTTTTTTAGAAGTGGAATAAAATATTTTGAAAAATAAAAATGACTATTAATATTTACATCAATTGTATTTTTCCATTGTTCTATGTCTAATTCTTCAATTTTTCCTGTAGGACCAGCAATTCCTACATTATTAATTAAACCATCTATTGTGGTAATTTGATTTTTTAACTCTAAAAAATAATTTAAAACATCTTCTGAATCATTAGCATTAACTTTTTTTATAAATAAAGTTGAATTATAATTCTTATGTTTTTTTATTAAAGATAATTTATCTTCATTAACATCACTTACAAAAACAGTAGCTCCATTATTCATACAAAGTTCAGCTATAGACCAACCAATTCCATCGGCAGCAGCAGAGACAATAATATTTTTATTAAAAAGTTTTTTTTGGTTCATTGTGGCTAGTTTTACTTAGCGAAATAGCCAATTCTTTTTCAGTAATATAGCCCATGGTATCGCCTTTTTTATCAACTACTACAATTGTAGATCTGTCCTGAAGTACTCTTGGTAAAAATTCTTCAATATACGTATCTGCATCAACTTTATAAGATTCGGATAACTTAATTTCTCTACCATTTAATTTTTCAGATTGTACCATAACTGTTCTAGCTCTAAGTACTTTTGCCCTATTTACGTCCTTTACAAAAGCAGCAACATAATCATCAGCAGGATTCATAATGATATCTTCAGGTGTTCCAACTTGCACAAGGCGTCCATGATTCAAAATACCAATATGATCTCCTAATTTCAGAGATTCATCAAGATCATGTGTAATGAAAAATATTGTTTTTTTTAATTGTCCTTGAAGTTCAAGTAATTGTTTTTGCATATCACTTCTAATTAGCGGATCTAATGCACTGAAAGCTTCATCCATTAATAAAATTTCAGGATTGGTAGCCAATGCTCGAGCAAGCCCTACTCTTTGTTGCATACCTCCTGATAATTGGCTTGGATATTGATTTTCAAAACCTTGCAAACCAACTGCTTCTATTTGAGCCATAGCTATTTTGTTTCTTTCTTGGAGTTCTTTCCCTTGAATTTCGAGACCGTAGGCAACATTCTGCATAACTGTTTTATGAGGAAATAAACCAAAACGTTGAAAAACCATACTCATTTCATGTTTACGAAAATTAATTAATTCTTTTTCATTAAGTTGCATAACATTTGTTCCATCAACAATTATTTCACCATCAGTGGGATCAATTAATCTGTTTAAGTGACGAATTAAGGTAGATTTTCCAGATCCAGATAATCCCATACATACAAAAGTTTCACCTTCTTCAACAGAAATAGAAACATTATCTAATCCTACAGTATGCCCTGTTTCTTCTAATACTTCTTCTTTCGATGCTCCTTTTTTAACCATAGATAGAACAGTAAGTGGTTCTGTTCCAAAAATTTTATATACGTTTTTTACTTCTATTTTAGCCATTATATCTTATATTTTTTCTTCTTTATTGTAGGTTGGGTTTTTTCCTGAATTTTTTCTCCGTAAGCTTGTGTTATTCTGTCAAAGACTATGGCAAGTAAAACAATGGCAAGACCCGCTTCTAATGAAGATCCAACATTTAATTGTTGAAGACCTAAAAGAACTTCATCTCCAAGTCCTCGAGTACCTATCATTGAAGCAATAACAACCATGGCTAAAGCCATCATAGTGCATTGGTTTATTCCCTGCATAATATTTGGAAGAGCTAAAGGCATTTGTACCCCCCACAATTTTTGTTTTTTATTTGCGCCAAATGATTCAGCAGCTTCAATTACCTCTTTATCAACAAGTCTGATTCCTAAATCTGTTAGGCGAATTAATGGAGGGCAAGAATAAATAAAAATTCCTATAATGGCAGGAATTGCTCCAAGTCCAAATAAAATTATACCCGGTATTAAATAACAAAAACTTGGTATGACTTGCATTAGATCAAGCACAGGTAGTATTGCATTTCTAACTCTTGGGTTTCTCGCCATCGCAATACCCACAGGAAGACCAACCATAATACATAGTAAAATTCCAATAAAAACAATTGTTGTTGTCTCAATTGCTTTATCCCAAAAACGAGGATTTAAAAAACCAATTGAAAAGGTACAAAAACCTACAAAAATAGTTGTTCCTATTTTTTTACCGCTTGCAAAATAAGTAAGTGCTACAACTCCTAAAACAACTAAAGGCCATGGCGTATCAACTAATAGATTTTTGGTAATTACATAAGCACGAAGTAATACATAGCCTATGGCATCAAAAACTAATCCATATTCAGAACTAAACCATCTCCAACCAGTATTAATCCAATGCATAAATGGAACATCAAGCCATTTAGGAAAATTATTTAACCAACCTAGGTCAGTAAATAATTCAGTTACATTGTCAGGTTTTCTTTTTGATGACAAATAACTTACAACAATTAAAACTACAAAAACTGCAAGATATAAATAATTGATATATTTTTTTATGATTTTTATCATGATAAGTAAAAACCAGGGGTTTCCCCCTGGTTAATTATTAATAAATAATGATTATAACGCGCTCTTGATATTAGCAGCAACATCAGCTGAAACCCAAGATTCCCACACAGAATTAGAAGAAAGGAAGTGTATAGCAGTTGCTTCCATATCTCCATCTGATTCATCGACATAATAAGCTAACATTTCATTAACTTTTTCTGTAGGCAATGCATAAGCTTTTATCATTGCTGCAACATCTGGATTTTCTGCAGCCCAGTCTGCTCTTACTGTTTTAGTTAAAGCCATATCTTTATATTCATTTGCACAAGAAGGAACATATGCTTCTTGTCCATTAGCTTTAATGTCTTCAACAACTACGGACATAGCAGCCCAGCAATCAGCAGTATAAGCTGGCTCTTCAAGACGAACCATATCTATTTCAGCTTTACCCATTAAACTCGTTGGCGTCCAATAATATGAAAATATTGGTTTACCTTTAGCAAAAGCACCCGCAATTGCTGCATCTAAAGCTCCACCAGAACCTGGATCAAAGTTTGTATACAATTCATCAAGACCATATTCTTTTAATTTAACAAAATTGATAGTGTAACAAGTCCAACCAGAAATACAGCTTGTCATTCTTCCTTTAGATGGATTTTCAGGATCTTTAAATAATTCCCAAACACCTGGTTTTTTCATATCTTCAACACTTTTTAAACCATGTGCTTCGGCAGTTGCTCTATCAACCCAAAAAGCTTGTTCAGAAGCTGGGGTATTAGTACCCATATGAATAATACTTCCATCTGCAAAATGAGGTTTTAATAATTCAACTAAATTATCTTCCCATAATTCAGTAATAACATCAATTTGACCATCAAAAAATGCTGCCATAATAGGGGTAGTACTTCCTTTAGTTACTTCAACATCACAACCAAAGCCATGTTCAATCATAAATGAAGCTATAGCTGTGTGAATATTTGCACTATCCCAGTCAAAGTCACCAAGGTGAGCTTTGCAAGCTGCATTTGCACTAGACGTTCCTAATGTAATACCTGCTAATAAAACTAGAGATAGGACTGATTTTTTTATGAATTTCATAAATTTCCTCCTAAAAAAATTAATTAATTAATTATGAATCACTTAAACAATTTAAAAGAATAAATACAACACTAAATTCAAAAAATACCTAAATTTAGCCATATTTAATTAAAAATTATCAAATTATAATTGTTTTTTTTAAAAATAAATTTATTTCCAGCCACTTATAGCTTTAACTTCAAGATATTCTTCAAGGCCCCATTTTCCCCCTTCTCTTCCATTGCCGGACTGCCTAAATCCTCCAAAAGGGGTGCCTCCTGAAACTCCAGTACCATTCATTTCAACTCCTCCGGATCGAAGTTGTTTAGCCACTCTTTTAGCTTTTTCTTTATCTTGCGTTTGAACATAATTGGTTAAACCATATTCAGTATCATTTGTAATGGCTATAGCTTCTTCTTCCGTTTCAAATGGTATCATTGACAAAACCGGACCAAATATTTCTTCACGAGCGATTGTCATATTATTTGTAACATCTGAGAATATTGTGGGCTTTACAAAATAACCTTTATTAAGACCTTCAGGTCTATCAAGTCCTCCAGCAACTAAATTAGCTCCTTCTTTTATACCACTATGAATCAAATTTTGAATTTTGTCATATTGAACTTTTGAAACCACTGGGCCAATATGATCACCTTTTTTTGAAGCTAAATCAACTTTTGTTTGCTTAGCTTGCTCAGCTGCCTCTTTAACTGCCCTTTCATAAATTGACCTTTCTACAAGCATTCTTGTTGGATGGTTACAAGATTGTCCAGAATTTCCCATTACGTGTTTTACACCACGTCTAACTGCATCAGGATCAGAATCTGCAAAAATTATATTACCTCCCTTTCCTCCAAGTTCTAAGCAAACTCTCTTTATGGTATCAGCAGAATTTTTAGTAATTAATTTACCTGCCCTTGTAGATCCAGTGAAAGAAACCATATCAATTTTTGGATGACTTGATAATTGTGTTCCAACACCTTCACCATTCCCATTGACTAAATTAAATACTCCAGAAGGAAAACCTGCTTCATGAATCATTTCAGCAAAAACCATTCCAGATAAAGGAGCTATTTCAGAAGGTTTCAAAACCATTGTACATCCGGCAGCTAAAGCTGGAATAACTTTTAAAGTAATTTGGTTAATAGGCCAATTCCAAGGTGTAATTAAAGCACACACCCCAATTGGTTCATAAACAATATGATTATCAGATTCTTCATCAAATAAAGATTCAAATTCAAATTTTTTTAATGTCTTAATAAAATTTTTAATATGTTCAGCACCAGAAGAACTTTGTTCTTGATTAGCCCAATCTAGTGGTGCACCCATCTCCTCTGATATTGATTCAGCCATATCATTCCATCTAGATTTATAAATTTCATATAACCTTTCAATTAAATTAATTCTTTCTTCTTTTAAAGTTTTGCTCCATGAAGAAAATGCATTATTTGCTGCATCAACTGCAGAGTCAGTATCTGCTGAATCACCTAAAGAAATTATTGCACAAGCTTCTTCATTTGATGGATTAATGACTTCTAGATCATTTGGTTTTATAGGGTCTACCCATTGACCATTTATATAAAATTGTTTTTTATCTATCATATTACCTCTTTATTTATATTACTTTTATATTAATTTCATCAAATTTATTTTCTCTATAAACTATATATAGCCCACCCAAAATAATTAAAATCCCTCCAATTACTATAGAAGAATTGGGTATTTCATTATAAAAAAAATAACCCATAAAGCCTACAAATATAAATGATGTGTATTCAAATGGAGAAATTACAACTACTTCAGCATTCTTAGCTGCTTGTGACATAAAATAATGTCCAAGTGAACCCATAATCCCTAAGCTCATCAATTGTATCAATTGAAATAAATCTGGTTTAACAAAATCTTTAGGGAAAAAAACTAAAGAAGTTATTAAGAGTGCCAAAGAATAATAAAAAATAATTGCAATACTAGAATCAGTATTCATTATCGAACGAGTACTTAAATAAACACTGGCCATAAATAATGCAGAAATTAATGGGAGTATAGATACTAATTGAAAAACTTCTGATCCAGGTTTAACAATAATAATAACACCTATAAAACCTACTATAATAGCACTAATTCTATGAATCCCAAGTCGCTCTCCTAAAATTGGAACGGCTAGTAATGCTGCAATAATGGGAGCACTGTGAACAATTGCTATATTCTCTGAAAGTAATAAAAATTTCAAACCAAAAAAATAAAAAACTACACACCCGACTGCTGAAAATGCCCTTACAAAATGTCTAATTGGTTTTTTTGTTTTTAAAGTTCTCCATCCAAAAATAGTAATTAAAAAAAAAGATACAAGAATGCCACTAAAAGCTCTAAAAAAAATTACCTCCCAAACTGGAAAATGAATATTTAAACCTTTAACAGATACATCGTTTACACTTAGACAAAACATTCCTAATGTCATAAATATTACGCCACGTATGTTTGAATTAATTTTATTAGTATTCAATTAATATCTATATGTTCTGATTTCAGTTCATCAATTTTTATAATTCCATCTTCTATTTCTTTTTTAATTAAAACTTTCATATCTAAATATTTAATATTGTTTTCAGTCATTTTTTTTAAATTTTTTGAACTTATCTTATCATTTAACCATTGTTCTATTTGATATTTCCTAGTTTTTAAATACTTAATATATCTATTAAGATGTTTACCCTCTTTTCCAAAAGTACCTGAAACAAGCACTCTAATATCTTTACATTTTAATTGCAAAAATTGTGGTAATATTTTTGATAATCTATTTGATATTGGAATATTAATAAATTTTATACGACTTGCATTACCAGAATGCACTGTTCTTAAGTTCCAAATTACAAGATCACCAATTTCGTATGGAATATATCTGAAATTACCATTAAAAATTCCTATAATTTCCTGATAAATCACTCTTAATAAAGTTCTTTGAATAAAAAATTTATGAGTCTTCCCTCCAAAGATAATCCCTCCTCCTTGCTTAGAATGATCCTGAAGGTATATACCAAATCTTATAAGAGGATAATTTCCATTCCAATCAGGTCCTTTCCAATATCTATCAGCGTTATCAGTATGATAGGCTCCTGTTAAATTATTTTTATTTGGTTGATATAATAGCCAAGAACTATCACCAAAATAAATAATATTTTGACCAATTAGAGATTTTATTCTATTTAATATTCTAGAATCTAATAATAAATCATCCAGAATGTTTTGTGAAAGTAAATCTGTTTTAGAACTTTGACTTAAAAGATTGGTGTCGTATTGGATGATTATCTCATCACGATATTTTTTTACTTCATCTTTAGTGAATATATTTTTTAAATGAAGATAACCATACTTATTAAATTTATTAATTTCTATATCTGTAAGCATTAACAAAAGAAAGTTATTAAGATTATTATAAATATATCTAACAGCTTTTTGAAAAATTTACTACAGGATTCTATTTAGTCAATATAAAATAAAACCTAAATAAATAAGTTTCTAAAATAATAAAATCTACTGGCTATTTTAAAAATGAAAAAATTAAAATTTACTATAAAAAAAATATCAATATCTTCTAAATCTATTAATATTAAATGGGGAGATGGTAAATTAAGTTATTTTCATTTTTTATGGTTAAGAGATAACTGTCCCTCAGCTATTCACCCCAATGCACGTATGCGTATATTTAACTTATTAAATGTTTCAAAAAATATTTATCCAATCAACTACTTAATTGACAAAAAAGGTGATGTAATTTTAGATTGGAGTGAGGACAATCATCAAAGCACTTATACTGCAAAATGGTTAAGAGAAAATTGCTATACAATTCATAATAATAACAAATATTTATCTCCATACATTCTTTGGGACAACAACCTTACAAATAAATTAAATATAATCACAATTGAATACCAGGAAGTAATGGATTCTGATGAAGGATTATTAAAATGGCTAAAACAACTTCATCATTATGGTTTTTCTATTGTTAAAAATAGCCCAGTCGAAAAAAAATCAGCTTTAAAAATTTTAAATAGAATAAGTCATATACGTGAAACATTTTTTGGTTCACCTTTTGAAGTTATAAATATTCCAAATCCAAATAATACAGCTTACACTGCTGATGCATTACGTAGTCATACTGATTTACCTTATTATGAATATGCACCTGGTTATCAATTTTTGCATTGTTTAGTAAATTCAGCAACTGGAGGCATGTCTTCTTCAGTTGATGGATTTGCTGTAGCTAATTATTTAAGAGATACAAAAAAAAATATATTTAAATTACTAATTAAAACTCCAATAAAATTTAAAGATAATAATTATACTCAAGATAAAATTAGAATTCATCACTCTCCTCTAATTAGTCTGAATAAGGATGGAGATTTTAATGAAATTCGCTTTAATATGGCTGCAATGGGAACATTGGATATTCATAATGATTTAATGGAAGAATATTATTTAGCTTATAGAATGTTAGCACAATTATTGAATGATCCTAAATTTCTTGTAAACTTTAGATTAAATGTCGGAGATATTTTTTCATTTAATAATAGACGTGTACTTCATGGTAGAACGCAATTTAATCCAAACTCTGGTCATCGTCATTTGCAAGGATATTATTTAGATCGTGATGAGATTTTATCACGATTAAATTATCTAAAAAAAATTAATTAGTGATTAATCTAGTTTAATCCAAGTTGATTTAACTTGTAAATAATTATCTAAAGCATGGAACGAATTATCTCTTCCAATCCCTGACTGCTTATAACCTCCTAAAGGAATTGTGGTATCGACACCTTCTTCATAATTATTTATATAAACTGTTCCAACTTTTAATTCTTTAGCCATATTATGAGCAACATTGATATCTTTAGTCCACACTGCAGCAGCTAAACCATAATCACTATCATTAGCTATCTGTAAAGCTTCATCAAAATTATTAAATGTGATAGAGGTTAAAACTGGTCCAAAAATTTCTTCTCTAGCCACACGCATATTGTTTGTAACTTTTGTTAATATAGTTGGATTATAATAATATCCACCTGTACTCTCCATAGATTTTTTTCCACCTATAAAAATATCAGCACCTTCTTCTTTACCGATATTCACATAATTATGAATTTTATCTAGTTGAGTTTTATCAACCACAGCACCCATAAAAGAATTCAGATCAAAAGGATTCCCTGGCATCATATTTTTACTAATATTAGATAACTTATTTATAAAATCTTTTTCTATATCTTTTTGTATGATTAATCTTGATCCAGCTGAACAAACCTCTCCTTGATTTCCAAAAATTGCATATGCTGATTTTTCTGCTACTGAATCAAGATCTTCATGGTCAGCAAAAACAATGTTCGGGGATTTGCCTCCACATTCTAACTGTACTCTTTTCATGTTTGATTGACCTGAATATTGGAGAATTAACTTACCTACTTCCCCTGATCCAGTAAAAGCAATGCAGTCAATATCATGATGTAGGCACATAGACTTGCCAGTAATAGGTCCATCACCGGGCAAAACATTAAAAACACCTTCTGGTAAACCTGCTTCTATAAATAATTCTCCAATTCTAATGGCACTCATTGGAGATTGTTCAGCAGGTTTTAAAATAACAGAATTTCCAGTAATTAATGCAGGTCCTAATTTCCAAACAGCCATCCATAAAGGATAATTCCAAGGGACTATTGCTCCAACTACTCCTATAGGTTCTTTTGTAATCATGCCTAAAAAATTATGAGGAGTTGGAGCAATATCATCGTATACTTTATCAACTAATTCAGCATACCATCGAATGTTATCAATCGAAGCAGGTAAATCTGCATTAAAAGTATCATTAATCGTTTTTCCAACATCTATTGTATCTAATAAAGCTAATTCTAATTGATGAGTTTCCAATAGATCTGCAAATCTTAACATAATTTTTTTTCTATGACTTGGATCAGCTTTTGACCAACTGCCTTTCTCAAAAGTTTCTCTTGCATTTTTTACAGCTAAATCTACGTCCTCTTGTTGAGCAAAAGAAATATTATTAATAATCTTACCATCAATAGGTGATATATTCTCAAAAACTTGATTTGATTTAGATTCTTGATATTTCCCATTAATAAAAATTTTGGAAGGATAGATTAAAGATTCCTTCTTTTCTAAAATAACTTTTTTAGTTAGTGTCATATTTAATCTTTATAAATACTATTTTTTTTATCAAGTAAGCGAAGAAGTGCTGGCCATTCATATTTGCCTAATTGAAACCTAGGGTCTTCATATTGGCCTGCTGCATACTCCATTATATTATCGGATGGATAAATTAATTCTTTGCCTATTGTAAGAGTGTCTAACTGATTTTTACAAGCCCTATCAAGATAATACATTAATATAAATGCTTCTCCTACTGTTTCTCCACATGTCATTAAACCATGATTGCGTAAAATCATTACTTTATTAGAAGCAAGACTTTTTGCCAAATCTTTACATTCTTCAACTTCGGTAGACATCCCTTGCCAGTCATGATAGCTGACTCTGTTATAAAAGATCGCAGCATCTTGAATAATAGGTTTAAGGCCTTCTTTTAAACAAGAAATTGCTAAGCCAGCCCTAGAGTGTGTATGCATAACACAATTAATATCTTTTCTATTTTTATGAACAGCTCCATGAATAATAAAGCCTGTATCATTAATCATACCTTCCCCAGAAACTATATTACCATCAAGATCTATTTCTAAAAGATTAGATGCTGTAATTTCATCATATCTTAATCCGAATTTATTAATCAAAAAAGTTTCTTTATTTAATGATGTTTTGGCTGTTATATGATTCCAAATTATATCACTCATGTGAAAATGATCAGCCAAATGGTAACAAGCTGATAAATTAACTCTATTAGACCACTCTTCTTGACTAAATTTTTTTTCTTTATTCATTATGCTTTACTTTTAAATTAAATATTTATAATCATAAAGAAATAAATAAGAAAAAAAATGTCAATTAAAAATATTTCGTTAGATATTAATTACGTAAAGGCACAATTCCCTGCCTTTAAAGATCCTTTAAGTTCTAAATGGTCTTTTTTTGAGAATGCTGGAGGTAGTTATGTTCCTCATCAAGTAATTAAACTACTTAATGATTTTATGACATTTACAAAAGTGCAGCCCTATGCTGAATTTGATATGTCAAAGATAGCGGGTAATAATATGGATAGAGCTACAGAATTATTTGCAGAAATGATTAATGCTAACAAAGATGAAATTATTATTGGAGCTTCCACAACAATGAATATGTATGTTTTATCAAATGCTATGAAATATTTTTTAAAACCTGGAGATGAAATTATAGTAACAAATCAAGATCATGAAGCTAATATTGGTGCGTGGAGAAAACTAGAATCTTATGGAGCAGTGGTAAAAGAATGGAAAATAAATCCTGAAAATGCTGAACTTGAAATAGAAGGCTTAAAATTACTTTTATCAAAGAAAACAAAAATTGTTGCTGTAACACATTGCTCTAACATTGTTGGATCAATTAATGATCTTAAATCTATAGCTAAACTAGTTCATGAATATGACGCTTATATTGTTGGGGATGGAGTATCTTATGCCCCTCATGGCTTTCCAGATGTAAAAGATCTTGATGTAGACTTTTATACATTTAGTTTATACAAAACCTATGGACCTCACTTAGGATTATTGTATGGAAAAAAAGCAATATTAAATCAACTCCCCAATCAAAATCATGAATTTTTAGAAGATGATGTTCCTTATACACTAAATCCTGGTGGACCAAATCATGAGGGATTATCATCTCTAATAGGAATTTATGAATACTTTAATAGTTTATTTATTAAACATTTTCCCGATGAAAAGAATTCAATAAGAAACAAAATAGTAAAAATAAATGAGCTAATAGCTTCTCACGAGGAAAATATTGCTAATCCACTTTTAGAATATATCAATTCAAGAAAAGACATTGATTTAATCGGTAAAAAAATAATTAAGAATAGAAATCGAGCACCAACAATAGCTTTTACTAAAAAAAATATTTCTTCAAAAAATTTAAGTAAAAAACTAGTTGCTAATGGTATAGCAACACGAAACGATAATTTCTATGCTTGGAGGTGTTTAAAAGCCCTAGGCATTAACACTGAGGATGGTGTAGTAAGAACAAGTATGGTACATTATAATACAAAAGAAGATGTAGATAAATTAATTAATGCACTAGAAAAAATTACATAAGAATCTTTAAAATAATATTTTTTAAGAATTTATATTATTACTTATAATTTAAATTAGTTATACTGCCAAGTATCTTTACGCTATCATCAATTCTATTATTAGCTATTGACATATTTAAATTATCAATCACTTTTGTTAAATCAGACCATTCTACAAAATCTTCTTCAACTGCAAATATATCTTTATTTATTGTAACTTCCATTTTTCCATTAATCATTAATTCTTCAAATAATTTTTCACCTGGTCTTAAACCTGTAAAAACAATTTCTATATCTCCATTTAAATTAAATTCATTTTTTTCAGTATATCCAGATAATTTAATCATTTTTTTAGCAAGATCTAAAACCTTCATGGGCTTACCCATATTTAATAAGTATATTCCACCAAAATTATCAAGATATGTAACTTCTAGAACTAAAGATACTGCTTCAGGAATAGACATAAAATATCTTGTTACATCAGGATGAGTAACTGTTAAAGGACCGCCATTTTTAATTTGTTCATTAAATAAAGGAACTACTGACCCCCTTGAACCAAAAACATTTCCAAATCTAACAATTGATATTATCATTTTAGAGTTTTTTATTTTGTTATATGATTGTATGTATATTTCAGCAAATCTTTTAGTTGCACCCATTATATTTGTTGGTCTAACTGCTTTATCAGTAGAAATAAAAACTAGTTTCTTAACATTATTCTTTTCACAAGCATTAATAATATTTATTGATCCAAATATATTACAATAAATAGCTGAAAAAATATTTTTTTCTATCAAGGGAACATGCTTGTAAGCAGCCACATGGAAAACTAAATCTGGGTTATATTGATTAATACATTCATCCAGATCATTAAATTCTGTTATGGAAAGTAAAATTGGTATTATTTCATAATTATTTTTATTTACTTCTAACCCCTTAATTAATAAATTTTCAACATTATATAAATTATATTCATTATTTTCTAATAGAATAATTTTACTTGGATTATATTCAGAAATTTGCAAAGATAATTCAGAACCAATAGAGCCTCCTGCACCAGTAATTAAAACAATTTTATCTTTTAATTCTTTTAAAATTTCTGAATGAGTTACTTGTATTTTTCTATTAATAAAATCACTTGGTTGGAAAGAATGGAGTTTATCGATTTCGAAGTTACCTTTTACAAGATCATCTATATTAGGTAAAAATTTAATACTTACATTATATTTATCAAAACTAAGTATTAAATCTCTTCTTTTTTCTTCAGACAGTTTTGAAATACATACAAAAATATTAGTGACTAATTTTACATCAATAAATTTAAAAGTATCCTTAAAACTTAAAACTTTTATGCCATTAATTTTTTTATTTTGTTTATTAATATCATCGTCAATATAAGATAGTATATTATAGTCATTAAGACCAATAGATGCTGCTATTCCTGTTTTGCCAGCACCATAAATAATAGAATTTATAGTTTTATTTCTATTAGTAATAGCAGAGACTACCAATACTACAGTAATACGACTAAAAGCAATAAAAATAAAAAAGATGATTGGATGAAGTATTCCTAGTGATATATTTAATTCTCCTGTATTGGCAAAAATTATTATTAAAAAATAAATCAATCCATAAAAACTAATTGAAGCAAATGTGTTAACTAAAGAATAAATACCACTGTATCTAAAAATAGCCTTGTAAAGACCAAATGGAATAAAAAAAGGTATAAAGGAAAAAATACCAATCAATATTATCAACGTATAATCAAAAAAAGGGAAATAAGGTTTTTGATAAAGCAAACTAAATGACAAAAATAATGATAATAAAGATAAAATAATATCATTTGTTAAAACTATTAATTGTTTATATATTCTTGAAATATTAAATATTTTATAAATTGCTTCCATAAATTTAATGCCTAATATTTTTTTTTGTTATCACATTATAAATTGTAAAAAAGAAAATTTTTATATCTAACAACAAAGATCTTTTTTTTAAATATTCATAATCAAAATTAACTTTTTCCTCTATGCTTAATGAATCTCGGCCATTAATTTGTGCAAGACCTGTAAGGCCTGGTCTTATGGTATCTATTTTTAATGTTGTCCTTAGCTTTATTAAATTATCTTGATTGTATAATGCAGGACGAGGACCAACAACAGACATATCTCCTATTAAAATCGAATAAAGTTGAGGAATTTCATCTATACTGAATTTTCTCATAAATAATCCAAAACCTGTTAAATATTCATCACTATTTTTTAATAAATGAGTTGCTACATCAGGAGTAGAATTATTCATTGTTCTAAATTTAGGCATATTAAAAATATTGTTATTTTTACCTACTCTTTTTGACCAATAAATAAAAGGCTTTCCACTATCAAAGTAAATTATTAAAACAATAATCAACATAGGGAAAAAAAATAAAGGAAGAAAAATTAATGAAAAAATAATATCAATGAAACGTTTAAACATTATATTATAGTCATTTATTTATTATTTAAAAAAAAATCAACAGAGTTCTTAATGCTTTGATCAATATTTTCTTGAGGCTTCCAGTTCAATAATTGAATTGTTCTTTGAATATCAACAGTAGAATCTAAATATAAACTGCTATATATATTTTTTAATCCGAGTGAGTAAAAGATAAAAAATATTATTCTCTTATTCATAGAAATAAATTTTGGTTTTCTATTTTGATATTCTGATATTTTTTCCAACAAAACTTTTAATGTTATAGGAACTGGATCACTAACAAGTAAAACTTCATTTTTAATATTATTAGTATTTATGCATTTTAATAAAACATCTAATAAATTATCTATTGATAAAAAAGATTTATTAACGTCTTCTTTGGAAATTAAAAAAGGATAGCCTTTATAAACCCATTTATATAACGATAGGAGATTGCCCTTTACATGTTTTCCATATATCAGTGAAGGTCTTAAAATTATAACATCAATAGATTTATTTTGGGCAAGTTTAATTAATTCTATTTCAGTTTTTAATTTTAATTTACTATAAATATTGGTTGGATTAGGTAAATCATCATATTTAAAAGATTTACAATTAATATTATAATCTCCATTAACCTTAATAGAACTTAAAAAAATAAATTTTTTTACTTTATTGTTAATTGCCGCCTTAAATAAATTAATAGTTCCTTCATAGTTAATTCTTGAATATTGTTTTTTCATTCTTGCATTATTATATTTAGAAACATGTGCGATAGATGCCAGATGTATTACAATGTCACAATTTTCAATAATTTTTTCCCAATTGGTTTCTTTATTAATCTCTTTAATAATAATTTGTTTAATTTCTTTAGAGAAACTACTACGTTTTCTACTAACAGAGGTAAGATTAAAATTTTTATTTTTTAAAAATGCTTTACAAGTAGCTTTGCCAACAAAACCAGAAGCTCCTGTAATTAGAATATTCAAAACTTATCTCAATATGTCTTTGTATAAATTAAGATGTGAACTAATGACATAATCTATTGAAAATTTTTCTTTTACTCTTTTTCTGCCATTTATTCCCATTTGCAATCTTAAGGCTTTATTTAAAACTAAATATTCAATTTTATTAGCTAAGTCTAAAGAATTATAAGGCTCAGCTAACATACCTGTAATTTTATCTAGTACAATATCTCTGCAACCAGGGACATTTGTTGTAACAATAGGTTTTTCACAAGCCGAGGCTTCTAGTAAAACTTTAGGCAAACCCTCTCTGTAGGAAGGCAAAACAATAATTTCAGATTGGTTTATAATTGATATTATATCTTTCGAATTTTCAATAATTTCTAGATTTTTATCTTTTTTTAATATTTCTAATTGATCTTGATTAAGAGATTCAGGGTTTCCTGAATCTAAAGAACCCACTAATCTAAAAATAATTTTTGGATATTTAATTTTTAATGTTTTAGAAGATTCAATAAATTCTATAACACCTTTATTAATTAAAAATCTAGAAATCATCGATATAACAAATCGATTATTATTAAAATTTAGATTTTTAAATTTTGATAGATTTACTCCAGAACCTCTAATAATAAGAGAATTGTTATCATTTAATTTTGTTAATTTTTTAATAAGACTTTGATCATCTTTATTTTGAAAAATCACTTTTAATTTATTTTTTTTATAAAAAATTATTTTTAATAAATTAATAGTTAAAAATTTTATAAAAAAATAATTATTATTGCCACGTGTAAAAATTGTTCCTAAACCTGAAAATGCTATAACTACAGCTTTAACAGATAATATTTTTGAAATCATTCCTCCATATATAATTGGTTTTAAAGTAATTAGATGAACAATATCTGGTTTGTATTTATAAAAAATTTTAATTGTGTAAAAAAAAATTAAAATTTCATTAAAAAAACTAAGTTTTTTTCTCTTAAAATTCAAACTATGTAATTTAAATTCATTTTTAGAGATCTCAACCTGATTTCCACCATCAAAAGTCAAAACATGAACTTCATATTTTGCTTTATAAGCAGCAATAGCAATTTCTAGTCTATGTGATAAAAAAAAATCTAAACTATTTACAACAAATAATAATTTCATTTACTTAAAGTCTTATATCAGTCTTATCTTTGTTAAAAATTGACTTAACATCAAAAATTACTCCATTTTTTTTTAAAAGATTACGAATTTTTTGAATACCTATTTTAATAAAATACTTGTGAGAAACTGCAATAATAATACCATCGTAATTATTGTCATTAATTTTATTCAATAATCTAAGATTATATAATTTAGATACTTCTTCTTTATTTGCTATAGGATCAAAAACATCAACTTTACATTTTAATTTAATTAATTCATAATAGATATCTATAACTTTAGTATTTCGAGAATCTTTACAATTTTCTTTAAATGTAAAACCTAAGATTAATACTTTATATTTTTTAATCGCAGTCTTCTTTTTTCTAATATGTTTATATAAATCATTAGCTATTAATTTTCCCATATTATCATTTATTTTTCTTCCAGATAAAATTACTTTAGGTAAATAACCTAGTTGTTTAGATTTATATGTTAAGTAATATGGATCTACACCAATGCAGTGACCACCAACAAGACCTGGTTTAAAATCTAAGAAATTCCATTTGGTATTTGCGGCCTTCAAAACATCATCAGTGTCAATATTCATTTTATTAAATATAATAGAAAGTTCATTCATTAATGAAATATTTAGGTCTCTTTGTGTATTTTCAATAACCTTAGCAGCTTCTGCTATTTTTATAGATTTAACTTTATAAATACCAGCAGATATTATCTTTTTATAAATTAAAGAAATTTTATTTAAGGTTTTGTTATTATCACCTGAAACCACTTTTACAATATTCTTTAATGTATGAACTTTATCACCAGGATTTATTCTTTCAGGTGAATAACCTATATTAAAATCTTTTTTCCATTTAAAGTTTGAATATTTTTCTATAATTGGAACACAGTATTCTTCAGTAAGGCCCGGATATACAGTGGACTCAAAAATTATTATCGTTTTTTTTTGTAAATATTTACCAATCACAATACATGCTTTTTTAATCGGCTCTAAATTAGGTTTGTTATTTTTATTTATAGGTGTTGGCACTGAAACTATAATATAGTTAAAATCTTTTAATAATTTAAAATCAGATGAAAAATTTAAATATTTAGATTTTATAAAATTACTTTTAGTAATTTGAAAATTTGGATCAAAATGATTTTTTAAGTGAAAAATTTTATCTTTAAAATCAAATCCTGTTGATTTAAAATATTTTCCAAACTCAATAGCAAGAGGGAGACCAACATAGCCCAAGCCAATTATTGCAATATTATTATTATTCATTGAAAATATGATGTATATTAAGAATTATAATTCACAACAAATAATAAAGAAAACAAAAAATTATTCAAAAATACAATTTTTTTTATTACTTTGTAGGGAATTACTAGCACAGTTTGTTAATATACCCTAAATATCAACATAATGACATTCAAATATATAAATATTTTAAAAATTCTATCAGCCTCTTATATTCTTTCTTTTATTTTTCATAATATTTCAAACTCATATTCTATTCGTATTTCTGAATATATTTTTATAGTTATTCTATTATTTTTCTTTTATTTAAAAATAAAAAAAAAAATTGATCTGGAGTTTACTAAAATAGATTATCTTTTTTTAATGATGCCATCATTATCATTATTTTTATATGTTATTTCAAATTTAAATTTTAGTTTTTTATTAGGATTTATTGTAATCACCTATTTGTTTCTAATTTATTATATTGCAAGAAATATCATTGTAATAATTGGTTTAGATTTTTTTTTAAAGTTAATTATCATACTGGCCTGCATCTCATCATTTCTAGGGATACTTGGGTGGGCATTGTCACAATTTGAAATTAACAATATTCTATCTATAAATTCTCCATATCCATTTTTTATAGGCAAAGTTTCGAGAGCAAGTGCTTTATTTACCACCCCAAGCTTGTTAGCTATTACAACAATTATTGGAATATATATGCTATTAATTTTTTTTAAAGAAAATAGAAATATTTTGTTTTATATTATTCTATTATTATTATTATTAGGTTTAATTTTAACCTTTTCAAAATCAATAATTCTATTTTTAACATTTCTTGTTCTTTTAATTTATAATAAAAAAAATTATTTTTTATTAAATTTTTTAATCTATTTAAGTATAATTTTTTTAATCATATTTCATAGTTTTTTTACAAGTTTCTTAATTATAAAAAATGATAGAAACAATGAATGGATGACGAGTAATTTTATTCCTCAGCAATCAGAGCTTGTTTATGGAAATGAAAATATTAAAATTATACCAACTAACTACAGTTATGCGAAACTAAAAAGTATTCAAATTATTAAAGATAATATTCTCACAGGTATTGGGTACAATCAATATAAAAATTCATTACCCAATGAATATGATTTTTTAATTAATAAAAGTCCTCATTCATCTTATCTAGGTTTGTTTACGGAATTTGGTTTTCTAATGATAATATTTTATATAATATTACTTATAAGTGTTTTGTATATTTCATTAAAAACATATAATAAAACTAATAATCAAATCTTCATTTTAATTTATTATTTTATATTTGAAAGCCTACATACTGATATACATACAATTAAATTAATATGGATAGTATTTGCTATTACTGTTTATTTATATAAAAATAGATTAAATACATTCAATAAAACGATATTCTAATTTACTTAATGAAAATAGTAGGATTAATTTTAAGTTATAATTGTGAGTCAATGATACAAAGAGCTATTGACAATATACCTAACGAAAAATTTTTTAAAATAATTTGTTCTGATGATAATTCAACTGATCAAACAAAGAAAATAGTTGAAAAAAATAATATTGAATTTCTTACTCATAAACATTTAGGTTACGGTGGAAATTTATTTTATGGTTTAAATCATGCTTTTAAACTTGGGGCTACTCATGTTATTGAACTTCATGGTGATGGACAATATGATTTTAAATCAATAGAAAATTGCATCCCATTAATAAATGACAATGCTGATCTTATATTAGGAAATAGATTTTATAATTTTATTAATCCTCTTAAAAATGGCATGGATATTTATAGATTCTTAGGTAATATTTTTTTAAC
>Ga0315339_1000767_pt1 | contig 34947 bp, 34 predicted proteins | sample ASW17metaG_FD_204514 | JGI IMG/M metagenome (GOLD analysis project Ga0315339, IMG submission 204514) | Ammonia-oxidizing marine archaeal communities from Pacific Ocean, United States - ASW #17 | ecosystem: Environmental > Aquatic > Marine > Oceanic | place: USA: California | collected 2016-12-05 | reverse complement strand
ATCTGTCGGCGTAACTGTGTCATCGGACACCTCCTTGTGGTGTCCCGACGTTACGCCTATCTCTATATCTTCTCTTCGCTTACTCCCACGCGTAGCGTCTGCCGAAGGCTCCGTTTAAATCGGGTTCTGTCCACCTTTCCGTCAGCTGAAGCCCGTCTGGGACTCTCGGCGGACTAGATCCGCCCTTGTCGGCCGGTGTGATGGAGATCCGGCCCAGCATGACACGTAGGGGCTTTCACGTGAGATTACACATCCCACGGGGTCTCTCATTTTGCGCTCTGCAATGCGTGTCCGAACTTCTGAAACGATCTACTAGGTCAGCCGCCGGAAGCCCGTGTGATGGACCGGACCTCCGATGCGTTCAGCAAGGTCATTCTTCTCGATAGCTTGCTTGATCTCAATCAGGACTTCATCAGCCGCGCTGAGATAGCGATCGACGTGCTCCGGCTGATGAGCAAGACTGACGTAGAATCCCGTGGCGGCGAGAATGCCGTGATCCAACATCCGCACCGTGAAGAGCGTTTCGAGGGCGAGGGCATCCGGATGGTCGAAGCTGAACTTCGGAATCGCGGCGTGGCCTCCGCACTTCATCGGAACACCGTGCTCGTCGGATAACTGTTCGATTCCGTCGCGCCAGCGGTTTCCGATACGGGCGACGTGGCCGGGAACATCAACGCGTTGCATCTTGCGGATCGTCGCGATGGCGGCCGCCGGGCCGACGCCCTCGGTCCAATAGGTGCTCGAAATGAATGTCTCTTGCGCGGCTTGCATCACGGAGGCCCGGCCAATCACCGCACCCATCGCATGTCCGTTGCTCATCGCTTTGGCAAAGACGGCGATGTCGGGCTCGACGCCGTACTTGCGGTGAGCGCCGCCGAGGATGAGCCGCCACCCCATGGAGATCTCATCGAGCACAAACGCCGCGCCGGATTCATCGCATAGTGAACGTACGCCTTCGAGAAAACCCGGCTCGGGATCGGCGGAGCGCGTGGGCTCCATGATGACGGCGGCCAGATCGCTGCCGTGTTGAGAGAAGATGGCCTGGAGCTGATCGAGCTGGTTGTATTCGAAAGGCAGGATAGTGCCGCCCAACGGCGCGGGCACACCCGCGGGAGAAAGACCGGGCAGTAAATGGCTCCGCAGCGCGTCGACGGCCCCGTCGGATGAAAGATTGGCGGCGAGGTACCAATCGTGCCAACCGTGATAGCCACAGATCGCAATCAAGTTCCGCTTCGTAGCCGCGCGAGCGATGCGGGCGGCAATCGCCATCGATTCACCGCCGGCTCGGGCGTAGCGAACCTGATCGGCCCAGGGATGGATCTCGATGAGCAACTCGGCTAACTCGACCTCTTCAGGGTTGTTTAACGTGCACATCGATCCGCGCTCGACACGTCGCACAACGGCGTCGGTCACATCAGGGTCGGCATAACCGAGCAGGCACGAGCCGATGCCCATGATGGACATATCGAGCAGTTCACGCCCATCGAAATCGACGACCGTGCAGCCGTGCGCCTCTTCGTAATAGGGCGGCCATTGATCGGGCGCAAACTGCTCGGGGCGCTTGCTCAGCAGTTGTGTACCGCCGGGGATGAGGGTCTTGGCCTTGCGGTAAAGGGCTTGGTTTCGGGATTGGGCGCGTGTGGTTGCGGGCATGGCGGATTGGGTGGAAGCGACGGCGGACCGAAGGCAATTCTAGCACCCTGTCGTTTGCGCGAGATGCGAGAGTGAGTAGATCGATGCGCCTCTATCTCATCGCCGCGCTGACGGACTTCGTGCAGGTGCTGTTCATCTTTACAGCGACCCGCTACATCGCTGAATACCAAGAGGGCGCGATGCCGTTGGGCGTTCTGGGCGCATGCAACTTCCTTGCCTACGCGGTGAGTTGCGGCATCTCCGGCCACCTCTCCGACCGATTTGGGCGGCGGCGTTTGATCGTGCTGGGATCGTTCGTCTTTGTCGCGGCGTTCGCGCTTGCGTTGCAATCTCTCGAACCACCAGTGGTCTATTTCGCCGTCGTCCTGTCGGGGACGGCGGCCGGACTCGTCTTCCCTTCGGTGATGGCGTTGATCACGGCCGTCCAGGTCCACGGCGATCACGGGCGGGCAGCGTCGGCGCCGATCATTGCGTTCTGCCTGTGGTGGAACGCCGGGGTATTCTTCGGGCAGTCGGGCGGTGGGTTGCTGTTTGAGATTGATCCGGAAGTGTGTCTATTCGCGGGACTCGCGGCCGGGGCCCTGATCGCGCCGCTGGTGATCGGAATACCTCGGAAGCCAACTGCCGCGGTGTCGACGGATGCCATGCCCGTGGCGGAATCCATCCATCCCAACGCGCGCCGCTTCTTCGCGGTCGCCGCGTGGCTGGCGAATATCGGCTGCGCGTTCACGATGAGCTTAGTCGTGTTCCTTTTTCCAAAGCTGGCGACATCGTTGGACATTCCTTCGTCAACGCACGGCTTCATGCTGGGCGCGATGAGAACAATAGTCATCGGCATGTACTTTTTGCTGCACTACAGCCACTTCTGGCGGCACCGCTTGTGGCCATCACTTATCACCCAATCGGTTGCCGTGTGCGGTCTTGTGTTGCTCGCAACCGCTACCACCGTTCCCATACTGACGGCGGGTCTGATGTGTACCGGGGTGATGACGGGCTACCTCTATTTCACGGGGATCTTCTATTCGACCACCAGCTTCGGTCACGACCGTAAGGGGCTCGTGAGTGGCATCCATGAAGGGACGTTCGCGATCGGATTCACGGGCGGAGCGCTCGGTGGTTCGTACCTTGTGGCCGAAGCGGGCGTCCGAGGACCTTTCGAGATGGGCGTTTTTGTATTGCTTGGTTTCATGGTGGTGCAGTTTGTCGCCAGGGTCCTGGTAGACGGGCGGATGAAGCGGGCAAGGCCCGAACCGGCAACCGAGTCACCTGGCAGCCCTTAGTCCGGGTCGTTAGTAGCATCCATCGCCGCTCTTCGTTTCACTAAAATGAAAGAGCGCGAGATGGCGCGAACTGTTAGGTGCTTCGAAAAATTGTCAAATACGGGGACCCGGTTCTCGAGCAGCCCTGCGACCCAATCGAGGAATTCGATACGCCCGAATTGCACCGACTCGTCGAGGACATGTTCGAGACGATGCGGGAGGCGAGCGGCGTCGGGCTGGCCGCGCCGCAGATCGGGATCACGAGGCGGCTGACCGTGATCGATTGTTCGGCCGGCGAGGACCCGGATGAGAAGTTGGTTCTGATCAACCCCGAAATCCTCGGAAAAGTAGGGGTGCAGGTCGGCGAGGAAGGGTGCTTGAGCATCCCAGGTTTTCGCGGAGACGTGAAGCGCGCACAGAAGGTCGTCGTGAGGGCGCGTGACGCCAAGGGCGAAACATTCGAGGTAGAGGGGGAGGAGTTATTAGCCCGCGTGATCCTCCACGAGAACGATCATCTTGACGGCGTTCTCTTTCTGCGCCACCTGACACCGCTCAAGCGGGAACGCATCAAGCGCAAGATCCGAAAGCTGCGAAAAAAGGGCGAGTGGGAGTAGCCGTAAACCCTGACTCCATGCGGGTGGTGTTCATGGGCACCCCGGCATTCGCCGTGCCGTCGCTCTCGGCGTTGGTAACGGCGGGGCACTCAGTCGAATTGGTCATCACGCAGCCCGATCGCCCAGTCGGACGCAAGCAGACGTTGACGCCGCCGCCGGTGAAGGTGAGGGCGACTGAGCTGGGTCTTTCGGTCTTTCAGCCACGACGTGTGAAATCAGCCGATTCTTTCCAGAAGTTGCAAGGCATCGCTCCCGACGTGATCGTTGTCGTAGGTTACGGCCAGATCATCCCCCAAAGAATTCTCGACCTACCACCGCACGGCTGCATCAACGTGCATGCGTCGCTACTCCCGAAGTATCGCGGCGCGGCACCGATCAACTGGGCCATTGCGAACGGCGAGACGAAAACCGGCGTTACCACGATGAAACTTGTCTTCAAGCTGGACGCCGGGGACATGCTGCTCAAGTGCGACACGCCGATCGGCCCCGAGGAGACGGCCGAACAACTCTTTGAGCGGTTGGCGCCGATGGGGGCAGAGTTGTTGATCGAAACGCTCGCGGGCTTGGAAGCCGGGAACATCGTTGCAGAGCCGCAAAAAGAAGATGAGGCGACGTTCGCTCCGATCCTCAAACGCGAAGAAGGGGAAATTGATTGGAACCTGGAGGCAAGCCGTATCTACGACCGGCTGCGCGGATTTACGCCCTGGCCGGGTGTCTACACCTACTTCCGGGACCGACGGTTACAGATCCACAGGGCACAAGCGCTCGACGAAGCCGGGCAGGGGCCGGGCCGCGTCTCAACACAGGGTGGCCGACTTCGCGTAGGCTGTGGAGAATCATCATCCCTCGCGGTCGACGAGGTGCAAACTGAAGGCAAGAAACGGATTGCGGCCTCCGACTTCGTGCGTGGCTATCGACCCGAAGAGGGCGAACTTCTAGGAGAACGAAAGTAGTGAGTGTACCTTTGGGTTATCGGTTTGCGGCCACGTACGCCGGAATCCGTAAGAAGCCAAAACTGGACCTGGCTCTGATGGTGTCAGACACTGAGGCAACGGCCGCCGGCGTTTTTACCCGCAACCTTGTGAGGGCGGCGCCGGTGCTGTTGTGTGAGCAGCATTTGGAGAAATCCGGCGGCCATTGCCACGCGATCATCGTGAACGCCGGAAACGCCAATTGCGCCACGCCGACGCAAGCGAAGGTAGCACGAGCAACGGCACGGGCGGGCGCAAGAGCCGTCGGCGCGCCTGTGAACCGAGTGCTCGTCTCGTCAACCGGTGTGATCGGCGAGCCGCTGAATGAGCAGCTCATCATCGAGGCTCTTCCAGGGCTGAACGAACGGCTTTCCGCGGACAACTTTGCCGAAGTGGCCGAGGCGATCATGACGACCGACACGGTTCCAAAGATGGCGGCGGCGGCGGTTGAAACACCGGAGGGAATCGTCCGGATCGCGGGCATGACCAAAGGGGCGGGTATGATCCAGCCCAATATGGCGACGATGCTTTGCTACTTGTTCACGGACGGCGCGATCCCCGCCCCGGCGCTGCGCAAGATGCTCAAGACGGCAGTCGGCAAGACGTTCAATCGCATCTCAGTCGACTCGGACATGTCAACGAACGACACGGTCCTTCTGCTCGCGAATGGGGCGTCGGGTGTCGCGATTACGAAGCGGAATCGCAAAGAGTTCGAGGCGGCGCTGGGTAGCGTTGCCGAATCGCTGGCGGTAGCGATCGCCCGCGACGGCGAGGGCGCGCGGAAACTGTTCACAATCGATATCGAAGGGGCGTCGAGTGATGGTGCCGCCGAGACGATTGCACGGGCCATTGCCAACTCGCCGCTCGTCAAGACGGCCATTACCGGGGCGGACCCGAACTGGGGACGGTTCTTGTCTTCCGCCGGCGCCAGCGGCGTCAAGTTCGATCCGTCGAAGGTGGATATCTCCGTGAACAGCTTCCTTGTATGCCGGCGCGGCTACCGGGCGGATTTCGATGAACCGGAAGTGCAAAAGTCGATGGAGGCGGATGAGATCCAGTTGCGGTTTCACATTCGAGGTGATGGACCGGGCGCCGCGCGGTTTTGGACCTGCGACATGACTGAGGACTACATCCGCATCAACGCCGAGTACCGAACGTAGGAGCGTGCGATTGACTCGACGAGCTTTCGCCGGACTGGCCCTTCTCGGCGCGGGTCTCGGCACAGCACAAGCAAGCGAAACGGCTGTCTCGCGTATGCTGCTGGACGTCAGCCGGGCGCTACAGGCGCGCAACGCCGCGCTCTTCCTAAGCCATTTCGATCGCGATCGCTTCGACGCATACGCTCAGCTCGAAGCGAACGTTGTCGTGCTCATGGCGCAGAAGGAACTCGGTTCGTCGATCCGCATCGTTGAAATGGTCGAGGAAGAAGAGCTGTTTCGCGGCCGCGTCGACTGGCTCTTGCAGATTTCGCCGTTGGGTCGTACCGGGGCGATTGAGACACGCCGAAGTATGGTCGACGTCCGCGTTGCCCGTGCGGGAAGGAAGTGGCGCATCGTTGCATTCGCGCCTGTCGATTTTCTACGCACGGGGTGATCGGGCCTACTTTCTGGCTAGAAAGAACAAGCGGCCGACCCCGTTCCGCATCGCGAAGTCCTGATCGGCATCGTAGACCTTCACATCACTGAAACCGGCTTCACCGAGGCGTTCGAGGATCGTTTCTTCCGCGTAGCAGTACTCGAGTATCTCCAGGTCGGCGCGATGCCAGACACCGTCATTCAACTCGAAAACCGTCACGTCCGAACGGCCGATTCCGGTCTCTGAATCGTACTCACTTTCGATCACACAGGCGTGATCGTCCTTGACCAGGGTATGCGACTCTTGCGCGGACGCCTCGAATCCGTGCGCCAGGTTCATGTCAAAGAAGAACAAGCCCTCATCCGCGAGGGATGCGCGGACATTGCGAAACACCGTCAGCAGGTCGTTGGAAGTAGGCAGATGATTGAGACTGTCAAACGTCGAGACGATGGCATCAAAAACCCCCGGCCGTTGAAAGTCCCTGATATCGGCGACTTCGAACTCCGCTTGCGGTACGTTCTTGCGGGCGATCGCGATCATTTCGTCGGAACCGTCAACACCCGTGACCTGGAAGCCGCAACCCACGAGCCAATAGCTTAGGCGGCCGCTTCCGCAGCAAACATCAAGGATGCGCCCCCCCGGCGGCAAGTGCGGCAGAAACACTTCCTGGAAGGCCGGGCGGACATCGTTGGCGAACAGTTCCGACCAGTAGCGGTCGAAGATTCGGGCAAAGCCGTTGTAGGCGGCGTATCGTTGCTGCTCGTGCATAACAGTACCGCCGGCGGCGGAAAACGGGTTGACCGCTGGTATAATCCTGGCATGTTTCGCCATCTGTTGCTGTTGTCAGCCCTGTTGGGCGTCGTTTTCACGGCTGTCCATCCACTAACCGCCGCCGACATTGAGAGGCTGGGGAAGGTCGACAAGATCTATATGTGGCCAATGTCGAATTCCCTTGACCAGTTCCTTGCCGAGCAGGTCACGACCGAGGGTGTCTTCGATGTCGTGGTTGATCCGAAACGCGCACAGGCGATCCTGACCGACCGCGTCAGCAGCACGTTTCTTAAAGGAATGGAGGAACTCTTCCCCAGTCTTGAGGAAATCGCCGAGGCGGCGAAAGAAGCTGAAGAGGGAGAGGATGACGCAGCCGCGGCCTTCGCCGGCGCTCTCCGTCCCGAACGGTCACCGATTCATTCCTCCTCGCAAGCCCGAGGCGCCGTGTTCCTCGTGGATGTTACGTCACGCGAAGTCCTGTGGTCGACGTTTCTCGATGACTACGACACGACTCCGAAAGCGCTGCACAAGCAGGCCCGCTTGATTGTGCAGCGTTTGAAGAAGCAACTGGCCGCGGACGCGCTTTAATCTCCGGGCCGTTGGACGGGGAGCTCGTCGAAACCTCGGAAGGGTTGGCGCGAAGAACTGGACCGGCGGTCGAGTTTCGCGTTGAGTGTGTCCCGGTAGTGCCGCTCCAGCCTCTTCGTCAGGACGGCCATATCCCAATCCTGTTCCACTTCACGGCGGGCACGCTGCGCCATCGCTCGGCCTCGTTCTGAGTCAGAGAGTAGCTCGCACACGTGATGGGCGAACTGTGCCGGGTCATCAGCGATCTCCAAGAAATCGGCCCCGGGGTCGACCAAGCCCTCCGCGCCGATCTTTGTGGAGACAACAGGTATCCCCGCCGCGAAGGCCTCCAGTAGCTTGACCCGGACACCGGACCCACTAAGAATGGGGCAGACGAAAACAGCGTAGGTGCTCAGCACATCCCGGACGTCATCCACGCGGCCCACGAACTCGACACCCGGTTGAACCAGGCGATGCTCATACCCCGGAGGCGCCTGTGCACCGACGACGATGAGCTTGGCGGCCGGCCGTTCACGGCGGACATCGGGGAAGACCTTCGAAATGAAGAAGTCGAGTGCTTCCTGGTTGGGCACATGACGGAGATTGCCGAGAAACAGAATTGTATCCGGCTGGCGGCCCTCGTCGACGTAGTAGTAGGCCGCGACGTCAACCCCCGCTCGTAGACCGTCGACGATCGGCGTGCCGTTTCCAACGAACGAAGCCAGATAGCACCGGTTCGCCGCGGTGCAGACCTGCACTGCATCGAACTCCCGGACAATCCTCTTCTCGAAACGCAGCAGCCGCAGGTATTCGTGGAAATGCCGCACCCAGATTGCCGGATCCCGTAGTCCCTTCAGCGACCGCCAGACCGACTGGAACGCGACATCGTGCTCGAACAGAAACATCCCAATCCGTTCGAAGTCGGCGTGATAGGGGGCCATCTGCGTGTATTCCAACTGCACGACATCGGCCCGATGCTGCAGGATCGCGCGATGGAGATCCCACAGGAAATCGTTGCGGTAGAAACCGCGCGGTCCGTGGGGGACAAGAGAGCCGACGCCGCTCTTGCGATCTTCCCAGCGGACAGCAAACTCCGCGCTGGCGCAGATTTCCCCGAAGCGCTCGTTCTCGGCCAGCTCTTCCGATTCATCGAGCAGGCAGAGTAGGTGTACACGGGACAGCCGGGTCAAGTGCTGAATCGTCTGCTTCATAAACACAGCGCCGCCGTGTACAGGCGGTTCGATTGGATACGGGGAAACGAAAAGCACATTCAGTTTGTTGTCTTCGCCCCGTGGTGGTTGGAAGCGGTCCCAAAAATATCCGCCAAGCGGGCGGCGGAAAGCCTCGGTATCGTCGATCACCGATAGGCGCCGGGCCCGTCGGCGCGCTCGCAGGGTCGGCAGGATTTGTTTGGCGGCCCTCAGAAAACCGCGCGGTGTGGGGCGCGTGAGCCCGGGACCAAACAGGGTTCTGGTCCACAATCCTACGAACAGCCAGCCGAAGTGGCCGGCCAAACGCCGCCATTCATGAATGTTCTTCCAGACGAACAGCAGTTGGTTCTTTTGCAGAACAGACTGAATGTACGCCTCGCTGAAATATTTGCCGATCGTGCCGCGATGGTCGTGATAGACAACGCTGCGCGGTTCATAAAGAATCACCCAGCCGCGCTTCCAGGAGCTGTAGCTGACGTCGGTGTCCTCATAGTAAAAGGGCTCCATCAGCGGATCGAAGCCGCCGAGTTCGAGGAACTTGCGGCGGTCGAAAGCACTCGAGCCGCCGCCGGCGTAAAACGTTGGAAAGAGTTCGTCGACGTGGGGGTCGATGCGGTGATCGACGCGCAATTGGCCTTCGAGCCACTGGCCTTGAGTCAGCCCCGTTTCTTCGCGCCGCTTGTCTGGGTCCGAGAAGTAGATCTGCGAGGTGACCGCAAAAACGCGGGGGTCGCGGAAACCATCAAGCAGAGGGTCGATCGAGTCCGGCGCAAGGCGCATGTCGTTGTTGAGCAGGAAGACGACATCATTGCAGGCCGCTCGGATCCCCGCATTCGAACCTCCGCCGAACCCGAGATTCTCGTCAAGCCCGAGAACCGTGACATCGGGGAAGGCTTCGCGGAGGAACTCGACGCTATCGTCGGTCGAGGCGTTGTCGACAACGATCAACTCGTGTTTCGAGTTGGACCCAAAGGCGGCGAGAATTGACGGCAGATTCTTCTCGAGCAGGTCGCGGCCATTCCAATTCGGAATCACCACGCTCACCGCGTCGGGCCGAACCGGCTGGTCCTCGGCTTCATCCTTGCGGCGACGGCCGCCGAACAGATCGCTGACGCAGAGCGTCAAGAGGACGCCGACAAGCAGAAAAGGGGCCGCCGCGATCAAGAAGATAAAACGGCCGACCACCGTCAGCGCGGCGATCAGTACATTCATGATGCGGTGTGGGAGAGCTCGGCGTCGGGCGTGAAGCGGTCGTTCAAAACCACTTGGCAGGGGATCTGAACATAACCGTAGATCGGTTTGCCGCTATGGGTCATCTGCAGAGTGAGCGCGTTCTCAACTCGGTCACACACATCCGTGCTGCCCGGCGGACCGTCAGTCACGCTCGGGGAAAACGAAAAACTGCCCGGATAGAGCTCCGGTACTTCGAGCAGAAAATCGACGGTTCGAATGTCATCCGGCTCCATCGGCGGCAGAATGAGTCCACCTTGCTTCGCGTCGAAGACGGCGAACTCCAAACCGATGTGATTCCGCATCGTGACCGTGACGTTGGGTTGGGAAAGGGACCGGTTCGCACACACACTCACGCGCAGGACCAGGGGCTGCTGGGCTTCGATCAACGAGGCCGGCTCGCCCTCGCCGTCAAGCGCCGCCATGCCAATGATCTCCGCTGCTTCGTTGCCGTGACGGGCGTCAACATTGGGCAGCCCCTCGACGAGTTGAGGTATTGCCGCGCCGGAGTTCCAGCGGCCGTTGCCGGTCGCCGACCCAGCATTGGTACGGCGGGCATCCTTGTCAACCATGCGGGAAAGATAGAGCGCCACGACTTCGTCAGCGTAGCCGATAGCTTTGACCCGGCCTTCTTCCAGCCAGACCGCCCGTTCGCCGATTGCCTTAATGTCCGCCATGCTATGCGATACGAGCACGATGGTGATCTGCCGGGAGCGCATTTCGTGGATCTTTCGCAGACAGCGCTGCCGAAAGTAGTAGTCGCCTACGGCGAGAGCTTCGTCAACGAGCAGAATCTCGGGGTCGGTGTGAATCGCCACCGAGAACGCTAGTCTAACGAGCATCCCCGAGGAATAGGTACTCACGGGACGGTTAATGAATTCACCGATCTCCGCGAAACGCTCAATGTCGGGATAGCGCTGGTCGACCTCGCGAGAAGAGAGCCCCATCAGCGTCGCGCTCAAATGCACGTTGTCACGACCGCTGAATTCCGGATTTAATCCGGCCCCCAGTTCGAGCAGCGCTCCCACTCGTCCCTCGGCGTGCACCCTGCCGCTGGTCGGTTCGAATACACCCGCGGCCAGTTGCAGAGCGGTGCTCTTGCCGGACCCATTCTCGCCGATCAAGCACAAGATCGAACCGCGCGGCACTTCGAATGAAACATCCCGCAGCGCCCAAAAGTCCTGATGGTAGCTGCGGCGTTGCAGCGAAGCCAATTCCTTGAAGCGATCGATCGGCGAGCGATAGATCGGGTAACTCTTCGAGACGGAGTCGAATGCGAGTGCGGTCACAGCGAGGTCTCGTCTAGAGCACGTCGGCAAAGCCGCGCTTGCTGTAGCGGAAGAACAGGCCGCCGAGAACGAAGGTCGTCACGGCGAACCCGGCGAAGATGGCCCAGTCTCCCCAAGCCGGGAGCGTATTCCCCAAGAATGTGTCGCGGTACGTTCTAACAACATAGGCCATCGGATTGATGTACAGCAGAAAGCTCAACTGGCCATCAAACTTCTCGCGCAGGATGTCCTCGTAAAGGAAAATCGGCGTCAACCAGAACCAAACCGTGAGAAGCACCGTTAGTACTTGCGCCGTATCGCGAAGGTAAACATGCAGCCCCGCCGCGAACCACGAAAGTCCTACGGTGAGCATCCCCAGCAAGACGAGCAGGAAGGGCACAACGACAATGGTCCAACTCCACTGCCCGGCCCACAGACCCGTCCCGATGATCAGCAGCGCAAGTCCCAGGAAGTGACTGATCAGATTCGACAGGAAGATGGTGAGCGGCACGACTTCGGAGGGAAACACACTCTTCTTGATGAGGTTGGCGTACTCGGGGAGAGCGCCGGCCGACCTCTGAAGCGATTCGGAGAATAACAGCCAGGGGAGCATGCCCGCGAATAGGAACAGCGGATAGTTATCCGTGACCTCTTCAGGCGGCAGTTTCACGCCGAAGGCGTAGACAAAGACGAACGTATAAACAGCGAGCAGAACCAGCGGGTGGATCAACCCCCACAGCCAGCCGACGGCGGAGCCGACATATCGCATCTCGAAGTCGCGCCGAACAAGCTGGTAGATCAGGCTGCGATTTCGAATCAGGAGACGCAGGAAGTGGGTTCCTGGCGGATGCCAAGCCATCGTATCGGACTGTATCGGCTTAGCCGAAGGGTGTCAAACCCGAGGGCGGGATGAAACTCCGGCCCTGAACGCAACAGTGGCGCGGGACCCGATATCCCGCGCCACTGATTTCTTGTGGGTTCGCAAGGAGAAGCAACTGGCAGTATTGTTTAGTCGATTCTTGCTGTCATCTGTAAGACGAACGAAAGAGCCATTTTTTTGTCGAACTTGAAGAAAAAATAGATGGCCGCATCAAGCTATTGAAATATAAGGACTTACAGAACAAGCTCATGTTACAATCGAAGGGGCGCAAAGCCCGCCCAACTTTTTCCGACAGAGGGGCGTCTTGCTAGTTGTAGGAGCCAGCAATTGATCTTTAGGGAGGTCGAGGACCGCGACCTGGTGTTACGCGCCCGCGAGGGCGACGTGGACAGCTTCAACATCCTCGTATCTCGTTGGGAAAAAAAGGTTTACAACTACCTCTTGCGGGCCGTTCGGGGCCGGGAAGACGCCTTGGACTTGTGCCAGGAGACCTTCCTGAAGAGCTATCGAAGCCTTCGAAGCTTACAGGACCCGGCGCGTTTCCCTCAGTGGTTGTTCCGAATTGCTCATAACGAGAGCGTATCGCTGTTCCGCAAACGCCGCTTTGAGAGCGACGAAGAGGTTCCCGAACAGGGAACCGGCTGGTTGGTGGGCATCGCGGGTACGCGGATTCAGCACCTTGACCTCGGGCTGGCGGTGGAGAAGGCACTGGAAAGTCTTTCTCCCGAGCAGCGAGAGGTCGTGATCTTGAAGATCTATCAAGGATTCAAGTTCGATGAGATCGCCGAGATCGTATCCAGTCCGGCTTCCACAGTGAAGTCGAGGCTCTATACAGCCCTAGACGTTCTGAAAGGCGTCTTGGCTCCGGTGGCGCCGCCACAGAGAGTCGGAGCGCGAGAGGTGTGAATGATGTCGGAAACACCGCATGATTTGAGGGATTATCTATTCGACGAGTTGAATGCGGCCGAGCGAGCCGAGGTCGAGGCGCACCTGAGCGCTTCGCCGGAAGCCCGCGACGAGTTGGACCGGCTTCGGGTGACGCAGCAAGCACTGCTCAGCGTGCCCGACGAAGAAATCCCGCGCCGCATCGGCTTCGTTTCGGACAAGGTGTTCGAGCCGTCACGGGCGCGCCGCTGGTGGCTGGGCTTCTGGAACGCCGCGCCTCAGTTTGCCTTCGGCATGGCGGCCGTGCTGGTGGTCTTGTTCGCCGGGGTCTGGACGGTTCAGCCGACGGTGACGGCGAATGCGGATGGCTGGCATCTTGCTTTCGGCGAAGTGGCTGCCCCCCAGCCCACCCCTGTCCCGGCTCTAGCCGCTTTCGATGAAGAACAGATCGAAGTCTTGATGCGCCGGATCGCGGCCGAGCAAGGCGAGCTCCAGTCGGCGGAACTGAAGACCGTTTTTGAGGAGTATGTACAGAAAGAAGCCACAGCCCGCGAAGCGCAGTACGAAGACCTTCGGCAAAGGTCTGCTGAAGCGTATGCGATTTTCCGTAGCGAGCAGGAGAAGCTACGGCGCGAGGTTGGCGGTTTCAATCTCGCTTCGCTGGTCCGGTCATCGGAGCGATAGCCCATGCCAAACCCAAAATGGCTCCGTGTCACGCTGCTGATCGTCATCGCTTGTCCGTTGCTGGGCGAACCGCCGGCTACGAATGCCTCGTTGGGCCGCGAGCTCACTTCAGTGGAACACTCGATCGATCGTCGCTTTGACAGCATCAGCAATGTGACGGACTCAACGCCGATGTCACTGATGGGCGTAACGCGTGGCGGGTATCTCAAAGGCTTTGGCGCTGTGTTCACACTCCAGGTAGGACTCGTGCCGGGAGCAAACTTGGGACCGTTTCGCCAGCCCACCGAGGACGAGAAGATCAAGCTCAACCTCAGCAAGCGCCAGCGTCTCGAAGACCTCGAAGTTCGGGCTCGATCGATACTGGTGGAGGAGGGTTCGCGGATGAACCAGATCCCCGTGACCGAGAAAGTGGCGTTGATCATCTCGCTATTCCATCACACCTGGGAAGATACAACCGGGCTGCCCTCGCAACTCGTGATGCAAGCGCAGCGGCAACTCCTCATCGACCGCCAAGCAGGCCGGATCGATCTGGCCACCTTCAAAAGCAAACTGGACCTGGCGCGTTTTTAGCGAGCCCGTGCCAGGCAGGAACCAAGGAACAACCATGCCCGTAGTGTCTGCCGCAACAAACGCACTGAGCGTCCGGGAGAATGCTTGAATGGCTGCCCGGCTGGGTGAACTGCTGATCCGCAAAGGTCTGCTCGATGCGGACGACCTCGAGCAGGCGCTTGAGTTACAAAAAGAGCGCGGCGACAAGATCGGCAGGATTCTCATCGATCTCGGGTTCGTCAATCCCCGCGATGTACTGACAACCCTCTCCGAACAGCTCCAGATCACGGTACTCACAGCGGACGACTTTCCACCCGTTCTGCCCGAGGTTGACCGCATCACGCCGCGCTACATGAGGCAGTTCATATTCCTGCCCATTCGGGTTGACGATTCAACGCTCACGGTCGCGATGTCGGACCCGCTCGATTTCGAGACGGTGGCGACGCTACGTCAGTTCAGCGGACTCAATGTTAAGGGTGTGCTGGCGGCTGAGCGGGAGATTCTCGACTCAATCGACAAGTATTTCGGCGAGCAGGAGCAAGAGGGCGACAGCGAGTTCGGTGCGGTCGACGATGCCGACGCGGCCCAGATCGAACATCTGCGCGACATGGCGAGCGAGGCGCCGGTCATTCGCCTCGTCAACAGCATGATCTCGCAGGCCCTTGAGTTGCGGGCAAGTGACATCCACCTCGAACCGTTCGAGAAGGAGTTTCGCGTTCGCTTCCGTGTGGACGGCGTGCTGCACAACCAGGAAGCCCCCCAGCGGGAACTGCGCGCAGCCGTGATCTCACGCATCAAGCTGATGGCGCGGCTTAACATCGCCGAGCGGCGGCTGCCGCAGGATGGCCGCATCAAGATCAAGGTGATGGGCCACGAAGTCGACCTGCGCGTCTCAACGTTGCCGACTCTCTACGGCGAGAGCGTCGTGATGCGCCTACTTGACCGCAGCGCGGGTGATTTCTACGACCTCGACAAGCTCGGGTTCGACGGCTCGATGCTCGATCGGATGGAGCATTTCACGCAAATGCCGCACGGCATCTTCCTGGTCACCGGGCCGACCGGCAGCGGGAAATCGACGACCCTCTATTCCGCGTTGAAGCTGATCAACGGACCGGAAAAGAAGATCATCACCATCGAAGACCCCGTCGAATATCAGATGAACGGGATCAACCAGATCCACGTGAACCCACAGATCGGGCTGACGTTCGCTTTGGGCCTGCGGCATATTGTCCGCCAGGATCCGGACGTGATCATGATCGGTGAGATCCGCGACCGCGAGACGGCTGACATCGCCATCCGCTCGGCGCTGACCGGCCACTTCGTCTACTCCACACTGCATACAAACGACGCGCCCAGCGCCATTACACGCCTGACCGACATGGGTGTCGAGAACTACTTGCTGACGTCATCGCTCGTGGCGGTACTCGCACAACGGCTCGTCCGCAAGATCTGCGATCACTGCAAGACGGAAGATGGCCTTGTGAACGCGCCCGACGGCAGAGAGATCCAAACCTGGCGTGGCGCCGGCTGTGACGAATGCATCGGGACCGGCCACACCGGCCGCGTGGGGATCTTCGAACTGATGGAGTTGAACGAAGAGATCCGTCGGCTCATCATGCGCAACGAAGATGCCTCGGTTCTCACCGAGGCGGCCCGCCGCAACGGTATGAGCAATCTACGCAAAGACGGCTGGGAGAAGATCGAGAACGGCGTGACGACGGTTCAGGAGGTTGTGAGGGTCACACAGGAACTCTAAAGACACGTGCTTCGTGTCTCGCAATTCGTGTTTTGTGAAGCGGAGTTGATGCTTTGCCTTGAAAGCGTTCACTGACATGGACCTGTGGCAGGTTGCTCATGAGTTGAGCTTGACGGTCTATCGCATGACAAACCAATTTCCAAAGCACGAGATCTACGGGCTCACGTCCCAGATGCGAAGATGCGCGGTCTCTGTGCCGGCCAATATTACCGAAGGATGGGGCAGGCGCTCGACAAAAGACTTCTTGCGTCATCTCTCCATAGCAAACGGTTCCCTTGAAGAACTACGCTACTTCTTGATTCTGGCAACAGACCTGGAATATTGCTCAGAAGACGGCATCGCTGAACCGAAGTCAGACGTCGACAGAATAGGAGCCATGATCGCAGCTCTAGAAAGATCACTAAGAAAACGACTCGTGTCCTAACACCGCTGAACCCGGTTTGGGGCTACGAGACACGAAGCACGAATCACGCACAAAGATGTCCACCTTCTTCTACAGAGCGCTAGCTGCCGACGGCAAAATCCAGACCGGAACCGTGTCTAGCGAAGACGGCCGGCTGGCCGCTCGGGAGCTCGAGCGACAGGGCCTGACGCCGGTGTACGTCGGAACGGCGAAGCCGACGAACTGGTCGTTCAGCATGCCGAAGTGGCGCGGCAAGCGCCTGCAAGACGTCCTGCACTTCACGGAAGAAACAGCGACGCTGCTCAACGCCGGCATTCCGATCGACCGCGGACTCTCGATCGTCGGCGAGATGACCGAGAGCCCCGACTTCCGTACGGTCGTCGGCGAGTTGCTGCGGTCGATCCGCTCCGGTAAATCGTTCGCCGAGAGTCTCGCGATCCACGACGAGTATTTCTCGGAACTCTACATCAGCATGATTCGTGCCGGTGAGGTCAGCGGTAGCCTGGCCCTTGTGATGGACCGGCTGGCGGCGTTCGAACGCGCCCGCGATGAGCTACGCGGCTACATCGTCTCCTCGCTCACGTACCCAGCGCTGCTGATCGTTGTCGCGAGTGGTTCGATCTTCGTGATTCTGCGATATGTCGTGCCGCGCTTTGCCGAGGCTTTTACAACGTCTTCGATTCAAGTGCCCTTGCCGATGCAGATGCTGATGAACGCCAGCGACGCGATCAAGAACTACGGCATACCAGGGATCTTAGTTTTCTTCATGGCGATCGTCGCGTTGCGGATCTACATCAAGAACCCGAAGGGCCGCATCAAATGGGACCGCCTGAAACTTCGCGTTCCCTTACTGGGAGACGCTCTACGCAAAGCCGATACGGCGCGTTTCGCAAGGGCGATGGCGACGCTGGTCGGTAACGGCGTGCCCCTCGTGCAGTCGCTGACGATCACAAAAGGCGTGCTCGGCAACCGCATCCTGTCAAGCGCTCTGGACGTGATCGCCCAAGGGGTCAAACGCGGGGAAGGCCTTTCGGTACCGTTCAAGAAGACCGGCGTGTTTCCATCACTGTCCGGTCACCTGCTCACCGTCGGCGAAGAAACCGGTCATCTTGACCGCATGTTCGACCGCATGGCGGACATCTACGACAAAGATACGCGCGAGGCCGTCAAGCGCTTCACGGCCTTGTTCGAGCCGATCGTGATCCTTATCATGGGTATTATCGTAGGCGCAATGATTCTCAGCATCATGTTGGCGATTACCAGCATCAATCAGATAGGGCTATAGCCATGGAAAACATCAAGCAAAAAACGGCGCGTCGCCTTGCCGGGAACGCGGGTATCACGTTGATTGAAATGCTCGTCGTCGTGACGATCATCGCTTTATTCTCTTCGATTGCCTATCAGCGCTTGACCCCTGCTCTCGAGCAGGGGCGGCGCACCGCCGCGAAGACGCAGATCGAGAACCTGAAGGCAGCCTTACAGCGCTTCAACATCGACTACGCGCGCTTTCCGGCCGAGGAGGAAGGCTTGGAAGTCCTACGGCCTTACCTCACACAGGAAATCCCGCCTGACCCGTGGAAGCGCTCCTACATCTATCGCTATCCGGGCGAGTATGGTCCGGAACCCGACGTCATGTCGTTTGGAGCTGACGGCGAGGAAGGCGGCGAGGGCCCGAACGAAGATGTTGTGAGTTGGCGGGGCATCTAGCCTGCATTTCTGCACCACGTGGCGAGGCGAAGTGCGTGAGAAGGCGGTCAGGACGAGGCGCGAGCCGCTTGGCGCGCGCAGACGTACTTGACAGTACGTTGAGCACGGCAAGCAAGCGCAACGAAGTCATGGCGGCCTTATCGCGTGCTTAGGCCGTCAGGTGGTGAGAAATGCAGGCTAGGCGATCGTTCGGTCCGGTGTCCTTGCTCTACTGATCCGGGCTCCGGATCAAGAAGCACGTCTTTTCGGGCGGCAAGGCGTCTTATCTATTGAGAGTTAGTGTGCCTACTCCCCTCAGATCCCGGAGCCAAGCGGCTCGCGGCCGCCTCAGGCCTGACAGCGGCCTTACGCTCATCGAGATGCTCGTCACTCTGGCGATCATCGCACTGATCCTATCGATCGCCTGGCCGAAGCTCACCACCGGCATCGACGGCATCCGCCTACGCACGTCAGTCGACAACATCGCTGTTTTCTTCACCGAAGCGCGGAACATGTCCGATCGATTACAGGTCCCTGTGCAAATCAGCGTGCTGCCCGAGGATGACCAACTGCACGCGGCCACGATCGACGGCGCGTGGCGGAACGTCTATGATCTGCCGAATCGAATCCATATCCTGATCCCCGAGGAAGCCGGCACGGTGATGCTGTTTCCCGGTGCGCCTACGCCCGGACTTCGCCTGCTGCTGGAAGCCGAATACGGTCAACAGACAGGCTTGCAGTTTAATATTTTCACCGGCGTGGCGGAAAGCTGGGATCCCAATGCGCCGGCTTCGCTGATTTAGATCCATGGAAACACCGCGACAGCTTGAGCCCGCCTGCCCGATCGTACGACGATCGGCTGCGGCAAGGGGCGGCTTCAGTCTCCTCGAACTGCTCGTGGCGACGGCCTTGATGGCGATCGCCATCATCGGACTATTAACGCTCGTAAGCACTTCGCTCTCGAACGCAGTCGTCGTGCGGGACTACGACCGGGCGGCCATGCTAGGCAAGGCCAAGTTGAATGAGCTATTGGTAGTCAGTCCGATCCCGATCGGGCAGCCAATGAGCGGCCGCTATGACGAGGCTTGGCGCTGGGAGGCCGTTGTCACCCCATTTGAGGCCGTTCCGCCGGCTCGCGTCGGTGGCCAAATAGTTCTTAGAGTGCAAGTTCTCGTCGCGTGGCAAAACGCCATCAACGCCAGGCAGAGCGAATTTGTCGGCTATCGCACGATTCGCCTCCAGCCGGAAGACGAAAACATACTGAGTGAGTTCCGCTAATGCCGAGCGTACCTACCCAAGCGCGACACCGTCGTCGGCCGATGCATCCCGAAACTGGGATGACGCTCATTGAGGTGGTCGTCGCGGTGACACTGCTGGGCCTCCTTTCGACGGGCTTGGTGATGTCATTCCAGATGGGCGTGGATGCCTGGCGGGATACGCGAGATCGCCTCACCGTGGACCGCCGGATCGCCACCGCGAATCAGATCCTCAATTCGGCGCTCGTCGGCATGATCCCGATCAAGGGCGCAGCTCCGGATGGTCCCGACGCACGAGGCCGGCGCTTTCTGTTTTTCCAGGGTGAACCTCATTCGATGCGGTTTGTGACATCGTTCTCGGTGACCGAAGGTATGCGGGGCGGACTGCAAGTCATCGAACTGCAGGTGGTGTCCTCACCCGGTGGCCGCCGGATTCTGCTCAATCAATCGCCATTTATGGGTCCGTTGGCTCTGGCGCGTTTCGTCGACGGGTTCTTCAACGACCCGGACCTGGGCGGCACGCGCCCGCGCTACCGGCCGATCGTTCCGTACGCAACCTCGCTCGTGATCGTCGATGAGTTGGAGGACTGCTCGTTTTGGTATTTGGAACGCCCTCGTGGCAGGGATCCCGTCACGACCTGGTTACCCGTCTGGACGAAACTCCGCGAGTTGCCCGAGGCGGTTGCGATCAACGTGCTGCCTCGCATCGAAGGCAATCGGCTGCGGCCTGTTTCCCTCTCCGTTCCGGTGCCATCGCGTGGCCGTGATCCGCAACAAGGTGCGGCCGCCCGCCCGGCGAATAGTGTAAGGCTAAGAGGAGCGCTCGGCCCATGAGCACCAAGACGGCAAACCGGCGTGACCGTTTTCGCAGCCGCCGAGGCAGTGCCTTGCTCGCGGTCATCTGGCTATCGATCGCCTTATCGGCGATCGCGTTTACGCTCGCCCGAACCGTCCGTGGCGAACTCGACCGGGCCTCGATCAACGTAGACTCCACTCGCGCGTACTTTCTCGCGAGAGGCGGTATTGAGCGCACCGTCCTGCGGATGACACGCTCTTTGGCCAGAGATGCGGAGCCTGCGGCCTTCGGCTTCCGCCTGGGCCAGCGCTGGATGCGGCTCGACTTCCCGGAGGGCAATGTCGTTGTCGAGATCATCGGTGAGAGTGGCAAAGTGAACGTAAACGTTGTGCCGCCGGAAGCGATAGCTCGTGTCTTGACTTCGGCGGGCCTCGATCCAGCGTTTTCAACGGCGACGGCGGAGCGAATCGTGGCCGCCCGATCCCCGAGCCGGGAGCAACTTTTGGATCCAACAGGCGCTCCAACCTCGTCTTTATCCCGCCGTCGTGCGTCTTTTGATCAGTTAGAGGAATTGCTTGTGCTGCCCGGGATCACTCCCGAGGTGCTTTTCGGGAAGTGGGGACTGAATCGGGTGGGGGAGTGGACAAAGATTGGTGGTCTGCACCGGCACTTCTCTGTATTTGGGGGTACCGGCGTCGACGCGAATTATGCCTCGCCGGAAGTCTTACGGGCGGCGGGCCTCGGTCCAGGTGCGATCTCTTCTCTGTTGGAAATGCGTGACTTACGGCCCCTGCGGCCCCAAGACTTAGGACCGAACCAGATGGCGGACCAACGCGGTTTGATGCCTGTTACGGCGAGTGGCGGCGGCGCTCACTTTACGCTGTGGAGCCGCGCGACGCTCTTCAGCGGCCGCGCGCGGCGGGCCGTTGGTGCACTTGTCGAAAGGACCCAGACAACTTCCGGGCCTCCGATACGCATCGTTCGCTGGTACGACTCGGAGTTCTAGCGGAATGAACCTCAACACACTCTTCCGCATCGGTACAGGTTGCGGCATCGAAGTCCGCGGCGACGACCTGCTCGTCGTTGCCGTGAAGTCACGCCCCAACGGCGTCAGCGTCGTCGGCAAGAAAACGCTTGCCCGCTTCCGTGAACGGCCGCCGCACGAGTGGGGGGCCGAATACGCCACCTTCTTGAAAGAGTTGGGGCTGTCCCACCTGGCCGCCACGGTATCGATTCCTCGCGGCGACGTGATCGTCCGCCAAATCCAATTGCCACCCGTCAAAGGGAAGGATCTCGCCGCGGCGGTGCACTATCAGATCGATACGCTGCACCCCTTTGGAGAAGGTGAGGTCTACTACGCCTTTGCCCCACTGAAAGATGTCGAGAAAGCCGGCAGCGAGCTACCCGTCGGGGTTGTGATCGCGGAGAAACAGAAGGTCGACCAGTACGCGGATATGTTTGAGGGGGCCGGCATCCCCGTCAGCAGCTTCAGCGTAACGGCGGCCGCGTTCTTTACCGGGGTGCGGGTCCGCTGGGACGATCCCCCCGTACCGTTCCTAATAACCGACTTTCAAGGCGAGCAGCTTGAGATCTACGGCGAGGGGACCAACCGCCCGCTCTTCAGCGCCGAATTCGACCTGACAGTGCTACCCCCGACTCGTGCCCTCCAGTTAGCCGGGTCGGACCTGCGGCTGGAGAGTGATGAGTCAGCCGGCTTGGCCGTTTGCGGCGAACGCTCCGGCACGGAGGAAACACAGGGGGGTGCCGATTCCGCGCCGCTGGAACACTTCGCCCTCGAAACCGACGGATCATTCGAGCAGCGCTCCATTGCTGAGATTCTACCGTCTCCCATTTCGGCTCCGCCTGACTTTGAAGTGCGACGCGACGCGGCCGGCTTAGCCGTGGCGCTGGAGGCCGCCTGCCCACGCATGGGCTGGCGCGCCAATCTGCTACCCGCCGAGCGCCGGCGGTCCAGCTCTCGTTGGATGTACGCTCCCACAATTGTGCTGGGCTCGCTGCTCTTTCTGATTATGTTGGGTTTCCTGCTACGTGGCACGATTCAGGACAGTGCCTATATCGCGGAACTACAGGCCGAGCAAGCGCGCCTCGCGGACTCCGTCGAGAAGGCACAAAGCAACCGAGATTCCATCGCTGAAGCTCAGCGGCGGATCGACACGCTGCAATCGCTCGCGAAACGGACCGAGCTCGACATGCGCGTGCTCGCGGAACTATCGGAGCTGATTCCTGACACCGCTTGGCTGACAGAGCTCACACTCGACGACAAAGGAATCGAGATCACAGGCGAAGCCGAATCAGCGGCTCCCCTGCTCGGACGGTTGAACGACGCGCGCTACCTTACCGAAGCGGCGTTCAGTACGTCGCTTCGTGAGATCGATAGCGGCCAGCGCTTCCAGATCGTAGCCCTGCGGCAAGACCCGGGCGGTTCGGACTCGGCTGCCCCACCGTTGGAACCGATCCTTTCGGTGTCGGCCCCCGAGGCAGGTCAAAATCCGGATGAGACCCCGGCGACGCTCACGACCATCGGTGACGGCCACCCGACGGTGCCGCAAGCAGACGAAGCGGTTGAAGAAGAGGAAGACGTCTTCGAGGAGGTGCTGCGCTAATGCCTGTTTCGGATCGAGACCGCCGGGCATTGTTCTTCCTCGGGATCGGCCTTGTGCTGTTCTTGCTGCTGCAAACTGACCTGATCTTCCCCTCGCCTGACGCAACGGCGGAGACTTCGGGAAGCGTCGACGCGGAACAGAGGGATCTACTGCTGGCGCAGAAGCACGTTCAGCAGGAACCGTTGCTGAGTGCGGAGTACGGGGCACTACGATCCGTCGAGGAAGCTCTTGAGGGACGGCTCCTCAAGTCGGAAACCGCGGCGCTGGCCCAAGCCGAGATGCGCGAGCGCGTCGGCGAGTTACTCGAGGGCGCCGGCATTACGATGCGGGCTTCCCGCTTCGCGACCGTCGAGGCCGAAGGCGAAGACTTCGCGCAGGTGCCGCTGATTGTCGACTTCAACTGCGACATCACTCGTTTCGTCAACCTGATGGCTGACATCGCGAACGCTCCGGAGTTGTTCTCAACCCGCACCCTCAAAGTATCCTCGGCTAATCGAACGACCAAAGCGGTTCGTGTGGAGCTAACCGTCAGCGGATATTTGCCGATCGCGCGTACGCCCGAGCTGATCAAGAAGTCGGGCAACAGGAGTTGATTCCATGGTCAAGAACAAGAAGCTTATCGCTCTGAACATCGTGCTGGCCATTCTCGTCGTGGCGATGGCCTCTGGGCTGTACTCGAGGATTACGGCCGCCAATGAGCGGTACGCCATCTTGCAACCCGAAGGCCCGCCGAAAGAAGTGCCGGACTATGGCGGCCCCGCCGCCGCCCGGCGCGTTCGCGCGGGCGACCATCTTCCGATCGTGGACCGATTGCTTTTCTCGACCGATCGCAACCCCATTATCGAAGTGGCCGAGCCGGTCGCGCTGCCGCCCGACCCGCGGCCGCCCCTGCCTCGCCTTGTCGGTCTGATGGAACTCGGGGAAGGACCGGTCGCGCTGATGTCACCCGACCTCGAGTCGCGGGCAGGTCCAGTGGCGGTGGGTGAGAAGATCGGCAATTTCACGTTCCTGGGAACGGAAGGCGAGAAGATCCTCCTGCAGTGGAAAGAGGAAAAGATCGCGGTCCTGCCCTCGGAATTGCGAGGATCGCCCGGTGAAAGCGCCGGCCGGCGCCGGCCGGCTACTCAGGCTGCCGCGGCCGGAGGCGGACCTCGCAGAGAGCTGTCGAGAGGTAGCCTGACACCTTCGCGGGCCTTGGCGAAACGCTCCAAGACTCCGCGGAAGGAAACGGGGGGCGTCGGGGGCGACTACAACATCGGCACCGATATAGGTGGCGGGCGGTACCGCGTCACTCGTGGTGACAACTCTCCGGCCGGAACACGCTCTCGAGGCTTGGTCAAACGCTCGCAACAAACGCCGTTTGGGGCGAAGCAGTGGTGGGAGAAGGAGAAGAAATAATGGTAACGAGGCTAGATATCAAAGCGGGATTTGTAATGCTGGTTGGCCTGTTCTGCACGTCGGCATTGTTTGCCGTACAGCGTAACGGAGACACATCGGAAACCGCGAGATCCTCATCAGGAAGTGATCAGCAGTCGTCCGAAACGAAGGACTCATCCGCCAAGAAGACGAAGCGCACGCCCTTCGGACGCTCGAAGTCGACCAGGGAGGAAGAACCCAAGTCGTCCCCGCCCGTAACGACACCCTTCATGCAAGTCGAGGAAAAAGGAGACAGCGTCGTCTTCAGGCGGCGGATACCATTCGGCGTTCAAGCATGGACCAAGAAACGCTCGGAGTTAACAGCCGAGGAGCAGAAAATGCTCCGCGACCATCAAGCCAAGCAAGCCGAGGCCGAGCCAACCCGGCCAGGCGCGCCATCGGCCAAAGCTGCTCCGGCGGCACGCTGAAGTTGGCCGGAATAAACGTCACACGTGACCAAGGCAATCGATTGTAATTCGAATCAGGGAGCATCATGCGTAAAGCTATCATTTCCATTCTGTTGATCCCGCTACTCTTGCTGGGACAGCAACCGCAACCGGCAACCCCGGCCGCGGCGGATCCCGCCGCACAGGATCAGGCTGCGCAGGATCCCGCCCAGCCGCAGGCCCAACCCGCCGGTCAGCAGGACCCAGCCGCCGCTCCACCCGCTGATGCATCGCCGGACCCGCAAGCACCACAACCGGATGCTGATCCACAGGAACCCGCCCCGGCCGCTCCACCGGCGCCGGACCCCAATCAACCCCCACCCGAGTTGCAGTCCAGCGGATCTCAGACCGTCCGATTCAGCAATCTGCGTCAAGCCGACCTGTTGGAGGTCGTCGACCTCATCGCCAGCACTCTCAAGATGAACTACATCCTGGATCCGGCTTTGCGCAGTGGAACCGTGTCGATCAATACGTACGGGGATCTAACGAGGGACGACCTATTTCCGCTGCTCGAGACCATCCTTCGGATGAACGGGGCATCCGCCGTCAAGATAGGCGAGTTCTATCGGATCTCGCCTTCCGGTGAGATCCCGCGTCTTCCCATCTCGCCGCAGACCGATCCGGACGCGAGCATCCCCGACGACGAACGGATGATTCTCAACGTCATTCGTTTCCGCTACACAACCGCCACGGATATCGCCGCGGTCCTCGAACCCTTCGTTGGCCCCGGCGCCCTTGTCCAGGTTGTTGAGCAAGCCAACCTGCTGCTCATTCTGGATAACAGCCGGAATATGCGCCGAACCATGGAACTCATCGCGCTGTTCGATACCGAAGAGATGACCTCGCAGCGCATGCGGCTATTCCAGATCGAGAACAGTTTGGCCTCAACAATGGCGTCCGAGCTGTCAAGAATTTTCGCGGCGTTCACATTCTCCGAGACCCAATCAGCCATCCAATTCGTACCGATTGAGCGAATCAGTTCGATTCTGGTCGTGTCGGGCAATCCCTCGGCCTTCGACGAAGTCCAAGAGTGGATTACGAAACTGGACCAACCAACGACGATCGGCGGTGTTCAAACGTTCGTTTACCGCGTCCAATACGGCCTGGCTACCCAGTTGGCGTCGACCTTGTTCATGCTCTATAGCCCGATGGGTGGCATGGGCGGTGGCTACGGCGGCTATGGTGGTGGCTACGGCGGCTATGGCGGTGGCGGTTTCGGCGGTGGTGGCGGTTTCGGCGGCGGTGGTGGCTACGGCCGAGGCGGTGGCGGTTTCGGCGGCGGTGGTGGCTACGGCCGAGGCGGTGGCGGACGCGGCGGCTACGGTGGTGGCTACGGCGGAGGTGGAATGGGCGGCGGCGCCGGCTTCATTCAACTCCCCATGGGCATGGCCCCTGGCATGCCGGTGGTTGCACCGCGACCCGATGCGCTAGGTATCCAGCCCCAGGTGAACACCGCCGATCAGACCGGCGAGATGTTAGGAACCGCAACCGCCGGTCCGCTCGCACAGGCCTACGCGAACGCAATCCGGATCGTCCCGGACGAAGTGAATAATGTCATCCTCGTCCAATCGACAAAGCAAGAGTGGGATGTCGTTCACAAGACACTCCAACAATTGGATGTACCGCCTCGCCAAGTCCTGATCGACGCCAAGATCTACGAGGTGACGCTTGTGGGCGCCTTCTCAGCCGGTGTCTCCGCCTTCATACAGACAAGGAACGCATCGAACGGCCCGACACGCAAGCTCACGGGTGGTTTCAGCGCCGCAGGTACGGTAGGCCTCACCCTCGGCGCCCTGGTCGGCAATACGCGTGAACTGCTCGCGACTCTCCAACTGATGCAGTCCGATGGCCGCAACCGGATACTCTCTGCTCCCTCAGTGATCGCAACCGACAACATCCCGGCATCAATTACCGTGGGCACATCCGTCCCTACTTTGGCCTCACAAGCCATAGCCGGTGGAGCACAGCAGGATGGCTCGTCGCTCTTTACGAACACGATCAACAATGTGCAGACCGGTGTCACGCTCTCGATTACGCCGCGGATCAACGCTTCGGGGATCGTCACGCTGCAGATCAGCCAGGAAGTTAGTTCACCCCTGCCCGCCAGCGGCGCCATCGCTTCCCCCGATATCCAACGCCGCAGCGTGAGCACTCAGATCACGATGGCCGACGGCGATACGGCTGCCATCGGAGGCATCATGTCCGAGACCAACCTCTTCGGCCGCAGCCGCGTCCCGGTGCTCGGCAAGATCCCGTTCGTCGGTGGTCTTTTCGGATCGACGAGCTCCTCGAAGGAAAAGACGGAACTCATTATCCTGATCACCCCCAGGGTCATCTATGACGAGAACGAGCTTGTCTCGGTAAGCAACGAACTCAAGAACCGGATGCGTACGGTCCGCCGCATCATGTAGGAGTAGCCCGTCGGTCTTTCGACCCGTCCCAACCTGTTGTCGATGCGATCACACCGGTTCTCCTGAGAGTGGGGTCTCTGCCGCGTCCCTGAGAAACATACATTGTTCCCTCCTTTCTGAAACAGCGGTGGCCACGAAAAACGTAGGGGCACGGCATGCCGTGCCCGTGTCTACTGAGCTACAGGGGCATACGGAGCCCCTGGTTGAACTCAAACCGACGGCGGCAAGACAACCGGTATTGCAATTGCCTGCGTCTACGAGTTTTTGAAGTGTCGCCGCGTGCTCTACGGGGCTCCCACCGGCGATCAGATTGCAAAGTTCTGGGCGGAAGTCAAAAGTTCATTGCGCGAACCACTGGATGCCGGAATCCTAGTCAAGAACGAAACCTTCCATACGATTGAGATGCCAGGGACAGATATGCGTATCCGAGCTAAGACTTGCTGGAACGCCGACACCTTGCGCGGTGACTATGCCGACTTCCTCGTGCTCGACGAATGGCAACTGATGGCCGAGGACACCAGGGAGCAAGTCGGTGCTCCGATGCTGCACGATCCTGGTCATTGTGGACGACGGGCGAGTGAAATTGGCGGCGTAGCAACACTCAATGACGGAAGTACCCTCGGACAAACTCGGAAAGAAGGAGCGTGACTTCGCGGACCCCGTGCCGAAACAGTATAACGTGGACGATGAATAGGGCCACATACGCGGTGTTATCCAGAGCTAACTGAAGGGCCAGGGCGCAGGGTAGCCACACCTCGTGAAAATCGTTCTTCAAGAACGGAACATGCGGTTCCCGATCCGGCTGTTCGGGGTAGACATGGGGTAATCGCACGCCCCGCCACATCCGAGAGACTTCGCCCGCCGTGTAGACGATCACCGCGCCCACCAGGACATTCGAGAACGGGAGTACAAAGTACAAGAGGACTCCCAAAGCCAACCCTTCAAGAGGCAGGATCGACTTGACGACGAATGCTCGGATTGCACCCCGGCCCAAGCGCCCCCCGAAAGTAACAACGTTGGCCGCGCGGTCGTTGCACGAATCAACCGCCTGGTGCACCAAGATGCCTCGCAGTCCCACGAGGGAAGCCCAACCAACGGCGGAGGCAATCAGGCTGTTCTCTAGGCCTGGCTCGGCTCCGGAAACCCCACAGAGCGCAATCCCGACAAACAATGTGGGAACAACATGAGACGCGAGCAGGTCGCTCAGCACACTGGAAACACCACGTTCCTTGAACCGACTCGGGGGCGCGGAATACAGGGTCGGCAACAGGTAGTTCACTGCGAGCAGCCCGATCAACAACGGCTGCGCGCCGAGCATCACTAGACAACCGAAACCAGCCCCGAGAAGAACCATCAAGAAAGCGACCCGCGCGCCCGTCGAGACCTGGGCCATCGCGTTTGGCTTGCCGGCCGCAGCATCCATCTCGACATCGAAGATGTCATTGATCACGTGACCATACGCGGCCACAAAGCAGATGCACAGCACTACGAGGGGCAACGTCTTCAGAGCGAGAACAGGCTCAGCCACGCCGACCAGCAACAAGGCGTACGCCAATGCCAGCAGGGGTGGAAGTTTTTGCCGAAACCAGAAATCAGTTCGAACGAGGCGCGCGGGCGATGGCATTAGTTTCCGGGAAAGGCTCTCACGTTGAGCTTGAGACGTTTGGGCCCCCGCAAGTGCATATTCTCTTCCCATCGGATCTGGTCCAGCGGTTCGGCGGTCTCGATGACCTCAAGACGCTCCAACAGGGTTTCCAGCACGATCTTCGCCTCCAGGCGGCTGAGGGCCGCTCCCAGGCAATAGTGCAGGCCGCTTCCGAAGGCAAGGTGCCCCCTCGTATCTCGTTCCAAGGAGAAACGGTTCGCGTCGGGGAATTTCTCATCATCATGATTCGCCGAACCCAGCAGAACGAACATCACAGAGTTGGCCAGTATGGGTTGTCCGTCCAGCGTTACATCCTTCGCGGGACGACGCGGAACCGAAAGCGTCGGAGCGTTGATTCGAAGCGTTTCTTCGATCATCGTCGGGATGAGTTCGGGATCGGCGCGAAGCGCGTACATCACTTCCGGATTCTGGAGCAGCGCGACCACAAGGTTACCCAGAAGGTGCGAGGTGGTGACGTTTCCCGCCGTGAGCAATAACTTAAGTACGTCGCGCGCCTCTTCGTCCGTAAGATCCGGTATGACCTCCGTACAACAAACTCCTTGGCGACGCCCTTGGCGGCACTCAATCAAGTGATCTTCCAGAAACGCCGTCATTTCAGCGAGATCCATCTCTATCGCGTCCTTGGCATCCGCTCCGAGGGCTTCTTTGTCGTCAACGATGGCGGCGTCCGTCCAGCGGCTGTAATCGCGCCAGCGGTCCGGATCAAGGTCGAGCAACATCGCCATGACCCGCAAGGGCAAGGGCTTCGCAAGGTCATCTACAAAGTCACATTGCCCCCTCCCGGCGATGTTGTCGACAAACGCTTCTGCGCAGTCCCTTATTCGGCCTTCCAGCGACGCCAAATGGTTTGCGGAAAAGGCTCGAGAAACGATCTTCCGCACGCGCGCGTGGCCGGGGTCGTCCGCGCCGACGAGAGACTTCTCTAGCTGTCCCACTCCAGCAGAGGGATAGAGGTCCGGGTGGCTCAGGACGTGGCGCACGTCCTCGTAGTGGCTAACGGTCCAATACCTCCGATCCCTGAGGCAATGGACCGGTGCGGCCTCCCGCAGTTTCTCGTAGTACGGATAGGGGTCTTGTCGTGCCTGAGGTGAATACAAAGGTACCGAGACGTGCTCACGCCAGTAAGAACGCAATCGTTTCCAAAGAGGGTTCATTAGCTCATCCAGCCTGGGATTGTTCAGGTCCGCAACTCCGGAAGGCGTCCAGGCAGAGGGACGTCGTGATCACACCGTATGTATCCTGTGACCTCCAGACATCTTCTTTACTGGCATGAAACTCCCAGACGTCACCATCGAACCGCCAGGAGCCGTCCTCCTGCTGCGTCTCGGCAAGGTAGGCTAGGCCACAACCCACGGCGTCTGGACTGTCGGGCCGCGAGCTGCAGACCTTCAGAGCCAGCGCCGTCTCGTAAGGGTTGCCAGAATCCCCCCACGACCCATCGGAGTTCTGGGACTCGACGAGGAAGCTCACCGTCCGACTCTCCTGTTCCTCGAACCCTCCGAGACGTTCGATCAACTCCATAAACATGTATGTTGCATAGCACTTACTCGGATAGAAGTAGGAATACCAGGATCCGTCCGCCGCCTGCGACCGCCGTATAACCGATGCGCGGATGTAGTGTTGCTCGTCGCTATCCATCAGGGCAAGAAAGGCGTTCGCGTTGACTTCCGGATGAATGTCGAAGTTGTGTTCTTGCTCTGCCTCGCAACTGAACGAAGCTTTGTGGGCTGTCGTGAAGGTCACGAACCCTTGTTCGTGTCCTAAGCCGGCACGAGACCAGAGCCTCCGACTGCGGAAGAAGTCTAGCAAGGGCTTAGGCGACCGATAGACACCTAGCCTACGGAAGGTCCTGAGCGCAAATGCCGTGTCATCCGCATCCACCAAGTGTGGGTCGTTGCCGACGCCAGGCGCGTAGGCTCGCGGAGAATAGCCCCAATGCCCGTCAGCTTCCTCGGTCAGAAGGCGTACCAACAGGAGCGATCGCTCAACCTCATCGAGGTAATTCGCGAGCACCTCGGCGACGAAGAATCCCGCGAACAAGTGTCCTTTGTCATGGGAGAAACGCTTCCCGCCATCGGTGCCATGGCACGACAGTTTACAGTTTCCGGCGCGCAGTTGGTCCTTGAGAAAGCGGCGTGCGGACACGATGTCGGCTGAGGATTTCAAAGTTATCAAGCCTTCGATCGAGACAGAGCGGAAGATGTTCGACCACTGAGCCCATCTAGCGAATCTGGTCCACCAAGCCGAAACTCCGCGCGGTCCTGATCGGGTTGAACACCTTGACGTGTTCGCTGACCTCGCCGTCTCCGTTAAAGCGGAAGATTGAATAGTAGTCGTTCGTATAGACGCTCGTGCCGTCGCGTAAAGTCATCTCGCCCTGATAGTGAGCAAAGACGATGTTCGGATCCTCCATCGCGTAGATCTCGTCGATCGAGAACGTGATGCCGGAGAATTGTTCCGGGACGGTCTGCCAGTAGTCGCGTAGCTCTTCCCTCCCCGTCGCGCGCTTCCGAAAAATTCCGGACGCAAAGGGATTGATCTGCCTGCCATCTGCGGCGAACAAAGCCAGGAAGGCGGAGATATCCATCTGCTCCAACAATTGAAGAAGCTTCCTTACGGTGGCCTTGTTGCAGTTCGCCGTCTCTTGGAAGATGAGAGGCATGGCCGTGGCGTTGATCTCTGTGTCCGGCACCGGCACCTCTAGATTTCCATCGTACCGCCACCAATTCTGTTCGAACAAGTTGACTGTTTCTTTGTCAGGTACTTCGTCGGCAAGGACGCCTATCTGCGTGGAGAGCAGTGGGTGTCTCGTCTGAGGAGAGACTTCGGCCAGCGGGATGAGCACAAAAGCCCGCTCGTGCATTCTTGGGTGAGGGATTGCTAGGCCATCCGTGGTGATGACCTCCTGGCCGTAGAGGAGTAAGTCGAGGTCGAGGGTGCGAGCTTCCGTTTGCTGGGAGCGCTTCCGTCCACGCTCCTCTTCAATCTTGAGAAGAAGGTTCAGCAGGGCGTCAGGAAGACGCTCTTTGAGCGCGTCGACCTGTGCGTTGTAGGGAGCGACAATCAGGATCTGATCCAGCCGGAGGCGCATCTTCCCACCCTCCTTGTCGGTCCACTCGGTCGATCCATCCGTGAGCCTCTCCACCAACGCCCCAACGGCGCCGACCTCTTCGGCGCTCGAACTCTGGTTACCCTCGTGCTCTACGGCCAGGTACCAGAGACCCGCGCCCTCGAGCACCGGGCCGGCCAGTTCCTGCTTCTCGAGCCCTGGCACCGGCTGCAGGCGTCCCTCGTAGAAGAGCTCCGAAGTAAATGCACACAGAGCTGGATGGAGCCGGCAGGTCTCTCCGAGGAAGAGTCCTGCGCCCTCAGGCAGGGTCTCAGCCTCTTCGAGAAGATGCTGCAACGCCGAGACGTGCGTGCCCTCCGGGTGGCTACCCTGCTGAGGTTGGTCGAGCTACTGCGGATCTCCCAGGAGCACAACACTCTCGGCACCTCGCGCGCAAACGAGGACATCAGCAAGCGACATCTGGCCGGCTTCGTCGATGAAGAGCACATCTACGGACTCCGCATAGTCCGGTCGCGCCCACAGCCACGAGGTGCCTGCAAGCAAGCCGATCGAGCGGTCTGCAATTCCCTGACACAGGTTGTCGTAACTCTTGCTCACAACGATCTCTGGAGAATCTCCGTCCTCAGGGTCCGTTCGGTGACCACATCGAAGATCCACTCCGGCCTCCGCCGCTGCCTCTATGGCTGTGTGAAGGAAGTTCCGCATCACTCTGTGGCCCGTCGCAGCGACGCCGACTCTCTTGCCCAGCCGCACCAGCTCGACGGCCATTCGAGCGCCGGTGAAGGTCTTGCCTGAACCCGGAGGGCCTTGGACCGGCAAGACACCTCGTTCCAGACCAGTAGCCAGGCGTTTTGCGGCCTCGATCGTCGTCTCACCCGGCTCGATACCAATCAATCCCGCCGAGCCCGAAACCCGCGGTGGAAGCCGCAGCACAAGATCTCGGGCCGCTCGGCCCGGGCTGAGTTGTCTTAGGTGGCGGTGATCGGTCCGTTCAAGTTGGTTTTCGATTAGCACCCAGTTGTCTGAATCGAGGTCTCGGCAGAGGATGTCAGCGCGGAAGGGACCGACGTCTTTCTCCTGGGCTTCGAGTTAGAGTTGGAGCCTGATCGTCTCGCCCAGCAGGTCGAGGTTCTCCTTGGTCGCCAACCAGGGCGTGAAGTCACCGGCTTCGTCCGACCATGCGCTCCGAAGGTCCACCGATTCCAGTCTGGCGAGGTTCTTAGCTTGCGTCACTGAGGCCTACCCGAGTCGTTGCTCATAGTTTAGCGCCCTTGTTGGCGTGGGGAGCGGCATTCAGCGACCGAAACGGGAGCGAACGGAGTATCGATTGCGAGAGGAGAACCAACATCTTGCATCCGAGCCATGGACAGGAGTACCCTGGCCGTGCCGGGATGGCCAAAACGGAAATCCCAGCGAGATGGACCGGTCCGGCTCCTCCGGAGAAAACCTGATTTAGGATCGTCAACTTGCCGGTAACACGGTCGATGTCGACTAGAGCACCAACAGCTTGACTTTGCAGCTCAGTGACTACGGAGTCGGCTGCTGCGACTTGGACGACCCGCTCGTAGAAGATCGTGTACTGCTTGGCCATCTCTCGCAGTGTGCTGTCCGTCGACGCGACATCGACCTGCCGGATCTTCAGCAATTCGAGGAATCTCTCGAGTACGGACTTCGGAATATCCAACTGCTTCGACAAGTCTTCCCGGTCGTCAGCCTTCAGCTTCTCGATGTCCGTCACGACGACCCGGTTGGCGGCACCCCTTGTCGGCTTGCCCTTAAACCAGTCAGACAGCTTCATCTCTACCTCCCTCGTGCCGTGCCCTGGGAGAACCCCCCGAGAATCCGTCGCAACCAGCGACGCAGTCGGGCGAGCACTCGTCAGTGAGCGCTGGCCTGTGTACCTGAACTAGCGTAGCGCCGTGCTCTCTCGGGCGTTGCGGAACCGCTTGAAGGGCGGCTTCGAGTTCCTCCCGCCGCTCCCCTTCGGCGCTCCCTTTCAATGCCTGGAGGAATACCACCACGTCAGGATGCGTTGTTCTTTTAGATTGAAGACGTACCCAAGGAAGTCAGGAAGCATGAGCCCATATTCTCGGCAGAATTGCTTGAAGAGTGTTGAAAGTGTAGTAGGCATGCGCTCTTTTTCTCCTTTACCAGTGATGGCAGATCAAAGGAGCACGATGCCTAAATTATTGTTTTACAATGGCTTACACAGTAGATTGGTGGGCGGTCCGAGACTCGAACTCGGGACCTCCTGCTTGCAAGGTGTGGGGTCTAGGCTTTCTGGAGTGCTATGGAGCGTCACGGAGTACCCTATCCATGCGGTCTGGCCCTGTATTCATAGCAGTTCGTGATACTCCGTGTCACTCGGTGAATGTCGGTGTCCCTCGCCTAGTTACGTCACAATTCACGCCACAATTTTGCATCCAGGGTAATGCAGGGTGATTCGCGTCGAGGGGCTAAGCGGCTGACCCGCGATCGGCTTGCGACGTTTTGTCCGGATTCCGGACAAACCTAAATTGCGACAAGGGACAACATCTTGCGGACGGATGGTAGAGCGCTGAGGTAGGCATCCCCCAATTTCGAATTGGGGCCCCATACGGTGCCCGTGGATGATTTTCTGGGCGGCCCTAATCGGTTCGACTGTGGGATAGTATCCTGGCGGGGGAATCTGAGACGTGCCAATCGAAGTCGGTATCTGGCGTTTGGGGGATGATCTTCAGCAGGTCTCGTTCTCGTCGATCGAGAGTGAGGCCCGGCTAGAGTACACGCTCGCCAAGGACCCTTCGTCCGACGCCCGACGCGTCACATGCTTCAATGGGGCCGCGGTCGTTCGACCTGGGGCACCTGCGGCAAGGACCGCATCATCCGCATCCACTGGCAATTGATCCAAGCGCCTGCCGCGCTACGAGCCAAACGGAGTTCGTGTCGCGAGCATGCCCAGCAGTCGCAGGCATCATTACGTACCCTCATTCTATTTGTCGGGCTTTGCGGAGCCGGGCGCAAGAGATGGGAGGCTTTGGGTAGTAGACATAGAGGAGGTACGCCAGTGGGCTAGTAGTCCCCTAGCGCCCCGTGGTGAAGAGTGTCTCTTGATTCTACAAGGCCGCCGGGATTAGTGCTGTCGGCTGGACCTGGAAACTCCGGCAGGGACGTAGCCTTGACGCCCCGACGCGCTCCGGTTCTTCCGAGTCCCTGAGGCTGATCCTTGGGCTGATCGAATGATGGGTTGAATCCAAGGCGCTACACTGGTGGCGTCATGCTTCGTCTCCGGCAATTCCCAATCTGGGCCCTACTCCTCAT
>Ga0315339_1000766_pt1 | contig 34980 bp, 37 predicted proteins | sample ASW17metaG_FD_204514 | JGI IMG/M metagenome (GOLD analysis project Ga0315339, IMG submission 204514) | Ammonia-oxidizing marine archaeal communities from Pacific Ocean, United States - ASW #17 | ecosystem: Environmental > Aquatic > Marine > Oceanic | place: USA: California | collected 2016-12-05 | reverse complement strand
TTCCCTCAGCTTGTGGATAATCTGTTCGCTCGTGTATCGCTTCCTCGTCATTTCCTGCCTCCTTACACACGCCCGAATCCTTCGATTCTCTCTCAAGATTCGGATTCGTTTTCAGGGGGCAGGTCATAACCGCAAAAGGAAACGTGTCATCTGTGCCCTACACTCTACCGGACCGAAGCCCGATCGGGTACCACCGAAAGGAAAAGAGGCACGGGTGTCAACCTGCGCGGCCCAGAGCCTGCGCAAGAAAGCGCGATGAAACGTAGGGGCACGGCATGCCGTGCCCGGCGAGTCGGCAACCCACAACATAGGCCTTTGCCGGCTGCGAAGGGGGGTGCTCGCACGGGCTCTTTAGCCACGAGTCGCCGCGTTACCCTCCCCAAGTCCCGTTCACGGGGCTTCCTCCGCCGCAGGCGGATCGTAGACCGGTAGTTTACGGCCGGGTACGTAGCCTCTTCGATGAGTGAGGGCGCTTCAGCGTCCTTCTCAAAAGGGCTTCAGCCTCTCACTTTTCACCCGAGACATCCGAGATGGCAACGAACTATCTGCGAGTTCGTGGGGCCAAATATTCCGAGACAAGAACATGTGTACAGCGCCATCGCTTCGAGTCTCAGGTCCTCACACGCTGAAAGATAGTCCCGACTTCTACCCCATGATCCCCTCAACAACCTGACCATGCACGTCCGTCAACCGAATATCCCGGCCCGCGAAATGAAACGTCAACCGCGTATGATCCACTCCCAACAAATGCAGTACGGTCGCATGCAAATCATGAATCGTCAGGACATCCTCAACCGCCCGATACCCATACTCATCCGTCGCCCCAAAAATCGTTCCGCCATTCACACCGCCGCCCGCTAACCAAAGGCTGAACCCGTACGGGTTGTGGTCGCGCCCATCCGCCGCCTGCACGAACGGCGTGCGGCCGAACTCACCCGACCAAATCACGAGTGTCTCGTCGAGCAACCCACGCGCCTTCAAGTCCTTGATCAGCGCCGCAATCGGCTGATCCACCTGAAACGCATTGATGCCGTGGTGCTTCTCGAGCTTGACGTGCTGATCCCAGGGATTGCCAAAGTTTTTCTGGCCGTTAGTCGGCACCATCGTTAACTCGACAAACCGCACGCCGCGCTCGACCAGTCGCCGCGCCATCAAACACTGCTTGGCATAGGCGGCCTTCTGTGGGTTGTCGGAGTCTAACCCGTACAGCTTCTTCGTCGCTTCGGTCTCGCCGCTAAGGTCGACCAAGTCGGGCACCGCCGTCTGCATGCGGTACGCCGTCTCGTAGTTCTGAATCGCCGCTTCGACCGGACTGTAGTGGCCTGTCTCCGAGAGAAAGCCCCGGTCCATCTTTTCGACAAATGCCAGTCGTTGCCGTTGCAACGCGTCCGATTCCTTGGGGCGAATATTGTTCAGCGGCTCTTCGCGATCCGGGTACAGGAACGAACCCTGGTGCGTCGCGGGAAGAAAGCCGTTGCCGAACACATTCACGCCGCCGAGCGGAATTCCGCCGCTGCCGAGAACCACGAAGCCCGGCAGGTTATGGTTCTCCGTCCCCAGCCCGTAGCTCACCCACGCGCCCATGCTCGGGAACCCGGTGAAAGGCTGCCCGCCGTGAAAATAGAAGTTCGCCTGGGCGTGCTCCATGAACTTCACGGTCATCGAGCGAACCACGGCCAGGTCGTCCGCCACCGAGCCCATGTGCGGGAACAAATCGCTCACCGGGATGCCGCTCTCGCCGTACTGATTGAACTCCCAAGGGCTCGGAAAGATGTTGCCGTCTTGGTTGAACATCGTCCGCTCTGTCTTGAACGGCATCGGCTGCCCGGCTTCCTTGGCCAGGCGCGGCTTCGGATCAAACGAATCAACATGCGACACTCCGCCCGACATGTAGCAGAAGATGACGTTTTTCACCTTCGGCGGGAAGTGCGGCTTCAGCGCCAACGCGCCGGCTTCACTCGCTGGACCGGCGTACTCCTCGTCGGCCATCAGCCCGGCCAATGCCAACATGCCGAACCCGGTTGACGTGCTCCGCAACATTTCGCGGCGCGTCAAGCGTGGGCGTGGATAGGGGGCTCGCATCATCGGCTGTTACCGAATATAGATGAGTTCCTTGAAATTGAACAGTGCCTGCGCAAGGTCCCGCCATACTTGCCGGTTGCGAGTGATGTCGGCTGCGGCTACATTGTGCTCGGTCGCGAGCTTTCCAAGGAACGTCTGCGCGGTGTCGAGCTCATCCGCGTCCGGTGCGCGCCCTAGAGCCGTCAGGAACATCCGCCCAATGCGCGCGCGCGGCTCCGCGTCATCACCGTTCACGATGCGGTCCGCCCACTTCCCGGCTTGCTCGATCACAAACGGGCTATTCATCAGCGTCAGCGACTGCGCAGGCACGTTCGTCACGTCGCGGTACCCGCGCGTCGTCGACGGCTTCGGCACATCGAACACTTCGAGAAACGGATGCGTCAAATTGCGCCGCACCTCAAGATAAACGCTCCGCCGCCCTTCCCCATCCAACGGCCCCTTGGCCTTATCGCCCTTCGCCTGCCCGGTCTCGTGCGCGTAGTACGTCGTCACCGAAGGCCCAAACATATCCGGCTTTAACTCACCCGACACCGCCAGAATTGCATCGCGAATCGTTTCCGCCTCCAGTCGCCGGATGTGCGCGTGCTGCCGGAGTTTGTTCTCAGGGTCCTCGGCCTCGGCCTTCTCCGACGGCCGACTGCTCATTCGATACGCACGCGAAGTCGCCAGCAGCCGGACCATCTTCTTAATCGACCAACCTTCTTTAATAAATTGATCCGCGAGGTAGTCGAGCAGTTCCGGATGCGTCGGCTCCGCGCCTAGCTTGCCGAAGTTATCAACCGTCCGCACGATGCCTTCCCCAAACAGATGTCGCCAAACCCGGTTCACGGCGACGCGCGCCGTCAGAGGATTCCTCGGGTTCGCCACCTCCTCGGCCAAGTGCAAACGCACCTCTCGCGGATCACCCAGCGGCTCGCCGCCCAAGGCCGTCAGAAACCGTCGCGGAACCGCCTCTCCCGGATTCTTGTGGTTCCCCCTCATAAACAGCGGATGGTCAGGCGACGCCTCCTCCAGCAAACCCGGAGCCCGCCGCGGAATCGGCACCTCCGCCTCCATCCTGCGGTATTCCGCCACCAACGGTTGCAAGCTCACAAGCTGCCCCAGCGAAGTCGGCAACAAGTCGCGCCGCGCGAAGTAGTCGAGATACGCCGCTTGCTCGTCGGTCAGCACGCCGTCCCGCCACGCCTCCACGGCCGCAACGAGCACCTCGCTGAAACGCCCCGCCAACTCTTCGCGCGACGACGGCGCCTCTCCGTCCAATAAATGACGCACCGACAGCGCAACCTCCCGCGGCGTCTCGTCGTTGTTGTGAAAAACTACGCGATCGGCGCCAAAATACGAGCGCCCGTCGAAAAGCGGAGCCGGCGTTCTTTTCCTGTGGGTATAGTCGCAGAGAGTCGCGAACTCGATATAGCCCGTGAAACCCTTCCAATACGTGGTGTCCCAACGAACCCACTGCATCTCGTCATCGGTGAGATCGAAGCGCTGGTTGTAGATCCCGCCGCGCGGCACGGCGTAGTTCTCGATGATCAACTGCACCGCGCCAACGTTCCCACCCAACACACGAAAGCTGATCGAGTCGTGCTCAATCTTGAACCGCGGCGACTGTAAGATCCCGTTGTGCTTCGGCGTCAGCAGGTGTGTATACACCCCACTTGGATAGATCCCGCTCACCACCTGGTCACCGCTCGGCAGCACAAAGAACTCACCCGGTCCCGCCGCCGACTTCGGCATCCCCACGCCGTAGCGAAGCCACCTTGCGTAGTCCTCGCCGCCCGGCTCCCAAGTCGTCTCGAACTGCTCCGCGTTGAACTTCGCCCGCGCATCAACTTCCTCACGCCAGCGCGACGACAAACGTTCCCAGCCCGACGCCAACTCGTCTCCTTCGCGGCCCCGCAATAACTCCCAAGCGGCCAGTGGGCTATCCTCGTCGCACGCCGCCTCTTCTAGAGCCTTCTTGATTGCCCCGTCCTGCTCGTAGGTCAATCGCACTTCGAGATCGTGTGCCGCGTTGACCCAGGCATCCGCGAGCCGATCCTTGATTCGCCCCTTCAGCGCCGCAAGTTCCTCGCGATGGATGTTCAGGTCCTTCGGGTTGTCGATCGTTGCTTGGATCGGCCGAGCCCCATAGAACGTGCCGTACAACGAATAGAAATCCTTTTGGCTGATCGCGTCGAACTTATGGTCATGGCAGCGCGCGCACGAAACCGTCAGCCCCTGAAACGCCTTTGAGAAGACGTCGACCTGATTGTCAGTCCATTTGACGCGATCCTCCAGCGGCTCCACCGGCTGGAAGGCGTACTCGATCATGCGAAAATGCGCCGTCCCGAGAATCGATTCATTCGTCTTGCCATCAGTACTCCAGCGCGGCTTTGCCAGCAAGTCCCCGGCAAGATGTTCCCGCACAAGCTGGTCATACGGCACATCGTCATTCAGCGCTCGAATCAAGTAATCCCGATAACGCCAAGCCCCCGGGACATCCGGGTCGCCTTCGCTCCCATGCGATTCCGAATACCGCACCAGGTCCATCCAATGCCGCGCCCAGCGCTCTCCAAAACGAGACGACGCCAGCAGCCGGTCAACCAGACGTTCATAGGCCTTAGGCTCATCGTCATTGACAAACCCCGCGATTTGCTCGGGCGTAGGCGGTAACCCCGTCAATCCAAACGAAAGCCGCCGCAACAGAGTCGCCCGATCCGCTTCTTTCGCCGGCGTCAGCCCTTCGGCCTCCAGCCTCGCCAACATAAACCGGTCAACCTCATTCACCGGCCAAGCGTTGTCCTTGACCTTCGGTGGCGCCACCGCCTCAACCGGATGCCACGCCCAGTGCGCATCCTTGCGCGCTTCCAGGTCGAACCCACTCGCGGGACCAGCCGCCGGCTCTGCTTCCTCCCGCGGCCAAGGTGCCCCCATCTCGACCCACTTCGCCAGCGTCGCAATCTGATCGTCCGCCAGCTTCCCGGTCGGCGGCATTTGCAGTAGCTCGCCCCGCACCGCGCGGATCAACCGACTCTCCCCCGGCTTCCCCGGAACCACCACCGGCCCCGACTCGCTCCCCCGGCGGAGACCCTGCGGCGAATCGAGATAGAGCTTCGCGAATACCGGATTCGCCTTCGCGCTATGGCACTGATAACAATGCTCGGCCAACAACGGCCGCACCCGCGCCTCAAAGAACTCAAGCTCCGCCGCCGTCGGAACCGCTCCACGCAACGGGACCCAGAACAGCCCGGCAACCACAAGCCCGGCGGAAAGAAATCTTCGAACCGCTTTTCCTAAAGCACTCCCGACCCAACAACCATCCGCAAGCCGAGCCGCGACTGGCAAGGAGCGGTGCGAATCTTCACGAGACTGAGCGTTGCGCTTGTCCATCTGAAAGATCCGGGGCGACCAGCAACCTACGAACCAAGACTATTGTAGACCTCACGCGAACCCTACTTGCGATACGAAGGCCACTCAATCCTACCCGACTCGTACCGTGCAAACTCCCATTCCGGCCAAGTCGGGCTCTCCTCCCGCACCTCCCGATACATCGCTTCCAACTTCGCCGTGATCATCTTCAGCCGCTCCGGCTCTTTCGCCGCCAGGTCCCGCTTCTCTCCCACGTCGTCCCGCAAGTTGTAGAGCTCGAACCCTGTCAACTCCGCCGTCTTCAACGCCTTCTGGTCCGTCGCGCGAATCCCGCCACCCGGCAGCATCACCGGACCCGTCAATCGCGCCAGCACCTTCCAATCCCCATCGCGCATCGCCACCTTCGGCTCACCGCGCGCCGCGTTGAAATGCCAGTAAAGCGGCTTCTCGCGATCGACTGCTTCTCCTTGCAGCGCCGGCAAGATACTTGCCCCGTCCAGCGCCCGGTCCGACGGCGCATCAACCCCGGCCACATCACAAAGCGTCGGCAACCAGTCCACGCCGCAAATCGGCTCGCTACTCACCTGCCCCGCCGTCGTCCGGCCTAGCCAGCGCAAGATCCCCGGCACCCGAATGCCACCTTCATACACCGAACCCTTCTTGTTCCGCAGCGGCCCTGCCGACCCATGGGGATGAATGCTCGTAATCGCCGGCCCGTTGTCAGACGTGAAGAACACCAAGGTATCCTCGCGCAGCCCCATCTCATCCACCGCGCTCATCAGTCGCCCGAACGCGTCATCCATCTGCGTCACATTGCCGTGATGCGCCGAGTAGCTCGGGTCATCCGACGGATACAAATCCGTAAACCGAGCCGCGCTTGCGATCGGCTCATGCGGCTCGTGCAGGCAGACGTACTGGAAGAACGGCTTCTCGGAATCGCGATCCTCGCGCAGCCACCGAATCGCCTCATCCGCCACGATGTGTCCCGCATAGCCCTCCAGCGGGCCGACCGGAATCCCGTTCCACACAAAGTTATATGGATCCCTGTGGTTCGGCAGCGCGTTGTTCTGCGTCGAGAACCAATGGTCGAACCCGTGGTCGGACGGCTGCGGCTGCCCCGGCAGATTGAACATCCCGTTCAAGTGCCATTTGCCCACATGGCAGGTCTGATATCCCGCGTCCCGCAGCAGCGTCGCAACGGTGATTTCCGAGGACCGCACATGCATCGGCGACATCATCGGAATCCAGTTGTGAACCCCTACTCGCGTCGGCGTCCGCCCCGTCATCAAAGCGGTCCGCGCCGGTGAACAGTTCGCCGCCCCGGCATAGCAATCCGTGAAGCGGACTCCCTCTTCGGCGAACCGGTCCAGAAACGGCGTCCGAACTACAGGGTTCCCAAAGCACGCCAAATCGCCATAGCCCAGATCATCGGCCAGAACGATCAGGATGTTCGGCCGTTCCACCGCCGCCCGACCCGGCCCCGCCACCGCCATGGCGCCCAATCCCATCCCCAACCACTCTCGTCTTGTCATCGGGCCAATTGTACCCAAGCGAGAAGCAACGGAGCCGCGACAGTCATGGAGCGGGCCTACGGGCAATAGCCCTCCAGAAAAACCGTCAAAAAATCATCTCGTCTTTTCACCCCCGCCCGCGCAGTCATCAGTAAAAGCAGAAATTAACCAAGGAGAAACCCCATGAACGAGCAAGCACACCGCATCTACGCCAACACCGACATCGGCAACCGTGTCGCCCAGTTCCCCAAGACCCGCACCCCCAGCGGCATCGGTGCTCTCGCCGCTGTCTCCGGCGGACTGTTCCAGGGCCGCGCCCGGTCGCCCCACTCGGTCATCGAGCAACTCTCTCGCATCGCGTCTCGGAGAACCTTCGCCAACGCCGCCTAGGGCGCAGGCACCAACTCACCAGCATCACAACGAGGACACGGACATGACAGAAACACTTGCCAATCTGCTCGGATCCACCGAACAAACATTCTTTCTCGGGAGCCTCTTGTACGCGGCCTGCTACGGCGGCGACTGCTTCCTCACCAAGATTCTCGGCGCAGCTCTCCACGCCTAGCGGAAAACGCCGTCAGCGGCCTAACGCAATCGACATACGGATACGACAAGGAGAAACATCATGGGCAAGAAAATGAGCATGGTTTATGGAATCGCCGCCTACGCCGTCTTTCTAGGGACCGCCCTGTACGCCATCGGATTCATCGGCGGCTTCGGCGTCCCCAAAGACATCGACTCCGGTCAACCCGGCGGCTTCGGTATCTCGCTCGCCGTCAACGTAGCGCTGCTCGGCCTCTTCGCCGTCCAGCACACCGGCATGGCGCGCCAAGCCTTCAAAAGCTGGCTGACCCGGCACGTCCCCAGCGCGATCGAACGCAGTACCTATATCCTCATGAGCAGCGTGATGCTCATCCTCATGTATTTGCTCTGGCAGCCGATGCCGTAAGTCGTCTGGAACGTCGAAAACACCGTCACCCGCGGCGTCATTATGGCGCTGTTCGCCGGCGGCTGGCTCATCTTCCTAGCGGCTAGTTTTATGATCCACCACTTCGACCTGTTCGGCCTCCGCCAGGTCTGGATGAACATGAAGGGCGAACGCTACCGTGACCTCGGCTTCCGAGTCAAAGGCCTTTATCAATACGTCCGTCACCCCATTCAAGTCGGCTTCTTGATCGCCTTCTGGGCCACGCCCACCATGACCGTCGGCCATCTCGTTTTCTCCATGGCCACGACCGCATACATCGTCATTGCAGTATTGTTCTTCGAAGAACACGATTTAGTGAAACATTTTGGCAGCCGTTATCGCCAATACCAGCAACAAGTCCACGCTTTCATGCCAATCGGCCGCTACCGTAAGCCCCGATTGCCGGAAATGCAAGACGGCGAAACGGCAACTGACCTGCACGTCGTCGCGTAGCCAGGACAAGGTTCAACATAGGCTGGGCTCGCGGTAGCCGGCGTCGGCAGGCGCCCCCCGCGAGCCCGCCCGAAGAGTTTACAGCCCGGTCCGCCGACGATGTCTGGGCCAAGCTCAGGAACTTTCACGATTTCTCTTGGTCCGCCAACGTCATCACCAAGGTCGATATCGTCGGCGACAAAGGCGCGAACGAGATCGGCGCGCAACGCAAACTCAACGACGCCTTTGAGGAAACCCTCCTCGAACTCAACGACGACGACCGCTCCATGCGCTACAGCATCGACAATGGCCCGCCGCCGCTCGACGCCGATTCGGTCGACAACTACGTCGGCACAGCCAAGGTCTTCCCCATCACCGCGACCGGCCAATGCTTCGTCCTGTGGATCTCCGACTACACCCCAAAGACGATGCCGCCGTGGGCGAGTTCTGCAACCCCATCTACCACGGCCTGCTCAACGACCTAGCCACCCACTTCTCTTAGTTCCGCGAGATCAATCCCAAAAGCAGAAGCGGACGTGCCGGCATAAAATCAACACGTCCGAGGGGTCTGTGAGCGAAAGCCGAAACGGCCTTATTCCGGCTGACTGACAATCCTCAAGTACGGCTTCGGCGACTTCCAGCCTTGCGGGTATTTCTGTTCCGCTTCCTCATTGGAAACAGAGGGAACGATAATAACATCCTCGCCCTGCCGCCAGTTGGCCGGAGTCGCGACCTTGTGCTTGGCGGTTAACTGCATCGAATCGAGTACCCGCAGCACCTCGTTAAAATTGCGGCCGGTCGTCATCGGATAGGTGATCATCAACTTGACTTTCTTGTCCGGCCCGATCACGAACAGTGAACGCACGGTGGCATTGTCAGCCGCCGTTCGCCCCTTGGCGTCTCCCGTTGCATTGGGGTGAATCATGTCAAAGAGTTTCGCCACCGACAGATCGGTGTCACCGACCAGCGGGTAGTTCACGGCATGCCCCTGCGTCTCCTCGATGTCCTTGGACCATGCTTTGTGATCATCCACCGAATCGACGCTCAATCCGATGATCTTGCAGTTCCGTTTGGCGAATTCCGGTTGCAGGCTCGCCACCGAGCCGAGTTCCGTCGTGCAGACCGGTGTGAAGTCCTTCGGATGTGAGAAAAGAACGGCCCAGCCATCCCCGATCCAATCATGAAAGCTGATGGTCCCTTCGGTTGTTTCAGCCGTGAAGTTCGGCACTTCATCGCCAATATGTACGCCCATGTTTCGTCTCCAATGCTTGATGCCGGATGCTCGACGCCGGAATAGCCCGGCGCTCAGATTACAGAAGACATCATAACCTCTGACAATCCGCCGGTACCCTAGGATCACCTCTCTGTAACGGATGTTACAAGTGATAAGCCGGAGCGGGCGTGAAGAAGCCGGTTCTCTCCGAAAGCCGTCAGTAGTCCAAAGCCCTGATTCGGAGTGCAATCCCGATTTCGCAACAGTGATCCGAGCACGAGCCGCATGCAGCTCTTTTCACAAGGCTTAGTCCCTCTCGGCTACTGGATGGTGACAGTGGTGACGTTGGCTGGAATGTCGTCCACGGTCAGATCAATGGGCACCTCTCCCCGCCCGGCTAGCGAAGCGGGCAACGGACCCGCGTTGATCTGATCCAGCCCCGGGAACTGTCCCTGCGCCACAGCGGCCAGTACGGGGACGTCCTCTCCTCCCACGCTGACCTGGACTGCGGAACTGAAACCTCGTATGCCTGTTCCGAATAGCAACAGATAAGCCAGGGCCGGCCCGTCCACGACGACAGGGACCGGAGCGCGCAACTCGTCGAAGATGGGTGTCGTTTCCCGGCTCTGATCCGGCTTCACAACGAGGACCAGTGCCGCTGCCGTACCCTGACCGCTGGCGTCTGCCGAGAAGATCCCAGGGGCGACCGGTGCGACGTTAATCGTCCATGACGGATCCGGGGTCTCTGTCCCTTTCGCCCCCGCCGACAGGGCAATACCAGTCGTCAGCGGGTTCTTGACAGTCACGATACCCTGGCCGAGAGCCGTTCCAGCCGGAATCACTCCGTTGACTTGGCCGTTCGAGACAACGTACAGCTCCATGTCGCGCTCGACCCCAAGGCTATCGGTGACCGCAAACATCGTGTCGCCCAACACGATCGGCGGCGGCGGACCCGCAGCCACCGTTTCCTGCGCGAGGTTTACACCGTACGATGCGACGATCATCTGCTCGGAAACGTCGCCGAACGCATTGGTGGCCGAGTTGACAACCGCTGAGAGCACGACGTCCGGCTCGACTTCGCAAGGGGCGTCCCCGATGGCTTGGCCTGCCTGCCGCGCTTCAAACACAGCGCGGATCTCCTCGGCACTCAGCGCTCGGCGGTATAACTTCACTTCGTCGATCTTGCCGTGGAAGAAGTCGCGCATGTCCGACCCGAAATCTCCCGCGCCGATCAGCAGCGGCTCAGTCGATCGGAACACGGAGTCAAACGGAGCCGTCACTTGAGCGCTCTCCTCACCGTTCACGTAGAGGCAGACATCCCCTGTCTCCGCGTCGAAGGTGCCAGCCACGTGGTTCCGAGCGAACCGCCCAACAATGTCTAACGACAAAAGCTGAGCGCCACTGTCACCCGCCTGACCCGTACCGGGTTGCGCCGGCAGCGGACTACCCAGGCCGTTGGTCGAGATGTCGAAGCGCACCGTCCCGTCCGGCGTGACTCCGAGAACAAAGCCCCGCTTCAGAGTGCCGATGTCGTTCCACTTGGAGATCACTGGTGCCAACTCGAGTGGGTAGGAACTGGGCCGAATCCAGGCCTCGACCGTGAACGATCCGCTGCGGTTGATGCTGGGGCTGTTAGGTATCATCACGTGGTCGTCTATGCCGTCGAAGTCAAACGCTTGGCCGACCCAGTCGTCAACGAACGTAGGCTCTCCCACCAAGGTCCCCGGGTTCGTTTCGAGCACGTCATCCGCGCTCCCTTCACCGGGCCACCAACTCACCAGATCGGGCGGCTGCGGCACGCACAGAACCGGTTCCTTGACGATCGTTACCTTGAAATTGTCGATACCGGCATTGCGCGAAATCGGCACCGCCGGATCGCTCGGCGTACTGAGGCGGGTCACATAGCCAATGGTCATCGGCTGCGTGAAGTCGGGCTTGTCCGGGCCGGGGCCTTGTACGCGAAGGAAGTCGTTGGGCCGGAGTCCGACCCGACCGTATTTTCGCCAGCCATCGACCTGCGGCCAGTCTTCGCGCTGAAAGCCCACACCCGTGCGGTAATACGTGTCGCCCTGAACCAGGAGCAACGAAAAGAACAGGTGCCCCGGGTCGAGTATGTTGACATCCCAGGAATACTCGATGGTCGAAATCGCACCTTGCGTTTGTGGGTCGTAGTGGAAGTCGTCACGCCAGTGCGCGGAGCCGACGACGCTCGCCTCGACGAGGGTCACTTCGAGGACCTGAAACGGGCCGGGGAAGCCGTCTTGACGGAGTGTGGCGCGAAAATTTCCTCCCATCGTAGCGCCTGTATCTTAGATCTTTTTTCTTTCCCAACCGGAAAAGTTACCGTCCGCGAACATCACCACGTCCTCGGCCGATGCTACTGAGGCCAACATGAACAAGACAGTAATCCGAGCAAACATGGTCGTCCCTCCCGCCACGACGCTCATCCGCTTCAGTGCGACCGGCGCTTTTGGTCTGGTCTCTGCGCCACCCGGCCACCCCGTCCCACCTTCGCCGAGCTTCTCGGTGATGCGGTAGTGCGAGGGATCTGGCCGACCATTCCGGTCCGATTCTACCTCGAAAACTTAGGTGTCGCGAACAACTGCCGGCTCAACCGGTCAACGCAACACCCACGTTAAGTCCTTTACCTGGAGTGTCCGAACGCCGAGAGGGACAAGTGGCTTACCCGTCATCCGAAGCCCTTGATCGGACTGGACTGACTAATCACTCGACGGCACGCTACGGATGCCACGATAGCCCATGACTCGCTGAGAAATCAGTTCTCAACACCTACCCAGGACTGAGTATGGTTCGTGCGAGTGCGGGTTTGGTAGTATCTCTTACTCAATCCATCGGTATGCGGCCCGAGGACAAGACCGTCAAACGGCGGAGCGGCTCTATCCGGTCGGGTTTGGCGTAGGAATCCCCAGCTTATCCCGTCCTCCATCCGTCAGCCGGTTCGAGTCCCAGTGTGGCTCCCAGACCTGCTCGATGACGACCTCGCGCACACCGGGAACCTGCATCAACAACTTCCGTACCGGAGTCGAATTCCCGCCCGAACCGTAGGAGAAGTAGCCCAGCCGCGGCCGCCCGCGATGCGGCATCGCCATCACCACATGGACGACGTCGCCGCGCACCCGCACGTCATAGACTAGGCCGAGATCGACCACGCTCGGACGCGCGGCGTAAAGCTGCTCGTCCTGGCACTTGCCGAGCGCTTCCCACAGAATTCGCTTCGGGATCGGACTGTCGCCGGCCTCCCCGCGCCGCGCGAGCCTGCCTGCCGGGGTCGTCGCCCCCAAACCCGAAGGCAGAGGCTCAATAGAGACGGCGAGCGGATTCAGCAGCTCGTGCCGCCGGCCCTCGACCGTCTCATGAGCGGTTTCGCGGGTAAGCGGCATCGTCAGGTAGGCATTGCGCTGACGCAGGATCGTCCCCTTGGGCAAGGTTGCGCCATGGTAGAGTTGGCGGCTCCACACGTGGCCATGCCACTTGTAGTAGAGACGAGGCGCCCCAGGATGCTTGAGGCCGCTGAAGTTCTCTACTTCGTGCTGCAGGAACAGCCCGACGAAAGCGTCCTCTGTTTGCGGATTGAAGAAGCCTGTCGCCTAGAGATCCTCTCCCTTACCTGGCGGAACTTCGCCGATTTGCAGTTTCCCGTCTGGCCCCATCCACACCGGATCGGTGAATGACATCCCTGAGAACACCCACTCGTCGTCCCGCATGTAGCCGATCTCGACGTCCTGAATCGCCTCGATTGTGCCGACCTTCATGAACCACGACGTGCCGGCGTAGAAGCGGTACTCGACGAAGAAATTCAGTCGCGCCGGTGAAAACAGCGGATGCACCGTCGAGTACGGAAATCCCCAGCGGCGGACGGTGAGCGAGAGCGGTCCGCGGTGGACCTCGTAGTCCGACACGGTTGGCCCATTGGTGACGCGCAGCTTCTGGAAGTTGCCGGACGTCACGTAGTCGTGTGCCCAGTCGATGCCGGGCGGCTCGCCGTGACCCTCGCCGCCGGCGAAAAGTTCGAGGCCGTGCTCGCGCTTGTAGGTCAGGCGTTCGAGCTGCCCCATCTGGGGCGAGAGACGGCCACGAAAATGCTCGTTCTCAAAATCGAGCTTGAAGCCCTCTCCCGTTACGGCGAGATCGGTTGGGTAGTTGGGGAGTTCCGCGTCCGAGTTCCCGTAGAGCACCACCCACCAGGTTCTTTCGTTGGCTGGCGAGTTCGCGAAAAAAGTCAGCCGGCAATGCCGCTCATCACCACGGCGTGCTTCCTCGGTTACCTGACTGCGAACCTCTTCGAGAACGCCCTGGCGGATTCGCGCCACGCGGATCTCCCGCCGCAGCGAATCTACCCTTTCCTCGGGAAAGGCCACGATGAGTTCCACCGGCTCGGCGGATCGGGCGCGGTTAACAAGCTAGTCAACAGCAATCGGCCGAACCCAACTCCAGCCTTTCGCCCATTCACGCCACGGACCAGGGAGTTGAGCGACGGGCAGGTCGGCCTGCGCCCCCAAAACCAGCTCGCCCAGCGGAGCCTGCTGCTGTTGCTCGAGAGTAAGCGATTGTCGCAGCGAATCGGCGATACTGCGGGCGACGCGGCAGTTCTTGGCCCGGTACGCCTCCTGGAGAAGCCGCATCTTCACGTCGAACGAATCGGTGCGTTGCCAATAGGTAGTTTCTTTCATAGGGGTGCCGGCGGGATGGCATCCAGACTTTCCGTTCTTGCCTTCCCGGCAAGGTCAGCATAACCGAGCACGGCGCCGCCTGTCCTCGTGTGACGCTCGGCCGCAGGCCGATCCCGCCACGGTGCCCCCAGATCCTCGGCACCGGCCTCAACCGCAAAGCCAAGCGCCCTCCCGCGGAGCCCAGAGCACCGGCGACGGGTTTAGCTATATCCCGAATGCGTGGGCACTGCCAATCGATAAGCCGCGAAACCCACACCCGTAGTACGGTTCCCGGTCTCAGGCTCCGCTACCTCTCCCCAGAAATCTTCCCACCTGACGAAACTTGCCACCCTCCGCCGTCCAACAGCCAAAACGGATCAAGCAGACCCAATCCACCCCCACCCACGTTGCAATACGTTGTATCCAGCAAACACATCCGCTAAAAACCACGAGACACGAATCACGACCCAGATCACGGCTCAACGATTCACTCCCCAATCACTGGTAAACTATCATTTTCCGCTCAAACCGCCCTCACGGGCCCTTCCTCGGGAGTAACAGAATGATTCGCACGAAACGTTTTTGGGTCTTGCTCACCCTCACTGTGTTCTTGCTCGGAGTTGTTGGGTGCTCATCCGCCCCGGAACCAGAATCCGTCGAAAAGGCGCCCGAACCAGAGATCGAAGATCCCGTCAAGGAGCCCGAACCCGTCGAGACGGCCAAACTCGAGCCACCTCCGCCCGCACCGAAAGTCGAGCCGAAACCACCCAAGAAGGTGGAGCCGAAACCCGAGCCGCCGACGCGGTCCACGGTCGTGATCGAAACCTCCAAGGGCAACATCAAGGTGGAGCTGAATCCGGAGCGCGCCCCAATCAGCGTCAAGAACTTCCTGCAATACGTGGACGACAAGTTCTACGACGGCACGATCTTCCATCGTGTCATGCCGAACTTCATGATTCAGGGCGGCGGCTTCACGCCTGACATGAAAAAAAAGCAGACCCGCCCGACAATCAAGATCGAGTCAGACAATGGGTTGTCCAACCTACGCGGTACGATCGCGATGGCCCGATTGCCGAGCCCAAACAGCGCCACGTCGCAGTTCTACATCAATCACAAGACGAATCAGGCGCTCGATAAGAGCTATCCCAGAGGCGATGGCTACGGCTACGCCGTGTTCGGCAAAGTCGTCGAAGGACTCGATGTTGTCGATGCCATCGCGGCCGTATCAACCGGGATGCATCCCAAGGGACTTGGCAACGTCCCCAAAGAAACCATCATCATCAAATCGATCCGCCGTGCAAAATAGGAAAGAGACCCATGGCAGAGCAACCGACCAACCCCGTCGTCGAACTCGACACCTCGAAAGGCACCATCAAGATTGAGCTACTGCTCGACAAGGCCCCCGAGACCGTCAACAACTTTCTGCAATACGTGGACAGCAAGTTCTACGACGACACGATCTTCCATCGCGTCATTCCGAACTTCATGGTCCAGGGCGGCGGCTTCGACGAGAAGTTTACTGAGAAGGAAACTAATCCGCCCGTCCAGAACGAAGCCGATAACGGCGAATCGAATCTTCGCGGAACCATCGCCATGGCCCGCACCTCCGACCCGCACAGCGCCGGTGCACAGTTCTTCATCAACGTCTCCGACGACAATGCGTTCCTCGACCACACCCGCAAGACCGACCACGGCTGGGGCTATTGTGTCTTCGGCCGCGTGACCGAAGGCCTGGACACCGTCGATGCCATTCGCGAGGTTGAAACGTCAAGGCGCGGTATGCATCAGGACGTGCCCGTCGAATCCGTCGTGATCCGCTCGATCCGCCGCGCTTAGCGGCCCGGAACCGTCTCAGATACAATTCGCTTGCCTCCCCCTGGCTTTGGATGTACACTAAGGTATTAACCCTATTATTTGGCACACTTGTACTCCCTGGCACACCCGTTCGGTGTCTCCCCGCCGCCGCCGCTCGGATGTATAGATGCTAAAGATCGAAAGAGAGCAGAAGAGGCTCCAGACGCTCGATCAGATGAAGTTAACTCCCGCTGCGTGGGGAGACGGCTTCGACCTGCGTGAGGTCATCCTCAACAGCCCGGCTGAGTTCCTCTAAGAGATCCGCCAGAAGCTCTTCTTGCTTGGGAAAGAAGTCCTCGTCTCCGAGCAAAGCAGCCTCAAGGCTGACCTGCTCGGCATCGACCCGGAAGGCCGCTCGGTCGTCATCACCGTCCAAGACCCCGAGCATCCGAATCAGTTCATGAAGGCCATTGCGGCCGCCGCGATGATCGCCGGCTGGGGCACCGATGACTTCCTCAAGCACATCTCAAAGAAGCAAGCCGAGGAACTCCAGAAACACCTGACCGTCAAGCTGGAGGACCTGAACTCGGCACAGCGGGCTCTACTCGTTGCCGAAAAGTTTGACTTCGAGGCTCTCTCCGCCATGGAGTGGCTAAACTCCGGAGGCGTAGACGTCGTATGCATCAGCGTCGCCTGCGCGAACACGTTCACGACCGACGCCGAGTACCTGTGGTGCACGCCTGTTTCGACCGCCGCCGCCGACCATCAAGCCATCCTGTTGCGCAACGGCGACGACGGGCTACAGATCGGCGTGAGCAACGGCGGCAACGCCCAAGTTAAGTCGCTCAACACCCAACTCGCGTCTGAAGTCGACGAACGGCGGCGTACCGAAGAAGCCTTGCGCGCCAGCGAGGAGCTCTTCTGGACGCTGGCACAACTTTCGCCGGTCGGCATCTACCAGACCGATGACGAAGGCAACTTCCTCTACGTCAATGAACGCTGGTGCGAGATCGCCGGGCTCGTGCCGGAAGACGCGCTCGGCCAGGGCTGGGCGCGCGGCATGCACCCCGATGACCGTGACCGCGTTCTCACCGAATGGCAGGAAGCGACCGAGCATGCCGTCCCCTTCAAAGCCGAGTATCGTTTCCAGCACACCGACGGCGGCACCAGTTGGATTCTCGGGGAAGCAGCCGTGCAGCGCAACGATTCCGGCAAGGTCACCGGCTATGTCGGAACGGTGACGGAGTTACACCGGGTGGATTCAACCCGCAGCCGCACTCACGCGGCGAGCCAGACCGCTTAATCAACACTTAAGAAGCGCTGGAGAGAAACCGATCGGGCGAGAGGTCGGTGTTTGTGCGGATGAACGCAGCGAACTCATCAGCGTCGAGCGCCGCGCTGATGATCGAGCCCTGAAACTCATCGCACCGTTTCGAATGCAGGAATGCGAGTTGCTCCGGGGTCCCGATGTTGTCAATGATCACTTGCGATCCCAAGCTGTGAGCAAGCTCAATGAGCCCGGCGGTGATATTGGCGTTCGAGCCTTGGGGGTGAAGATCGCTGATCAGTTGCCCATCGATCTTGAGATGCGAGATCGGGAAGCGCTTCAGGTAGATCAACGAGGAGTACTCCATCCCCAACTCGCCTGCCGAGAGCTGCAGGCCCGCCGCGGATAGCTCCTCAAGAGCCCGTAGCGACTCGGTGCTGATTTCAAGCAGAGCGTTCTCGGTGATCTCAAGACGCATCGTCCTGGGATCGAGTCCGTTGCGAGCCAAAGTTTCCTGCACGCTGTACGCGAGGCGATCCTGGCGAAGTTGCGCGGGACTGATCTCTACCGTTAAGCGTCCCGCGTCGAAACCCGCGTCGAGCCATTTCTTCATCTGCGAGCACGCTTGTTGGAGCAGCCAGGCATGGAGCTCGGCCGTGAGCCCTTGCTGTTCGGCGGCGAACTCGAAGTCATCAGCTGACAGCGACCCCTTCGATTCGTGTTCCCACCGAAGGACCGCCGTACAACCGGCGACGCGGCCCGCCGGAAGGGCAATGATCGGTTGATAGGCGACGCGGAATTCACCTCGATCCAGAGCCCTCTTGAGGTCATCCCCAAGAGAATCCGAGGCAGACCCGCCCCCGCCGCTGCCCTTTTCAAACACCCTGTGCCGTCCGCCGCCGTCCGCCTTGGCTTGATACATCGCGGCGTCAGCGTCGCGGAGAAAATCGCCGGGATTGTCATGAGACAGCGAACTCAAAGCAACCCCGATGCTGACGGAAATAGAGTGCTCGTTCGCCCCAATCTTGACCGGCAGAGCTAGGGCCTTCTGGATTCGTTAGGCGATGTGGCCCGCTTCCCGTTCATCCCCGAGGCGCGCCAACAGAATCGCGAACTCGTCGCCGCCGATCCGAGCAATCGTGTCTCCGGGGCGAACCGAGTTCTTCAGGCGGTTGGCGATAGCGATGAGAACCTGATCGCCGACACTGTGGCCCATCCCGTCATTCAACTGCTTGAAGTTATCGACATCGAGATACAGCAGCACGAAACACTGGTGTGGGCGACCGTAGGACCGCGTAGCCACGCGCTGGAGTTGTCCGCGGAAGTACGCTCTGTTAGGAAGATCTGTAAGGGCATCGTGCCAAGCATCATGCTTGAGCCGATCTTCGTTGCGTTTGCGGTCAGTAATGTCGGTCAGCCAACCGACGAGCCGGACGGCGTTGCCTGAATCTTGCCGAACAGCGATGCCCCGCGCCAAACCCAGCGATAGCCACCATCCTTGTGCAAGATGCGGTGCTCGCTCTCGAAACGGTCAGCGCCACGATGAAGGTGGTCGGAGAGCCGCCCCAACAAGCGTCCCAAATCTTTGCTGTGGACGCGTTTGAGCCATTCGTCGGAGCTGTCGCCGATCTCCTCCTCACCGCACCCCACCATGACCTTCCAGCGGGGAGAGAAGTAGATCTCGTTCTTCTCGAGATTCCAGTCCCAGAGGCCTTCGTCACCGGCGCTCGCCGCAATCGCGTACCGTTCGTCGCTCTCTCGCACGATCTCAGGTCCTGGGCTAGGACTTCATAAGGGGCTTAAACAAATCCTGACATTAGAGTAGAGCTTTCATCCGACATTTCGGACTAGGGGTTTTACCTAGGTTCATTGAGGTATTCACTCTAAGCCTCCTTAGGGCTCTCCGTGGATTCTTCCTGCTCGACGACCAGTTTCACGGCACAGATCGTTATGGTGGGTGCCCGAGAATCTCTACCCCGGAGAAGCATGCTCCAAAGGAGAAAAGTGCCGATCACTCGACGACTTGGGGTTGGATGACGTCGACGCCGATCTTGTGAAACGTCTTGACGAGCCGCTGGAACTGCCGCTCATTGCGATAAGTTCCGACGATCGCTCCGCCTGAGCCGGTGAACTTCGCCGTCGCCCCGACCTGACGGGCGGTGCGGATCAACTCCTGGTTGCCGTCACTGATGCGGTAGATCCGGGAACGCAGGTCATAGTTTTCGTTGACGAGCCCCGCCAGCCTCTCACGGTCGCCATCGAGTAAGGCCGCACGCCCCTGTTCCGCAATCGAGGCCCAACGTTTCATCGCCTGCACGACCTTCTTCTCACCGCGATTGAAGCGAGAGCGAATGTCGTTGTGAAACAACTCGGTACCTTCGCTTAGGCTGGTTCGGTAAGCAACGTATACGTTCGGTAGCAGTGAAGGGTCAAGCTCTTCATACTGACCGTAGCCGCGCCGTTTCATGGCGCTTTGTGCGAAGTCCATATAGACGAGCCCGTCGTAGACCTGGATTACGCGGTCCTGCAAGCCGGCGCCGACGCCGAGTTCCTGTGTCTCGGTCTCAAGAATCAAGTTGGCCTGAGCGGGCTTGGAAATCTCAATCGCGAAGAACTGCATCAGCGCCCGCAGGGCGGCCGTGATGATGGCGCTCGATCCACCTAACCCGAGACGTTGCGGGATCGTCGACTCGTACTCGATGGTGAAGTTGCGGTTGGGCAAGTCAATGCCCTGCTCCAGACAATAGTCGGTGAAGCGCATCAGCAATGCTTGGATGATTCGGATGCCGCCGTAATAGCCGCGCCACTGCGTGGTCTGACACAGGTCTTCGAGGCTCTCCCACAAGGGGATGTCGGCCGCCGACGGTTTGATCTCAAGCCGCGCGCTGGGGTAGAGCAGGACTCGGGCGCGAAAGTTCCTAACAGCGAAAGAGATGGTCTTGCCGTGGTATCCGTCGCTCGGGTTACCGAGGAACCCGGCGCGGGCGTACGCGTACGTTTCAATCATGACCGGTCAACGTAGAGTCGAGGCGGGAGTAACAGTGTACACGCCGACGGCTGCCGCGCGGGGCACCGGCGGATGGTGGGCGAAGTGGCGTGTCTCCGGGCTACGACGAAAACACTTGTCGTTGCGCCGGCTGGTCGGCAGGCATGACCGCCCAACAAACGGCGTAGGCAATCAAGCCAGGCATGAACGGCAGCAACGAAGCTCCCGTCCAACCGAGCCGCACAAGGGTCACATCCACGTCAAAGTAACGGGCGAAGCCTTCACAAACTCCGGCTACCCGCTTCTCGTGCGTGGACCGGCCCAAGCGGCGGGCGTAGTGACGGCCCAGCTTCTTGCCTTCCGGCGTCTTCCGGCCGCACTGTCCGCAGAAACGATCGCACTCTTCTATGGGAAAGCTACAAGTCGTACAGTACATTTCACCCCTGAGGCTAGCGCAAGCCTGATGGCAAGGCAAGGGGGTTGGTCTTGGGGCAGTCCCGCCTTACAGCGCCGCTTTCGAGAGGAATTATTTCTGAGTGGGGGCAATACGAAGGACGGAAGGCCACAATTCCGAGCCGTCGGCTACACAGCCATATGAACCGCTGGTGCAATGTTTCGCCGCCAGTGAGAATTCGGGGGCTATGGGCGATCGGATGCAGGCCCTCGTACGTCCCGCCCGCCCTAGAATGTTGGGGCCGTCGGTTAGATACCGAGAAACGATTTCTTGCTGAACAATGCAGGGTTCAGAGCTTCATCAACCGGTCGAACTCGCGGTTGTTATCTCCAGCTATCGTTCGGGAGCAGAATCGGGCCGCGCTTCCGAAGCAACTCACTGCGTTTATGGGTTCGCTTTTTGCACAGGCGATCCGGGAGCGGCGACCAGCGATTGACGGGCTATTCAGCTATCGTCAGGAATGTCCCAAGAGGGGAGCTAACCCCGCCGATCGTTGCAATGACCTCGGCATCACCAGCCGTCAGGGCTGCGGGAATGATGACGTTGAACTGGTAGAGACCGGCGCCCGAGATTCCCGCGAACTCCACGCTTGCATCAAGGCCTCCTATGGAAATCTGCATGTCGGCAGCCAAGGCAGCAACATTTGGGATCACACCGGCTGGTGTCGGCGGATCAGTAGCTCCGAATCCCGTTCCGAACAACACGGCACGTTCGCTCGGCCGCACTAGCCGGGACTCGAGTGCGTCGCCAAACAGACCCACTTTGCCGATGAACGTGCCGTCTAGGTGTGACGCCGCCAAATAGCGTCGTCCCTCCGGGTCGAACATGAAGAAGCCTGGTGCAACGTCGCTTAACTCCATCTCGATGGGAACACTTGGGATACCGTCGACCACTACTTGGACATCGATAAGCCCCTTGGCCATGTCATCGGGTACTTGCACGTTCAACTGACCGGGGCTGATGAAGAAGATCGCGGCCCTGCGTCCGTTGATAAGAACCACCACGCCGTCAAGCTCTGTTGGCAACTGAACGCCGGTGATTGCGCCATCCCAAGTCCGAGTAGAACGAGCGAGATTCTCACCGAAGATGGCCACCCACGAACCTGCGGTCATCGCAGGTTGGAAAGTGGCAGCGTTGACAACACTCTCAGCCGTGAGAAGAGGGACGCGGCCCAATCGCATCGTCTACATTAGGTGGCTCCACGACCGCTACGACAAGAGCTATGTCGAGTGACGGCTGATTGGGATCGTTACTCGCAAGCGTGAGCGTCCCCACAAAGGCACCCGCCGTGGCGTTACTGAAAGCCACGATCACGGTCGCATGTTGCTCGCCGGGCGTCAAAACGAGAGGGCCCGGAGTCTCCAACGTGTATCCGCCGCCGGTGACAGCAGGCTCGACTGTCAGAGGGACTTGACTCGTATTCGTCACGACGAGCGATGCTGTGGCACGTCCGCCAGGGGAGACCTGGCCCAGATCGAGGGTGCGGCGTGGAACACTGATCGTCGGGGTCTCGGCGTCCACGCCATCGCCTTTCAGGTTCACAGTCAGTTCGGGCTGCGTCACTGCGTTACTACGAATTGTCATCACAGCGGCCTCGGATCCAACGGCCGTCGGCACGTAGCGGACACCAATTGTGACAACCGTTCCCACCAGCACGCGAAATGGATCAGGGATGGCGAGCAATTCGAATGATGGGTTGTCGATGGTGACTTCCTGGATCTCCAGCCAGCCCTTGCCGCTGTTACGGATCGGAAGCTCCCCAACTGCCGTATCTTCTACAACCACAAAGCCGAGGTCGAGAGCGAGAGGAGCCTCAATCTGGGGTTCGGTTGCCACGACAACGGGTCCGACGACGGCTGCGGCGGAGTGGAAGCCGTCGTTGACCAAGACCTGGAAATGGACATCTGTTGCGACCAACAAGTCAGCATCCAGTGAAAGCTCGGTGTCGTGAAGGTTCGTAGCGACGATCTGCCAATTCCCGTCTCCGTCGGTGCTGGCGAATACGTCGTACTGGAGGGGATCGCCGGCCGCATCCTGCGCGGTCCAAGAGACAGTGTGCATTCCGGCCTTCCCAGCGTGCGCCCGCGGTGGGCGCTGTGATGTTGACAGTCGGAACATTGGCGCTTCGGGTTCGTGACAGCAGCTCGTTGCCCTGAAAAGTAAGCCGGATCGCCGTCGCATCATTCGGGAAAGGCAGGCAGGACACGACCACAAACTCATCCCGATCGGACAAATCGGCGAGTTGGAGAGTCAGAACGTCGAAGCACTCCTGAGCAAAGAGGCCCGCTGTCGCATGCACCTCGACACAGTAAGGGCCTTCTGATAGAGGATCGACTTCCAGGGCGCTCTGGAGTCTTGTGAGGTTCTCGATCGTGGCACGACTGCCGTCGGCTAGAAAGTTGGCGGCGGTCAAGAGTACCTCGCCGGTCGACTGTTGCCGACCGGGCTCTGGGGCGAGGGCGGCGCCTAAAAAACGTATCAGGGGAAACATCTTCTGCGTGTTCAGTCCGGAGATCCAGACCTCATTGAACGCGGCGGCGGCCGTGAAGTCCTTCAAGGATGGAGGTTTGAAAGCGAGCCGCGCCACATCGAAACCCACGGCGTCCTGCGAGCCGTTGTCGTCTGTCGCGGCGATGGAGTTTTCGGGGGCCGGCCAGTCAGGAATGTCGAAGCCCCGAGGGGCGGCTGCCAACTGCGCTCCGAATTGGAAGGCAAGTCCCGTGGCGAAGTGTACTTCGCCTTGCGCTGTGTCGCCATCGACGGTGGCCAGGAAGAAATCCTTCGGTCCGTCAGTGAATCCTGGCAGGATTGTCAGCGGGCCGAGATCGTCAATTTCGCTGCCGGAGTCGTCGTCGTCGTTGAACACGAAGAGGCGAGTGCTTCTGGGAAGTAGGAAGGCGAACACATCGATGTCGGCGCCAAGGGGTGTTGTACGCAGCCACCTCGTCTGCTGCCACAAGAAGCGCAGCAGGAACCCCTGGGCGTATATATTGAGCCACACTGTTTTTTCTCCCGACGGACCTTCCTTGATTAGCGCGTGGCTAAAGGTTGGCTTCAGTGCTGAACTCAGCACGAAAGGAGACGCTTCGAAGTAGTTGATTCCTTTCTCGGGCAGCGGGAAGAGCCGCTCGGCCAAGAAATCCCAATACTGCATGTCCGATGGTTGCGGGCAGATCGTTTCCGCCGTTCTCTCGTCACTCAGGCAGACGGGAATATAGCCTACGTTGAGCCGGCTTTTCGGTGTGAAAGAGACGCTGGACTGCGCTGTGTTGTTGCTGGGGTCGTCGTCCGGCGACGTCGTCTCGAACTCGATGTCGGCTTCGAGGTCCAACTCCCCCGCTCGGGTCCAACTCGTCGGCAGCACAAAGTTGATCGAACCGGCTGGATCGTTGCGATCGTCTGCCACACCCGCGGGGCTAGGTGTAACGGAACGGTAGCGTGACCGCGGACTGATCGCCCCTAAAGACGCACCCCCTACTCGCTGTCCCCGCAGTCTGGCGGAGACCCTATCGCCTGTCGGTTGACCCTTGCCGGCCGTGCCGATATAGACCCGAACCATGGTCGGCTTATCGGCTACCAACGGAACCGATCCGGCGCTATCTTGCACGGTTTGGACGACTTCAATGTTGCTGATGAAAGAGTCTGCGGTCGTGTCCGTGACGACTGTAATCCGGCTGGACTGAGCCAATAGAGGGTTGGTGAAGTCACCTGTATTGATCCACCTCAACTCCATGTGGAACACCAGTGGCTCTGCCGGCTGAGGCGGGTCCCCGAACATAGCTATCTCGGGCGGTGGGACTCTCCGCTGAACCGGCAAGGTTCCCGCGGCGGCCCCGAAGTTTTTGCCTCGTCAGAGAGCCCGCCAACGGGGGACACAGCCGCCGCCCTGCGGGTGTTCACGATTGTGGGGAACTCAGTGATTAGCGCCGCGGATGCGAGCACGTCTGGTGACACGCCATAGCTGTAGCTGAGGCCGGTGATCTGAAAGCGCTGATTGTATTTTGCATCCCACGTATTCGTCTGGTCGGCGGAGAACCGAATCAGCATCACCTCGCCTTCTGGCTGGACGAATTGCACATCGACCAAATGCAAAGTGATGGAGCCTTGAGCAATCAGGGCCTCGGGAACGCCGATTGTGAGCAAGACGGCGATCAGCGAATACGCGTAGCGATTGAGGAGAAGCATGGGGCTCGCGGGAAAACCACATCAGGGCTCCCGATTCAATCTTCTAGCTCAGCTAGAATAGCCGAGCTAAAGTGGCTCCGCAACGGTTTTCTGAGTTCTCCGTTTTGAATCTCTCCTTCGGGTCCAGGCGGAGCTCGTTCGGCCAGAACTCAGAGTTTCGACTTCCACAGAGAGTTCAGGAACGGATTACACCTGACGCTTGGGCCAAGAATCCGTCAACGACGAATGACCAGAGCGTTGAGGACTACGCTGGAAAGCTCGGGACTGAGGGTGTCGCAGAGGCCGAAGTCGCTCGCCGAGTGAGTTTGATTCGTACCTCGCAGCCTCAGTTTGGAAGCCGACTACTGGAACCGCTTGAGGAGGACATCAAACCGACCGCCCCCCGACAACCAATGCTCAGGCCTTGGCAGCTCTGTTTAGAATTCAGCCGAGGTGTGCGCCCAGAACTGGACAAGGGCGCGGGCGATCTCAGGAAACAACACACTCCCAGCAACTGCGACGAAACCAGCCAACAAAGCGTATTCAACCATGTCCTGTCCGTGCTCGTCTTCGACGAAGTTCTTGGCGCGCAACCAAAACTTCGCACTTCGATCACGTACGACGCGATATCGCTGGCACAAAAGGGCCATAGACAAACTATGTGCGAACGCGGGACACACCTCAATGAGCTCGAAGTACCAATTTCTACTAAGGCGAATGTACTACCTACCCCCGTCAAACCGGTACATCCTCCCGGTCAATCTCCTGAAGACCTTAGGACCACGAGTGCACCAGAATCATTGCGAAGACCGATTCCACTGCTCCTCTCGGTGAAGTGTTACGTCGATCCCTCGACAACCGGCAGGCTAGTTGCCGGCTCCGGCGTGGCCGCTTCCTGCTAAGCTCGTCAGCCGGAGTTGCGAATGCGGGCTGTGATCCAGAGAGTGAGCCAGGCGAAGGTGGCCGTAGCGGGGGAGGTCGTGGGTGAGATCACGGAGGGTCTATTGGTGCTGCTCGGTGTGACTCACGACGACGGCGAGTCGGACGCATCGTACTTGGCGAAGAAGACCGCCGGGCTGCGCATCTTCGAAGACGCCGAGGGCAAGATGAACCTCTCCGTCGCTGACATCACGGGCCAAGTGCTCGTCGTATCGCAGTTCACTCTATTCGGCGACTGCCGCCGGGGCCGACGCCCAAGCTTCGCCGACGCGGCTCCGCCCGATCGCGCCGACGAGCTGTATCAGAGCTACGTTTGTTGCCTGCGGGCAGAGGGACTCCATGTCGAGACCGGCGTATTCCAGGCCATGATGAAGGTCGAGCTTTCCAACGAAGGTCCGGTAACGATTCTTCTGGACTCAAAGAAACTGTTCTAGGGCTTTCGGGGTCGTAGCAAGCGGGTTGCCCGCGAAACCTAATCCCTTCGGATTCGCCTGCCGGTCTTGATGGAGCGCCCCTTCCAAAACTCGTCGTCCGGCGGAATCTGGAAGACAAAGGCCGACCTCCCGACTCTAGCGGTGGGAGGACGGCCATCTAGATCCGCGAATCCGGGTCCCGTCACGGCTTTGATTTGGTTGGCCCCGACGGCAATCCAGCAGCACTCCGGGTCCTCCACCAAAAGCGGGCCGTGCGATAGGCCGAACCTTTCGATGGGCCGTCGCCCGGTATAGAACACGAAGATATGCTCGATTCCCCTCTCCTTGACAAACCCAGCTAGCCGGGCAAGATTCTGGCCCCAGTCGAGATTGCTATCCGCCAGATACTCTTTCTCCTGCCCGCACGCGGTCTGGTTGAAATACGGCAGATAGTCGGGGTAAGCCACGGCTGATTCGATGACGTGCCAAACGAGAAGCAACGCCAGAAGCATACTGGCCTTTCGCATCGGACGGCGAAGCCGGATGGGTGCCTTGAAAGGAGCCGCGGCCATCATGGCGAGAAAAGGGTAGAGCGGCAAAATATGTCTGATGCCGATGTTGATGTTTGTGTAGATCGAGCCCCCAAGAACAACGGCCACAGGGAAGATGAGAACCCAAAGGGGGTTCGCGACGGCGGTCCTCTGCTTGCTCAAATGGATCACGCCGACGATCACCAGGACGAGCAAGGGCAGGGGTGTCTTCAGTGCCAGTACGACGGGGAAGTAGTACCATCGGCCGTCTTGGTAAATCTCGCCGAGGAGACAGGAGCGGTGCCCAAGAGTGAGACGAGAATGCGTTCGGGGCTGTGGGGTGGAATCGCGCTGGAGTGAACGCGGGCCCTCACTGACGGGGAGAGACTGCCGATATCGAAACGGTAGGCTGCCCAGCACAGCATGCAGCCACACACGGCAAAGACGCCAAGCTGAGAGGCCAACCGTGCATTGAGAACCTTGCTCTTCGCGTTGCCTTGGGTCCGTTCCCAGCTACCGAGAAACAGGAAGGCGATAAGGAGCGGCGGCAGGAAACCGAGCGTCGAGAACTTGCTTAGGAAGGCAGCGCTGGCGCACGCGACCGCTAGGAAACAGTAGCGCCAGAGTCCCGTACGGCTCCAGAGCCAGGTCGCGTAACACGCGGCCAAATAGGTCGATGCAGTTGCGATATCGAGAGCCGCTAGATCTGCATGTGCGAGTAGGTTCGGACTGCAAGATGCAATGAGAGCCGCGACCAAGCCCGCATGTTCCCCGAATAGATCCCGGCTCCAAAAGAAAGTCACTAGGATCAGGAGCACGCCGAAGGGCAAGTTGCCCACGCGAGCGAGGGTCAGGGCCCTCCAGTAGAAATCAAGATCCTTTTCTATCCAGTCACCGGACCAGGGGTCCTCAAAGGGCCCCAGTTTCAGGTCAGCGAACCAGTACGGCAGGGAGGCAACGGCCAGTCGACCGAGCGGAGGGTGTTGAGGCTCATAGTCGTAAGACCCGGTCCGCAGATAGTCGAGTCCGGCGGAGATATGCCAAGCCTCGTCGAGCGTATCCGTTAACACCGGGTAGGTAGCAGCGGTTCGGATGACAAACACAAGGAGGATCACGCCAAGCGCGGCTCGCGTTTTCGTCGAAGTGTTCTTCATCGTGTTTCGATGGTCGGCGGGGGTGGTCTCAATGGGTCGACGCAACACCCTTCCTGGAAGGAAAGGCGAAGTGTAAGCCTAAGAAACAAAGAGGCTAACGGTGTGGATGCCGCGCTCCCCTCTAAACCCTGTTGAAGGACAAGGAGTTAGGCGGTTGCGGTTGGAGTTTCGGCTGATGCGTAAGCCACTCGTCCCTCTCAGCGGTCGGACACTCCAGCCAAAGGACTTAACGCGAGTGTTGCATCGACCGGTTGAGCTCGCAGGGTTAGCCTCGCCAAGAAGATTCAGAGAGGGGGAGATAGGCAAGAGACTGATGTTGTGGCTGGTGGTCGATCGTCAAGCTAGAGGGCGCTCTCTAGAATAGCGAGAAGCCTCCGTCTCGTTCTTTTCGATCCAGAGATGGTCGTGACGGGCTCGTTAGCCCGCCCTGATCTAAGAGGCGTGCGAGACAGAGCGTTTTCGGGACATGACCGCGAAAACCCATGGCGCCACGAAGGTGACCAGCATCAGCACACCCATCAAACGGCCCTCCGCCAAGTTGTAGTCCGCCGTGAGCATCTCCCACGACCGGACTGGCGACGAAGTGGAAGAAGCCGAACTCAAAGGTGGCCGTGAGTGATACCCAGAACGCACCGACAAACGGATCGCCCATCGCCGGGGCGAGCCTAGCCCTCAAGTGCGCTGATCACGCGTCCGTCGACGGACCGGCCGCGAAGATCTCCTCCAGCGCCGCGATCAGCTGGTCGATATGCCCCGGTTCGATGATGTACGGCGGCAGAAAACGCAGCACGCTACCCGCGGTGCAATTCATCAGGAAGCCCTTTTCGGCCATGGCCGGTACGACGGACTTGCCTGGCACCGTCAAGTTCAGCCCGCGCATGAGGCCGCGTCCCCGGACGTCACTAACGAAATCGTACTTGTCGACCAACTCGGCCAAGCGCCCTTCGAAGTGTGTACCGGTCTTCTGAATGCGCGGCAGAATCTCATCCAGCACGTCAAGAACTTCGAGGGCGACACGGCAGGCGAGCGCGTTGCCTCCGAACGTGCTGCCGTGCATACCCGCCGACAGGATACTGGCCGCGCGGTCGGTCGCAAGCACCGCGCCGATCGGGAGTCCACCTCCAAGCGGCTTAGCCAGAGTGACAACGTCCGGAAGGATCGCCGCCTCTTGGCCGTCGTTCCAGGCCTGAAATGCGAAATACTCGCCGGTACGCCCGAGACCACATTGGATCTCGTCGAAGAGCAACAGGGCATCGTGCTGTTTTGACAATTCGGATGCCCTCTGAGCGAATGCGCGGGTGATCTGCACGATGCCGCCTTCGCCGAGAATCGGTTCGAACATGATGGCAGCGGTCTTGTCGCTCACGGCTGCTTCCAACGTCTGGATGTCGTTCGGGTCAACGAACTTCACGCCCGGTATCAGCGGCTCGAAGGGCTCGCGGTACTTCGGTTGCCCGGTGATCGCGATGGCGGCTAGCGTACGGCCGGCAAAGGAATTATTTAGCGCAACAATCTCGAACTTGTCAGGCGACTTGGAACGCCCGTAGCCCTTCGCAATCTTGAGCGCCGTTTCGACGGACTCGGCCCCGCTGTTACAGAAGTACGCGCGGTCGAGTCCGCTGAGTTTCGTAAGTTTCTCGGCAAGCGGCCCTTGATAGGGGTGCGCATAAAGGTTCGAGCAATGCATCAACGTACCGACTTGGTCGCAAATCGCCTTGAGCACTCGCGAGTGACCGTGGCCGAGCGCGTTGACGCCGATGCCGGAAATAAAGTCGAGGTATTGCTTGCCCGTGTCGTCATAGACATGGCAGCCCTGGCCCCGTACGAGAACGATCTTCCGGTGACCGTAGTTCTGAAATAGATGGTTATCTTCAAGGGCGCCGATCGTTGCGGCGTCGTGGCCGGAATTGTCGCTCATTACAAATACCTCTCTTCTAGGGAATCGAACTGACGATTGTAGCTTCGCGAAAGAAGTGTCGCCGGCATCGGAATCCGTCCTCGCTAAACGAGAACGGTAAACGTGGCTTCTTCGCGTTGGACTGGCCGATACAAGGTGTCCCGCTCGACCGGCTCGCGGCCGGCTTCCCGGATCAGCCGCAGCAGATCGTCCCGCCGCAACGCTTGGGAAGTGGTGGCGCCGGCGTCGTGGTAGATCTTCTCCTCAACGACGGTGCCATCGAGATCGTCGGCGCCAAAACGTTGCGCGATCTGCGCGACCTTCGGCGTCATCATGATCCAGTAGGCCTTGATGTGGGGGAAGTTGTCGAGCAGCAGCCGTGCCACCGCAATGTTCTTGATGTCGGCGAAACCAGTGGTCGCGGGCAGGTGCTGCAAAGGCGTGTTCGCCGGATGGAACGCCAGCGGAATGAAGGTTTGGAATCCGCCGGTCTCATCCTGCAACGCGCGCAGCTTCAGCAGGTGGTCGACACGATCTTCCTCGGTCTCGATATGGCCGTAGAGCATCGTCGCGTTCGACTTCAAGCCAAGGTTGTGTGCAATACGGGCCGTTGAAATCCACTCTTCGCCATCGATCTTGTGATCACAGATGATGCGGCGAACACGCTCGTTGAAAATCTCCGCTCCGCCGCCGGGAAGAGACTGCACGCCAGCGTCCTTGAGACGAATCAAGGCCTCTTCGATCGAGACCTTCGCGCGGCGTGCCAAGTAGCCGACCTCGACCATCGTGAACGCTTTGAGGTGAACATCCGGGTAGCGCTCATGCAGCCCGGCGATCATCTCGCAAAACCAATCGAGTGAGAGTTCTGGGTGCAATCCGCCAACGATATGGAATTCAGACACGGCCTCGACGTAACCCTGGCCGGCGACTTCCCAAACCTGGTCGAGAGACATCGTGTAGGCATCGGGATTGCGCGCCTGACGGCCAAAGGCGCAGAGCTTGCACGCCGCTACGCAGACGTTCGTCGGATTGATATGGCGGTTGACGTTGAAGTAAGTGATGTCGCCGTTCAACCTCTCGCGAGCGATGTTGGCGATGTAACCGACCCCGAGTAAATCAGGCGAGCGGAACAGGGAAAGCCCGTCGTCGAAACTCAGGCGCTCATCGGCGATCACCTTGTCGGCGATGGGGCGCAGCAACGGATCGTCGAAATGGGGTTGCATGGCGGCTATCGGCGCGGACACGAATCCGGCTCAAAATCAGAGAATAGCACGTGCCGGCGATTGTCCTGTTTACGCACATTCACGGCGCTCGCGGCTTGGACCCCTGTGGTAAATTTGGAATCGGAATGCGCCTGACGTGGATTATCCTGCTGGTGGTATCGAGCGCGGTGGCCGCGGACCGCCCTGGGCTTGAGCCCCTTACCCGCCCGCCTGAACACCCTGCCGATAATCCAGGCACAGCGGAGAAGATCGCGCTGGGTGAGATGCTCTTCTTCGACACGATGCTTTCGCGGGGAGGTCGCCGCAGTTGCGGTACCTGCCACAAACCGGCATTGCTCTTCATGGACGGGTTGAGCCGCGCGTGGGGCCTGCATGACATGGAGTTGCGACGCAAGACGCCGGGGCTGCTGAACGTCGGCTGGCAGCGTTCGATGTTTTCCGACGGGCGCGTTAAGACACTGGAAGAACAGGTATCAAAGCCGCTCGAAAACCATCTCGAAATGGACTTCGAACCCGAGGCGGCAGCGGAGCGTGTCTCTCGTGACCCCGCCTACCAGCAGTACTTCGAACAGGTCTTCCCGGGAGAGCCCATCACCTTCAAGCTGATCGCGAAGGCCGTCGCCGCCTATGAGCGGACGCTTGTTTCCTACGACAGCGACTTTGACCGCTATCTATTGGGTGACAAGACGGCGCTCCAACCCGAAGCCGTCCGTGGCATGGATCTGTTTAGCGGCAAGGCGGGCTGCGTTCGCTGCCACAACGGCCCGCTTCTAACGGATCACCTATTCCACTACACCGGCGTTCCCGAGATCTCGGGCGGAACACCCCATGGCACGAAGCACAAGACGCAAGGCCTACGAGACGTCAATCGCCGCTCCTCGTATATGCACAACGGTCACTACCTGAAGCTGCGGCATGTGGTCGATCACTATGCGCGGGGCGGTTCCGCGCCTGAGGGGCTGACGCCGGAGATCAGACCCGTTGACTTGAGCGACCAGGACAAATCAGATTTGATGGCTTTTCTGCTTTCGCTGAACGGCCGCGTGATGAGCGCGCTCGATGGTTCTGCCGGCACGCCGGACATATTCGACGTCAAGCCGGAAGAGAGAAGCGACAGATCAGCCGAAGCGGACGATCCCAGCTATATCAACAAGCCCGCCGCCGCGCAAGATCCGAGTTACGTCAACAAATAGCCTGCGTCTCTCCCTACGTGACGGAGCGAAGTGGCTTTCAGTGCTTGCGGCCCCAATGGGGCCAGACAAGAATAGCCCACGGCTTCAGCCGTGGGTATCAACCAGAACGAAAACAAGCCCCAACGGGGCGATACAGTAGGGACTCCTTTCGAACCAAACCGCTCTCGGCACCTCAAAGGTAAAGAGTATTGATGGTGAGACCTTCAGGCGTCAGGGAAAGCGTCCTGACAGACTTGCGCGGTCGCGCGCACCTCTTCCACCGGCACGATCGCACCCACGCCGACACCGGGGCAATTCTGGCTCAAGCTCTTCCAAGCGCGCCGATGGCGAACATGTTGCGGCCAGAAGGGGAACGCACGGCACTGTAACGGCTTCGTCTCGTGAATCGAGCAGCCTTCTTCGAGCAGGAAGTGGCAGGCCTTGTCCTTGGGGGTCTGTAGCCGTAGGTCGCCGCTGGCGTCGGTCTCGCAGTAGGCTTCGCAGAACTCCTCCGGGTCGGCTTGCAAGTAGGCGGCGATGCGCTCGACATCGTCTTCGGTGAGATAGACTTCGCCCGGCTGCGTGCAACAGTTCGTACAGCCGGATTGGCATTCGAAGCGGAAGTTGAAGTTCCCGATCTGGACAGGGTTGCTCATCGATGGTTGATCATCTACGGTGAGAGCTAAGCCTCGTACACTTCGACCTTTGTTTCGATCTCCTCGCGCGGCAACAGCGAGGACCAGTAGGCTACGACTTCTCGCACCGGCGGACGCCCATCACCGAAACCCGTGGCCGTCGGAGGGCCGTTCAGCACCAAGGGAATCAGTTCGCGCGTAAAGCGGTCAACGGCAGCGCGGTCTTGCCCGCGGACGCCAACGCGAAGCTGTACTTCCGGCGGATCGGGGTTCGTCGCCGCCGCACCCGCGTGGCAGGCGTCGACCCCAAGCAATTCGGTGTGAATCTCATCGAACGTGAGCCTTAAGTCCGCCAATCGCTGCCGGACGATGCGATCTGCCTCCCTCGCCTTGGCGACCGCGTCGGGCCAACTGTAAACCAGCGTCCCAATCGCTTTCCAGCCGGCGGAGTGCGTGATCGATGTCTTGAGTGTCGGCGGACGATGCCCACCGCGAATGCCGCTCACGCGCACACGATCCGGCCCAGCGTCTTCGAGTTGGACACTCGTGAAATCGGCGGCGCAGTCGGGAGTGAGGTAGCTTGCCGGGTTGCCCAATTCATAAAGAAGCTGCTCTCTTACCGTGCCGAGGCTGACATGACCGCCCGTACCTGGGTGCTTTGTGACGACGAAGGAGCCATCAGGTTCGGCCTCGACAAGCGGGTACCCGATGTTCGCAAAGTCCGGGATTGACTGCCAATCGAGCTGGCAGTTTCCGCCGCTTGCTTGCGCGCCACATTCAAGGATATGACCCGCGATCGTGCCGGCGGCGAGTCGGTCCCAGTCCTCCGCTCCCCATCCGAACTCGTGGACCATCGGCGCCAGGGTTAGCGCTGTGTCTGTCGAACGTCCGGCGATCACGATATGAGCGCCGATCTGCAATGCTTCAACCAGAGGGAACGCGCCGAGGTAGACGTTCGCGCTGAGGATTCGATCGCGAACCGTCTCGATCGGCTCGCCGGAATCCATATCGTTGAACAAGACCCCGCGGGCGGTCATCTCGTCGAGACGGTCAAAAATATTATCCCCGACGATGACCGCAACCTTGGCGCCCGTGAGCCCGGCATCACGAGCCGCCTTCACGACCGCTTCGGCGCAGGCGCCGGGATTCACACCACCGGCGTTCGAGACGATCTTGATGTCTTTCTCGATGAGTTGCGGAAACAGCCTCGCCGCGAGCGTAACGAAGTCCCGCGCGTAGCCTTGGGTGGCCTCGCGCTCCTTCTGCTTCTGCAGAATAGACATCGTCACCTCGGCCAGATAATCCAGCACAAGGTAATCGATCGGGCCGCCTTCGACCTGGCGGAGTGGGGCTTCGAGCCAGTCCCCCCAGAAGCCTTGTCCATTGGCGATGCACAACGGAGATTTCATCGGGTGGCCCGTTTGGGCCCTAGGCTGCCGGTTGGGTCAGCAATGTGAATCAACGGGACCAAGAGCATCCGCCCGGGGTCCCGTTGTCACACCGAAAGGTAATCTATTTACCCAAGACGTCGAACGTCGATGTACCGCGCACACGAACTTTTTCGTAGACCGCGACCCATTCCGCGTGGGCCGGATGGTCGGCGTATACGCCGAGAGCATCCGCATCGTCGAACTCCATGCAAACACCATGTTCGCGAACACTTTTGTCGCCACTGGAGTTGTAGTTGTTGTACGGGCGGCGCAGCTTGCCGTGCCAGACCTTGTTGAAGCCGGGGATCTTACCGGGCAAGGCATCGGTCGCTTTACTGAAAGCTTCCCAGTCGGCATCGGTCGCTTCGGCGATCTGCGTGAAGTAGAAGCAGTGCATCAGCTTCTCTTCACCAGCGGAAAGCGTCTTGCCGCTAGCGAGGAAGAGGGCGACCAGGACGGTCGTCATGGCGAGAAATCGGCGCATAGTTTTTGGACTCCTTGAAACGAACAGAGATGAGATCTCAGTCGGTAACCGAGAAGGACGATTGTATCAAGTCCCGGCGGATATTCCGGAGGATGTCCGATAGGCCGTAGAAAGTAGCGACTCTCCGGCCCGAGCCGATAGGCTCGGGTTGACTGATTCGTTTTAACGAAAAAGGAGAGTCGCTGTGAAGAAACGATACCAGATGGACCGCGAGA
>Ga0315339_1000764_pt1 | contig 35186 bp, 25 predicted proteins | sample ASW17metaG_FD_204514 | JGI IMG/M metagenome (GOLD analysis project Ga0315339, IMG submission 204514) | Ammonia-oxidizing marine archaeal communities from Pacific Ocean, United States - ASW #17 | ecosystem: Environmental > Aquatic > Marine > Oceanic | place: USA: California | collected 2016-12-05 | reverse complement strand
CGGATCTTGCGCGGGAACGTCCCGTAGTAGCGAGCATGCACCGGAAGCTCCTCCTCGACTACGGCGATGCCGGCATCAGAGGCGGTTAGCGTGTAGGGCTCGGCCGATAGCGCCTCGACGTCGACCTCGGCGAGCGAGAAGCCGCGCAGCCGAGCGCCACCGGGGCGTGTCGGGAACCCCTCGAGCTGAAGGAGAATCGCCGCCTCGATCGTATCGATCTCGCGGTCTCGGGCGAGTTGACCGAGCGACTTGCCCACCTGTGTCGGGTCGGCGTACTCGAAGATGAAGATCTGCTCGGCGCCACCGCGCCGCGCGATCTCACGCCGGATATCGAGCACCAGGTCGGCGCGCCGCAAATCGTCGCCGAGCACCTCCCGTAAGGCGGCTGAGTAGTCGGGGTCGGCGCGCTCCTCGCCGCCGCCCTCGCCCCAACGGTCGTAACCCAGCGCCCAGGGAGGTATCAGCACCGTGCTGCCATCGCTTCCGGTTGTCGCGTACGGATACTGGTCCAGCCAGACCTCGACGCCGCGAGCGCGCGCCGTCCGCATCAGGTTGATGATCGCACCGCTAGAGCCCCAGTAGTCGGCGCCCTTCACCTTGATATGGGTGGCCACCGTAGGAACCCCAGTCGACTCGGCAATATCGATCGTCTCGACGATGTTGTCGAGCATTGTCGGCGGCCCGGGCTCATGTTGACTCGGCAGGTACCACATGGGATCAGCGCCTGAGGCACGCTCGTGCACGATATACACGCCACCCGTTTCCGTGAGCGTCGACACCAGGCTGCGTACCTCGGCCGTATCACTCCAACGCCCCGGCACGTACTCCAGGCCGGCGGACAGGCCGTAGGCGCCGTCGGCGATCCCCTGACGCACCATGGCAGCCATGCGCTGCACTTCATCGTCGGTCGCCAGACGTCGGAAATCGGCGCCCAGCACCTCACGCCGGATGCTGTTGTGGCCCACCAGCAGGATGGCGTTGGGACCGATACCGAGGTCTTCCAGAGTCGCCCGCTGTGCGGCGATCGACAGGGGGCTGCCGCCGTCCTGATTGACCACCACCGTGGTAATGCCCTGACTGACCAGATTCGGCGCGCTGCGCTTGTGTGGATCGGCAGCGCGCAACCCACTGCGCTCCCCACCCGGACCATCGGCATGCGAATGGATGTCGATAAAGCCGGGGGCAACGATCTTGCCGGCGACGTCGATCACACGGTCTGCGGGAGCAGCGCGCAACCGGCCGACGGCGGCGATGCGCCCGTCCTTGATGCCAACGTCGGCGTAGCGCCATGGATTGCCGGTGCCGTCGAGCACCCGGCCGCCGACCAGAAGTAGGTCGTAGCCATCTGCAGCGAGGGACGAGCCACAAGTGGCTACGGAAAGCACAATCGTCAGGGCAAGCGCCGCGCCGGAATCGATATTCCGCCCGTTCAACGGCCGCTCGTCAGCTTGTCGATCTCGTGATGCGCGGTGTCGCCGCTCGCTGCGAACGGCGCGAAGTGCTCCCGCAGTAGCTCGTTGAGCATCTCCGCCGCCTCCTCCGGCACCCAGTGACTGACTCCCTCGAGGACCTCGAATCGGTAGGGGCCCTCGACGAAGTCGGCGGTGAACTCCGCGCCCTCGCGCCCGAGCGCCATGTCGTCGGTGCTCCACACGTACATCGTCGGCATCGAGATCAGCGTGACCTGCCCGGCCCCGGTCTGCAGGTTCATGGCGCGATACCAGTTCAGCGCCGCCCCCAGCGCCGCGTGGGTGCCGAGCACGTCGACGTATTCCTGCACCTCGTCCGGCGTCAGCCCGGCGCTGCCGTAGATCCCGCGCAACATCGCGGCCTCGTCCGCGAGAAAAAGGTCTTCCGCCCCCTGCGAACGAAACATCTCCATGTATCCGGACATCTGCGCCTGCTGCCCCTCCGGATCAGCGAGCACCTGGGCAAACGCGTACGGGTGCGGAACCGAGATCGGTACCAGCGACCGCACACGGTCGGGGTGCATCAGACCCACGAACCACGCCATCGCAGCGCCCCAGTCGTGACCGACGACGTGGAAGGTGTCGGCGCCCACCGCGTCGGCCATGCCGACGACATCAGCGACAAGGTTCGGGATGGTGTAGGCGTCCACACCCTCGGGCCTTGCTCCAGCGGGATAGCCACGCTGGGTTGGCGCGATGACGCGAAAACCCATCGAGGCGAGCACAGGCATCTGGTGACGCCACTCAAAGGCGGTCTGCGGGAAGCCGTGCAGCATGAACCCGACGGGCCCGTCCTCCGGACCGGCTACCAAGGCGTCGAAGACCAGGTCGCCCACCTCGATCTTCGTTTCGTCTAACATCGGCGACCCGGCGGCAGTCGGGCTGAAGGATGGCAGCGACAGTGGAATGGTCATCGCGACCGTAAGAAGGACACGCTTGTTCATGATTCACCCTCGAGCAGTGGAACCGGAGCTGGTCGGAGTCTGTCAGATTTTTCGCAGCGGCGGCGAAGTCCGGCAACGCAGAGCCGCCGGTGACTTTCGCGCCGTGCGCAGATAGCCTTTCGGTTCGGCACGACGACAAGTACCAGTCCGGGACATCAGGTCGCGGCGATCAACAACCTGCAGAGGATGTGGATGAACACCACGACAGCCGGGCGCGTCCGGCGAGCCTTGTCGGTAAGCGCCGCGATCGCCTGCGCCGCACTTACCCTGGGTGCCGATCCCGCCGGGCAGCAATGGACGCCACTAAGCCGCGGCAGCGACAACATGCGCGTCGTGTCGCACCTGCCGCTCGGGCCACGTATCAGCGTCGCCGATATCGAGCTCGAGCAAGAGCTGTCTCGCCCGTACGTGTACGTAGCCCGCATGGTGTACGGCGACGTCGGCGAGAAGGGCACCGACATCATCAGCATCGCAGATCCCGAGCACCCGAAGGTCATCTACCGCTGGCGCATCGAGGATCAGGACCTTCACCTGGATACCGGCGGCATGGACGTGAAGTACTTCAAGTGGGGCGACCGATACTACGTCGTGCAGTCATTGCAGTTCGGCCAGGGCGGCCCGAATACCGACCTGGGTGCCGTCGTCCTCGACGTTACGGGCCTTCCTGACCCGGACACGGTCCGCGAGGTAGCGCGCATCCGGGCGCCCGACCAGCCGCGCGGGTTCCACAACATCTTCATCTACAAGCACTCCAACGATCGGGTGTTGCTTTTCGCCACCACCGAGGGCTCGTCGGTGCACGTGTACGACCTCGGCCATGTGGTCGAGGGCAAGATGAACGACGCCTTGGTGGCCAAGGTAGAGGCGGGGCCCTCGCCCGGGCCGTTCTCCAGCTATCACGACATGTACGTCGGTTACCACGTCGATACGCAGCAAGATCGCTTCTACGGAGCTGGTACCGGTGGCTACTACGTATACGACGTCACCGACCTGGAGAACCCGGCGCTGCTGGTCTCGCTCTCTGGGATCGAGGGCGTCGCCTCTGGACACACATTCACACCCACGCCGGACGGACGCTACGTCGTCGCCGAGAGCGAGTACCGCTATGCGCCGCTGCGCATCTTCGACCTCAAGCCGGGGTTGGACGGCGAGGTTGCCAACATCTCCGTGCCAATCTCGGCATGGACGGCCAACTGGCAGTACCTGGTACACAACCACGAGATTCGCTGGCCGTTCGTCTTCGTCTCCGGATACATGGACGGGCTACAAGTGTTCAGCATCATGGATCCATCCAATCCCGTCACCGTGGGTTACTACGCCACCTACATCGGGCCAGAGAATCTCGACGTGTATCCGACCGACAACGGCGCCTTCGGGGTCGATGTTCGCAACGCCGACGGACTGATCGTCATCAGCGACATGACCACCGGCTTCTGGGCCTTCCGTATGGAAGGGTTTCAGGGGTGGAGTGGTGCCGATTGGGGCATGCCAGACATATCGAGCGTTCAGGATTGGAGCGCCGGCCCGCAGCCATAGGCACATTCATGCAAGGTATCCATATCTATCGTTTCGGACTCGCGCTGATGGCGGCAGCGTTCGTGCTTTCCGCAGCGGTGCAATACAACGATCCGGACCCATTTGCCTGGGTGGTTATCTATCTGGCCGCTGCCGGTGTCTCGCTGGCCGCGCTGGGGGCGATTCCCGTCGTCCGAGTGGCGACGGCGGTAGCCGCCGCAGCGCTGGCGTGGGCCGCCACGCTGCTGCCGGCCGTCGCACGAGCCTCGCTTCCCGCCTTGTTCGAATCGTGGGAGATGATGAGCCCCGAAGTTGAAGAGGGGCGGGAGATCGGCGGACTCCTGCTGGTGGCAGGGTGGACGGCATTCGTTGCCTACCGCGAGCACAAGCTCCAGGGCTGCAGAGCATGAGCCTCGGGACCCTCGACCTCGCCGTCTTGCTGCTGTACTTCGCGGTAGTCGTCGGGCTGGGCTACGCGGCGATGCGCAAGACGAAGCGATTCGACGACTATGCGGTAGCTGGTCGGCGACTGCCGGTGGTGTTCCTCTTCGCCACCATGGCAGCGACCGCCACTGGCGGAGCGGCCACCGTCGGTCGAGCCTCGCAGGCGTATCAGGCTGGCATCGTGATCTTCGCCGCCACCATCGGATTCGTTCTGAACCAGATCCTGTCGGGATTGTTTCTGGCGCCACGTATCCGCGCCATCGGCAAGCTCTACACCGTCGGCGACGCCATGGGCTACTACTATGGGCGCGCTGGACGGGCGCTCACCGGCCTGTTTTCGTTCCTCTATAGCGTGACGCTGTTCGGCGTCCAGTTGCTGGCGATGGGACGGATCCTGCAGACCATCACCGGGCTTCCCCTGGTGCCTTTGACCATCGCCGGATCGATCCTCACGGTGGCTTACACCGGGCTCGGCGGTATCTGGGCGGTGATCTACACCGATGTGCTGCAATTCATCGTGCTCGCCTTCGGCATCACCACGGCGGCGGTGGTGGCGGTGCACGCGGCCGGCGGCATCGAGGCGCTGACCGCCGGGCTCGATCCGGTACTGCTGAGCCCATCAGGAACCTGGTCCACGTCGCAGATCGTCACGGTCTTCGTCGCCTTCCTGCTCGGTGAAGCGCTGGCGCCGTATTTCGTGCAGCGCTTCGTCGCCACCAAGAGCCCCTCGGATACGCGCTGGGGCGTGACGCTCTTCGGCATCTACTACGGCTTCTATACCGTTGTCGTTATCGCGCTCGGCATGGCGGGCGTGCTGCTGCTAGGCAACACGGAGCCCGACCTGGTACTGACATCGATCGTGCGTGACTACCTGGCGCCTGGCGTCAAGGGTCTGGTTTTCGCCGCGCTGCTGGCCGCCGTGATGTCGACCGGTGATTCGATCCTCAACAACGCTTCGGTGATCTTCACCCGCGACATCTACGGGATGTTCCTGCGCCGCGAGCCCACTGACGAGCGCATGCTCGCCTGGGCTCGCGTCAGCACTGTGGCTATCGGCGCCGCCGGGGTAGCCGCCGCGCTGAGCCTGCCGGACGTGTTTCAGCTGCTCATCTACACGTACACGCTATGGGCACCTTCGATTGTTCCACCGCTGACGGTGGCGTTGCTCTGGGGCGGGCCTCGGGAGCGGCGCATAGCACCGCGCGCTGCGGTCCCGGCGATCGTCGCCGGCATGACGACGACGATTCTCTGGGGCACGGGCTGGCTCGGCGTGCCGCTGGGCATTCCGCCGGTGGTCGCCGGAGTTGTCGCCAACCTGCTGGTGCTCTATCTGGTACATAGGGCAACCCGCAACATAGCGCCCACCGCGATCTTCGTCGCCGAGGAGGTCGAAGCGGGATGAGCTCCTGGGGACTCCTCTTCTACATTTCCGCGGCGGTGGTTTACGTGGCAGTCGGCGCCACCGTAGTGGGGTGGATTCGCTCTCGACGATCCGACCCACCGCACTGATAGATTCAGGATCAGCGGCGCTCATACACCACCTTGCCGTCGACGATCGTCATGTCTGCCTTGATCGCCATCAGCTGATCCGGCGACACACTCAGGGGATCGCCGCTCAACACCACCATATCGGCGAGCTTACCGACCTCGAGGCTGCCCTTGATGTCCTCCTCGAATCCCGAGTACGCCGCCCAGATGGTGTGCATCTTGATGGCATCCATCACCGAGATCGCTTCGTCTGGATCGACTTCGTTGCCGAACTTGCTGGTGCGCAACACGGCGCGGGTGAAAGAGAACATCGGGTTGATCGAGAACGGCTGGGTACCCACCGAATCGGCGTTGCCCGGTGGACGGAAGCCTCGGTCGATGAGCGTCTTGAGAATGTAGAGGCGCGGCCGGCCCGGCTGCTGTAGCAGCTCATTGGTGGTGCGCCAGATGAACGACGCCTGCGGCACCGGAATGACGTTGAGCTGCTCCATGCGGTCGAGGATCTTGTCATCGACCAGGAAGTTGGCGAAGTGCTCGATCCGATGACGATGGTCGTCGCGCGGATGCTTCTCGAGAGCCGCCTCGAACGCATCGAGGGCGATGTCCTGGGCGCGATCGCCGTTGCAGTGGATCCACACCTGCCAGCCTGCGGCGTGTGCTTTCTCCACTTCCTCGAGCAGCTGCTCGGGGGAACGGCTCAGGTTGCCGAAGTTGTCGGTGGTGCCGTACGCCGGCGCGTGGGTAGCCGCGGTCGTTCCCCAGACGCCATCGAAGAGGATCTTGATGGCACCGATCTTCAACCAGTTGTCGCCGAAGCCAGTGCGCAGCCCGGTGGCCAGCAGCGCATCGAGGTCGAAGCTGCGCAGGAAGAACGAGATGGAGAGCCGCACGGGTGGCAGCTTGCCGGCATCGCGAAGCTCCTGGTAGGCGCGCACCCCATCGAGGCTGTCCATCGTGTAGACGCTGGTCACCCCCTGCTCGAGCCACAGCTTCGTCAGGGTCGGCGGGATCACGCGCAGCGTGTCCTCGTAGGTCGGGATCGGAGTGTGCAGCAACTGCCGCGCGTCGCGGAAGATCCCGGTGGGCTCTCCGTCGGGCGATTTCTCGATCACCCCGCCCGGTGGGGCAACCGTGTCGCGTGTTATGCCCGACACCTTCATCGCCTTGCTGTTGGCGACCACGTCGTGAGCGCTCCAGCGAATCACTACCGGGTGATCGGGAACAGCGGCGTCGAGTTGCTCGCGGGTGGGCATCGGCTGGTAATAGGTGCCCTGTCCCTCGATCCAGGTGCCCGGTGGCAGCTCCGCGGCCCGCGCTTTTACGGTATCGAGCACGTCCTGCGCCGTCTCCAACGGCGGAATCGCAACCGGCAACCGGAAGGCGTCGCCGTGCGAGCTGCCTTCCACATGGTTGTGAGCGTCGATGAATCCGGGAAGCAGAACGCGGCCGCCGAGATCGATGACCTTGGTGTGCGGGCCGGCCAGCGCATCGATCGATTCATTCGATCCGACGGCGACGATGCGGTTCCCGGTGACCGCCACTGCCTCGGTGATCGTTCCGGCATCATCGACGGCGACGACTTTGCCGCCGCGCAGAATCAGGTCAGCAGAAGTCTGAGAGGCCGGGTGGGTGAATCCCAGACCTGCGAAGAGGATCAACAGCAGAGTAATATTCCGCACGTGGCCCGCACCTGGTCAGACGGCGACGAGCACGCTGCCGTTCCGCCCGCGTTAGAAGTAGGTCCAGGAATCGGCCAGGACAGGTGTCACGGCCTCCAGAGAACGCGGACGTTGTACCCCCAGCCCGCCAAGCAACGCAACCCCGGCGACGCTCGGGCCGATTTCGCCACCACGATATGCAACGATTATCTGTTCCAGGCCACTAGTCGGAGCGCAGGCTGCCGACAGGATCCTGCGCTATCGCCCGTCGAGCAGGAACCAGGCAAGCAACCAGAGCGACGACGCCGAGCAACCCCGCAACCGCTACGTACGTCACTGGGTCTGTAGTGGCGATTCCATAGACCATGCTCTGCAGCAGGCGCGTCGCCGCCAATGCAGTGGCCGTCCCGATGACCAGTCCGGCAAGCACCTGACCGAGGCCCTGACGTAAGACCAGGCGTAGAATGTCGGCGCCGCGCGCCCCGAGCGCCATGCGAACGCCGAGCTCTCGCCGACGCTGCCCCACCGCATACAGGAGCGACCCGTAGATTCCGCCGGCTGCCAACGACAGGGCGACGACGCCGAATACGACGAACAACACGGAGTAGAAGCGCGGCTCGGCCACCGAGTCGGCAACCCGCTGGCGCATTGTCAGCATCTGCGCCGCAAGAAAGCTAGCGCCGCCGCATGGATAGCACCGCAACCAACCACAAAGGCCCTGGTGCCAATCTCATGCAATAAGTTCGCTGAGCGAGCCCACGGCCGTGCGGAGCTCCGTCGGGATCCACGGTACGATTGACTTCCACCTTGGAGAACTGAGCCAATGAGCCAGCCGATCGAGTACATAACACGCATCGGAGAGAAATACGCTGCACTCGGCTACGGCATCTACACCTGGGCGCACGTCGAAGAGCCTCCACCCTGGCAGCCGCTACGGAAGCCGCTGGCGGAGTGCCGCCTGGGGTTGATCGCCTCCGGAGGCATCTACATTGCCGGCCAGCGCGCCTTCCACTACAAGGACGACATCTCGTTCCGCGTCATTCCGAAGGACGTCGAGACCTCGGATCTGCGCGCCACCCACTTCGCCTACGACCTCTCCGCCGCGCGCCATGATCCAAACGTGGTTTTCCCCATCGATACGCTGAGGGGTCTGGTAAGCGACGGCGTGATCGGCTCGCTCGCCGACAACGCCTACACGTTCATGGGCGGCATCTACTCCTCTCGGCGGGCGCGGGACGAGCTCGCGCCCGAGCTCACCCGACGCCTGGCGGAAGATCAGGTCGACGTGGCGCTGCTGGTGCCAGTGTGACCAATTTGCCATCAGTCCGTCGGACTGATCGCCAGGGAGATCGAGGCGGCAGGTATCTCGACGCTGTGTATGGCCAGCGCGCTCGACATCATGCAGGCGGCCAACCCGCCGCGCATTGCCTTCCTCGACTACCCACTCGGGCATACGGCCGGGAAACCGGATGAACCGGAGCTTCAGCGTGACATCCTCACCCAGGCCCTGGCGGGCCTGACATCGCTGAGCTCACCCGGAACCGTGGCGCTGCCCTTCAAATGGACCGAAGACGAGGTCTGGAAGGAAACCGCCGAGCGTGGAGCGGACCAGCGCTTGCCGCGTCGCGACACACCGCAGTATCAGAGCAACGAGGATCGTCGGCTCGCCGAGGCCAACGACCCGTCGTGCGCCGTGTGTGTCGAGGATCTCCCCGCATCGACGGGATAGCCTTCGTGGGCAAGCGGGGAACGGACGATCGCCTACTCCGGCAGCTCCGGAATGCTCCGATCCAGACCGCGCGGGATCTGTTTGTCGGCGTCATAGAAGGGCAGTGTGACGATCTCGCCGAGATGGGATGCACCGTCGGGGTCCAGTACTTCGACCTGCTTGCCGAGCCACTCCCCGGGCTCGTCGAATAGCGCGAAACCGATGCCGTGCTCCAGGAACGGCGACCAGGCGCCGGCGGTGACCCGACCGACTGGCTGACCGTCGACCATCACCTGCCCGTACGGCGCCGCCTCGAAGCTCTTGATGCCATAGAGCAGCACCCGTCGATCGGCACTCTCGAGGGCTCGCTTGCCGATGAAATCAGCCTTGTCCATATCGACGAACTTGCCCAGGCCGGCCTGGTAAGGGTTCTGCGCCGAGGTCATATCGTTGCCGTTGCTGAGGATCCCGGCCTCGATGCGGCGACTTTCCATGGAGTCCATCGCGGTGCCGACCATATCGAACGACTTGCCGGCATCGAGGATGTGATTCCACAGAGCCGGTCCGTCGACGTCGCTTGCGGTCGTGTACACCTCCCAGCCAAGCTCACCGGTCCAGCCGGTTCGTGACAGCCAGAGCGGCTGGCCGCCCATGGTGCACTCGGCAAGGGCGAAGAACGCGAATGGATCGGGGGCGCCGCCATCGCACGCAGCATCGAGCACCTCCAGCGATCGCGGACCCTGCACCTGCAACACCCACGAGCCCGGGTCGCTCACCGTGACGTCCATCTCGAGTCCCAGCGCCATCACCCAGCTGAAGAACTCGCCGTTGGCGAGCACATACCAGAAGCGATCGGCGGCGAGCCGCATGAGCACCCCATCCATCATCATGCCGCCGTCGGGATAGCAGGCGATTGCGTAGCTGGCGCGGCCGGGCTTCAGCTTCGAGATGTCCCGCACGAACACACGGTTCAGCAGGCGCTCGGCGTCGGGTCCGACAATCTCGATCGGGTGCTCTGGCACATCGTAGAGAACTGCCTCACGCCGCAGCTTCCAGTAGTTGGCGACCGGATCGTCGCCCATTGCCTCGATGGCAAGGCGGCCGCTGTAGACGCTGTAGACGGTATCGGGCGTGTGGGTGCACGGGAAGAACGGTGTGCGGGCGAATCCCCACTCCATCAGCTTGATGTCGGGCTCGAGGTGCTGTGGATCAGCTCGAGTGGCCCGATCTTCGGTGCTCATACTGGTCTCCGAAGCGCCGTCAGCTACCGATGGCGATCAGGTGTCGATCGGCGCGGATGAAGATCTGACCGTTGGAGATCGCCGGCGACGCGATGACCCGCGCATCTAGCGCGTTGCGCGCCAGCACGCGTGGCGCCTCACCCGCTGCCACCACGACCGTCTCGCCGGTCTCGCTGACGAAGTAGACCTTGCCATCGCCTGCCACCGGCGAGGCTGAGAAGACACCACCGACGCGCTCCTGCCAGATGCGATCGCCGCTCGCCGCCTCCACCGCGCTGATGATACCGCTACCGTTGGACATGTAGATGTGTCCCCTGTACAGCAACACCGACGACACGTACGGAGCCCCGGTGGGAACGCGCCACATCACGTGACTATCGGTGATGTCACCGCGACCGCCCATGCGGATCGCCATGTACGGGCCGCTGCGGTGGCCACGGCTGGTGTACAGCACACCCGATTCGTACGTCGGGACGCCGATCGGGAAGCTATTGTTCTCGCCCGTGTGCCACAGCAGCTCGCCGGTCGCCGGGTCGTAGGCTTCGAGCCGCTCGCTGGCGTTGACGATGAGCTCGTCGCCATCAGGCCCCGGCACGACGGCCGGAGTGCTGTACGACGTGGTGGATGTGGACCGACGGACTCGCCGCTGTTCCTCGCCGGTGCGGGCATCAAGCCACAGCAGGTAGGCACTCGGCCCGTGATCGCACTGCAGGATCAGCGAGTTGCCATACAGCATCGGAGAGCTGGAGTGGCCCCACCCGATGTTGAAGCTGTCGCCGCCCTCGTCGAGCTGGCGCTGCCATACCTCTCCGCCGTCCATGTCGACGGCGACCATCTGTCCGTTCCCGAACCATGCGTACACACGCTCCCCGTCGGTCACCGGACTGGGGCTGGCGAGGTTGTGCTTGTCATGTACCGGGAACAGTCGTCCCTGGGCCTCGATCTCGTGCTCCCAGAGCAACCGCCCGTCCTGCCGCTGGAACGAAGCGACGACGAACGCGACGCGCGAATCGTCTCCCCCGGACGGATCGCCCATCAAGCGCTCGTCTGAGCCCTCGTCATTCCGACTCCGGACCAAGCTCGGGTGGGATCCGTCCCGGCGTGGAGAACGCCCGAGCTGGTAGGTGACGAACACCTGATCGCCCCAGACGATCGGCGACGATACGCCGAGTCCACGGAGCGCCGCCCTCCACGCAACGTTCTCGTCCTCGCTCCAGAACATCGGCAGAGCGGTCCCGTCGGCGACCCGATTTCCCGCCGGGCCCCGCCACTGCGGCCAATCGTTCGGCCCTGCCTCGGCGGAGCTGCCAATACGGGCGCCGACGAGCGCCAGCCCGGCCAACAGAACGACTGCCAGACTCTCCGTCGCTGCAAGCCTTTTGCTCACTCTGCACTCCTGCGGACCCGGGAACTCGGTCTCCGTTCCACGGCAGAGTACCGCGGCGACAGGATCGGCGCCCACCGATGCGAGCGACGATCGTACGAGGCAACATGGGCTGGTTCGGGTGTTTGATGGCCCTGCCGCCCAACATCACGAACGACACCCGCTCCAGCTCCTAGAAACCGAACGAATAGGTCAGCTTGCCTACCACGGACTGATCCATCGGGCCTATGAAGCCGCGGTCATAGCGGCGCGCCTGACGGTACACGAGGTAGAAGTCGTCGCCGATGCGGTAGATGTATCGCAGCCGCGCGAACATCTCGAACTCCTCGGTGACGCTGTTGTACTGCGCCAGCGCGTCGGTCAACACCCGATCCGAGAACGAGAGCTCGGCGCGGACGCGAGCGATGTTGCTGGTGAAGGAACCGGTCGAGAGATCCACCTTGTTGTAGCTGAACTCAGGACGCAGTGTGAAGGTCTCGCTGAACCGGATCGTCACCTGCGGCGTCGCCGAGAAACGGTCGCCGTCGTAGAAGTCGCCGGCCTCGACGAAGGCGGTCAGGCTGACCTTGCGGGCGGCGTTGGTGAAGACCCCCAGGAACAGCTGGTCGAACCTGTACTCACCCGGGGGAATCGCCACATCAGGGTGAAGCTGGAGAGGAACATCGAGACGCTCGACCATGCGCTCGTAGCTGAAGACGAAGGTGTCGCCTGACTCCAGCTCCGGCCGCATGTCGAAGAAGTTTCGCTGTGAGATCAAGCGACCATCGAGGTCGTGGAACGCCTGGTGGTGCCCGACAAATCGCACCTGCCGCAGCCAGGGGAGACCGGCCGGACGCGGTTTGAACTGCCCATCGTAGCGCTGGAAAAGGATGTCGCGACGCAGGATGAACCCGAGATCGTTGCGGAAGTCGGGCTCGATACGAATCACCTCGGCGGTTAGCTCCACCAGGTCGGTGTTGTAATCGCCGCGCGCCCTCCCCGCCCAGGAGCGCCCCTCGGAGCGACCGTCCTCGGACTGCGCCGCGAAGCCGGAGAGGTTGAGGTTGCCGAACTGGAAGTCCGCGTCGGCCCCGTAGACGCGGTTGAAGTCAACGCCGTCGGCATCGACGTTGATGCCGATCACGCCGATGCTCGAGCGCTCGAGCACATCCTGACGCCAGCGCAACACCGAGTAGTTGCTCCCGCCTCCGAAAACCGAGTCACCCGTTTGAACGTTCAGGAGCCCGACGTTGCCGCCACCGATCCTGCCGGTGATCTTGGCGCCATAGTCGATCGGCAGCGGTCGCCCGGCGGCATCCAGGCCGATGTTGCGTGAGTGGTACATGCGGATGATCGGCGGCCCGAAGGCTTCGCGACGCTCAGGGCCGAAGGCGAAGTTGTTCGCCGCCTCGAGAAAGAACTCGCGCTTCTCCGGAAAGAAGAGCGCGTCGCGGGTGAGATTGACGCGCTGGTCGTCGACCTCCACCTGAGCGAAATCGGTGTTGTAGGTAAGCTGCGAGGTCAGGTTCGAGGTCAGCTTGATCTTGAAGTCCTCGATCCCCCAGTCGGTGTGAGTGTCATCGATCGGGATGGGGCGGCGCTCGAACGAATCCCAGGTGCCCGTGACAAAGGGCTTGAGGCGGAAGCGCTCTCTGAGTCGGAGGTTCTCCAGGCCCCCGAGCTGACCCGCCCTGGAGACGGCGATGAACTCGTAGTCGCGTGAGTAGTTCGACCACAGCACCTCCTCGTTCTTGCGTCGGATGTCGCGACGCAGGTCCATGCCCCAGACGGTGCGACCGGTGTCGTAGCGCAGGATGGCCCAGGGAAGGGCGATCTCCGCCTCCCAGCCACGCTCGGTAATCTGCGCCGCGGCGTCCCAGCGCTCGTCCCAGTTGCTGTTGACCAGGCTCTCGCCCTGAACCGTGGCGTCGAACTTGGTGCCCAGCGCATTGACCGCAAACAGGAAGGCGTTGCGACCGTCGAGGTAGGTGTCCAGTATCACGGCAACAGTGTCATCGGACCTCTGGTTATCGATCAGGCTGGCGCCGAAGCTGCCGATGTTGAGGCTGTCCCGCCGCAGCTGGGTGGCCCGGATGCCGCCAGGATCACTGTCGTAGAGCACAAAGCTGAAGTACAGGTTGTCGTCGTCGTACAGCACGCGGGCCTCGGTTCTCTCGGATGGCTCGCCGCCCTCCCGGGGCTCGCGCTGGCGGAAATCGCTGATCGCCGTCGCGGCCTCCCAGACGGCGTCGTCGACGCGCCCGTCGAGCATCGGTGGCTCGTCGGTCCAGGTGGCCGTCGCTGCCTTGTCGCTGGGAGCCTCTTCAGGCGGTGCCTGCCCACCGATCATTCGAACCGGGATCTGAGGCTGCTGGGAGATCGAGCTTGCCGACGGGCCGGGACCCTCGCGAGTCGACGCGATGGCGCCGCTGGCGACCAAAGTCGCCGCGCACCCGGCGACAAGGATCGACGCACGGGTTGTGCTCGTGCGCAGCATGGGATCATTCAAAGATCAGTTCCACTGTCGAGTTCGTGACGCGCCTCGAGTGGCTGGTCTCCAATTGAATCATGGACATGCGCACAAGGCGCCGTGGTCGGGCCGCAGCTAACCGCTCGTTGCTGGTAGTCTCAGCCCCCGGAGGATCGAGATGACCGAAACAACCAACGAACATCGAATCGCCGTCCTCGGCCTGGGCAAGCTCGGCGGAATCCTGCTGCGCGCGTTTCTTGACCAGGGGTTGGTGCTACCAGAGAACGTCCGGGCAACGGTACAACGAGAGGAGCATGCCGAGTTGCGTAGCGCCCTCTTCGGCGTGCCCGTATCGACCGACAATCTGAGCGCCGTAGAGGACGCCGACCTCGTCCTGCTGTGCGTCAAGCCGGCTACAGTGCGTGCCGTATGCGAGCAGATCGCCCCGGTCATCGATCGCAAGCTGCTGATCTCCGTCGCCGCGTCAGTGCCCACCAGCCTGATCGAGGAGCCGTTTGACGACGTGCCGGTGGTACGTGCCATGTCCGGGACACCGGCGGCTATCGGAGCAGCGATGACCGGCCTGTGCGCCGGAACCTACGCCACCGACGAGCACCTGGCGTTGGCGCAGGCCCTCTTCGACGCAGTTGGCCGTACGGTCATCCTCGACGAGAAACACATGGACGCGGTCACTGGGTTGTCGGCCAGCGGACCGGCGTTCATCTACGTCATTATCGAGTCGCTCGCCGAGGCGGGCGTCAAGGTCGGCCTGCCGCGCGACGTTGCCACTACGCTGGCCGCTCAGGCGACGTTAGGCGCCGCCGGGATGGTGCTCGACACCGGCAGCCACCCAGCTCTGCTGAAGGACGAGGTCACCACACCGGCCGGCTGCACCATCGACGGGCTCCTCGAGCTCGAGGAAGGCGGGCTTCGCGTGACGCTGATCAAAGCGGTGGTCAAAGCGACCGAACGAGCCGGCGAGCTCAAGGACTAACCACAGCAAGCCATTAAAGGACCAGGAGTCATGAGCCCAGAGCAGGCGACGATCGGAACCCGCAGCCTTCGCACGGTGGTGCTAGTCGCCAGCGCGCTCGTCTCGATGGCCAGCGCCGCAGCAGCGCCACCGGCCGCGCCCACCGCTGCCGCGTCTCCGCGTCAGTCTTCGACAGACCTCGCGAGCTTGCGATGGCGCCCCATCGGCCCCGCCACCATGGGCGGCCGCATCACCGATTTCGCCGTCGTGAACGCCGACACGTTCTACGTTGGCGTCGCCTCCGGCAACCTGTGGAAGACAACCAACCGCGGCACCACCTGGCAATCGCTGTTCGACGACGAAGCGGTCAACTCGATCGGCGACGTGACGGTGGCGCCATCCAACCCAGATGTCGTGTGGATCGGCACCGGCGAAGCCAACAACCGGCAAAGCTCGCCGTGGGGCGCCGGCGTCTACAGGTCGACCGACGCTGGCGAAACCTGGCGCCATCGCGGGCTTACCGCAACGCGACACATCGGCCGCATCCTTGTTCATCCGGGCAATCCAGACACCGCCTTCGTGGCGGCGGGCGGTAGCCTCTGGGGTCCGAGCGAGGATCGCGGCGTGTTCCGCACGCGCGACGGCGGGGAATCATGGGACAAGGTGCTGCACATCGACACGGACACCGGCGTCACCGACATGGTGATGGACCCGGACGACCCCGACACGGTGATTGCCGCGACCTACCAGCGTCGTCGCACGGCGTGCTGCTTCATCGGCGGCGGTCCCGGCAGCGGCATCTATCGGACGCGCAACGGAGGCGATTCGTGGACGCAGCTGACCGCCGGCCTGCCTGGCGGTGATCTGGGCCGCATCGGGCTCGCTGTCTATCAACGCGATGGCAGCCTGATCATCGCGACAGTCGAGGCATCAGCGCCCGATGGCGGCATCTACCGGTCGTCGGACGGTGGCGACTCCTGGGACAAGATCAACGATCTGAACCCGCGGCCGATGTACTTCAGCCAGATCCGCATCGATCCGAACGACGCCCGGCGCGTCTACGTGCTCGCCGGCGGCCTGCTGATCTCCGACGACGGCGGAGTGACGTTCCGGCCTAGCGAAGCGGCCGGCATTCACCCCGATCTGCACGCCATGTGGATCGACCCCGACAACTCCGACACGGTCCTGCTCGGCCACGACGGCGGTGTGTTGATGAGCGCCGATGGCGCCACGACCTGGCGCTTCTTCGACAACTTGCCGATCGGCCAGTTCTATGAGATCGGCGCCGACATGCGCGACCCCTACTGGGTGTACGGCGGCTTGCAGGACAACGGCGTCTGGGGCGGCCCGAGCGCCAGCCGCGACCTGCGGGGCATCCGCAACAGCGACTGGATCAAGCTGGTGAGCGGCGACGGCATGTACGCCCGCATCGATCCGCGCGACCACAACATCGTCATCACCGAAACGCAGAATGGCGCGCTCATGCGATTCAACATGGCGACCATGGAGCGGCAGTCGATTCGGCTGGAGACCCCGGTGGCTACCGGCGACGGGGACGAGCCCTATCGCTGGAACTGGGACAGCCCGCTGATCATCTCCGAGCACGATGCGGACACGCTCTATGCTGCCGGCAACGTGCTTTTCCGTTCGCGTGACCAGGGACAGGGCTGGGAGGCGATCAGCCCCGATCTCAGCAAGGCGATCGATCGCCGCACCGAGACCATCATGGGAACACACCCGGTCGAAGGCGTGCTATCGCTCAATGATGGGGTGTCGTCGTACGGCAATATGACCACCGTTTCGGAGTCGCCGACGAACCCGAACGTAATCTACGCTGGCACGGACGACGGCAACGTCCAGCGCACCGTGGATGGTGGCGCCAACTGGACCGACCTCACCGAGACCTTCCCCGGCCTGCCGGAGCTCACCAGCAGCAGCCGGCTGCTGGCCTCGCGGTTCGACGAGCGCCGCGTGTACGCTACCTTCGACGGCCATCAGCAAGACGACATGGCGCCCTACGTCTACGCCAGCGACGATGGCGGCGACACCTGGCGGCCGATCGCCGCAGGGTTGCCTGACTGGTCGGTGAACGTCATCGTCGAGCACCACCGCAACGAGGATCTGCTGTTCCTCGGCAACGAGCTCGGTCTCTACTTCTCGTTGGATCGCGGTGTGACCTGGGAACGTCTGAAGAACAACCTGCCGACCGTGCCGGTCGACGACATCATCGTGCACCCGCGCGACAACGACCTGATCATCGGCACCCACGGCCGCAGCGTCTGGATCCTCGATGATATCGCCGTGCTGGAGAAGCTCGTCGAGGCGCGCGCGACCTCCCGTCGGTACATCTTCCCGGTAGAACCCGCGAAGCTGTTCAACAACCTGCCGAGAAACACCTACGCTGGAGCCGCCGAGTTCTGGGCGCCCAATCCGCCGTCGAGCGCGATCATCCGATATCGCTTGCCCACCGCGGTACCGGAGTTCGGGGGTGAGCGGACCGCGCAGCTCGAGATTACGGCACTTGATGGGACCCGAGTCCGACTTCTGTCGGGACCTGGGAGCGCTGGTTTGCACAGTGTTGAATGGGATCTACGAGTCGCTCCGGCGTTTCCCGCCGACGAGGCGGCTCGGCTCCAGCTACCACCGCCACCTGCCGCGCCCAGGGTGCTGCCGGGCACGTACCAGCTGCTGCTGCGCGTAGGTATGTTTCCAGCGTCGACACAGTTGGTGGTAGCGCTGGCATCCGGCCTCGAGGCATCATCCGCGGATCTTGAGGCACGCCAGGATGCGCTCCTGCGAGCGCACGCGCTGACTGGCGAGCTCTACGAGGCGCGGCGCCGGCTGCGGCGACAGCAGGACGAGTCTGCGGGCACGGAAGCCGATACGGCGACCCTCGACGAGCGGCTGGCACGGGCGCAACGCGGACTTGCCGGGCTCGCCTCGCGCATCGAGGGATCGACAACGCGCCCGACGGCAGATCAGTTGCGCGCGATGGAGCGCGCCGAAACCGACGCGAAGGCATTGATGTCGGCCGTCGACAGTGGCTAGTCGCACCACGGAGGTACGATATGCGCACTCGACGAGCATTCTGTGTTGAAGCGGGAGCTAGCCTCATGGCAATGAGCACCGTCTCCACAGGGCCAGCGCCAGCTGCCCGCGCCACCGGCACCGGCACCGGCACCGGCACCGGTCTGGTCTACGACGCCCGGTACCTCGACCACGTCCTGGACACCCGGCAGGGGGGCACCCACCCCGAGCGTCCGCTGCGGCTCGAGAAGGTCATGGCGATGCTGGAGAGCCGGGGGCTGCGCGAGCGGCTCGTTCCGGTGGCGCTGCATGACGATCCGATGCCACACGTTCGCGATCACCACACCGCCGAGCACGTTGACTCGGTGCGTCAGATCGATGTCACCGGGACCGTAGCTGAGCTCGCGGTAGCCGGGGCACTGGCCTCGGTGGACGCAGTGGCCACCGGCAAGCTGCGCAACGTCTTCTGCGCCGCGCGTCCCCCCGGGCACCATGCCAACAACACCGGCATGGAGGAGGGGTTCTGTTTCTACAGCAACGCGGCGATCGCCGCGAAGTACGCCCAGCAGGTGCACGGCCACGAGAGGGTCCTCATCATCGACTGGGACTACCACCACGGCAACGGTACCCAGAACGCCTTCTACGATGACCCCACGGTGCTGTTCTTCTCCACCCACGACTGGCAGGCGTACCCGGGGACCGGCGATCCGTCGCTGGCCGGACAGGGCGAAGGAAGCGAGCTGAATATCAACGTGCACCTGGATTGCGGCTGCACCGACCGCGACATGCTCAGCAGCTGGGACCGTAAGCTGATGCCCAAGGTCGAGGCGTTCAAGCCCGACCTCATCATCGTGTCGGCGGGGTTCGACAGCCGCATGGACGACCTGCTGGGCTGTTTCGACGTCACCGACGACGCGTTCGTGCGCATGACGCGCACGGTCATGGAAATGGCCGACCACTATTGCAACGGCCGGGTGGTATCGCTGCTCGAGGGCGGATACAACGTCGACGGACTAGCGCTCGCCGCAGCGGCGCACGTGGAGACCCTGCTCGATCACGGCTAGTCCGCCAGCGGAGTGGCGAAAGAGTCTCTGCGCAGGCTCTACGACAGTGTCCGGACACTAGGGCTCCGCGACGATCTTCCCGAGCGCCTTGCGATCGACGATATCGCGTAGCGCCTGCGGTACTTCTTCGAGCGAGCAGCGCCGCGAGACCAGCGGTCGCAGGTCGCCCGCTGCGGCGTAATCGTCGAGCTCGCGCAACATCGTCTGAAACAATTCGGGCTCCTTGGTGCGCGCGGCGCCCCAGAAGACGCCGACGATGGAGCTGCCTTTGAGAAGAGAGAGGTTCAGCGGGATGCGCGGAATGCCGGCGGTAAAGCCAACGACCAAGTGTCGACCCCGCCAATTCGTAGCGCGATAGGCTGCCTCGGCATAGTCGCCGCCCACCGAGTCGAAGACCACGTCGACGCCCTCTCCGCCGGTCAGCTCCTTGGCGCGGTTCTTGAGGTCCTCCAGGTCATAGTTGATCGTCTCATCGGCGCCCCGCTCACGACACAACGCCAGCTTCTCGGGCGTGGAGGCGGCGGCGATGACCCTGGCGCCGAGCAGTTTTCCCAGCTCGATCGTGGCAAGCCCCAGGCTACCCGCAGCTCCGAGAACGAGCAGGGTCTCGCCCGGCTGCAGATCGCCGCGGAACTTCAGACCGTAGTAACTCGTGCCGTACGCGTACCCGAACCCGGTCGCTTCAGCGTAATTCAGGCCCCGAGGCATTGGCCGCACTTCGGCGACAGGAAACGCGACGCGCTCGGCAAATCCACCGGTGAACCCCCAGCCGACGACGTCATCGCCCACCGACACATCGTCCACACCAGCACCGACGGCGCTCACCACACCTGCGGCCTCGGTGCCCGGTATGAAGGGTGGCAACGCCTTGAACTGGTAGAGATCCTGAATGATGAGCGTGTCCGGGAAGGTGACCGCCACGGCGCGAACGTCCACCACTACCTCGCCTTCACCGGGGCGCGGATCCTCGACGGTCTCGACCACGAGGTTCTCAGGCGGACCGAACGCCTTGCAGACCACGGCCCTCAACCGAGATCCCTCGGGATCGTGTCCTCCCACTCCTTCTCGTACTGCCGCTCACCGTCGACGCGCAGCTCGCGCCGCACGCGAATCCGGAAGGCCTCGGCGTCGCTCTCGAGCGTCATCCAAGAGTTGCAAATGATCACCCGACCGTCGTGCTCGACCTCGGAGCTGCCTTCAGCGCGGATAGTGGCGCGCGCCGGGTCGCGGTCGCTGACGGTGGACCAGCGTCGCTCCATGTCGCCCCAGGGCTGAATCGTTTCCCGGAAGACTGTCACGGCCTGGGCCATTTCGTCGCGAGTCACCTCCCACTGATCCGCGGGTCCGGGGCCACTGGTGACCGATCGGTCCTCGAGATCTGGTGGCTCGTAGGAGCCAAACACGGTGCCCACCGGTACGACCGGCAGCACGACGCGCGACGGTCGGTCGGCGTCCACAAACAGCTTCGTGCTCATCGGATACGGGGTGGGCCACAGATTGGGGAAGTCGGCGTTGGCAATCGCTACGCGCACTCGATGCCCCTTCGGAAATACCCAGGAAATGACCTTGAGGTTGAACTCCAGCTCGTAGACTTTGCCCGGGATCAACGGCTCCGGATCGATGTGCGAGTCACGATGGGCGCCATTGAGGATGCCCTTCGATACCAGCGTCGAGGTCCCGTCCGGAGCAACGTCGCACAGACGGACGATCCAGTTGGCCTGCGGAGCGGTCGCCGATACGTGCAGGATCGCCTGCGGGAACCCGAGAATCTCGAGGTCCTGTTCCAGCAGATCGGTGTCGAAGGTCATCGAGAAAGCATCATCGGCGCGCTGATCGATCGGCAGCTCGGCCGCGTTGTGCGGACAGCGATAGCGGTTGGTCATGCCTACGGTGGGCTTGTACTCGAGCTGCGACTCCTGATCGAGCCGACGCTCCCGGGCCAGCGCGCCAAGCGGCTGTGGATAGAGGTCTACGAGCTCGATGCCATCGGGCGGCCAGACCGTCGACCGCCAGCTCCCCGGGATGCTCTCGATCTCCAGGCTGGGCTTGTACGACTCGTTGACGAACATCGCCAACGGCGGCTCGCCCATCAGCCCGGTGTCGTTGCCCTTGAGCCAATGGTCCCACCAGCGCAGCATCTCGGGCTTGACATTGTACGGCGGCCCGGGCTTGCCGACGGCGTGAGTCCACTGCCCGATGATCGCCCGCGTCGGCGCCGACATTCGCTCCAGCATGCGCGGAATGCTGTCGGTGTAAGCGTCCAGCCAGCCACCGATCATCATCGTCGGGATCTCGATGGCCTCGTAGTCAGGCCGAAGCGACATGCGGCGCCAGAACGCGTCGTTGCGCTGGTGGCGCAACATATCGAAGATCCACGGCTCGTGCTCAACCCGGTACCGCGCCTCCTCCGAGTCGGGGTCATACGCGGGCCACGCCGGGATTCCCATGGAAGCGATCATCGAGAACGGCCAGCGACCGAGCGATTCGAACTGCAGCGCGCCGTCGTAGTAGACGATGTCGTCAGTAAACACATCGTCGGTGGCGTGCATCGGCACGATCGCCTTCAACGCCCGTGGCTGCATCGTCGCTATCTGCGTGGCGTTGAAGCCGCCGTATGATGAGCCGAACATGCCGACGTTGTCGTTGCTCCATTCCTGCGTCGCCAGCCACTCGATGACGTCGAGGGCGTCCTCGCGCTCCTGCACCGAATACTCGTTGGGGGTGGTCAAGCCTTCACTGGTGCCAGTGCCGCGCACATCGACCTGGGCGACCACGTAGCCGCGCTCGGCGTAGAAGCCGAAGCTGCCGAGCCGATCGGACTCGGTCTCCCGGTACGGGGAGTAGTTCAGCAGCGCGGGAAACCTGTCGCCGGCACCAGCGCCATCGGGCATGACCAATCTCGCAGCCAGGCGAACCCCGTCGCGCATGGGGATGAACTCGAGCACCGATCGCGCCGCATAACGCGGCTGGCTGAGCTGCTCGATCCACGGAACCGCCGGGGCAACGCTGCCGAGAAGCTCCGACGCGCTGGCGCCAGCGCCGAGCATGCTGGCCCCGGCAATCGAACCTGCGGCGCCGAGAAAATCCCGTCGTGTGCCCATGGTCTGCTCGCTTGCGCGCCCTGTCAGCGCCGCTTCGGATCGTGAGGTGCAGGGCGGCATTCTTCGAGACATTCCACCCCCAGTCAACCGCGAGCACGCCCACCGGTGCCACCAGAAATGCGGTGGGGTCACCTTCCTCCACGCCGTACTTTCCCCACAAGAGGATCGTCCCCTACGAGCCTGTGCCTACTGGCGGCGCGCTCTACTCGGTGAGGGCAACGATCTTCTGCCTCGCTTCCTCGAACCGTTGGCTCAGACGGGGAATCGGGGTTCCGGCGTAAGCCTGCTCGAGGCTCGCTGTCGCAACTTCCAGGGCTCGCAGCAGATCCGCGGCCGCCGCCGCGCGCGCCGCCGGCTCGCTGCTCCCCCGCTCGGTGATCCAGACGGGCGCAGTGTGAGCGAATGGATAGCTCCCCATCGTCGGCCAGGCGGTGTCGCCGTCGACCGCGCCTGGACCCAGGGTACGGGCGGCCACCCAGCCGCCCGTCGGAAGATCGATCTCGCCCGCAAAGCGCGCCGTGCCGGCCTCGGCCAGTCCGACATCCGACCAAACTACCTCTCCGTTGACCAGCAGCTCCGTGCGTTCCACCGGTACGGCGCTATGCAGCTCGATTTCGAATGGCGCACTTCCGGCCGCCGTCACCTCGCCAGGTCCGACCGCGGCGGCTCCCAGCCGTAGCACGAGCATGGGCCCGGTAGTAACGAACGACCGGCCGGCACGCAGACCGGTCAGGTAGGACGCCAGGTCCGGGCGCTGGCCAGTATTCACGTACACGCGCGTCGCCCCGACCGCCATGGTGCGATACAGGTTCATCATCACGTCGGTGCCGGCACTCGGTGCCACCGGGATCCCCAGATTCAGGAATCGATACCAGAGCTCCGAAGTTCCCATTTCGTCGCTCCACAGGCACGCCACCTCGAGGGCATCGAGGTCGCCTGCCAGGGCATCGGGAATAATGTCGACGGGAATTGCGTCCAGCCCACCGTCGCCGAACGGGTCGCTGGTGGCGACTGGGTGTACGTAGTAGCCCATCGCGCCCTGGCTGCGTCCGTGCTGCAGCGGATCGGCGTTCGGGCGGTCGTCAGCGCCATAGACCTGATAGCCCGGGCCCCAGATCCACGGCCAGAACATCTCGCGCCCCCCGAGAAGCCCGACGTGTCCCAAAAAATGGGACCGGATCTCCTGGCCAAAGGCGATCAGCGGCGAACGTGGCCGCTCCCAACCCCACCACTGCAGATCTTCGAAACGATTGTACAGATTGGCGGTCAACGGCGTGAGGACATCGACGTTCTCTCCACGTCCGGGAAGCACGAGCTCCTCGGGCCGAAGGCGATACGGGCCGCCGTAGTTCAGATGGAAGTGATGATCGCCCGAGTACCAGCCCGCCTCCGCAGCGTCCCAGACGGAGTCCAGCTCTACCTCGACGATGGTGGTCGCGCCGGCGACAACCGTCATTTCGGACACGGCCGCGGGCGTTGTCAGGCCTTGAACCGCGGTGATTCGAGCGGGGCCCGCCGGCATCTCGATCTCGATCTCGCCGTTCGAGTAGAAGTACGTCATCCCGTTCTGACCGTCGAAGCGAACCAGGCCAGTCTCGGGGACGTGTCCGCGACCATCTGCTGACCGTACGTTCAGCCGTGCGGCGGCAAAGCCGTGTCCACCCGCTAGCCGCGTACGAACCCGCAGCCGCCCGGTTGGTACTCCCCAAAGCCACTTGTTGATCTCGACCTCGGCGGACTCACCACCGCCGCGACTCACCCTGTAGAGACGCATCGTCTGACCGGCGTCGGCTTCGCTGAAAAGCACTGCACCGCCATCACGAGTCCAGCTCGGAGTTATCGGCAGTCGGCCGCTGCCGGTCAGACCAACCGCGGCACCGGGCTGCGCAACATCGAGCAACTCGAGTCGCCAGCCATCGGCGGCCGGCGCCCCCAGCGCAACCGTCCGACCGTCGGGGCTCAGCGCCGGCCGGGTCTGCGAGGCAATGCGCTCGTTCCAGACCGAGTGCTCGCTGTTCGATCCGGCGACACGAAGCTCATCAGCTCCTCGCCGCGTCTTCGACATGTAGACGAAGCCATCTTCGCGAGACTGCGGCCGGAGCTCCAGCCCCGCCTCCTCGGTAAGGCGCTCAGACTCGCCGTCGGACAGCGCCAGCCTCCAGATGTCGAGGTCGCCGGACACGCCAGACGCGTACAGGAGCCCCGAACCGTCGGCGGTGTAGGACGGATCCAGGTCGATCGCCGGCGTTTCCACCAGTGGCCGGAGCTCACCTGTCGTGATAGCGAGCTCCCAGATCGACGTATCGTGAGTATCGTCGCGGACGAAGGCTATACGCTCGCCATCGGGTGACCAGGCCGGGCGGGAGTCGAAGGCGCTTCCACTGGTGAGCCGAGCTGCGGTCCGGCCGTCGAGCATCCACAGCCAGCCGCGGGATGCGAACACGACGCGGTCGTCGACCGGCGATTGCACCGCATCGACCGGGCCGCGTGTCACCAGCGGCAACTCGTAGCCCTCCGCGTAGATGTGGTGAGAGTAGCCGGCCAACCGCGGATAACGGTTGGTCCATTGGGCGCCCGCCGGCGGCACGCCGCCGCTGACGGCGACCGAAAGAACAACCATGAAGGTCAGGCCACAACGACCGTTCGAGCTCATTCACCCGTCCCCTTGGCTGCGTGCCGGAGCACTCCGGAGTCAGCGCATCAAGCGCGGACCGAAAATCACCGCAACCCAGAACACCATCGCCGCCACACAGATCCCGAGCACTGGCAGACCACCGAGTACCGCGATTAGCGGGATCGCCGCACCAGTCCACAACCCTCCGCCCATGATCGGCTCGTGCAGCAGCTGCTTGCCGGCGAAGGCCTTGGCGGCCGACGACTCGTAGTCGGGGTCCACGACGCGCAGGAGCAGAAGCCCGGTCGCCGTGACCCCCATCGACTGACCCATCTCGGCTATGCTGCGCTCGAACCAGGCATCGCTGAAGACCCGGCGCGCCAGGAAGACGACGCAGAACACGTTCCAGGCAATGCCGGCAACGATGAGGATCATCAGCGGCACCAGCCCCGTGGCCACCACCTCGAGACGAATGCTGGCAATCGCCGCGATCACCAGAAAGTCGAGCGCCGTGTTCTGGATCCGCCGCATCAATCCCAGGTCGATGAGGTCGTGTCGGTCGTAGCTATCCTCCCACCACTGCACCATCAAGCCGCCGAGCATGCATAACGGAAACAGTGGGAAGCTCGACAGCAATCGATACTGCGACAAGCCCGGAATAGCGGCCTCGATGATCAGCAGGCCTTCCTTGAGCAGGATGCCGAACAAGATCGCTATCCCGACGATAACCAGATGGAGGCTGAGCGACTCGACGGCGTCCGTGTTGACGGTGAGGCGTCCCGCCACCGGCCGCTTGTCGACCGGGATGAAGCCGGCGGCCTCGTCAGCGCTCAAATCCTCTGGGCGTCGTTTGACCTCTGTGTAGCCACGCCGCACCGCCCAGTTGACCAGGCCCATGCCGACGATGATGGCGCCGAGAATACCGCCGGTCGCCGCCGCCAGCGCGAAGTCTCTGCCCTCATCCCAACCTAGCTCAGTGAACACCGGCGCCAGGCCGCCGGCGGTGCCGTGCCCTCCTTCGAAGCCCACCGGAAGGATTCCACCGAACAGATCGGGCAGACCGAACGCCGGGCCGAGAATCGCCACGACGAGACCGATGCCCACCACGTACTGTCCCCAGGCGACGAGCTGGCCATAGGCAAACTGCAAACCGGCGGTTCGCCACAACGTCGACAGGGTGGGCAGGCTCACGCCGAGGAACAGGCAGGCGAACACCACGTTGATTAGCAGCCCCGGCAGCGCGCTCCAGCCGGCCGTCCATGCGGCGGGCAGCGGATACCCTGCGACACGAGTGGCCTGGAGAACCGCCAGCCCGAGCAACCCTGCAATAACGCACGACGGCAGGTACAGCGTCTGCATGGCGCGCCACTTGGTGCGCACCAGGTGGCCGAGCCCTAGCAGCACGCACAGACAAACAAAGGATTGCATCACCGCAGTGTAGCGGAGCCGCGATCAGCGGGCGCCCCTCGGACGCCGCTACTCCCCGCCTGGCTCGTCGTCCGGCTTCAGGCGCACGGCCCACAGGCCGGAGTAGAAGTCGGAGAAGAAGATGTTGCCCTTGTGGTATTGCGGCCCCCAGCTGAAGACCGAGTTCGGGAAGTAGCCCTGGGGACCGAACGGCAGGAAGTAGGCGATCTCGCGACCCTGCCGATACAGGTCACCCATGAGCTCGCCGGATATGTCGACTACCCGAAGACCGCCCTGGATGTATGCGATATAGAGAATCTCGTCGTGCACCCACAGATTGTGGCTACCGCCTTCGGGGACCTTGTAGCGCGCTACCTCACGCGACTCGCCCCAATCGTCCCACTCGACAAAGCGGACCCAGCCGCGCTGTCGCTCCGGCTCATCCGTGCTCCTCGGCAGGTTGGTGCGCATGACCACGTCGTCGCCGGCGATCATGTAGAAGCGGCTCGCCAACTTGCTATGGAATGGCAGCGCCACATGGTTCCAGCCGCTCGGGTGCGTGTAACTACCGAGCATCACCGGGTTGCGCGGTGAGCCTCCCTTGCCGCCGCCGCCGACATCGACCGCCACCACCCCGTCGGACCAGTTGGACGAATAGGCGAGGCCGCTTCTTGCTGTGGGGCAACCGCCAGGGCCGCTGCCATGATCACCGCAATGCGCATCAGGTACGCTCGGCCCACGGATACTGGAACTCCGGGCGCAGCACATCGCCGATTAGTTCCTGCACCGCCCGATGCCCCTGATCGAACGCCGCGTGCGTGAGGCAGGTTGCCGCCGCGTCGGAGTTGGCGACGGTAATCCGACCAAAGCGCTGTCGACCGACCACCCACGGCACCTCGTCGTATCCCCACTCCGGATCGTAGAGATCGTTCGAACCACCAGCGTAGCCATGCGGCCATCGGTTGACGGTGATCGCTTCGATGTCGCGCGCTGCGTCGAAGCCGCCGTCGGCGAGCGCCCTGCCGAGATCGTCACGGATGCGACGCTCGAACACCTCGAACGACGTGGACTGGAGGTCCTCGCGCCCGGCGCGGAACTGGTCACGCGCTGGAAGTCCCGGCTTGATCGGCACACGCTTCAGGTGCAACACCATGGGCTCCTCGGGCGTACGCGAGCAGACGTAGTCGCCAAGGCTGATGGCATAGTCGAGGCTAGTGCCAGTGTGGTACCCGCCCGGCGCATAGAAGCTTTGCAGGCCGAGATCCGCCCATGCTTTCCAGTTACGCAGCAGCACGTTCGTGTACACGAGAGGCTGGCGCACCGCCATCTTGAGCGCCGCCTTCTGGGTTTCCGGGAGCTCGGGGCACAGATACGGGATCACCGCGTTGTAGCAGGCCATCACGCAGGTTGCGCCACGCACGCTATGGGCCTTGCCGTCCTGGACGTAGGTGACCTCCACCTCCTTGGCGGCACGGCGCTCGCCCATGTGCTTAGCGTTTACCACCGTGCTGTTGAGGCGGATGCGTACCGCGCTTCCCGGCGCGTCGATGCGATCGTAGCGGATCGGCTGGGTGACCGAATCCTCCATCGTCGTTCCCGGCAGCGCCTCGGGGTTGAGCCAGCGGACGATCAGGCGGGCGACGCCGGCGTTGCCGTCTGGGAAGTGGATGCTCTCGCCGAAATCGTCGTCGGGAAGCCAGCTTCGGAGCGGCTTTTCCAACCCGAGTCCATCGAGGGCCGGGTAGCGCCCGTCACGCAGCGCCCCCCAGGCGCTGTACGAGTCGATGCCGGCGGCGCCGTTCGATCCACCGAGGGAAAGGCTCAGGAAGTACGGAATGACGCCCGGGTCCGCTTTCACGACCTCGAGCAGATAGTTCTGATAGCTGATCTTGCGAAGACGCTGCTTCTTCTCAGCGAGCGACAACCCCGGCAGGTAGTCGCGCTTGTCCTCGTAGAGCCTGAGCATGTCCTTCTTGACGTTGTCGGACATCGGCGTCTTGGCGAGAAACTCCTCCCAGGTAAGCGTCCCCGAGTTCGCCGGCTCGGAGGTTCGCCGCGGCCTCCCGACAACCATGCGATCCTCACCGAAGTTCTCACGGTCGAAGAACGTGCCGGAGCCCAGCCCCATACGAGAGTAAAGGCTGCGATCGGACTCGGTCTTGCGCAGAAACCTCGGGCCGTCGATGCCGATGTCCTCGAGCAGCGCCTTGCCCTCGTAGGTGTAGCTGTTCTTGCCGTGGATCATCATCGTGCCGCCGTAGCCGATGATCCGCCGATCGCCGATGGTGAACTCGTTGCGCTTGGCGTGGCCACCAAAGTCGTCATGGTTGTCGAGAATGAGAATCTTCGCCTCCGGCAAGGCCTTACGGAAGAAATATGCCGAGGCCAATCCGCTGAGGCCGCCGCCCACAACGATCAAGTCGTAGCTCTCGCCGGTGCTCTCGACGTTGTCCCAGGTCTTGCCGTAGCGCATCTCATGCGCCACCTCGAAGGAGCCGTCGTGACTGCCGCGCATACCGGTGAGGCGCGGCGGGTAGTAGTCGCCGGGCTCTTCTGCACGCCGCTTGCGCGGCGGCGCTACGGATGGCTCGGACGCACTGGCGCTCGATGCGGAGAGGCCGCTGGCGCCAATCGCGCTGGCGCCACCGATCGCCACGCTCGTGCCATTGAGGAAATCGCGCCGAGTGATTTCCCGGTCCATCCCGAGCTCACGATCAGTCTTCGACATAGTTACCTCCGGCTATTGTTCGCTCACCGCCTCAAAGATGCTGCGGCCACGACCATAGACCATCTGGATGCCGCCGTAGTAGTTGAGCGGCACCACCGTCATGTGGGTCTCGTCGGAGAAGACACGCGTCGACACCAAACGCCCGACGTTGGTGACCATGCGGAAGACGCACATCAACGTCGCGTCGTCCTGCCGCGGCGTCCGTAACCACCGTCTGCAACCGAACCGTGGTTCCTTGATAGACGCGGGGCGGCGGGTCGACGAACGCTACGCTTTCGATTGCGGGCTCGGCCACGAACCTCCCTTTATTGCTCCTCGAAGATGTTCCGCCCCCGACCGTAGACCATCTGGATGCCGCGGAAGTAGTTCAGCGGGTAAACCGTCACATGCGTCTCGTCGGCGAATACGTGCGTCGAGAGCTCGAGGCCCTGCAGATCTGCCTCGTGCAGCATCCGCGCCAGCCGACCGACGTTGGTGACCATGCGGAACGCGGCCGCCTCGTCGGCGGCCTCCTCGAGCCCGCCGACCGCCATGAACACGCGCGCACGCAGCTCGTCGTGGCGGGCGATGTATCTCTCCGCGTCGCCCAGGATCGCCTCGTTCTCCCACCACATGGACGGGCTGCCGATGATGTAACGGCCGAAGGTGTCGGGCTCGTTGAACAGCACGTAGAGGCCGAAGAGTCCGCCGAGCGAGTCGCCCCAGTAGCCTCGGTCGCCGGAAATCGTCGGGTACCTGGAATCGATGAACGGCACGAGCTCGTCGCGCAGGAAGCGCAGGAACTCCGGCGCGCCCCCCGAGTCCTTGCCTTCGGAGACAAGCACGTCCGGGATGAGGCCGTCCCACGCGTCCGGGACCAGAACCTCACCCGAGTCGGGCAACGGCGTGAGCTCCCGCCAGCGCACCGTCATGCCGCTGAGGAAGTTGCTCCCCGGGTAGCCGATGCCGACCATGATGAAGGGGGCAACGTCACCGAACACCTGCATCAGGCGCGTTTCGTCGGCGAAGCTCAGCCCGCCCTGGGAGTCCGTCAGGTACAGAACCGGAAAGCGCTCGGAGCCGTCGCGGCGGGTTACTGGGACGCCGACGTGGATCTCGAACTCCTGGTCGACGTGCTCCGAACGCAGCCGGTGCATCTCGATCTCGGGAATCACGAACAGGCTCTCCTGTGCGGCGCTGCCCGGACTCGCGAGCGCTGATCCCACCGCGACGGCAACCAACATCACCCCGAGCCAGGCTCGCCGGCTTCGCATCATCGACCTCCGCATTGACTTCGGGGCGGTGTGCCGGGTGGCTTGCAGACAGGCGGCCATATCCCCCGCGACCTCAACTGCTGAACCGCTTGAGCAGGCGATACCAGAACTCGATCGAGTCGTGGAACCCGTCGACACGAACGCGCTCGTCGAGACCGTGAGCGCGACTGTCGCCGGTGTCGCCGAACAGCCCCGAGACACCGTAGACGGGCACCCCTGCGTTGCGCACGAACAGACCATCCGTCGCAAACGTGGCCTGCTCCGGCATGATGGCCGTACCCGGCCAGATCTCGTCGACGAGCTGGCGAATCGGCTGCACCACATCATCCCGCATCGGCGACGCTAGGCTGGCCACGGTGCCGCCGCTCTGCACGGGTCGAATCTCGATGGATTCGTCGGCGACAACCTCGCGCAACGTAGCCAGAACGTGGCTTGGCTCTACGCCCGGCAGAATCCGACAGTTCACCGTCGCTTTGGCGACGCGCGGCAAGGCATTCTCGGCCACACCCGCTTCCAGCATCGTCGCAACGCAGGTCGTACGCATCGTCGAGCTGGCCAGCGGATCAAGCGCGGCGAGCCGTCGTAGCGCTTCCGGATCCGCGGTTTCCGCGCCCGCGGCGCGCAGCAACTCGCCCTCCTCGCCGCCGGTGCGCTCGCCGCTGACGCGAAAGCTCTCGCGGGCGATTTCACTGACCTGGATCGGGAACTGATATCGCCGCAGCCTCACGAGCGCTTCGGCAAGCTCATAGATCGCGTTGTCGGGACGCGGACGCGAGCTGTGACCTCCGGGATTGGTAGCCATCAGCTCATACGTTTGGTAGCGCTTTTCCGCCATCTGGATTCTGAAGGTCGAGGGCTCACCGTTGGCATCGAGCTCGCCACCGCCAACCGCATCCGTGTTTAGCGCGAAGTCTGCGTCGATGAGCTCGCGGCGCTCGCGGGCGAGGTACGAGATACCGCCCATCGTGCTCTCCTCGTTCCCGGTCAGCACCATGATGATGTCGCGATCGGGCTCGTAGCCCTCAGCACGCAGCCGGATAAAGTTCGCCACCAGCGCCACGACACCAGACTTGTTATCGATTGTGCCGCGCCCGTAGTAGTAGCCATCGATCTCGGCCAGCGTGAACGGATCTGCGTGCCAGGAATCCGCGTCGGCATCAACGACATCGACGTGCCCCATGGTCAACAACGGGGCTCGGAGTCCGGTGCCGCGATAGCGCACCACCAGATTCAGCCGACCGGCGTCGATGAACGTGACGTCCCCCTCGCTGAACCCGGCCTCCACGAGGCGCTGGCCAAGCTGCTCCAGGAGTCGTTGGGTGTTGTCCGGAAACGCCTCACTCGAGCGGATCCCGACGATCTCGCGCAGTAGCTCCGTGGCGAGCGGTTCGGGGCCGGTCTGCGACCCGGCGGCCGATCCGACAATGAGGAGGCCCGTCAGAATGGCGGCGATGGCCCCGCGCCCCCGGGGCATCAGGAGACCATCACGGTGCGGGCGAACTGTGCGTTGTTCTCCCAGCTCGTCCGCTTCTCCGCCAGGTCCTCCAGGACGGGCTGCACACTACCGTTCGCGTCGGTAGCTCGGCACACGATGGTGTGCTCCCCGGGAGTCGCACCCTCCCACCGATACGAGAAGAGCTTCCAGGAGTACTTCGTGTTGCGCGGATCCAGAGTCGCGGTCTGCCACGGCCCATCGTCGACGCGAACCTCGACGGAACGCAGCGGCGTGCCATCGGTAAGGGCGAATCCGTGGATCGTGTGATGCTCGTCGCCGCGCGTAACCCGGGCGATGGCCGACTTCAGCTGGATGCGCGTGATCGATGTCTCGGTGTACTTAACGGATTCGCCAACTTCCTCGGCGGTCAACGTGACGTACTCACGGGCCATGAACTTGCCCATGAAGCGATCCGCCTGCAGGTGGATTTGGTTGAGCCACTTAACCTGCGCCACCCCATACCAACCGGGCACGATCACCCGCAACGGCGCGCCCTGGTTGAGGCTCAGCGGTTCGCCGTTGAGCTCATAGGCCAGCATCGTGTCGTCGCTCATCGCGTCCGCGAGCGACAAGCTGCGCGCGTATTGTTGATCGACCTGCCAGCTTCTACCGCGGCTCTCGACCGTCTCCGTTCCCTGGTCGGCGCCGAAGAACACCACTTCCTTGCCGTCGGACTCAACGCCCACATCCTCGAGCAACGCCCGCAAGCTGGTACCGCCCCACAGACCGTTGCTGATCAACCCGTTGAAGCGCCGCCGGCTGTTGCCTGAGCACTCGAACGCGCAGCCCACCTCGGTACGTGGCCGGCGTCGAAGGTCGGCCACCGACAGCGCCTGAGGCCGCGTCACCAAGCCGCTGATCTCCAGCGAATGCGTCGCCACATCGATGTCGGGCTGACCGTAGTGTTGGATCGTGAAGAACTCGTCGGCAGGCGTGAAGAACTCGTCGATCCGGCGAATGTCGACGAAGCGAACAATCGGCGTCGGGTCGGTCTCGAATCCGTCGGGCATGTCGGTGAAGGGCACCTCCTGTTCCTGCGCCATGTCCGCCAGCGCCCAGCTAGGCACGCCCACCACCATCGAGCCAGCCACCACGGCACCCGACTTCGCCACCTGTCGTCGCGTCAGTCCTTTGTCCATCATTCTCCTACTCCGGTAGCACGACGAAGCGGTATCCCGGGTCGATTGTCGGTGGTCTTGCCGTTTTCGTAGACGATCTGACCATTGACCCAGACCGTGTCGATACCGACCGACGTGAGGTGCGGCTCGACGAACGTAGCTCGGTCGATAATCGTATCTGGATCGAACAGCACCAGGTCTGCGTAGGCACCGGCCTCGATGGTGCCGCGATCGACCAATCCGAGATTCCTGGCAGTCAGCGCGGTGATCCGATGAACGCCCTCTTCTAGGCTCATCACCCCCCGGTCGCGAACGTAGTGCCCGAGGAACCTCGTGAACGTCCCGTAGCCGCGCGGATGAGCGCCGGCCAGCCCGCCATCGCTGCCGATCACGGTCCGCGACCACTTCATGATCGCCTCAATGTCGGGCTCGTCCATGGCGAACCCGAGCATCGACGATCGCGCCGCCTCGCCGCCCTGCTGCGCGAACTCGACATCGTCCCTGAGCAAGCTCATCAGGGTCGTGGTCGGATCGGCGCCTCGCTGCTCGGCGATCTCGGCCACGGTCATGCCGTTGTACTCCGACTGTGCGGGGTAGTTTGCCAGCAACACTCCTTCCGGCGACAGCATCTCCTGGAGCACGTACTCGGCCCCCTCGCGGCTTTCCGGGTCACGATCCGGGAATACCGTCAGCAGCCACCGAAAACCCGTCTGCCAGGCGCGGTAGGGGTAGATATCCACCGTAATGTCAACGCCCGAAGCGCGCGCCTCATCGAGGATGCCGACCAGGCGCTCCGTCTGCCCCCACCAACGCGGCATCGCCAGCTTGATGTGCGACACCTGCACTGGCAAGCCTGCCTCGCGACCGATGCTGATGATCTCGTTCAGCGCCTCCCAGAAATACTGATCCTCGCTGCGAAAGTGGCTGATGTAACGTCCGCCGTACCCGGCGGCCACCCTCGCCAGCGCTACGACCTCCTCGGGCGTGGAGAAACTGCCGGGGTCGTACTCGAGCCCGGTGCCGAGCCCCAGCGCACCGGATTCCATCTCCGTACGTAGCAGCGCCTCCATTTGCAGCATCTCTTCGGGCGTCGACGGACGCATGTAGTCCTCGCCCATCACCCTGCGGCGGATCACGCCGTGGCCGGCGTAGGAGGCCACGTTGACCGCCACAGGCGTGTCTTCCAGGCCTTCGAAGAGCTCCGCCAGCGGAAATTGCTGGCCGCCGTCCTGGCCGGCGACGATCGTCGTCGTGCCCTGGCTGACCAGCGCGAGCGCCTCGCGCATTTCGTCGATCAATCCTCGGTCGTGGTGGCTGTGCGGGTCGATAAAACCCGGCGCCAGCGTCAGGCCTTTGGCGTCCACGACAGTGTCGTGAGGCCGTGGGCTCAGGTTCCCGATCACGGTGATCCGCTCGCCCTCGATGCTCACGTCGACCTGCTGCGATGGCCCGCCGGCACCGTCGATGACCCGCGCGTTGACGATGAGCGTGCGCGGGTCGTCGGCTGCGGGCGGAGCGCATGCAGTCGCCATGGCCAGCAATGCCACCGCTACGTTCCTCAGTCTGGCGCCGCTGTTGTGCTCCATGGGACATGTCCTACCGGTCGAGATCATTGTTCGATCGCTCCTAGATTGCACTCGGGCTCCCCGTCACCGTCGCCATCCTGCGGTCGCTTAGTGCCATTCTGGTCGTAGTCCGTGCACACTTCGTCGTCCCCAGCGTCGATCACCGGCGAGCCGGTCGAGGGCCGCAGAGCCAGCGCAACGATCCGCATCCCTGGGGACTCGTCAGCCACGGCGTCGCCGGATCCAGGATCTCCGAACATGAATTCCTGGAACGCCAGCTGGTCGGTCACGGGATCAATACCTGAGGTTTCGTTGACTGCGGTCTCGTTGACTGCGACTCCATTGACTGCGACCTCATGGACTACGGCGTCGTCAGCTCCCGCACTATCGACTGGCGCGCTATCGACCGGCGCATCATCGACCGATGCGCCGTCGGAGGCCATCGTCGCCCCGGATCCGAGCATTTCAAGACGAGGGTCAAAGGATAGATCGGAGCTGCAGGAACCATCGCTATCGAGGTTGTGGCCGCTCACCGTCAAGG